>Ga0315287_10003309_pt1 | contig 15521 bp, 12 predicted proteins | sample YL17G11_0_MG_FD_205037 | JGI IMG/M metagenome (GOLD analysis project Ga0315287, IMG submission 205037) | Sediment microbial communities from Yellowstone Lake, YNP, Wyoming, USA - YL17G11_0 | ecosystem: Environmental > Aquatic > Freshwater > Lake > Sediment | place: USA: Wyoming | collected... | reverse complement strand
CTCGCCGGCGCTGAAGCTGATCGCCGCGATGTTGTAGTTGCTGTGGTGCCTGAGCTGGTCGAACGGCGCTTCCATCAGGTCCAGCGTGGCCTTCAGGCAGTCGGGCATGTACATCATCGGCAGCATCGTATCCTCGCGCACGAAGCAGTTGTAGTGCCCGTCGCTGACCGCCTTGTAGTAGATGTCCACCGCGTAGTCCGTCGTGCCGCCGCCGGGCAGCGCCTCGGCGCTGATGATGCCGGGGTAGCGCACGCCGCGCGCGTCGACGCCGAAGCGCTGCACGTAGTAGTCGCAAAGCAGCTCGCCCGCCACCTTGGTCACGCCGTACATCGTCGTCGGTTCGAGCACTGCTTCCTGCGGCGTCCTGTCGCGCTGCGTGCTGGGGCCGAAGACGGCGATGCTGCTGGGGCAGAACACCTGCGCCAGCTTGTGCTCGCGCGCCACGTTGAGCACGTGGCGCAGCCCGCGCATGTTGACCTTCCAGCACAGGTCGGGGCTGCTCTCGCCGGTCGCGGAGAGCACCGCCGCCAGGTGCACGATATGCGTGATGGCGTGGCGCGCGACCAGCTCGGAGAGCGTCGCGTGGTCGGTGACATCGCACAGCTCGTAGGGGCCGCTTTCGCGCAGCGGGCCGGCGGCCGGCGTGCGGATGTCGGAAGCGATGACGTTGGCGGCGCCGTAGCGCGCGCGCAGCTCGAGGGTCAGCTCACTGCCGATCTGGCCCATGGCGCCAGTAACCAGCAGTCGGCGATTGGCGGGCATGTAATGCTCCTCTGGGGGTATGGACTTCGGCGGAAGTGGATTTTAGCACGCGCCGCCGTGAACAGCACGCTTGGCGGCGCTGTCAGTTAATGTATCACGTATGCGCCGGGGCTTCGACAACCCACGCGGACTGGCAGGCCTGAACCTGTCGCGGCACTGCGCGGCGTATTACTGGCTGAGCTGGCTGGCGTGGACGGCCGCGGTGCTGGGCCTGCTGCTGGCCGAGTACATCTGGCGCGTGCCCGACCCGCCTCGCGGCTACATCACCGAAGCGCTGATCGCCATGCTGGCCTGGCCTATCGCCATGGGGCTGGCCGACCATACCGTGATGCACTTCTACATGGGTACGTGGAAGGCGCTGCAGCACCAGGGGCAGGCGCCCACGTTGCTGAATGAGCAGAAGCTCGAGGACGTGCGGGAGGAGCTTCGCCGGCTGCCGTTGATCGGCTGGGTGGCGCCGCCGCCTGCCCGCGATATCGCCGGGCAACTGCTGAGCGCGACACTGTGGTTTGCCGCGGTGACGCGGCCCAGCGGCAGCGCTACCTGGCAGCGCTATGGTGAATGGTTTGTCGATGTGCTGGCGGGTTTCATCCCGCTGGCCATAGCTTGCGCCGCCGCGCTGACCTGGCCTACGCGCTACGGCATTGCCGCGGCAGCTGCGCTTTCAGCCGTCGGTCTGGCTGTGCTGGGCTTCTCTGCATTGCGCTTCGCCGCCAGGCGGCAAGCGATATTGGACTTTTTCAATGCATGGCGCAGCGACAGCCAGACCGACTCAGCCCAGCCGCGCAGCGGCGCTGAGCTATGACATTGCTCGCCTGATTACTTCTTCTTCGCGACGGGCTTGGCAGCTGGCTTCGCAGCGACTTTCTTCGCGACGGGCTTGGCGGCCGGCTTCGCAGCGACCTTCTTGACGGCGGGCTTGGCCACGGGCTTCTTCGCGGCTGGCTTCTTGGTTGGCATAGTATTTTTCTCCTAATGTTGTTGACCCTGGATAAGCTGAAACTGCTGGGTGGCGGGTGTGCATCCAACAGCTGAAGTGACGGTACAACATGCGACTGAGACCGTGTATCAACTGCTGCAGTTACACTAGATTGCTGTGCATCCTCCTCAGTAAGTTAACCCTCCTATCCGTTCGCCGCCCTCAGACCTGATCACAGCGAAGAGTCCGAAGTGGCGCTCTTCAAGACCGGGAATGCCGATGAACACTTGTTTCATCAACCACCCGGCCTGCCCCCTGCAATAACGGATCACTGATCCTACGAGTCTTAGTGCGAGTTTAACCGCTGCCGTGAGAATGTCAATACATTCGCGAAAGATTTCGCAGCGATTTTGAAAATTTTCACTGAGACACAGTCTCACTTACAGCAACACCCCGCTTCAGTCCGCATCAGTACTGGATCCGCGCAGATCGGTGGGTTGAGCGAATATTTCGGGCAGCGCAACGAATTTTTCACGAATCCCGCCGCCGCTGACATGCCGGGGTAACGCGGCCGAATTCGGCGACTGGCGATATTGAGAATGAGACGCATTGAGACAAAATGCGGCGCGGATCTCAGAGCACTTTGCGGTTGCCCTGGGCGTCGGGCGGCGAAACCACGCCCGCCTGCTCCAGCTCCTCCATGATGCGCGCGGCGCGGTTGTAGCCGATCTTCAAGCGGCGCTGCAGATAGCTGGTGGAAGCGCGGCCGGTGCCCTGGATGATCCCGCAGGCCTCGTCAAACAGCTCATCGCGCCCGCCCGCCTCACCCGCCGCGGCCCCGCCCTCCTCAATCTCGAAGCGCGTGATGCTCTCGTCATAGGCCGCGTTGGCCTGCCCGCGGCACCACTCGACGACGTGGTCGATCTCGTCGTCGGCGAGGAAGCAGCCCTGCACGCGGATCGGCAGCGTCTCGCCGATCGGCGAGAACAACATGTCGCCGCTGCCCAGCAGGCGCTCGGCGCCGCCGCCGTCGAGGATCGTGCGGCTGTCGATCTGGCTGACCACGGCGAATGCCACGCGGCTGGGGATGTTGGCCTTGATCGTGCCGGTGATCACCTTGACGTCGGGCCGCTGCGTGGCGATCACCAGGTGGATGCCCACCGCGCGGCTGAGCTGGGCGATGCGGCAGACCAGCTTCTCGAACACCTGGCCGGCGAGCATCATCAGGTCGGCCAGCTCGTCGATGACGATCACCACGAAGGGCAGCTGCTCCTCGACGCTGACCATCTCGTTGAAGGCGGCGATGTTGCGCGCGCGGCGCGCCTCGAGCAGGCGGTAGCGGCGGTCCATCTCGGCCACCGCCCACTTCAGCGCGCTCTGCGCCTGGTGCACGTCATGCACCACCGGGCAGGCGAGGTGCGGCAGGTCGGCGTAGCAGGTCATCTCCACGCGTTTGGGATCGATGAGCATCAGCCGCAGCGTGTCCGGCGCGTTGCGGTACAGCAGGCTGACGATCAGCGCGTTGAGGCAGACGCTCTTGCCGCTGCCCGTGGCGCCGGCGACCAGCACGTGCGGCATCTTGGCCAGGTTGGCGATCACCGGCTCGCCGGCGATGTCGCGCCCGAGGGCGACAGTCAGCGGGTGGTTGGCGCGTTGGTTGAGCGGCGATTCGAGCACGCTTTTGAGCGTCACCAGCTGCGGCGAAGCGTTGGGCACCTCGATGCCCACGGCGGAAAGGCCCGGCACCGGCGCTTCGATGCGCACGGCCTTCACCGCCAGCTCGAGGGCCAGGTTGTCGGCCAGCGCGTGGATGCGGTTGACGTTGATCCCCGGCCCGATGCGCAGCTCGTAGCGCGTGACGCGCGGGCCGACCACGGTGTTGATGCACCCCGCCTCGACGTTGAAGCTGGCCAGCGTGCGCTCGATCACCCGCGCGCGCTGCTCGAGGAAACGCTCCTCGCCGCTGGCCTGCGGGGCATCACGCAGTAGCGCCAGCGACGGCAGCTCGTAGCCGGCCTGCGTCGAGGGGAAGAGCTTAAGTTGGCCCGGCGTCACAGGTGGTGGCTCGATTACCGCAGGTGCGGTCGCCGCCGCAGCGCGCTGGCTAAGGAACGGATCCTCCTGCGGCTGCGCGCCCGCGGCATTCACCGCCGCGGCAAACTCGTCGTGCAGCAGCGTCACCCGCGGCACTTCTGGCACCGCTGGCGCTGTCGTTTCAGGCGCTGCCGGCTCGGGCGCTGGCGGCGCAACTACATCAGCAAATGCAGATTGCACAGGCTGCTCTGTCGCCGCCTGTACGGGGGGAGCCTCGACCGGCGCTGCTGCAGGCACTGCGGCAGGCGCAGCCTGGACGGCAGCAGCCACGCTGCCGCGGATCAGCGGGCTCTCGCCTTCCGGTGCATCGGCGGCTTCCAGCTCGGCGGAGATCACCTGGCGCTGGCGCTCGCGGCGCTCGCGCTCACGCTTCTCGGCCTCAGCAGCTGCAATGGCCTGCGCCTCGCGCCGCTGCAGCGCACGCACTTCAGCATCCTCGGCGACCGCTGCGCTGAAGTCCGCCACGGCGCTGCCCGTGCGCACCGCCGCACCGTAAGCCCCGCGCAGCAGCGGCAGCACCAGGCCGCGTCCGGCGAGCCGCACCAGCACCAGCAGCGCCACGAGTGCCAGCACCACGGGGTAGAACAGGCCGAGGTAGCCGTAGCCCACTGCCGCCGCACTGTCGCCCAGCAGCCCGCCCCAGCCACGCTGGGCAAACAGCCCGCCGGCCAGCGAGATCAGCAGCGTGGCGCTGATCGCGCCGATCCAGACTTTGGTGAACGCCGAACGCGTGGAGTTAGCGAGCAGCACCGCGGGCAGCAGCAGCACAACGAACGGCACGGCGTACATGCCCAGGCCCAGCGTGGTGTGCAGACTGCCGCGCACATACTCTCCCGCTGGCTTGCTGAACTGCGGGTACCAGAGCGCGAGCAGGATGAACGCCGCCGCGGCGACGCAGATGAGGATCAGCAGGTCGGCGGCGAAGGCCTGCCGCGCGCCGCTGAGATCGCGCCTGGCGGGAGCAGTGCGCCGCGCGCGCGTAGCCGGGCTGCTACGCCGTTTGCGGGTGGCGGTACTCGTGCGCCGCGGTTGCGGGTCAGTGGAGCTGCGCCGCGACCTGCGGCTCTTGCCGCGCGCAGCCGCACGCGACCGCCCACCCCCCACTCGGTTCTCAACCCTCGGCATACGCGCATTATAGCAAACAGGCGTTTAGCCAGCCGCCGCGCGAGGTTTTCTGCTGCGTCAGACTACCCGTATGAGACTGAGACTCGTGATCGACGCGCCAGCGCAGCGCGGCCTGCGGCTCAGCGGGCCGGTGCCTGATAGATGATGCTGCCGTTCTTGATCGTCAGCGCCACAGCTGCATCCTCAGCCAGTGTGCGATCGCCCCTGACTACCGTGAAGTCCGCCTGCTGGCCTACGGCGATGCGGCCGCGCGCGCCCTCCTGGTGCGCCAGGTATGCCGCGTCGGCGCTGAACAGGCGCACGGCGGTGTCGAAGTCCACGCGGTGGGCAGGGTTGTGGTGGCGCAGCGCTGCGCGGATGCCACCCAGCGGATCGAGCGGCGTGATGTAGCAATCGCTGGAGCCGGCCACGCGCAACCCGGCGGCAATCATCGAGCCGACGGGATTGGTATTCAGCGCGCGCTCGGGTCCCAGCCGTTCGGCATAGCCATCCTCGGCGCCGCCCCAGCGAGCATCGAACGCCGGCTGCATCGCGCTCACCAGGCCCAGCGCGGCCGCGCGCGCGGCCATCGCGGGAGTGCCAAGGATAAAGTGGTCGACGCGCGGGCGCAGCGCGGCCAGGTCGGCCGCCGGCGCCAGCCGTTCGTAGATCCCGATGATCTGCTTAAGCGCGCGGTCGCCGATGGCGTGCACGCAAACCTGCAGGCCCGCGGACAGCCCGCTGCGCACCCAGTGCGTCAGCTCCTCGTCGCTGAAGTACAGCTCGCCGCTGCTCTGCGGCTTGTCGGCGTAAGGCTCGCTGAGGGCTGCGGAGTGCGCGCCGATCGCGCCGTCCACGCACCAGCAACCGCCGAAGCGCGGCACGCCGAGTTCCAGCGCCAGCCGCGGCGTGGCGTCGCGGCAGTACAGTGTCAGGTCGCAGCCCTGGCCATCAAGTTCAAGTAGCAGCTGGAAGTCCTCGCGCCGCCGCAGGCCGTAGCCCTCCATGCAGTGCAGCCCTACCAGGCCAGCCGCGGCGGCGACCTTCAGCACGCGCAGCATGCCCTCGCGGCGCTCCGCGGCATTGAAGCTGTCATAGATCGGATCGACGAGTTCCTCGTAGGCCCAGCCGTAGATGCGGCCTTCCTCGCGCATCTGCTGCTGCTCCTCGGCGGGCAGCTGGCAGTTCTGCAGCACCTCGCTGATGCCCAGCAGGTTCCAGGCGTAGGAGTTGAACCAGCTGGAGTGCCCCTCCACGCTCTTGATGATCAGCGGGCGGTCGGCAACCAGCGCGTCGAGCCACTGCTGATCCAGCCGTTCGCCGTCCTTGAGCTGCAGGCGCGAGAGGTCCAGCCCGCCGAGGCGCACGGTGTCGCGCCCCAGCTCTCGCTCCGCGCGGATCGCCGCTTCCAGCTCCGCCAGCTGCGTGACGCCGTGCAGATCGCTGCCCAGCATCATCATGCCGGTGGCCACGGCGTGCACGTGCGCGTCGGTCAGCCCCGGCAGCACCAGCAGGCCGCGGCAGTCGAGCAGGCGTCCGGCGTAGCGCTGTGTCAGGCTGGCCATGTCGTCAGGCGCCGGCAGGTGCAGCGCAGCGATGCGGCCGTCGCGCAGCGCAATGGCGGCGAGCTTCCCCGCGGGGTGGCCGAACAGGTTATCGCTGACCAGCAGGCTGGCTTCAGGCATGCCTAGATTATACGGAGCCGCATTGGATGCGCGGCGCGCTAGCATGCCGCTCGCTCAACTCAGCGCAGCGGCCGGTAGACGTTGGTGCGCAGCACCATGTCGTAGAGCGTGCGGCGCTGGCTGTCGAAGGGTATCAGCCACGCCGTGTAGGCCAGCTTGGCAACGATGAAGTAGCCCAGGTAGCGCAGAAACGCCAGGCCCACGCCGGGCAGCCTGCCGTCCTGGCGCAGCACGCGCAGGCCGAGGGCCAGCTTGCCGAAGCTGGCGCCCACCAGCCCGTTGAAGAAGGTGAAGTACGCCGCGCACGTCGCCACGTTGAGCCAGCCAGCGAGCTGCGCCGGCCGCTGGTACTGCCCCATCATCTCCAGCGTGCGCTGGCTGAACATCCCGCCGCGCATCAACTCGTCCACGAACTGCCGGAATAGCTGTAGCGACTGCTCGGTGGTCGGCTGCTTGATCCCGGTAATCCAGACCAGCAGGCTGTGCACGCCCAGCAGGATGACCATGTCGATGAGGAAGGCCCCCACGCGCAGCCAGAACCCCGCCGGTACATACCAGCGGCCCTCGCGCACCAGCTGCCCTGGGTAAGCCCGTTGGACTGGCATCTGATACGGCGCGGGCGGCATTGCGGGATAGGCGGGCGGAGCCGCAGTGTAGCCCGGCCATGGCGCCGCAGGCGGCGGCGGAGCGGCCGGATACTGTGGTGGCGCGGCAGGATACGGCGGAGGCGCCGGCTGTGGCGGTGAGGGTGCAGCCGTATAGAGCGGCGGCACGGCTTGTGGCAGCGGTGGCACAGGCTGTGGCGACAGTGGCGGGACAGCGGCTGGCGGCAGTCCTTCCTGCCGCGGCGTGTCGCTTCCGGCCGGCGCAGTATCCCCCGCGTGCGGTTGATCCATAGCCGCATTATACTGTGTCTCGATTCCAGACATGCAGACCGGCACGGTTGTTGAGTACCACCGCGAGTACTGCTCGGTTGAGTTGGACGATCAGCAGCGGGAAGTGGTGGCCAAGCCGCGCGGGCGGCTGGAGCTGACCACGCGCGCTGCCGAGAAGGACGCCGCCAAGCTGGGCACGCTGCGCTTCGCCCAGCAGGTCACCGTCGGCGACCGCGTCGTGCTCACGCAGCCGCAGGCGGACTACTTCGTGATCGAGGAAGTGCTGCCGCGCGAGACCTGGCTGATCCGCAAGTCCAGCCTGCACTACCAGCACCGGCTGCAGTGCGTGGTGGCCAACGCCGACCAGCTGGCGGTGGTCGTCGCGCCCGCGCCGCTGGTCAATCTGAACATCGTCGACCGCTACTTCATGGCAGCGATCCAGGGCGGGCTGGCGCCGATCCTGGTGGTGAACAAGACCGACCTTGATCCGCACCTGCCAGAGAGCGTCGAGATGCGCAACTACATCGAGCTGGGCTACAGCGTTTACTTCACTTCGGCCCGGCAGGGCAGCGGCATTTGCGAGCTGGCGGCGGCGCTGGGCGGCAAGCTCACGGCGTTCTGCGGTCACAGCGGCGTGGGCAAGAGCACGCTGCTGTCAGCGCTCACCGGCGTCGAGATCAAGTCGCAGGAGCTGCTGCCGGGCTCGCATCTGGGGCGCCAGACCACCTCCACCAGCCGGCTGTACCACCTCAGCGCCGGCGGCACGGCGGTGGACACGCCGGGGATCCGCGAGTTCGGCCTGGCCCACCTGGAATGGCTGGATCTGCACGATTACTTTCACGACATCGCCCAGCTGGCGATGCGCTGCGCCTACCGCGACTGCCGCCACACGGTGGAGCCGGAGTGCGCGGTGCAGCAGGCGGTGGCACGCGGCGAGCTGGCCGCGCAGCGCCTGGCCAGTTTCATCAAGCTGCGCGCGGAGTGCGAGCAGCGCAGTTACTAGGCGGCAGGTCAATGAGCGCGGCGGGTTTGCGTCGCAGGCGCATGGCACGATATAGAGTAGTGGCGTATGCCTAGGCTGAAGCCCAGCAGCAACGTGTTCCCCGAGGAGCGGCGCGGACGGCGGCGCTGGCTGATCGCGATCATCGTGCTGGCGCTGCTGGTGGCCTCGATCAAGTCCTGCACACTGCTCACGGGCCGTACCAACCCGGTGGACCAGGCGATCACGACGCTGGCCAGCCCAGTAGTCTACGTCATCGAGCGCATCGGCGACGGCCTGGGCAGCCTGCGGCACATCTTCCGTATCCCAGCGCTGCTGCGCGAGGAGCAGCGCCTGACCGCGGAGAACGAACTGCTGGAGCGGCGCAACGCGGAGCTGGCACAGCTCAAGGCAGAGAATAAACAGCTCAAGAGCCTGCTGAAGCTGCATGTGCCTGCCGAGTACAAGCCGCTCAGCGCGACGGTGATCACGCGGCCCTACGACCTGTGGCTGGAGTCGGTGATTATTGACAAGGGACGCAGCGAGGGCGTGCGGCACGGCAACCTGGTGGTCAACGAGCAGGGTGTGGTGGGCAAGGTCAGCGAGGTCGAGGCGGGCTACAGCCGCGTGCAGCTCATCAGCTCGCCGCTGTTCACGCTGGCCGCGGTGTCCGGCGACAACCGTGACGAGGGCGTGGTGCGCGGCGTGGATGCGCGCCGGATGACGCTGGATTTCATCCCCGCGGGCAGCCAGATCGCCACCGGCGAGAAGCTGTTCACGCTGGGCAATGAAAGTTACGCCGGCGCGGACAACAACCGCCCGCGCGGCGTGCTGATCGGCAGCGTGACCGGCCGCATCGCCGACGCCAACGGCTTCCTGACGATCACCGTCGAACCGGCGGCTAGCGTCAACCGCGTGAGCTGGGTAGTGGTGTTCACGAAATGAGACCCGCTGAACCGCTACGCCTGGTCGCCCTGGCGCTGCTGGCGCTGCTGATCCAGCTCGCCCTGTACCTGCGCTTTCCGGAGTGGCGGGCGGGCATCGACCTGTACCTTATATTCCTGCTGCTGCTAACCGCGACACGCGGCCAGCTGACGGCCGGCGTCTTCGCGCTCGGCGGCGGCATCATCATGGACTGCTTCAGCGGCAGCTTCTATGTCTTTCACACTGTGTTCTACGTGGCGCCGGTGATCATGGGTACGCTGATGCGCTCGCACGTGCTCGTCGAGTATCGCCAGCTAGGCACGCTGTGCGTCGCCACGCTGCTGATCGTCAAGATCCTGGTGATGTTCGGCGTGGCGCTGGCACTGGGCTGGATCGACTCGCCGCTGTACCTGCTGCGCGTGAACTACTGGTCGCTGCTGCTCGTCATCGCCGCCGTGTATCTGGGCTGGAACGGGATCGTACGGCTGTTCGCCCGCGTCTACGAGGTGAAAGGCTTTGGCCGCTAAGCTCCGCGCAACGTCGCACGACCTGCCGGTGATGAGCTGGTACGTGCTGCTGATCGGGCTGCTGTTCCTCATCCTGCTGTCGCGGCTGTTCTTCCTGCAGGTAGTCACCGGCACGCGGCTCAAGCTGGCCAGCCTGGACAACATCATCCGCTCGGTGCGCACCGCGCCGCCGCGCGGAGACATCTTCGACCGCGCGGGCCGCCAGCTGGCCAAGAGCGCCAACGTCTACTCGCTGCTCTACATGGTGCCCGATGACATCGACGACTATTTCCTCAAACCGCAGGAAATGCAGCTCTACACCAGCGTCAGCCCCGAGCAGCTGCAGGCGCTGAGCGGCATTGACGCGCCCCAGCTGGGCGCGCTGAAGGAGCTGATCCGCGAGCAGTACGCCGCGCTGCAGAAACAGCTGGCCGCAGAGCAGGGCCTGCCACGCAAGCTGGACGATAAGCAGCAGGCGCTGGTCGACAGCCTGGCAGCGCAGCACATCGCCGAGCTGGGGCCGCTCGTGGCCGCCAGCCTGCCCGCCAGCAAGTCCCTGACACAGGGCAAGCACGCGCTGACGCACGCCGAGCAGGCGCTGCTACTCAGTCTCAGTCCGCAGCAACTGCTGCTGCTGTCCAACCTGTCCGGGGCGCCCGCGGAGCTGCACCCCGACATCCTGGCCATGGCGGTCAGCCAGCGCAACCAGCCCTACCTGAACCGCCGTTCGGGCAAGGCGCTGCGCGAGATCGTGCGGCTCGCCGCGTACTTCGGCGTGCCTTACCAGCAACTGATGCAGCGTATCGGAGCCGAGCGCAAGCGCGTGCTGGGCTTCCAGCCGATCACGCTGGTGGACGAGCTGACGCAGGACCAGGTGGTCTACCTGGGCGAGAACGAGGCGGACTTCAGCGGCATCCTGATCGAGAAGTACGGCTTCAAGCGCCTCTACCCGCTGGGCAACCTGGCTGCGCACCTCACAGGCTACGTCGGGCTGGTCACTGAAGCCGACCCGCAATCGATCAAGGAGCTGGGCTACGGCCCGCGCGAGCAGGTTGGCAAGGAGGGCGCCGAGCGCGCCTTCGAGCAGCTGCTGCACGGCAGCGGCGGGCATCGCGACCTGGAAGTGAACCGCGAGCGCATCTGCCTCGACGTAGTGCGCGAGGTGCCGCCGAAGAAGGGCAACAGCGTCTATCTCACCATCGACAAGGAAATCCAGGCCAAGGCGCAGAGCGTGCTCGGGTCACGGCCGGGCGCGGCGATCGTCGTCAACCTGCAGAAAGGGCACGAAGGCGAAATCATGGCGCTGGCCTCCAGCCCGGCTTTCGATCCCAACCGCTTCAACGAGACCAAGTACTTCGCCAGCCTGCTGAGCAACAACGACCTGCCGCTGCTCAACCGCGCCTACCGCCATGCCTTCCCGCCCGGCTCGACCTTCAAGCTGGTCACCGCCACGGCTGCGCTGCAGACCGGCCGCTTCACGCCAGGCAGCGGCTTTTACTGCCCCGGCAAGAAGGCCATCGGCAACCGCGACTTCAAGTGCCACAACCTGGCGGGCCATGGCGGCGTGTCCTTCCTGGAAGCGATCGCCAAATCCTGCGACGTGGCGTTCTACTGCATCGGCCTGGGCCTCAACGACCCACCGCAGACGATTAAACGCTTTGCCGAGTACTTCGGCTACGGCTCCCCGACAGGCATCGAGCTGCCCGGCGAGGTCTCCGGCACGCTGCCCGATGAGCGCTGGAAACGCGAGCACTACGCCAAGCTGGGCTACGGCGCCGTGGATCAGACGTGGTACGACGGCGACACGGCGAACTACGCCATCGGCCAGGGCTTCCTGACGGCCACGCCGCTGCAGGTGCTGTGGTCGACGACGCTCGTTGCGCTGGACGGGAAGTGGTATCCGCCGCGGCTGCTGTACGCGCACGAAGTGGACACCAAAGTGATCCCCGAGCCCGAGGCGCGCCCCTCGCGCCGGCCGCTCGATCCGCAGGCGCTGAAGGAAGTCAAGGAAGGCATGCGCCTGGCGGTGACCGGCGGCACCTGCGTCAAACTCGGGCTGGAGGGGATGCAGATCTGCGCCAAGACCGGCACGGCCGAGACCGGCAAGCGCGGTGAGACGCCGCACGCCTGGGTTTGCGGCTTCTACCCGATGCACGAGCCGAAGTATGCCTTCGTCGTGTTCTTCCAGAATGGCGGCAGCGGCAGCGGGACTGCGATCCCCCCCGCGCGCGAGCTGCTCATGTTCATGCGCGGATACACGCCACCGAAGGAGAAGGGCAACTAGCAGCGCCGCAGCGTCAGCGGTCGCGCTCAGCGGCCTGGTGGGTGATGGCCAGCAGCAGCTCGGGCTTGGGCAGGTTAAGGGTATGGATCTCATCTGCGGCCACGGCGATCAGGCGCTCCAGGTAATGGCGCGCACCTTCCAGACCCAGGGCACGCACATAGGTCGATTTCTCTTTCTTCAGGTCCGTGCTGAGCGTCTTGCCCGCCTGCTCCTCGGTGGCCTCGATACTCAGCAGGTCATCGCGCACCTGAAACGCCAGCCCGATGCGCTCGCCGATGGCCAGCAGGCTGGTCACCAGATCGGCACTGCCGCCAGCCAGCAGCGCGCCGGTCTCGCAGCAGGCGCCGATCAGCGCGCCGGTCTTCAGCCGCTCCATGCGCTCCAGCTCATCAGCGCTCAGCCGCCGCCGCTCGCCCAGCAGGTCGAGCATCTGTCCCTCGACGACCGCGGCGGTGGCCCGTGTCGCCGAGCGCACCAGCAGCAGCCGCACCTCGGCCGTCACTGGCGCCGTCTCGCTGGCGATGAGGTGCAGCGCCAGGTTGGCCAGCGCGTCGCCGGCCAGCACGGCGTTGGCCTCCCCGAACTGGCGGTGCACCGCCGGCACGCCGCGCCGCAGCTCGGCGTCGTCCATGCACGGCAGGTCGTCGTGGATCAGCGTGAAGGTATGAATCAGCTCCAGCGGGGTGACGAGCCGCAGCACCGCTTCCGGCTCGCCGCCGTGCAGCGCGTCATAGGTAATCAGCGCCAGCAGCGGGCGGAACAGCTTGCCGCGGCCGAGCAGATGAGCCATCGCCGCCTGCAGCTGTGGCACCCCGACGCGCTGCAGCTGATGCTGCAACGCCTCGCGGATCAGCGGCTGCCAGTGCGCGGTGAACTGCTCGAGTTGCACGCGGCGAGTATATCAGCCGCGAGCGGCGCGCCGCCGCTGCTATGATTTGCGCCGTGGAACTCAACGCGCTGGCAGCCCAGGTGCTCGGTGGCAGGCCCGAGCTGTTCGCCGCCGACTTCGAGGAACGGTGCGGCGCCATCTCCGCCGAGTTCGCCGGCCGCAGCGTGCTGGTGATCGGCGCCGGCGGCAGCATCGGCCGCGCCACGGCGGAGATCCTGCTTAGCCTGCGCCCCAAACGCACGCTGCTCGTCGATCTCAGCGAAAACAACCTCGCCGAGATCACGCGCCGGCTGCGCAACGCCTTCCCCACGAATGCGCCGGACTTCGAGGCCTGGGCGCTGGACTTCACCGGCGCGCCGTTCGAGGCGCTGCTGGGCCGCGAGCGGCCGGACATCGTGCTCAACTTCGCCGCCTTCAAGCACGTGCGCAGCGAGAAGGACACGCTGACGCTGGCCGAGCTGCTGCGCGTCAACGTGCTGGGTAACCTGCGCCTGCTGCGCTGGGCCAGCGCGCACGGCCGCCCGACCCGCATCTTTGCCATCAGCACCGACAAGGCGGCCAACCCGGCCAGCTGCATGGGCGCCAGCAAGCGGCTGATGGAGCAGCTGTTGTGGGCCGCGGCGCAGGCCACTCCGCCCGCCGCTACGCTGCTCACCAGCACGCGCTTCGCCAACGTGCTGTTCAGTGACGGCAGCCTGCCGGCAAGCTGGCTGGCTCGCCTGGAGCAGCGCCAGCCGCTGGCCGCGCCGGGCGACGTGCGGCGCTACTTCATCACCCCGCGCGAGGCGGGCATGCTCTGCCTGCTCGCGGCGTTCCACCCGGCGAGCTGCGAGCTGTTGGTGCCGCGGATGCGCGACGCCGACCTGCAGTCCTTCGACACGCTGGCCGTGCGGCTGCTGGCGCACCGCAAGCTGATCGCGCGCGACTACGGCGAGGATACGGCGGCGGCCTTCGCCAACCTGGAGCGCGATGCTGCCGAGGGCTACTGGCCGTGCCTGTTCGGCTCGGCGGATACCAGCGGCGAAAAGGACTTTGAGGAGTTCGCCGAGCCCGGCGAAACCGACGCCGCCGGCCAGCCCTACCACGACGCGCGTTGCCTGCTGCCCAAGCGCGAGCACAGCTGGGAGGAGTTGGGCAGCGCACTCGACGCGCTGGCGCGCGATTGCGCCGACGTGGCCTGGCTCCAGGCTACGCCTAAGGCGGCGCTGGTCGCGCGGCTTGCGCAACTGGTCCCGAGCTTCGCGCATATCGAGACCGGGTACCAACTCGACCGTAAAGTGTAATAATAAGGTTGACGCGGATGGGCTCGCAATCCAGACCCGCTGTCACATAACGCTCATGGCATCTATACGAGTTGTCGATCTGAACCAGACGCTGGCTGACGTCGAGCGGCAGCTGCGTGACAGCGGGGACGGCCTGGCCGTGGTCTGCGACGCGCAGCGCTACGTCGGCGTGCTGCGCCACGAGCAGCTGGCGCGCGAGCTGGCGCAGCATCCCGAGTCGTCGCACCATGCCCTGCACGAGCTGGGCCGCCTGCCGGCGCCGGGGCTGCCGGAGAGCAGCTCGCCGCTGGACATCCGCCACTTCGTCGCCGAGCATGACCTGCCGGTGGTGCCGTTCACCGACCGCCAGGGCCGGCTGACGCGGGTGCTCGACCGCGACGACGCGCTGCGCAGTGGCCTTTACGAGAACGCCGTACTGGTGATGGCCGGCGGGTTTGGCGTGCGGCTGCGCCCGATCACCGCCAACACGCCCAAGCCGCTGGTGCCGCTGGCCGAGGGCACGCTGCTCGATCGCATCATTGACCACCTGCTGGACTGCGGCTTCTACCGCTTCTACGTCGCCGTGCACTACCTGAAGGAACAGGTGATGGACTACCTGGGCGACGGGCACGACCGCGGCATCGAGGTCGAGTACATCGTCGAGCGCGAGCCGCAGGGCACGGCAGGCAGCCTGCGCGTGCTGCACGGGCGCGAGAGCCTGCCAATTCTGGTGACCAACGGCGACGTGGTGACCAACCAGCACCTCGGCGAAGTGCTGCGCTTCCACCACGAAAAGCGCGCGCAGCTCACCGTCGTCTGCAAGGAGGACGCCGTCGACATCAGCTACGGCGTGGTGGAATGCGAGGCCGATGGCACGCTGACCAGCATCGCCGAGAAGCCGCGCCTGAGCTACCTGATCAACACCGGCATCTACGTCGTGCAGCCCAGCGTGATCCCGCTGGTGCCCAGCGACAAGGTGTTCATGACCGACCTGATCAACCGCGTGCGCGACTCCGGCGGCAAGGTCTGCGTGTTCATCACCGACGAGTACTGGCGCGACATCGGCACGATCGACTGCTACGCCCAGGTGATCAAGGACGTGCGCTCGGGACTGGTGCGCCCGCTGCGCTCGGTGAGTCCGCGGCTGAACAGCAGCGGAGCGCTCGGCCGCGGTCCGAGCGCTGAAACACTTACACAGACCGGCGAGCCGCCGGCATAGCCTGCGCCGCCCGGCAGCC
>Ga0315287_10003308_pt1 | contig 15521 bp, 10 predicted proteins | sample YL17G11_0_MG_FD_205037 | JGI IMG/M metagenome (GOLD analysis project Ga0315287, IMG submission 205037) | Sediment microbial communities from Yellowstone Lake, YNP, Wyoming, USA - YL17G11_0 | ecosystem: Environmental > Aquatic > Freshwater > Lake > Sediment | place: USA: Wyoming | collected... | reverse complement strand
CGGCGCCACTGGTGTCGCCGGCAGGGCCCGTCACCACCCTGACCACCGCGGACCTGTTGGTGGGCGCGACGGGGCCTGAAGCAGAGGCCGCCCTGGACGCGGCGGTCGGCGTCGGGGGGGCTGGTGCCCCCCCCCCTCCTCCCTCTCCCTCTCCCTCTCCCTCTCCCTCTCCCTCTCCCTCTCCCTCTCCCTCTCCCTCTCCCTCTCCTGCCGCCGTCATCGTCCACCCGCGCCTGGACACGGCGGTGGCCCGGGCGGCCGCCCGCGTGACGGCGGCGCTGGCGACCCTGGAAGCGGCCCTGCCCTGGACCCGGGCAGAGGTGTGCGCATACGCGCGGGCCGGCGGAGGCAGCGCGCCCTGGGCCAGGGTGTGGGTGCCCGGCCTGGCGACAAGGCGGGGGCTCAAGGGCGACGCGGCCGCCCGGGCGCGGCGCCTGCCGCCCATGGGTGGTGCGGTGACGTCCCTGCGTACGGCGTGTGCGACGCTGGTGCTGGCGTCCAACGCGCGCGGGCGGACGCTGTCGCCCAGGGCGGCGTCCGCGGTGGCGGCCTTTTGGGCAGCGGCTGGGGAGAGGGCGGGGTTGGCGGGAGGGCCAGGCGCGGCGGACCCGCTGGCGGCCGTGGCAGGGCCGGCCGCGGACGCCTGGGACGCCCTGCGAGACGCCTGGTCCAAGGGCGAGGAGCTGCCGGGTGAGGGGGATGGCGGCCCTGCCAGCGCCGCCCTGGCAGCGCGTGCGGCCGCCGCCCGGGCGGCCGTGCAGGCGCTGCTGGTGCACGTGCGCAGCGGTGCCGTGCCCGCGGCGCCTTTCCTCGCGGGCCTGACCCCGCGGGAGGCAACGGATGCGCGGGGGTTGATCCGGGCGCGCCTGGCGCTGGCGGGGCTGGTGGTCGATGATTTCGAGCGGGCGCGGCGGACCGTGGGCGAGGTGGTGCGAGGTCTGCCGAGGGGCCTGTGCAAGGCGAGCTTTGTAGACACGTGAATTGTTTTTCAACTTGTGTCTCTCCGCCCGCACGAGACACAGCCATGCGGGCGTCAATTGGCAGCCGCCAACACGCTTCTTCTGTGTGTTGCCCTACACGTGGGCGGAATGTCGTCGTGCGCGCAGGCTCTGAGCCTGCGCGGCGGGACGTGTTGGTGGGTGCACCGCTGGCCGCTGCCGCCGTTCTTATCCTCAACCCTTTGGCCCTCCCAGCAGCCCGGGCAGACGTTGAGGCCGCGCCCGCCGTCGCCGCCCCGCCCCCACCCCCACCCACCCCACCCCCGCCCGACCCGCCCACTACGCACACGGCCTTCCTCGACCTGGCAGTCGGCGGCAAGCCCGCCGGCCGAATCAATATCAACCTCTTCGGTGAGGCCACGCCGAAGACCGTAGCGAACTTTCTCGCTTTGGCGGGTGCGCCCATCGAGGGTGTCGGGAAAAAATCCAAGCTGGTGGGCCGGTTCAAGGGCTCCATCTTTCATCGCCTCGTCAAAGGGTTCGTCCTCCAGGGCGGCGACTTCACGCGCGGCAACGGCACGGGCGGCGAATCCATCTACGGGTGGACTTTTCCGGACGAGGCCTTCCTCCCGCACGGCGGCGCCGGGGCTATCAGTATGGCGAACCGCGGCCCCAACTCAGGCGGTTCCCAATTCTTCATCACCCTTGCTCCCACGCCCTGGCTGGACGGGAAGCACGTCGTCTTTGGGCGGGTGGACGCGGCCGGTGTGGACCTGGTAGCGTCCATCGTCGCCCGGGAGGAGGTCGACTTCTTTTCCAAGCCACGCCTGCCCGTCACGATCGTGGGGTGCGGCCTGGTTGAGGGGGAGGGGGCAGCGGGGGCGGGGGCGGTGGGCGGCGCGTGAAATGGACGAAATGCCTTCTACTTTCACTTCTACATTCACTTCGCGACTTGGGCCGTGATGGGCGGGCGCACGTAGCGGGAGCCGTAGGGCTGGACCCAGCCGTGCTCGGTGAAGGTGTAGCCGTCAATGCGCTAGCCCCAAAGTACTCGACCATGTCGGTCATCAATAATTGATGTGAAAAAACGTGGCCCATCGGGGGTTTCTACCTACACTTCACTTTTTGCCGCACACCTCCTCCAACAGCGGCACCACCACCGCCGCGGACGGTTCCAGGTGGGCGGCCGACCCGGCCGCTGCGACCGCTGCCCTCACAGCCGCCAGGGCGGCGCCCGGCGGGGCGGCGTCCAGCCAGGCGCCGTAGGCCGGCGGGGGCTGCCCTGCCGCGGACGCGGGAGATTCAACCACGGCGGGGCCCCGGCCCAACAAAAAGTGGGCGGCGTCCACCGGGTCGAGGGCCCGCAACAGGTCCCGGGACGCTGGGGCCGCCAGGTCGGGCGTCGGGATGAGGACCAGGCGGCGCAGGGCGCGCAGGGCGGCCAGGGGTTGGGGGTGAGGCGGGGCGGCGGCGGCGGCGGCCACCCCAGCCGCCCCGCCACCCCCACCCCGCCGCCCGCTGCTGCTCACCCCGCACTCCTCCACGACCGCTGCCTCCACTTCCGCCAGGTCCCGCGCCAGCTGGGCCGCGCCGGCGGGCTGGGCCACGGGCCGGGCCAGGCAGGCGTGGCGGACGGTCAGGGCGGCCACCCGGGAGGCGAGGCGGGTGAGGAGGGCAGACGGGATGGATTGGGCGGCCGCGGCCGATGCGCCGCGCGCGCCACCACCGCCACCCTCCCCGCCGCCGCTGCTCGGCAGGGGCGGCACCAGGCGGGCCAGGAAGCCCGCCCGGAAGCCGGCCAGGCCGTCCCCTAGCTCACCCACCCAGGGTGAGGGCGTGGAGGAGGACGCGGCCGCGGCTGGACCGTAGGGCGCGCCCGCGTGGGAGCGGGCGATGGCGGCCGCCGCCGCGTCGGCCGCGCCGCCAAAGGCAGGCGCGGCCGTCCGCGCGACCACGCCCGCCAGCGTCTCCAGCGGGCCCGCCAGCGCGGCCGCCCCCGCGGGCGGGCAGCGGGGCAGCAGGGCCGCCAGGGATCGGTGCAGTTCGGAGCCCGCGGAGGTGAGGGCGGCCGCCCGGGCCGCCCAGGCCGGGTCGGCCTGGGCAGCCGGGTCGGGCAGGCCGCTCCCGCACATCGCGCTCAACCGCTCCGCCGCCGCCGTCACGCCCACCCCCGCCGCCGCGCCCGCCAGGGCAGGCAGGGCAGCCGATGCGGGGCCGGGGGCAGCGCTGCCGCCGGAGCCGCCGCCGGGGCCGGACGCGTCGGTCAGGACGTCGTGGAGGCGGGCGACGAGGCGTTGGATGGCAGCGGAGGGCGGGGGCGGGGCGCGGGGGCCCGGCGCGCCCAGCGCGGAGGCGGCCGCCCCGGCCGCCCGGGCCGACGCGGCGGCCGCCCAGGCCGCCCGGGCGGGGGCGAGGGCAGACGCGGCCAGGGCGGCGTGGCGGCGGGAGAGCGGGGCGGGCGGGTGTGGAGCGGCGGCGGTGGTCGAAGAAGAAGCGGGGGGCGCGGACGCGGACGCGGCCAGGCGGGCCAGGGCAGCGTCTAGGGACGCCGCCAGGCGCGGGTAGCCCGCGACCAAGGGGTTGGTCCCGCCGCCGGCCACCGGCAGGGCGCGGGCTAAGGCCGAGGAGGCGGCCGCCCAGTAGGCGTCGAGGACGGTCGACGACGGGGCGGCAGGCGGCGGCGGAGGTTGGGGGGAGGAGGGCGGGAGGGGGTGGGCGGGCGGGGGGGGGGCCGCCGTGCCGCCCCCCCCCCCCCCCCCCCCCCCCACACAACCCCCGGCCCCCCCCCCCCGGCGCCACCCCCCCCCCGCCCCCCCCCCCCCCCCCCCCCCCCCCCCCCCCCCCCCCCCCGCACAGCCCCGAATTGGACACCTTCGGCTGCTGATCTCCCAGTCCTCTTCATGTGGTGGTGGAGTGGCGCGCACAGGCGCGTGCACGCGGTGGCGGTGGGGACTTCGACATTGCCCAGGCAACAAGAGAGAGCGGGTTTTTGAAGCCACATGCGCGTTTTCCTCTCTCCATCTCTCCTCTCACAACGCACGCACCAGCTTGTCATCGGGTGAGCCGACGGCGACGTAGTAGTGGCGGACGCTGGCCTTGGCGGAGGGTTGTTGGGCGGTGGCCGAATTGGGTGGCGGGGCGGCCATATTTAGCGCACAGAGTGAATCGGCCAACTGAAGAGAGGGAGGAACCCCTTCACCCCTTCACTCCTTCTTTTCGCGTCCCGCCGCACTTGAACGCGTCCCCCACCCCGCACACACACACACACCATGTCGGTACGTTGTCAGAGATTGGGTGGATCTCCCCCGCATGCCCCCGCCCCGATGGGTGGGCGGCGGCAAGGGCGCGCGCGGAGAGAGAGAGGAAGGCAAAAAAAAAAAATCCATCGGCCGTCTCTAGTGGAGCGCGCGCTCTGTGCGCTCGCCCTCCTTGAGTCGACCGTCCTCCCATTCCAGTGCGTCAAGCATGCACATGCTGGCGTCCTGATGACAGGGGTGAATGGAGGGTGCACCGGCCAGGGCGACAAGGGAGCTGTGTGCTGCGCGCCTGCAGCTCCTCGATCGGAAAAAAGGGGGCCGCCGGTGCTCTCACTCGCTCCCCTTTCTCTCCCCTTCCACACAGGGCGACAAGACGGCCAACCCCATGCGCGACATCCAGGTCGCCAAGCTGGTGCTCAACATCTGCGTGGGCGAGTCTGGTGACAGGCTGCAGAAGGCGGCCAAGGTAAGTGAAGGGAGGAAAGAGGGAGAGTGGCAGCGTGCCGTCAGCGGCCGTCACTCTTTGTGTGCGGCGCCTGGGGGCCGGTGGCCTGCCTCGTGCGCGAGGTCTGGCACGCCCATAGTGCAGTCAGACGGTCGCAGCTTGCGCCTGGTATAAATACCTGGGCGTGCGTTGTGGCCCTGAGCCGGCAACGAGGAGCGGCGGGGAGAGAGCCTGGCTTACGATCGCCCGCGGCCGGCGGCGGCGGCGCGTCGTCCCTCCTGCTTTCCGCCGGCCCCTTTGCCTCTCTCTCCCTCGCACACACACGCACACACACACACACGCACACACACACACACACACACTCACATGCCCACATCCCTGCTCTGTCTACCATAGGTCCTGGAGCAGCTGACGGGCCAGCAGCCCGTGTTCGGGAAGGCCCGCTACACCGTCCGCTCCTTCTCCATCCGGCGGAATGAGAAGATTTCGACCTCCGTCACCGTCCGCGGCGAGAAGGCGATGTCTCTCATTGTGAGTCGCAGGGATTGGGGCTGAGGAGAGGGAGTGGAGGCCACGCGCACACGCCGAGGAGAGAGACAGAAGACCCGTACGCCGACGCACACATATTTCTTCTCACCTCCTCATCATTCTCTTTTTTTTCTCTCTTTCACAGGAGTCCGGCCTGAAGGTCAAGGAGTACGAGCTCATCCGCCGCAACTTCTCCGAGACCGGCAACTTCGGGTTTGGCATCTCCGAGCACATTGACCTGGGCATCAAGTACGACCCCTCGACAGGCATTTACGGTAAGTAGAGGGGCGTGACATGCGTTGCCAGAGAAGAGAGGGTTTTGGAGAGGTTTTTTTCGGGCCTCTATTCCATCCTTCCCGGGCCCCGTTTGCCCCGCGGAAAGCGGCGTCGCGCCCATCACACGGCGCCCGCTCTCTGCCCACGCACCCGATTTTACTGATTACATGGCGGCCAGGCCGACGGGGCGCACGTTTGCGCGTGTGTCCTTTTCTCTCAACCCGCGCCCGTGTATGAGCCGGGTGCCACACCGAAAGCGCCACACCTCCCGCGTTTCCACCTTTTTTAGCCGGACCCGCTTTTGTTGGACTTCCAGTCGGCGGACGCGGCGCAAATATGGGGCGTGGGAGGGCCGGCGGATAGACACACCAACAAATCCTCACCCCTTGAAAAACACCCCCCTTTTTTTTTCTCAACCAGGCATGGACTTTTACGTCGTCCTCACCCGCCCTGGCTACCGCGTCGCCAAGCGCCGGTCCCGCCAGGCCCGCATCGGGGTGCAGCACCGGATCGGCCGGGAGGACGCCATCAAGTGGTTCCAGGCCAAGTTTGACGGCGTCGTCCTGAACAAGGCCAGCTGAAAAATGAATGGTTGCTTTTTGTTGTTTCGTGCTGTTGGGGGGGCGGGGGGGGGAGGGGGGGGGAGAGAAAGGAGAGAGAGAGAGCGCTCTGATTTGGAGGGGAGGGGGGGGGGGTCGTTCGGGTCGTGTGTGAGTAATGCCGCCCGTCTCGCCCGTTTCCAAATGAAAGATTTCAATGAAAGAAGATGAGAGAGCGCGGGGAGAGGGAGAAAAAAAGTCGCGCGCGCCTGCTCAAACTCTGTGTCATGCGGCGACCCTCGCTCGCGGCCGCGGGGGTCGTGGCCGCCTGTCTCCTCTTTTGCCTGACCGTCACCGCCCTGCCCGGCACCAGGCCCATGGATGGGGCGGGCGGCGCGGGCGGCTCCTCCCGCCTGCGCCGCGCGCTGCTCGGCATCACCCGCCCCGGCATGGACTCGGACTGCTGGCCGCGCGGCGTGGCGGCCGAGGACCGGTGCGTGCGGGGGAGGGGTAGACTGGCGGGCAGCCCTGGCTCATGGGTCGGGCTGGAGTGGGGGAGGGACGTGGGCGGGGGCGGGGCGTCGCTCCTTGTGGTTGTTCCTCATTTGCCGCGCGCCAACGCTCTCTCGACCCACACTCCAGTTGCGCCTACGTCCTCACCACCCCCGCCTGCGGCCCCCGCTCGGGGCGCCTCCCCTACACGCGTGCCTGGTTCTGCCGCACCCCGGGGCCGGCCACCACCGCCGCGGCGGCACTGGCCGCCACCGCCTGGGGCGCGGGCCTGGCCTGGGTAATGGCGGTCGTCGCGGGCGCCTTTTTGGTGCCGGCCGTCGCGTACGCGGCGGCCGCCCTGCGCGTGCCGCCCGCCCTGGCGGGCGTGACCCTGCTCGCCTTTGCGGGCGGCGCGCCCGACCTGTTCACGGAGGTGGCCGCCGTGCTGGCGTCCTCCGGCGATGCGCGCAACCCGGCCGGCCCAGGCGTGCGGGGGCCGCCCACGACCGCGGATGACGTGGGCCTGGCGGTCGCGACCGCGCTCGGGTCAGGCTTGGCCACCCTGTGCGGGGGCCTGGCCGTCGTCGGGCTGGCGGGGCGGGCGGACGCGGCCCCCGTGCCGGCCTTCCCCGACCGGCGCGCCTTCTTCCGGGACGCGGCCACGTACGCGGCCGCCTCGGCCACCCTGGCGGGCTTCTTGTGGAACGGGCGCTTCGCGGCGGGCGAGGCGGGCGGGCTGCTCGCCCTGTACGCCCTCTACATCGGGGCGTCCGTGTGGGGGGCGCGCGGGAGCGGTGGTGGTGGTAATGGCGAGGGCGGGGCGGCCGCCGCCGTGCCCACTGCCACCACCGCCGCCGCCGCCGCCGTGGCGGGCCCCGACTCTGTCGTCGTCCACCCGCCCTCCTCCCCCCCGGGCGGTGTCCAGCTGTCCGTCTTTGCGCGCGGGGCTGGCGCGGGCACGCTGCCGCCCAGCGGCAGCACCGGCCCGGCCACGCTCGTCGTCTCCTCCCCGCGCGCCCCGCCCCTGACGGGCGTGGCCGCCGCGCCGCCCGCCCCGCCGGGCCCCGGCGGCCTGGGGCGGCGCGTGACCCCGCCCGTCCTCCCTCCCTCCACCCCCGCCTCGCCCCCCCGGGCCGGTCTGGCCCCGCCCCCGCCCACCCGGGCCGAGTCTACGCGCCGCACCGGCAGTGGGGGTGGCGGCGTGTTTGGGTGGGGCGGCGGAGGGCCGCAAGGGCCCGCGTCCCCGATGGCGGCGCCGCCGTCCGAGCTCGGCCCCCTCCTGGCGGCCGCGGACTGGGACGGCCCGCCCGCCGCGGCGAAACACCGGGGGCGCTCCTCGGCTGGCGGGTGGGATGGGTGGGGCGAGGGCGCCCGGGCCGGCAGTGGCAGCGCCCTCGCGTCCGCCGCCGCGGCGCTCGGCTGCCCGCACCCGCCCCAGGCGTGGGCGCGCGCGGTAGGCGGGTGGGCGGCACGGCACTGGCCGGCCCCGCCCCACTGGCACCCGGCGGCCCGGGCGGTGGGTGGAGCCGTCCTCGCGCCGCTCCTCCTCGCCCTCCACGCGACCACGCCCTGCCTGGCCGGCGGGAACGGGCTGGACCTCGCTGCGCACGACACGCACGACGCGCACGCTGCCGCACCCACCTACACTTTTTTGTACGCGGCCGTCCTGTCCCTGGCCGCCCCGCCAGCCGCCCTGGCTTTCCTGGGCGCCGCGCCCGGGGGGCGCCACGCCGCCTGGTGGACGCCGCCCGCCTTTTACGGGGCGTGGGCGGGCGGGGCGGTCCTGTTGGGGGGCCTCCTCTCCGCGCCCCTCGCCAGGGCGGGCTGGGCCCGCCCGGCCCCGCGCGCCAACCCGGCGATGGCAATCCTGGCCCTTTTCGCCTCCAGCGCCTGGTTGTCGGCGAGCGCGGACGAGGCCGTCGAACTCGTGCGGTGGCTCGGCCGGGCGGCCGGGTGGCGGGCCGAGTCGATCGGCGGGGCGCTGCTCAGCTGGGGCGAGGCGTTGCCCGAGCTTGCGGCCGCCGCCTCGCTGGCGGCGTCGGGCCAGCCGGCCATGGCCCTCTCCTCCGCGTTCGGGGGCCCCATCTTCGACGTGTGCGTCGGCCTGGCCGTCCCCGCCCTCGCGGCGGCCGGGCGGGACCGGCAGAGCCTCGGGGCGCCGCTGACGCGGGGCCTGGCCCTGCTGGTGGGCGCGACCCTGGCCGTCCTGGCGGGGCTCGCCCTGGCCGTCCCGGCCCAGGGGTACCGGGTGGGGCGGGGGCTGGGCCTGTGCGTGGCGGGCGCGTATGTGGCGTCCCAGGCCGCGTTCGCGGTGGTGGAGGCGGCGGGATGAAAGAGAGGAGAGGAAGAGGTGGGGTCTTGAGTGCACAGACGCGAAAAAAGCCCTCGTGCATCCGTCTCTTTCTCCACGCCCAGATCAGCCGTCACTCAACACCGACGCAAGCAACTCATGACAGACACACTGAAACGGCTTTCGGGATGTTCGCTTTTGGAGGAAAGCCCTTTGGAGCGCAGCTTGCGCGTGCAGGTGGGTGAAAGAAGCTCTACGCTGGGGCACGCGCGCGCGCTTTTTTTGCGTGCGCCCTGAACCTCTCTCTCAACCCTCTCTCTCTCTCTCAAATCAGGAGGACTTCGAGCGCGCCCTCTCCTCCCACCGCGCCCTGTGGCTGGCGGAGGCCCAGGCCGAGAAGGCCGCGTTTGATAGCGCGTTCACGGCGCGCAAGGAAGAACTGACACGCGAGCTGGAGGTGAAACTGGACGAGCGGCGTGCGGCGAAAAACATGTTTGTGGCGCTGTTCTTCATCCTGCGGTTGCTGGGGTGAGGAGGAAGGGAGGAGAAGGAGGCAGACTTTCTCGAGAAAGGACGGGGCCCTGGCGAGGTAGGTCTTGTCATTGTTCCTTTTCTCTCTGCACGTCCCCTCTCTTCCGGGGCGATCCCGGCCCATGCGCACCACCCCAGGCCATACGCAGACTCCTCGCCTCGAATAACCATGCAATCCTTAGCCCGTCCGGCCCCCAGCCGCGCGATAGCTAGCCGCCCCACAGGTGCTCGCTCCACTCGCGTCGTGGCTGCCCCTCCAGCAGCCGCCTCTTCTTTCGACGCGAACACCGCCCTGACCCCGCCACCTCCATCCTCGGGCTGCCCTCTAGGCTTTGGCAGCGGCGGGACGGGCGAGGACGAGGAGGCGGGTGGCCCGCTCCCCCTCGATGCCGCCCCGACGCTGTCCTCGACGGCGACGCCCATTCCCGGTGGCCCGGATGCCCTCGCGGCATCTTTGCCACTGGCTCCGGGAACTCGCGGCCTACCGTGGTTGGGAGAGACGATGGAGATGTTCCAAGGTATGTGGAGGAGGAGAGAAGAGAGGAGAGGAGAGGCTCGAAATTGGCGCGGCGCCTTTTGACAGCACCGCGGAGGAGGGAGAGGGGAGGCGCAAAAATGCGTACGACAGCACCAAGACCTTTTTTCGCCCCGCATCACATCATCCTCCGCGCCTCATTTCCCCCCTTCCCCCCAGACGTCCCCGGCTTCCACGCCCGCCGCCTGGCCAAGTACGGCCGCGTCTACCGGTCGCACGCCCTGGGCGCGCCCCTGACCTGCGTCGCCGACGCGGCCCAGGTGCGCCGCCTGCTTCTGGGAGAGGGTGGGGCAGAGCCCATCACGGCCACCGACTGGACGCCCCCCGTGCGGGCGCTGCTGGGCCCCGAGTCCCTGCTCATGAAGTCGGGGGCCGCGCACGCCGCCTCCCGCCGCATCCTGGCCCAGGCCTTCACCGGCGCGGCCGTCGACTCGTACCAACCCCTCGTCAGGGATGCGACCGCCCGGGCGGTCGCCGACTGGGCGGCCGCCTGCGCGGCCACCCCGGGCGCGACCATCTCGGCGCTGGGCAAGGGCAAGGACCTGGCCTTCAATGTCGCGGCCCGGGCCCTGATCGCGGGCGACATGCCGGAGGAGACGATGGAGCGCTTCCGCGCGGACTTTGACCTCTTCACCCTCGGCTTCTTTGGCATCCCTGTCCCGCTGCCCGGCACCGCCTTCCGCCGCGCGCTCGCCGCCCGGGAGCGCGTCCTCGCCCGCATCGACACGCTCGTCGACGCGGAGGCCGCAGCCATCGCGGGTGAGGGAGCGGGCCGCACGCCCGGGGTTGCGGCCTCCCCCCCCGGCCGCCCCAAGACCGCCCTGCGCTTGATGATGACGGCCGACGACCCGGAACACCCGGGCTCCAAGATCGGGCGGGGCGAGCTGCGGGACCAGGTCGTCACCCAGCTGTTTGCGGGGCACGAAACGACGGGGACGACCATCGCGCGGTTGATGGCCTTCGTCACGCCGGCCCGCTTCCCGGGCGTCATCAAGCGCCTCGCCGATGAGCAGGGCGCGGTGGTCGCGCGCTGCGGCCCAGACCTGACGCCGGAGGCGATGGCTGCGATGCCCTACCTGGACTGCGTGATCAAGGAGACCAACCGCCTGTTCCCCATCGTGTCGGGCGTGTTCCGGAAGGCCCTGGTCGACCTGGCCGTGTGCGGGTACCGTGTGCCGGCCGGGGAGCGCATGATGGTCATGCTCGGGCAGACGCAGTCGCAGGTGGAAGAATTCCAGGGCGACCTCGCGGACTTTCTCCCGGAGCGGTGGCTCGCCTTTGCGAAGAAAGACCCGCCCGCGTTCATGCCCTTCGGCGTCGGCCCGCACGTCTGCCTGGGCATGGGCCTGGCCCTGAGCGAGATCAAGGTCGTCCTGGCCACGCTGGTCCGGGACTACGAGTGGGGCCCGACCGACCCGGAGGCCGCCCTCAAATGGCGGGCCCCGCTGCTGCCGGCCGACGGCGTGCCCGTGCAGGTGTGGAAGCGGGGGACGCCGCGCCCGCCGCTGCCGGTGCCGCCAAAGGCTGAGGTGGCGGTGGGCGCGGACGCCTGGTGGGTGGGTGCTTGAAAGGGAGAGGGGGTGGGAGTAGGCTGCATTGGGGTGTTGAATAGAGTGAGGAGGGGTGTCCGGTCCAACCATCCATGTGCTATGAATTTTCTTGTCTGCTACACAACGACCCGCCGCTCCTTCTGCACGCCTCCTTCACTGCCACCGCGCCCTCCCCTCTTCCCCCCTGCCTGCGACCCCGCCACCACCCACGACCAGGCGACCACCCACCGGGTCGTCCGGCCCCCGCCCTCACCCAGCGTGAAGGACCGCACCTCGGGCGGCGGGTCCAACCCTGCCAACACCCGCCGCACCGCTGCCAGGCTGGCCTTGCGCCCCAGCATGCTGGACCACCAGGCGACCCGGCGCGCGTAGGTCGCCGATTCGATGGCCAGTTGGGAGACGAAGCCGGCCTCCCCGCCGCGGTCCCACACCGTCTCTGCGGCCGTCCCGGCGTGGCCGCCCCCGTGGGCGGCGCCCGGGTCTTTTGCCGTCGCCGCCCGGGCGGCGTCGCTCTCAAAAAAGGGCGGGTTGCAGACGGTGAAGTCGTAGGAGGAGGACGAGGAAGCCGGGCCCTCAAACGCGGGCGCCAGGATGGGCGGGGCTGGAGAGGAGCGGCAGCCGCCAGGCGGGCTGCCAGCCCTCAGGCTGAGGCGGCCGACCAGCTGGGGGTTGAGCCCCAAGTTGGCTGCCGCCCCGGCCAGCGCCGCGGCCGTCACGTCCAGCCCCGTCGCCGCCCACCCAAACACGGGGCCCGTGGCCAACAAGCAGAAGATGAGGCTGGCCCCGCACCCCACGTCCAGCAGGGCGAGGGGGCGCGGTGGCGGGGAGCCCCCGCCCACGATGAGCCCCATGCGGCGCAGGTACGACGCCCGGGCGGCGATCGGGGGCACCAGCGCGCCGTCCGGGAGCGCCCAGTCCGCCAGGCCGAAGCACTGGGTGAGTATGGCCCGGGACAGGGACCGCACGGCGGCGGCGTCCGTGAAGTCGAGGCGGCCGCCTCCGGCCGCGAGGAAGGCCGCGAGGTCTGCATGGCCGGGCCGGGCCGCGAGCTCTGCAAACACGGGGGCCGGGTCCAAGGGGTCGGCCGTCGCCCAGGTGGGGGTGTAGGGTGTTGGCTGTAGGGAGGGCGTGGTGAGGAGGTTTTCAGCCTCGGCGGCCGCGGCTTGCAGGTCGGCGCGGAGCTGTGTTGGGTGTAGGGGGATGGAGAGATACAAGATCAAGGTTGATGGCGAGAAAAAGAGAAGAGAGGCGGCGCATGCGCCCTCCTCCTCCCATCACCACCATCTCACCTTCAGTGCGTCCACATTGGCCGGGTCGTCCTCTAGGACTGCTTGCACGTCCGCCAGAGAGGAGAGGAGGAGCAGGACGGTGGTGGCTGGGTCGGCGGGGTCGGCGGCGGCCGTGTCGGCGGCCGAGCCTCCCATATGCTCTTTTGGCCAGCAAACGGCGCTGTGGAAAACCTGTGGAAAACCTTTCCATCTACACCGCCGCCCGCATCACCTCGACCGACGCCGCCACCTGCCGCATCGCTTCAGCCAATGGCCGCAGCCCGCTTTGCCAGGCTGCAAAGCGGACCTCATCCAGGAAAGCGTCGTCATCCGCAGCGGAGGCGGCCATGAGGCCAGCGAGGCTGGCCGAGGCGCCCGGCTGCCCAGCCCCGGCCTCCTGCCCGGCCTCCTGCCCGGCCTCCTGCTGCCCCTGCCCCCCGCTCCCGTGCTTATCCTTCTTCCTCTCCATGCTGTGCTCGATGTGCTCGACCATGCCCGCCATGCCCGCGTCGTGGAGGGCCGTGATCTCGGCCACAGCCGCGTCCAGGGCATCCAGCTCTGGCGCCGCGACGCGGGCGGCGCTGCCGCCGTCCACGGGGCCATACCGGCGGGGCACGGCCGCGGCCACCGCGGCCGCCGCTGCGCCCGCTGCCGCGCCTACCTTCCCCAACACCTCCCGCCCGTAAATGCTCAGCACGGCGGCCGCAGCGGGGCCGGCCAAGGGCGGGCGGTCCCTGACTAGGGACGCCATCGTCCAGGCCAGGCGGGCGTAGGCGGCGGTCGCGTCAGCCAGGGCTGCAGCCGCGGGCGTGGGGAAGTGGCGGGCGCGGGCGGGGAGGAGAGAGGTGATGAACGGCAGCTGGGGGTGCATCAGGCGCCACCGGCCTTGCCCCACCACTCCACAGCACCCTTCTCCACGAGCTGCCTCCCTCCACTGAGCCGACTGGGCGAGCGACGCGTGGACTCGCGCCCAGGCGTCCGCGGCAGAGGTGGGCAGTGGGAGAGGAGTGGTCGAGGAGGCCGAGGGCGCGGCCGTGGTGGCCGGCAGGGCGACTTCTAGGTCACGTCCCCCACGCCCCTGCCTCCTCCTGCGCATGCAGGAAGGTGGTCGAGGAATGGACAGCTCCCCGCCCGCGGGAAGAATGGGCGGAGGAAGGGGTGGGGGTGGGTGCGGGAGGGCCAGCGGGCCGCCAGCACCGCCACCGCCACCGCGCCCTCCCTCGAACTGCCACGCGCCGCCGCTCCCGAGGCTGACCAGCTCGCCCGCCAGGCTCACCGCCCTCCCCCCTGACTCCAGCGCCCGGTCCGTCGCCCAGTCGGGGGCAACCACCCAGGTGGCGAGCGTGTAGGCGAGGCAACCCGCGGCCATGCCGGCCGAACCCACCAGGGCGAGGAAGGCGATGGGCGGGGGTGGGACGAGCGCGTAAGCCGCAACCAGAAACAGGACCAGCACCGTCGCTGCGATGGAGCCCAGGATGGGGGACCCCAGGGCGTTGCAGGCGGCGATGAAGGCTGCCGCCTCGGCCGCGGACGCGGCCGCCAAGAACGCGGGCGAGGTGGATATGGCGGCCGTCGCGACCGCGGCGCCCGCGGCCAGGAGGGTGGCCGGTATGACGAGGCCTGACAAGTGCGACACCTCGCCCACCGTGGTCAGCCAGGCCTGCAGGGGCGTCGTCGCAGCGAAGAGGACGGTGACGTGCAGGGCGGCCGAGACCGTCGCGGCGTGGGTGGTCGAGGGGGTTGGGCCGCCCGCGCGGGCAGCATCCGCGGCGGCCCGGGCGGCGGCGGGGCCTGTGTAGACGATGGCTGGGATGGCCAGGAGGCCGAGGCACAAGGCGACGCGCAGGGCCAGGATCATCATGGTGCGGGGGGGCGCACGGCGCACCTCGCGCAACCGCGCCGATTGAGATGTGATGGAAAGAGCAAAAGAACGCATGTCCACACCCGCGTTTCTTCGAGTGTGTGTGTGTGTGTGTGTGTGAGTGAGTGAGTGCGGGCCGATGCGCCTGCCCGAGCCCTTGAAGCCCGCCCTGCGCACGCTCCTGGGCGTAGGCGCGTTGGCGGGCGTCGGGCTGTGGGCTTTGGAAGCGGAGCGGCGGGCCTCAACCCCGGCCACCACCACCACCATCCGCGCCCGCGACCTCACCGGCCGGGCGACCCTGGTGGCTGCCCTGACCGTCGCCTTTGCGGCGCCGTCACCCCTGGGCAATGCGGCGGTCGTTCTCGTCCAACGCCTCCTCGGCGGCACGCTGGGTGCGGCCCTGGCGGCCGGGTTGCTCGCCGTCCCGCCGGCCGCCACGGGGGCCCGCCTGGCCGCGGCTTGCATACCCTTAATCGCTGCCGCCGCCGTCTACGTAGGCCAGGACTGCGGCCTGCAATACGGCGCCCAATTCTGTGTCCTGTCCTTCATCCTCATCGCGGTGGAAGGGTCGGCGTCGGGGGGAGGCGCGGCGGGCGGCGGCTGGCTGGCCCTGGCGCGGGGCGGGGGCGTCCTGGTGGGCTCCGCCGCGGCGGGCCTGCTGGGCGTGTGCGTGTGCCCGCAGGCGGCCAGCAATGCGGCGACGGCGCGGCTGGGCGACGCGCTGGGCGGGGTGGGCGGGCTGGTGCGGGCGGCGACCGCGGCGCCGGTGGGGGTGGGGGAGGGTGAAGGAGACCGCACCCCCGCCCCCACCACCAGAGGAGAGTGGCTCGCCCGGCCCACCTTCCTGCGGTCGTCGGCGCCACTGGTGTCGCCGGCAGGGCCCGTCACCACCCTGACCACCGCGGACCTGTTGGTGGGCGCGACGGGGCCTGAAGCAGAGGCCGCCCTGGACGCGGCGGTCGGCGTCGGGGGGGCTGGTGGCCCCCCCCCCCCGCCCGCGCCCACACCCCC
>Ga0315287_10003307_pt1 | contig 15525 bp, 15 predicted proteins | sample YL17G11_0_MG_FD_205037 | JGI IMG/M metagenome (GOLD analysis project Ga0315287, IMG submission 205037) | Sediment microbial communities from Yellowstone Lake, YNP, Wyoming, USA - YL17G11_0 | ecosystem: Environmental > Aquatic > Freshwater > Lake > Sediment | place: USA: Wyoming | collected... | reverse complement strand
TTCCAAGCTGAAGACGGGCACGTCAACCCGATGCTCTTCGTCCGCGAGATGGCGCGTCTGGCGCAGGAGCGCGGTGCGCTGCTACGCACGCGCACCGAGGTCCTGCGCCTCGAGGCGAGCGGCGACCGCATCACCCGTGTGGTCACCTCGCACGGCGACTTCACTGCCGACACCGTGGTGCTGGCCGCCGGCGCCTGGTCGGCCGCCTTGGGCCACCAGGTCGGGCTGCGCCTGCCCATCCAGCCCGCCAAGGGCTACAGCGTCACCGTCAAGCGTCCGGAGACGACCCCCGACTTCCCCCTCTATCTGGGCGAGCGGCACGTGTGCGTCACGCCGCTCGGCGACCTGCTGCGCTTCGCCGGCACGCTCGAACTGGCCGGCTTCGACAACGCCATCCGCTGGAAGCGCGTCGACCGCATCCGCGCCGGCGGCGAACGCGCCTTCCCCGGCACGGCGGCGCTGGAGCCGGTCGAGGTGTGGCGCGGGCTGCGCCCCTGCACGCCCGACGGCCTGCCGATCATCGGGCGCAGCCCGCGCCACGCCAACCTGGTGATCGCCGCCGGCCACTGCATGCTGGGCCTCGGTGAGGGTCCCATCACCGGCCGCCTCGTGACGCAGCTGATCGGTGACCAGACACCGCAGATCGACCTCACGCCCCTGCGCGTCGACCGCTTCACGAGCCCCTCACAGTTTGCCGTGCGCGGCATCGAGCGCCTCGCCGCGCTGCGCACGCCCAAAGCCTGACGGCCGGCGCGCCCACTTCTCAAGTTTGGGCCGCCTCCTGCCGTTGCTACTCGGTAGGAGCCAACAGGGGGAGCCCGCCATGACACAGTCTCGCACGACCAGAGCAGCGACCGTCCCGGTCGCTTCTTCCACCGCCGCCTTCGCCGTCGCCGTCGCCGCGCTGCTGACACTACTGACGCTGTTCATCATCACGCCGGCCGCCCACGCGGCCGTCAATACGGCGCCGCCGGCGGCGCCGGTCAAGCTGATCTTCATCCATCACTCCACCGGGCAGGCCTGGCTCGAGGACGATCACGGACAGCTCGGCATCGCCCTGCGCGACAACAACTATTTCGTCAGCGACACCAACTATCTCTGGGGACCCGACACGATCGGCGACAACACCGACATCGGCCACTGGTGGACCTGGTTCCGCGGCCCCAGCGCCGACACCTACCTTGGGGACCTCTACGCGGAGAGCGGCACGCACAGCACCTACTCCCGCCTGGACCCCGACCCCGGCGGCGCCAACGAGATCGTCATGTTCAAGAGCTGCTTTCCCAACTCGAACCTGTCGGGCAACGCCGGAGACGCGGCGCCGTTGATCGCAGACAACCCACTCAAGGGGCTCGCCTGCGGCGGCGCCGAGTTCACGGTCGCCAACGCCAAGGGCATCTACCTCGACCTGCTGCCCTACTTCGCCGCCCACCAGGAGAAGCTGTTCGTGCTCATCGTGTCACCGCCGATCCAGTCTCCGGGCACGCCGGCCAACGGCCGCGCCATGGCCGACTGGCTGGTCGACCACTGGCTGCAGGACGCCGCCTACGCTCACAGCAACGTCTTCGTCTTCGACTTCTACAACGTGTTGACGAGCAACGGAGGCAACGCCTCGACCAACGATCTCAATGCCGTGACCGGCAATCACCACCGCGTCTGGAACGGCGCCGTGCAGCACAAGACCGACGACGGCGTGAACCACCTCGTCTATCCCAGCGGTGGCGACGACCACCCCAACGCCGCCGGCGATCGCAAGGCCACGGCCGAGTTCCTGCCGCTTCTCAACAACGCCTACAACACCTGGAAGAGCAACGCCGGGTCTGACACGACCGGCCCCCAGACCTTCGCCCCGCGGCGCGCCACGGTGCAACGTGGCAAGACGGCCACCCTGTACTACCGGGTGACCGACGACCAGGCGGCAAGCTGCACGGTGACGATCAAGGTGAAGACCCTGGGCGGCCGCCTGGTCCGGACGATCAAGCCCGGCCTGAAGGGTTGCGACACCCTGCGCCACGTGCACTTCCGTTGCACACTGGCGAAGAAGGCCTATCGCTTCTTCGTGTACGCGCGCGACCTGAGCGGCAACGCACAGACGAGCTTGGGGAGCAACCGGCTGGTGGTGCGGTAGGTTCGCATAGGCGTCTTCCCGGCCCGCCGCGCATCGCCATCTCACGCAGGCCCAAGCGGCCCGCCTGCTGGGCACGACTCAGCCCAAAGTCTCAGACCTCGTCGCCGGCAAGCTCTCAAGATTCTCGATGGAGCGCCTGATCCGCTTCCTCAACGCCCTCGACCGCGACGTCCAGATCAACGTGTCTCCCAAGCCGCGCAGCCGCGAGCGCGCGACGCTGAGCGTGACGGACGGGCCGTCTGAGGGAGAGAAGCTCCCGCTCACGTGAGTTGAAGACCTCCAGCTGGCTGACGGTCACCTGGTCGACGTCGCTACGCGCTTGCCGACCGACGCAGCCCTAGACGCGCCAGTTCGCGGTCAGCGAAGGCGCGCGCCTCGCCCGCCGCGATGGCCTGCCAGGGGTCGGCGCTCAGGGCGCGCGCCTCGTCCCAGGTCATCCAGGTGATGGCGCGTCGCGCCAGGTAGGCGTCGAGGGCGACGTCATTGGGGTCGCGCAGCAGGCCTTGTCGCACGGCGCGCACATCGCGGCTCCAGGGCAGACGCCAGGGCAGGTAGAAGAGCAGCACAATGAGCGACGGGGCGACAGCGATGCCGATGCCCGAGAGCACCGCCACGATCTTGATGCTGGTGCGCGTGGCGATGGCGTCTTCGTTGGCCTTCTGTGCCAGGGCATCGACTTCTTCGACGATCTGACCCAGCCCGCCGCCGATGAGGGGCACGTTGGCGACCACCTTGAACCCCTCGGTCGTGCGCACCAGGGCGGTGGTGGTGTTGACCGCCGAATCGGCCAGGCGCGCCACCTTGTAGATCTCGATCGCCGTGACGACGCCGAGGACCGTCCAGACGACGATCCACACGACGAGCAGGACGTCGATCGTGTGTACGCGGCGAGCTGTGAGGAAGGAGCCGATCATCACGTCGACTATGATACACGCGGCCCGACGGCGACTTCAGGAGAACCGCTGAGCGACCCGACCGATCGCGTGCAGGACCCGCAGCCCGCGGCGGGCGACGATCGCGGCACGCTGCGCGGCGTGCTGCTCAACTGGAAGCTCGTCATCCCGGCGGTGCTGGCGGTGTCGGTCGTGCTGGCCTTCGGTGTGTACGCACGTCCGCGGCTGCTCGCCGAGGCGCTGCGGGGGTTCGACTTCGTCTACCTGCTGCCCATCCTCGGCCTGGCCTTCCTCAACTACGTGGTTCGCTTCGTGCGCTGGCAGTTCTTTCTGCGCGCCGTGGGTCTCGAGGTGGAGCGTCGGCGCAGCGCCGGCATCTTCTTCAGCGGACTGGCGATGTCGGTCACCCCAGGCAAGGTCGGCGAGCTCTTCAAGTGCCTGATGCTCAAGCGCGAGCTGGGCTCACCGTACGCACGCAGCGTTCCGGTGGTGGTCAACGAACGTCTCACCGACCTGGTGGCCGTGATCCTGCTGGCCGGGCTGGGCGTAGCCCGCTACCCGGCCGGACGCGTGGTGTTCGCGGCCGGTGTGCTGCTGGCGCTCGGCGTGTTCGTGCTGCTCGCCCTCTCGCCGCGCTTCGCCGAGCGGCTGGGCACGGCGCTAGCCAAGCGCTGGGGCCGCGAGGGCGTGGCCGACGGCGCCCAGGAGACGGCGCGCTCCTTCGTGCTGCTATTGCGGGCGCCGACCTTCGCCCTCGGCACGCTGCTGGGATTCGTGGCCTGGTTCTGCGAGTGTCTGGCCTTCTGGCTGGTCTTCCCCGGCTTCGGATGGCAGGAGATGTCCCTGTTCGCGGCGACCTTCGTCTACGCGGTCTCGACGCTGGCCGGCGCGGTCAGCTTCCTGCCCGGCGGGCTGGGGGTGACCGAGGCCAGCATGGCGGCGATGCTGACCGGGCTGTTCGAGGTGCCGCGCGCCCTGGCGGCGGCGGCCACGCTCGTGATCCGCGCCTGCACGCTGTGGTTCGCCGTGCTGGTGGGGGTAGTAGCATACGTCCTGCATATGCGGCGCTACGGAAGGACAGAGAGAGATGACTGAGGTCGGGGCGGGGCAGGGCGGGGCGGCTGAGGCCGCGCCGCGGCGCGGCCCGCTGGCCGCCCTCATCGTCGAGCTGCGACCCAGGCAGTGGACCAAGAACCTGATCGTCTTCGCGGCGCTGATCTTCAGCGCCAACATCGACGACAGTGACCGGTTTCTGCGCTCGCTGGCGGCCTTCGCCATCTTCTGCGGCCTCTCGGGCGCCAGCTACCTGATCAACGACCTCACCGACCTCGAGCGCGACCGGCTGCACCCCAAGAAGTGCTTGCGGCCGCTGGCCGCCGGTGAGGTGGGAAAGGGGGCGGCGCTGGCGACGGCTGTCGCCGTCGCGACCGCCGCGCTCGCCGGCTCCTTCTTCCTGGGCTGGGCCTTCTTCGCCACCGCGGTCGGCTTCTTCGCCCTGCTGCTCGCCTACAGCTTCGTGCTCAAGGAGCTGGTGATCATCGACGCCATGACCATCGCTGCCGGCTTCGTGCTGCGCGTCGTGGCCGGCGCCCTGGCCATCGACGTGCCCATCTCGCCCTGGATCATCCTTTGCACCGCCCTGCTCGCCCTTTTCTTGGCGCTGGTCAAGCGTCGCTACGAACTGGTCACCGTCGAAGACCCGCTCGCCCACCGGCCCACGCTCGAGCACTACTCAGAAGACTTCCTCGATGCGATGATCGCCACCATCACCGCGGCGACCATCGTCGCCTACTCGCTCTACACCTTCTTTACGCACGACGGAGTGGGAACGGCGACGGGTGACGGCGCAAGCGCCGCGACCGTCGCCCACGACCCCTGGATGATGGTCACCATCCCGTTCGTGGCCTACGGCATGTTCCGCTACCTTTACCTCGTGCACCTCAAGGGCTTGGGCGGCAGCCCCGAAGAGATCCTCGTCAGCGACGTACCGCTGATCGTCGACATCGTGCTGTTCGTCGTCGTGGCGCTGGCGGTCCTCGGCCTTCAGGGATGAACGACCCGGCCACGCCGGCTGCCGCGAGACGTTTCTGACAGAGCGACCGCAGGCTCTTTCTCACCGTCACCGGTCTCGCTTTTCTCACCGGCCTGCCCTTCCTCGGCAACGGCTACGGGGTCGACGGCGGCGCTTGGCGGCTGGTGCGCTCAGGCCTGCTGCTGGCCACCAAAGGCGAGTGCCACCCGTCACGGCTACGGGGCTATCCACTGCCCGAGGTCTCACTGGCCCTCCTCTACCACGGCGGCCCGTGGCTGGCCAACGGTGTCACGGCGCTGCTCTCGGCGCTCGCTGCCGCCTCTCTGGCGCTCATCTTCAGGCGGCTGGGAAACGGCTCGGCCGGGCTAGAGGTAGGTGAGGAGCATCACGAGCACGAACATCGCGACCACCGCCAGAGCAACCACGCCGAGAGCGAAGAGTGCCGGGTGCTTCGGCCTCCCGTGTCCGGCGTTCGCCTCGCCCAGGCGCTTGGCCGACAGTCCCGACGCGCCATAGGGCCCGGTGACCCAGGATCCTTGTGCATGGCTCGACTCCCGGCCGGTATCTTCGTTCTCGGTCCCCATCAGCTGGCCGCCTTCCTGTCGCCGCTCGTGCTGGGACACCGTAGCCGATTCTCAACCCAGCCTACAGTAGAACGCTTCGCAATGGGCAGGTCGATTCCCGCGTCCGCAAGCCGCCACGCGACCCGGCCCGTCGTCAACGATGTACCATTGAACCGGCAACTCCCCGGGGGTCGGCGGCCCCCTCTCCCTACGAGGTGATCAGATGAGCGCCAAAGTCGCCGTCGTACGCACGACGCCCGAGACCGTCCACGACGACACCGCCCGGCTCGGCGAGCTGGCCGGCATGAGTGGCGCCCTCGACAAGGGCGCCACCACCATCCTCAAGGACAACATCTCCTGGCACATGCCCTACCTGTCGGCCAACACCACGCCGTGGCAGCTCGAGGGCACGATCGACGCGCTGCGCGCCGCCGGCTACGACGACCTGGTCACGGTGCACAACAACACCGTGGTCACCGACCCGGTCAAAGGCGGCAAGCTCAACAAGCTCACACCCGTCTACGAGAAGCACAAGATCCGCGAACTGTTCAACTTCAAACCCGAGGACATGGGCTGGAAGACCTACAAGCCGGCAGCGAAGATGCTCGCTCTCGACACGATCTTCCCCGACGGCATCCAGATCCCCGACTACTTCGAGGGCAAGAACATCGTCCACCTGCCGACCGTGAAGTGCCACATCTACACGACCACCACCGGCGCCATGAAGAACGCCTTCGGCGGGCTGCTCAACACCCACCGCCACTACACGCATTCGGTCATCCACGAGACGCTCGTCGACCTGCTGCACATCCAGAAGGAGATACACAGCGGCCTCTTCTGCGTGATGGACGGCACCCTGTGCGGCGACGGCCCCGGCCCGCGCACCATGATCCCGGTGCGCGCCGACCTCATGCTGGCCAGCGCCGACCAGGTGGCGATCGACGCCGTGGCGGCCAAGATCCTGGGCTTCGACCCCCTGTCGATCAAGTACATCCGCCTGGCGCATGAAGCCGGCCTGGGCTGCGGCGACCCGCGCGAGATCGAGATGGTGGGCGACGACGTCAGCGACGTCGACCTCAAGTGTCACGTCGGCAAGAACCTGGCAGCGACCGGCGGTCACCTGCTCTGGTTCAGTCCGCTCAAGTTCCTGCAGCACTACCTCTTCCACACGCCACTGGTGAACGGCTTCGTCGGCGCCTCGTGGGTCTACCACGACTTCGTCTGGTGGCCGTTCGTCGGCAAGCGCATCCAGGAGACGGTGCGCCGCAACACGCCCTGGGGAGAGTACTTCGCGGGGCTCTAGCCGACGGGCCTGAAGCCGTCGGGACAGCTGGGCGAAGAGAGGGGGCGGAGGTGCTGGCGCACCCCCGCCCCCTCTGCGTCTCCGGCGGACACGGACTCTAGGTGATGGGGGTCACCCCGGCCGGCAACAGGACGAGACGGGGGGGATGTCTCCATCCTGTGCAAAGCCGACCGGGACGGCCGCGTCCGCAGTCTGCAGGTCGTTGTTTCGCGCCGAGGGGTCGACTTCCCTTCCTCTCCGGCACGCGCCGGCACACGCTCCGGATCGAACCTGCTGCGCAGCGCACCACCCACACGGAGGCTTCTCCTCTGCGTCGCCATGCCGTAGGCTCCGTGCTATCAACCCCCAGGAGGACCTTGTGACCGCCAAACTCGACCGCCAACGCCTGCCCGCCCTTCAGGCCACGGAGGACGCGCTCTTCACCGAGCGCCATCCGCGCTCCCGCGAGCTCTTCGAACGGGCCGGCACACACCTGCTCGACGGCGTGCCGATGAACTGGATGACGCGCTGGGCGAGTCCCTTTCCGCTCTTCGTGGGTGATGCGCGCGGCTCCCGCTTCACCTGCGTCGACGGGCACGAGTACGTCGACTTCTGCCTCGGCGACACCGGCGCCATGGCCGGTCACGCGCCGCCCGCCGCCGTGAAGGCGATCGCCGAGCAGGCGGCGTGCGGCATCACGACCATGCTGCCGACCGAGGACTGCATCTGGGTCTCGGCCGAGCTCTCGCGACGCTTCGGCCTACCCTTCTGGCAGGTCGTGCTGACGGCCACCGACGCCAACCGCAACGCACTGCGCATCGCGCGCGACATCACGGGGCGATCCAAGGTCCTGATCTTCAACTGGTGCTACCACGGCTCGGTCGACGAGGCGCTTGCGACGCTGCGCGACGACGGCTCGGTGGGACCGCGCCCGGGCACGGTCGGGCCGGCGGTCGACCCGCGGCTGACCACCAAGGTGATCGAGTTCAACGACATCGCGGCACTCGAGCGGGCGCTCGAGCCGGGCGACGTCGCCTGCGTACTGGCCGAGCCGGCGCTGACCAACATCGGCATCGTGCTTCCCGAGCCGGGCTACCTCGACGCGTTGCGCCGGCTCACGCGCGAGACCGGCACCCTGCTGGTGATCGACGAGACCCACACGATCTGCGCCGGGCCCGGCGGCTGCACCGGCGCCTGGGGTCTCAAGCCCGACATGGTCACCCTTGGCAAGGCCATCGGCGCCGGCATCCCCTGCGCCGTGTACGGCTTCGGTCAGGCGGTCGTCGACCGCGTCCACGAGGCCTGGGACTACCACGCCACCGACGTCAGCGGCATCGGCGGCACGCTGGCCGGCAACCCCCTCTCGCTGGCGGCGATCCGCGCCACCCTCGGTGAGGTGCTGACCGAGGAGGCTTTCGCCCACACCATCCCTCTCAGCGAGCGCTTCTGCGACGGCGTTCAGGCGGTCATCGACGAGTTCGAGCTGCCCTGGGTGGTCAAGCGCCTCGGCTGTCGCACCGAGTACTGGCCGTGCCCCGTGCCGCCGCGCAACGGCGGCGAAGCCGATGCCGCCGAAGACCCCGAGCTCGACCGCTTCATGCACCTGTTCAGCCTCAACCGCGGCATCCTGATGACGCCGTTCCACAACATGGCCCTGATGGCGCCGACGACGACCGCCGACGATGTCGACCGCCACACGGCAGTCTTCCGCGAGGCGGTGGACGCGCTCTTCAGATAGGCTGACGGCACGATGGCTTCATCCGCAGCGACAGAATCGGCGGGCGCAGCGCAGACGCCAGAACAACGCACCATCGGCCGGCTTCTGCGCCGCGTCGACCCGCACGTCTGGGACGCACTGCTGGCCTTCGTCTTCACGGCGGCGGCCTTCGTCCTCGTCGCCCTCACCCCGGCCACGCCCGGCTGGCGCGGCACCGACGCTCTCGGCGTAGTGCTGTTGCTCGCCATGACGCTGCCGCTGGTGGTCTTGCGCCAGCATCCGGTCGCCGTCTTCGCGGTCACCGGCGTCGCGTCGGTCGTGGGGGCTGCCTACGGCTATCCCTCGATCATGGTCGGCTACATCACCGGCGCCATCGCCCTCTTCGTGGTGACCGTCAAGAGCAGTTATCTGGGCAGCATGTTCGCTGGTCTTGCCGCGTCGGCGTTCTTGATCGCTGTCTACGCCCTCCTCTGGTGGCACGAGACGTCCTCGATCGTCCAGGGCGTCGTCTCGTGGTTCGTGTTCTCCTTCGTCTGGGTCGCCGGCGTCGCCGTCCACGCCTATCGCGAGAACGTCGCCCAGGCGCGCGGGCAGGCGCTGCAAGAGCAGGAGCGCGCCGTCCAGGAGCGCGAGCGCGCCGAGCTCTACCTGCACGATCTGGAGATGCACGCTATCGAGGCGGTCACGCTCGAACGCTCGCGCCTGGCGCGCGAACTGCACGACGTCGTCGGCCATACGCTCAACGTGGTCGTGCTGCAGGCCGGCGCCGCGCAGCGCGTCTTCGACAAGAAACCGGCCGCGGCGCGCGAAGCGCTGGCCTCGATCGAGGCGGCCGGACGCCAGGCGCTGGCCGACATCGAGCGCCTGCTCGGCATCCTGCGAGCCGAGGAGAGCGAGACCGAAGACCTCGGCGCGCAGCCCGGCTTCAGTCAGATCGACCGCCTCGTCGACCAGGTGCGCGAAGCCGGCCTGCCTGTCGAGCTGGAGATCGAAGGCGAGCCGCACGAGCTGCCGCAGAGCATCGACCTCTCCGCCTATCGCATCGTGCAGGAAGGGCTCACCAACACGCTCAAGCACGCTGGACGTGATGCGCACGCCTGGGTGACGATCCGCTACGGCGCAGACGAGCTGTGCATCGAGATCCTCGATGACGGCGGCGGGGCGGCGGGTCCGGACGGCCTCGCCGCCCCGCCGCCGACCCTCCCCGCCCCGCCGCCGCCATCGAGCCGCTCCCCCGTCGCCTTCACCGGCGGCCGCGGCCTCGTCGGCATGCGCGAACGCGTCTCTCTCTTTGGCGGCACGCTCGAGGTCGGGCCCCGGCCCCAGGGCGGCTTTCGCGTCTACGCCTGCCTGCCTTTGGCGGGGCTTCTGATCCGCCGACCGACCCCATCCCCGCCGACCCCACCCACCGGAGGTGACGACTCATGAGCAGCGACAAGCCGATCCGCATCGTGCTGGTCGATGACGAGCAGATGGTGCGCTCGGGCATGCGCATGATCCTCGAGTCAGAAGACGACCTCGAGGTTGTCGGCGAGGCCGGCGACGGCGTCGAGGGGGTCGCCCTGGTCAAGAAACTCGACCCCGACATCGTGCTGATGGACGTGCAGATGCCGGGCATGAACGGGCTCGAGGCGACGCGCGAGATCGTCGCGCTGGAGCGCGACGACAGCTCGCGCGTCCTGATCCTCACGACCTTCGACCTCGACGAGTACGTCTACGAGGCGCTGCGCATCGGCGCCAGCGGCTTCTTGCTGAAGCGCACCCCGGCCGAGGACCTGATCGACGGCGTGCGGGTCGTCGCCAGAGGCGACGCCCTGCTCTCGCCGTCGATCACCAAGCGCCTGATCGGCGAGTTCGCCAAGCGCCCGGCCACCGAGAAGCGCTCGCTCAGTGAGCTTGACGTGCTCACCGACCGCGAACGCGAGGTGCTGGGCCTGATCGCTCAGGGACTCTCCAACCAGGAGATCGCCGGCCACCTCTTCCTCAGCGAGGGCACCGTCAAGACACACATCAAGCGCATCTTCTTCAAGCTTGGCCTGCGCGACCGAACCCAGGCCGTGATCCTCGCCTACGACGTCGGGTTGGTCGAGCCGAAGGGGAACTGACGGCTGAGAGCGGAGCGACTAGGCCAGCAGCTCGAACCCCTGTTCGACGAAGTGCTTATCGAAGGCGAATGCATTCGCCAAGTTCAGACGCCGCATCACGACGAAGCTGATGCAGTCGACCAGGCTGAGACTGCGCCGACCGGCCGCCAGGAGCGCCTCAGTTCCCAGGGCGTGATCGTCGGGCGTCACCCAGATCATCGTCATGGTCGGCAGGTAGCCGTTGACGATCGCGCGAACCGCTGTGATTCCCAAGCGTTTCTGAGCCACGGACAACGCTTCGGCGACGATGTAGTCGGTTGTGAGCAGCAGGTCGCCACGGTGCAGGCAGTCACCGTAGACCGAACCCGCCTTCGTGTGACGATCGTCAGTGCGATCGACCAGAGCGATGAAGGCCGATGTGTCGACGAAGGCGCTCACTTCCACTTCGATTCGATCGCCTCGACGAAGTACTCGTCGTGGCGCTCGGCGAGGTCGCCTAGCCCCGAGGAACAGCACCCTACGGCAGCCAGCGCTCTCTCGACGCGCTCTTCCCAGGAGGGACCAGCCTCTCGCGCAAGATACGCGTCAATGGCCTCGCGGATGACCGCTGCCATGGACACGCCACGAGCAGCGGCAAGCCGCTTGAGCTCGGACGCTTGGCTCGCCGTCAGCTGGATCTGGGTGCGGACCACAGGACTCCTCGAATGTGTAATCACTTGAGCCTCTATGTTAGCACCTCGCGAATCGGGGATTCGATGGAATGCCGTTGGGCACCACGCTCAGCTTGCGGCCGTCAACCGTCTGAGCGCAAGGCCGCCGGGCGAACGTGAACCCCCTGGCGGCGAGCCCTTCGATCCGCCCACCCCAGGCACATCCCCCCGCGGAGGTACGGGCGACGCCATGGCGAGCGAGCACGCCTCCCCGTGGGTGACCCCACCCCCCTCTGCGGGGTGACGCCCGCGGACGCAAGGTTCCCCCCACCGTTGACCCCCGGTTCCCGCGACGGGGCGACGACCGGCACGGCCGTCGCTCGTAGTCTCTTCCCCACGGAATGAAAGCGATCGCGGCGCCGACGAAAGGCGCCCATGGGGCGAGCGGCCCGCGGTGGCACAGCAGGGGAGGAAACGATGAACCCGATCATGGAGCTCCAGCAGACCAAGCCCGCCGACTTGCCGGCCGATCCCTTCGGCCCGCCGCCGGTCGTCACCGCGCGCGGCGTCACCAAGCGCTACGGCAAGGGCGATGCCGCCGTCGACGCCCTGCGCGGCGCCGACGTCGACCTGCGCCGCGGCCAGTTCACGGCGATCATGGGGCCTTCGGGCTCGGGCAAGTCGACCCTCATGCACATCCTCGCCGGGCTCGACCAGCCGACCGCCGGCCGCATCTCGATCGACGGCACCGACATCACGCGCCTCAAGGAGAAGCAGCTCACGCAGCTGCGCCGCGACAAGGTCGGCTTCATTTTCCAGTCGTTCAACCTGCTGCCCATGCTGACCGCCGAAGAGAACATCCTGCTGCCGCTGACGATCGCCGGCCGCAAGCCGGAGCGCGCCTTCTTCGAGAAGCTCGTCGCCACCGTCGGCTTGAGCGACCGTCTCAGCCACCGTCCCGCCGAACTCTCGGGCGGACAGCAACAGCGCGTGGCCGTCGCCCGGGCGCTGGTCAGTCAGCCGGCGGTCCTCTTCGCCGACGAGCCCACCGGCAACCTCGACTCGCGCACTAGCGGCGAGGTGCTCGCCCTGCTCCGCGACTCGGTCGATGAGCTCGGCCAGACCATCATCATGGTCACCCACGATGCCGGCGCGGCGAGCATCGCCGACCGCGTCCTCTTCCTGCATGACGGCGAAGTCGTCCTGGACTGCGGCAAGATCACCCGCGACGAGGTCTACGACGTCATCAAGTATCTCGAGAACCACGACGGCGGCGACGTGACGGGCGAGACAAGCCCGATCGCCGCCACCGGCAACGACATCGACACGACCATCGCGAAAGAGGTGCTCTGATGTTCCGCACAAGCCTGAGAAACCTCACCAGCCGGCCACTGCGCACGGCTCTCACCACGCTGGCGATCCTGCTGGGCGTGGCGATGATCAGCGGCACCTACGTTCTCACCGACCAGATCACCAACGGCTTCGACGACATCTTCAACACTGCCTTCGAGGGCACCGCCGTCGTGGTGCAGCCCAAGGTCGAGTTCGGCCAGAACCAGGGTGATTCCGTGGCGACCATGCCCGAGGCGCTCGTCGCCGACGTGCAAGGCGTCGACGGTGTCGCCGGCGTCGATCCCAGCGTCGAGGCGCTGGGCGCCGTTCTGGTTGACGACAAAGTCGTCAAGACCGGCGGCGCGCCCACCCTCATCCTTTCTGCTGAAGGCGATTCGTCGCAGATCACCTGGAAGGAAGGCGGACGTCCCTCCGAGAGTGGCCAGGTAGCGGTCAACACCGGCTTCGCCGACAAGAACGACGTCACGCTCGGCGACAGCATCGCCGTAGCGACCGATCAGGGCGTCGTCCCGGTGACCGTCAGCGGCATCTTCGACTTCGGAAACGCTTCCTCGCTGGGCGGCACCATCATGATCGCCGCTCCGCGCGCCGACGTGCAGGCCTGGTACGGCATGGAAGGCCAGCTCACCTCGATCAACCTCACCGCCGATCCCGGTGTGACGCCCGACGAACTCGCGGCCCGCGTCAGCGCCGTACTGCCCGACACGGTCGAAGCCAAGACCGGCGAGCAGGCCGCAGCCGACGCCTCGGGCAGCGCCAGCGGCTCCATCAACTCCTTCCTGCGCCCGGCGCTGCTCGCCTTCGGCGGCGTGGCCGTGTTCGTGGGCGCCTTCATCATCTTCAACGCCTTCTCGATCACCGTCGCGCAGCGCCTGCGCGAGTTCGCCCTGCTGCGCGCCCTCGGTTCGTCACGCCGTCAGGTCCTGACCGGCGTCATCATCGAGGCGCTGCTCCTGGGCGTCGCCGCCTCCGTGATCGGCCTCTTCGCCGGTCTGGGGGTAGCCAAGGCGATCACGCAGCTCTTCAAGGCCGTCGGCGCCGACTTCCCCGTCGCCGGTCTGGGCCTCGCCCCGCGCACCGTGATCGTCGCCCTGGCCGTGGGCATCGGCACCGCTGTGATCGCGGCCCTGATCCCGGCTCTGCGCGCCACCCGCGTACCGCCGGTCGCAGCCCTCCAGGAAGGCGCCGTCCTGCCGGAGTCGCGCTTCAGCCGCCTGAGCACACCGCTTGCCGTGCTGGTGGCCGTGGGCGGCATCGGCGTCGCCGTCCTGGGTTTCTTCGGCGACGCCGCGACGACCACGCGCCTGCTCGAGATGGCCGGCGGCGCCATGCTGCTGTTCATCGCCATCGCCATGGTCGCCAAGTACATCGTCCGCCCACTCACGCGGATCATCGGCTGGCCGCTCGAGCGACTCGGCGGCACCAGCGGCCGGCTGGCCCGCGAGAACGCCGGCCGCAACCCGGCCCGCACCGCCTCCACCGCGGCCGCCCTCATGATCGGGCTCGGCCTGGTGGTCTTCGTGGCGGTCTTCGCCCAGGGACTCAAGGCGTCGTTCATCGACGTCTTCGACAAGGCCGTGACGGCCGACGTCGTCGCGTTCGGCAGCACGAGCACCTTGCCAGAGAAGGGCGTCGAGGCCATGCGCGCCGTTCCCGGCGTAGAGACCGTCGCCGGCCTGACCTTCACCAACATCAAGATCAACGACAACGCTCCCAGTTTCGCCAACGCGATCGCGCCGGCCGTCTTCCCGAAGGTCTGGAAGATGGACTGGATCAACGGTGACGACTCGCTCCTGGACAAGCTCGACGGCGTCTCCGCCATCGCCGACGAACAGTGGGCCAAGGGCCAGGGTCTGGCGGTCGGCGACACCTTCACCATGTCGACATCGGCCGGCAAGGCCGCCACGCTCACTCTGCTAGGCACGTACCGCGACCCGATGCTCCTGTACGGTGTGACCGTGTCGAACTCTGTCTTCGACGAGCTCGGCCTGCCGACCGACCCGCAGATCACCATGGCCAAGGGCGCCCCCGGTGCCGACCTCGACACGCTCAAGACCGACGTCGAGTCCGCCCTCAAGGGCTTCCCCACCCAGACCATCTACACCCAGCAAGGCTACAAGGACGAGGTCAGCAAACAGATCAACCAGCTGCTTCTGATGCTCTACGCCCTGCTGGCGATGAGCGTGACCATCTCGGCCTTCGGCATCGTCAACACCCTGGTGCTCTCCGTGTACGAGCGCACCCGCGAGATCGGCATGCTGCGCGCCATCGGTACCAGCCGCCGCCAGATGCGCCGCATCGTGCGCTACGAGAGCGTCATCACCTCGGTGATCGGCGGCCTCATGGGCACGGTCGTAGGCGTCGTCTTCGCCTACGCGGTCACGACGCGCTTCGCCGACCAGGGCTTCACCTTCTCGGTGCCCTTCGGCCAGCTCGGCATCTTCCTGGTGGTGGCGATGATCGTCGGCGTGCTGGCGGCGGTGCTGCCGGCGCGGCGCGCGGCGCGCGTCAACATCCTGGAGGCCATCCACTACGAGTAAGACGTGACGTCCACCGACGTCGCCGGCGCGGGCGGCCCTTCCCCCGGGACCGCCCGCGCTTTCGTCTCACTGACCACGGCCGCCCGCGACGCCGTCTCACGGGCCGCCCACCCCGCCGTGGAGGTGAGCCCCACGCCAAGCGCGAATCCCCCTCAGGTGCACGCATGTTTCACCCCCTGGGACGACGACCAGCGGCCGGCCCAGGTCTAAGCTTGAAGAGTAGGGAGAGGAGAACCGTCCCTCAAAGGACCTCGATCACGATGAGCGAGCAGATGACAGCTAC
>Ga0315287_10003306_pt1 | contig 15525 bp, 14 predicted proteins | sample YL17G11_0_MG_FD_205037 | JGI IMG/M metagenome (GOLD analysis project Ga0315287, IMG submission 205037) | Sediment microbial communities from Yellowstone Lake, YNP, Wyoming, USA - YL17G11_0 | ecosystem: Environmental > Aquatic > Freshwater > Lake > Sediment | place: USA: Wyoming | collected... | reverse complement strand
TGTCGGTCACCAGGCGGAAGGCGAGCAGCGCCCCGGACTCGAGTTTGAGCTCGAGGTCCGCCCGGTCGGTCCCCGCCTCGACGGGGATCGGCCCGTCGTCCTTGGCGGAGAGGCCTTCCTTGGCCGCGCGGATCGTGTACTTGTTCCCCGCATTGATCCCGTCGAACGCGAACTTGCCGTCGGCGTCGGTGCGCTGCGCGCTGCGCGCATCACGCACCATCGCGAAGAGGCTCCCGTCCGAGGGCATCGCCGTGACGATGGCGTCGGCGAGCGGCTTGCCGTCCGGGCCCAAAACGCGCCCGGCGATGCGGCCGCCCGGCTGCAGGTAGAGCGTGTTCGCGTCGGGGTTGCGCTCTTCACCCGGCGCCAACGCCTTGGCGACCACGCGGTCGAGCCGCGCTCGCGCCTTGGCAGGAGCGATCGCCTCGACCACCACGATTCCGGGAGCGCAATCGACGATCAGAAACGTCCCGTCGTCGCCGGTCCGGACCGTGTGCGCCGCTTCTTTTCCGAATCGCGCGCCGTCCTTCTCGAGCCCCGTCACCGTCGCACCCGCGATCGGCTTTTGGGTCGTGAGGTCGAGCACACGGCCTGCGACGGCAACACCGGGCTTCAAGCGCACGTTGACGGCTGCCCCCGTGGGGATGTCGGTCAAAACCGTCGGGGCCAATCCGGCCGTCGCGACGCGCAACGCGAACGGGCCGGAGGCCAATCCTTCGATCTTGAATGTTCCGGTCGCGTCGCTCTTGCCGGTAGCCGCCTTCGGGGCCTCGGGACGTGGGCCCCTGGGGCTCGCATCCCGGCGCGGCATGGGGATCGCAAACACCGTGGCGGCGGCGATCGGCTTCCCGTCCGGTCCCGTCACCTTGCCGGTGATCGCGACGAGGGGTGCCGGTTTGGCGGCGTCCGTTGGCTTCGGATCGGCGGCCAAGGCAGCCGAATGGACGGACAGACCCAAGGCGAGAGCGAGCAGCGTCAGCCGCATGGGGGGAAGCCTCCTCGTTGGAACGAGACACTCGTTATACGCGCGAACGAGGCGAAAGGTCGAGTTAGCCGGCGCCACCCGACAGAACGACGGCTTCGCCGCCGTACAGGCTCGAGGGGAAGAGGATCGGCAGCAGTTCGTGGAGGAACTGGCGGCGCTTGTACGCCGCGTGGCTGGCGAAGTGCGTGTCGTAAAGGGTGCTCAGGTACGCCTCGAGCGGGAAGATCTGAATCTCGACCGAGAACAGGTAAGGAACGTCCGACGACGGGTCGTCCATCAGGATGTCCACGATTTCCTTGAGCACGAGGAACCCGCTCGACGACTGCGGGTCGAGCCGGGAGCGATCGCGGTTCCCGGACAGCGTGTCGACACGGTCGCGGCAGCGGAGCGGTCCGCCGAACGCGGAGATGAGCCTCCGCTCCAGCGCGTAGGCTTGGGGCCGGTCCCCGACGATGAACATCGCTCCCAGAAGGTCCTGGACCATGCGCGGATCGGGGATCGCCCTGCGGATCATCTTGGAGAGGATCGATCCGCTGTAACGCCCCAGTCCCGGCCAGCGCGGGGACTCGGCGATGCGGATCCAACCTTCGTCGGCGCGCTTGTCGGTCTCTGGGTCCGCTTCACGTTTGAAACGGGTCCGGTAATGGAAGATTTCGATCGCGGGATCGCGTCCTTCGGCCGGCAGCCGTCGCGGCCGAAACCGGAACGCGCGCGCGCCGGGACCTGCGACCTCGACGTCGTCCGAGCTTCTGACTTCGGAGAGCAGGGCGTCCTTGACGAGCGACTCAAACCGGGAGCGGTGCTTCGGCCCGTCGCGCACCGCGCGCGAGTGGTCGATGTCGAAGAGGAGCTTCGCGAGGTAGAGCTTCCGCTGCGCCTCGTAGCGCGAGCGCGTGTGCGGTCCCTCGAACGTCGCCTTGAGCAGGTCCCTGATCGTGCTCGCGCCGCGGGTTTCAGGGAGGGGCGCCAGATGCCGCGCGAGCGAATCGGGCACGAGCCGCAGCAGATCGTTCAGATAGGCGTCGGCGTCATGGAAGTAGGGGACGAGATCGACGGCGGTCGAGGACCGGCTGCCGGCGGGCATCACGTACCCGCGGACGACGCGATCGAAAACGGCGGAGTCGCGCATCATTCGGCGGTAGGTGTCGATCCAGAGGCGCGCGAGCGCCGGATGGCGGCTCGGGAGCTTCGGGTCGAGCAATGGATGGGCCTCGTAAGCCGCGGCGAGTTGGGCCTCGGGGGCGAGCGAGGGACGTTGCGGACTCGGCGTCGTTGTCACGGTTGTTCTTTCGAGCGGCGAGAGTACCAAAGGGCGAGGTGGGGTGCGAACGCGTGCTAATCTGGCCGCTCTTATACGGAGGATTCTGCATGGCCAACATCACGCTCAAGGGCAATCCCTTCCATACGTCCGGAGAGCTCCCCGCGGTCGGGGCGCCGGCTCCGAACTTCCGCCTCGTCACGGCGGACCTTCAAGACGTCACCCTCGAGACCTACAAGGGTAAGACCAAGGTCCTGAACATCGTCCCGAGTTTGGACACCCCGGTGTGCGCGGTCTCCGCCCGCAAGTTCAACGAGAAGGCCGCGTCGATCATGGACGCCGTCGTGCTCGTCGTTTCGGCGGACCTTCCGTTTGCGATGAAGCGTTTCTGCTCGACCGAGGGGCTTCACAACGTGCTGCCGCTTTCGATGATGCGTGGCCGAAACTTCGCGAAGGAGTACGGGACGCTCATCACCGACGGCCCGCTCGAAGGGATCTCCGCGCGCGCGGTGGTCGTGATCGATGCGCACGACAAGGTCGTCTACACGCAACTCGTTCCGGAAATCGGCGAGGAACCCAACTACGACGCCGCGCTCGCCGCGATCGCGAAGTAGGCCGGCTCAGCCGAAGAACGGGGCGAGGCCTTCGCGGAAGCTCGGATAGGCGAGGGCATTGCCAAGCTTTTGCCGCGTCGCCTCTGAGCTGACGCGGCGGTTGGCAGAGCGCCGTCCCCCAGGAGAGCTTCCTGCCGTCCGTCGGACAGGATCGATCGCGAGCCGTGTGGCGATCCAGGAGACGACGTCCCGCCGCATCGCGGGGGAGGCGTCGCTGGCGTGATAGATCCCGCCCGGGCTCCCGCGATCGAGCGCCGCGATGACGGCGACCGCCGCATCGTCGCGGTGGCAGAAGTTCATCCAGGTCTCGTCCCCGTCGCCCAGCGCCAGGGTACCCGCGCGTACGCGTTCAATCGTGCCGGTGCGCCCGGGTCCGTACAGGCCGGAGGCTCGGACGATGCGTGGCTGCGCGCGATGCCACGACCGGTCGAGAACGAGTCGCTCCGCCTCGACGAGCACTTCGGCCGTCTCGTCCGCCGGAGAAGGCATCGTGGATTCGGTCACCCACGACCCATCGGATTGGCCGAAGACCCCCGTCGAACTCACGTAGACGAAGGCCGCCGCGGCGGCCCCTTCTAGGGCCAGGACCGCGCGGGTCGCCTCGATGTACGCGCGCCGGTAGGCCGAGGGGCCGGAACCCGAGGCCGATTGCATGGCGACGATCCCGTCGTAACGGCCGGAGATCGATCGGCACGCGCCGGGGGAGGCGAGATCGATGGCGACGGCTTCGATCCCGCTATCGCGCAAGCGCTGTGCGCTCTCCACGGTCCGTGTGAGCGCGGTGACGCGATCGCCCCGGGCGAGAAGTCGCCTTGCCACCTCCCGTCCCAGCCAACCGCACCCCGCGAGCAGAACGTCCATGCGAGGACGGTAGCACCGGCGTTCGCCACGTGGTCGGCTACAATGCGCCGGACATGGATTACGCGATCGAAGGTTTCGAGCTCGAAAAGTCGTTCGCGAAGAAGCGCTCTCTCACCGAATTGGTCACCAAGCCGTTTTCGGCTCCCGAACGCGTTCGCGCCTTGCGCGGCGTCGACCTGCACGTCAAGACGGGCGAGATCTTCGGGCTGCTCGGCCCCAACGGCGCCGGCAAGACGACGCTCGTCAAGATCCTTTCGTGTCTCATCCTTCCGGATCACGGCCGCGCCCTCATCGGGGGCGAGGATGTGCGTCACGAAAACAAGGTCAAGCCGAGGCTGGGACTGGTGCACTCGGACGAACGCTCGTTCTACTGGCGGCTTTCGGGACGAGAGAATCTCAGGTTCTTCGCGCGGCTCTACGACGTCCCCGGGAAACGCATCGAGTCCCGGATCGACGAGCTCTTGCGCAAGGTGGACCTCACCGAGGCCGCGCCCCGGCGGTTTTCGGACTACTCGTCGGGGATGAAGCAGCGCCTCGCGATCGCACGCGCCCTTCTGCACGACCCTCCGGTGCTCCTGATGGACGAACCGACCCGGAGCCTGGATCCTTCGGCCTCCCTCGCGCTGCGCACCCTGATCAAAGACGAGTTGCAAGGGCGCGACGGGAAGACGATTCTCCTGGCCACCCACAACTTGCGCGAGGCCGAGGTCTTGTGTGAACGGGTCGCGATCCTCGTGCAGGGGACCGTGCGGCAGGTCGGCACCATTGACGAGGTTCGCCGCTGGGGGATCGACGAGCATCAGTTCCGGCTCGAGGTCGCCCATTGGCGCGACGACATCGCCGGCCCGTTCCGGATCGTCTCGACCGAAAGCGCCGACGGCCACCACCGCGTGGTGGTCGCGCTCGAAGGGAAGAGCGGTCTCAACGACGTGTTGAAGTCGGTGATGGCGCAGGGCGGCTCGATCGAAGGCTGCGACCGGATCGAACCGGACCTCGAGGAAGCGTTCGCGCGGTTGCTGACCGAAGAAACCGCCAAGGGAAGCGCGTGAAGGGCATGCTGCGGTTGCTCACGAAGATTTGGGCCTTCCTCGTTCGTGATTTCCTCTCGGACGCCTCCTACCGGCTCGCGTTCGTCTTGCAGCTCGCCGGGATGTTCTTCGCCGTCGCGGTGTTCTACTACGGCAGCCGGATGGTCAATCCCCAGACCGAAGGTCTCGAGGGGGTGGAGCCGTTCCCGTGGCTGCTCGTGGGGATCGCCTTCCAGCTGTACTTCTCGACGGCTCTGTACGCGTTCGCCGCGAAGGTGCGCAGCGAACAGGTCATGGGGACCCTCGAGGCGATGCTCGTCTCGCCGACGCCGACGTCCATCGTCATCTTCTCGTCGACCGCGTGGGATTTCACGTGGGGAGGGCTGCGCCTTCTCATCTACCTGGTCTGCGCGGTATTCGTATTCGGCGTCAAGCTGAACGTCGTCAGCCCCGCCGCTCTCCTGCTCGGCGTGGGGCTCACGCTCCTCTCGTCGGCCGGAATCGGCATGCTCTCCGCGTCGTTCATCCTCTATTTCAAGCGTGGCGATCCGATCAACTTCCTCCTCTCCATGGGGACGACCTTCTTCGGGAACGTCATCATCCCGTCGAAGCAGCTGCCCCATGCGGTTCAATGGGTCTCCGACTGGCTTCCGATGAGCTGGTCGCTCAAGGTCGTTCGCGGCACGCTCCTCAAGGGGCTGACCTTCGGCGATGTGGCGAGCCCGTTAGGAAGGCTCGCGATCCTCACCGCCGTCCTCGTCCCCCTGGGGCTGGTCGGCGCGCGCATCGCCATCCGCAAGGCCAAGCGCGAGGGCTCTCTCGTCCAGTATTGACGTTGCCCGCGCTTCTTGGCGGGTGCTACCTTTGCCGGCCTTTTGGTGCTGCTTCCCACAGGTTAAGGAGCCGCAGATGCGCAAGAAAATTACGGTCATCGGGGGTGGATTCGTCGGCGAGCACGTGGCGATGGGCTGCGCGACGAAGGAGCTTGGCGACGTCGTCCTTCTCGATATCCTCGAGGGGCCGCCGCAGGGGAAGGCGCTCGATCTCTTCGAAGCGTCTCCGGTGCTCGGCTTCGACTCGATGGTGCGGGGAACGAACTCCTACGACGACACGGCGGGATCGGATATCGTCGTCATCACGGCGGGCGTCGCGCGCAAGCCCGGAATGAGCCGGGACGATCTCCTGAACATCAACACGAACATCGTCAAGCAGTGCGCCGAGAAGGTGAAGGCCAGCTCGCCGGACGCCATCGTGATCCTCGTTTCGAATCCGCTCGACGTCATGGCCTACGTGGCCAAGGTCGTCACGGGGTTCCCCAAGGAACGGGTCATGGGAATGGCCGGAGTCCTTGACACCGCGCGCTACCGGGCGTTCATCGCCATGGAGCTTTCGGTGTCGGTCGAGAGCGTCACCGCCCTGGTGCTCGGCGGCCACGGCGATTCGATGGTCCCCCTCCCGCGTCTCACGATGGTCGGGGGCGTTCCGCTGACGGAGCTCCTCCCCGCGGACAAGATCGACGCGATCGTCAAGCGCACGGCCGGCGGAGGCGCCGAGATCGTGTCCCTCCTCAAGACGGGCTCGGCCTACTACGCGCCGGCCGCTTCGAGCGTCGAGATGGTCGATGCCATCCTCAAGGACAAGAAGAAGATCCTCCCGTGCGCCGCCTACCTGGAAGGCGAGTACGGGATCTCCGGCACGTTCGTCGGGGTGCCGGTCCGGCTCGGCTCGGGCGGGATCGAAAAAGTCTACGAAGTCAAGCTGCAAGCCCAAGAATCGGCTGCCCTGACGGCTTCCGCCAACGCGGTCAAAGAGCAACAGGGTAAACTGTCGCTCTAGGCCGTAGATTAGGTACGAAGGAGACAGAAACGATGTCGAAGAAGAACCGAGAGCGCCGCGACGGAGACGCCGGCGACGATACGAAAGGCGGGGGAGGCAGCGGCGGGAGCATGAACTGGCTCCCCATTCTCCTGGCAGCCGGTGCGTTGGTGCTGGGCTTCGTGGCCTGGACCGACGCCAAGCAGGTCAAAGACGACACCCTGAAGAGGCTCGTCGAGATGGATACCAAGGTGCTCCAGTTGCAGGCGCAAGTCGCCAACGCCGCGAAGGCCAAGCCAGCGCCGCAGCAGGGGCCGGACCCGAATAAGGTCTACACCGTCAGGACGGACGGCTCGCCGACCAAGGGTAGCCCAACCGCGCCGATCGTCATCGCCGAGTTTTCCGACTTCCAGTGACCTTTCTGCTCGAGGGTCGGTCCGACCCTCGCTCAGATCGAGAAAGTCTACGGCGACCAGGTCAAGGTGGTTTGGAAGAATCTCCCCCTGTCGTTCCATCCGAACGCGATGCCGGCGGCGATGGCGGCGATGGCGGCGAACGAGCAGGGTAAGTTCTGGGACATGCACGACAAGATCTTTGCGAACCAGCAGAAGATGAGTCGGGATCAGTACATCGCGTACGCGAAAGAGTTGAAGCTCGATGTGGCGAAGTTCACGAAATCGTTGGACGACGCCGCGCTCAAGGCCCACATCGAAGCCGACATGGCCGACGCCGGCAAGCTCGGCGTCAGCGGGACGCCCGGGTTTTTCGTCAACGGGAAGTTCCTCTCGGGCGCCAAGCCGTTCGGGGAGTTCGCGACCGCCATCAACGCCGAGTTGAAGCGACTCAACCTGCCGATCCCCCCGGGGGCGCCGGCAAGCTAGAGCTAAAGGTTACGCGGGAGGGCATCCCCGGCTAGAATGGCCGGCCGATGTCCTCCCGCTTACGTATCCTCATCCTCAGCGCCGAGGTCGCCCCGTTCGCCAAGACGGGAGGTCTGGGCGACGTGGCGGGAGCGCTCCCCAAAGCGCTCGCGAGCCTGGGCCACGACGTGCGCGTGGTCATGCCCGCGTATCAGGAGCAAGAGCGAGCCGCTCGAGCGGGGGAAGGCGGGTTCGTCCCGCTTCCCGGCGACTTGAAGGTCCCCACGGGGGCGGGGCTTCTCGAGGCCGGAGTCTTTCAGGCGGTGCTCCCCGGAAGCGACGTTCCCGTCTACCTCATCGCGGAGCGCAGCCTCTTCGACCGGCCGAACATCTACGGCTACGACGACGACCCCTACCGGTTTGCCTTCTTCTCGCGCGCCGCGCTCGAACTCATGGCCGCCTTGGGCTTTCGTCCCGACGTCGTGCACGCCCACGACTGGCATTCCGCGCCTGCCGTGATGTGGCTGGACACGGCGGGGCGCCGCGACGACCGGTTCGGCGATGTCGCCACGGTGTTCACGATCCACAACCTCGCGCATCAGGGGCGCAGTTCGCGGCGCGTGGCGCGCTACCTCGGCGTCGACGCCCCTCCGATCCTCGAGGAGAGCGGCTGGGACGAGGTCAACTTCATGGCGCGCGGGATCTTTCACGCGACGCTGGTCAACACCGTCAGCCCGACCTACGCGCGCGAGATCATGACGCCGGAGGGCGGCAACGGTCTCGACCCGCTCCTGCGCGCCCGGCACGAGGACGTCCACGGCATCCTGAACGGACTCGACTACGACGTCTGGAATCCGGCGACCGACAAGAGGCTGGTCCTCGATTTCGACGCGGAAAGGCCCGAGCGGCGCGTGGCCAACAAGCTGGCCCTTCAGCAACGGCTGGGGCTGCAGCGGGACGAGAAGATCCCTCTCGTCGCGATGGTCACGCGTCTTGACGCGCAAAAGGGGATGGAGATCACCGCGCACGTGATCCACCTCCTGATGAGCGGCTTGGCGGGCGAAGCGCAGTTCGTCGTGTTGGGGACCGGGGCGAAGCCGTATGAGGACGCCTTCGCACACCTGGCCGGCTACCACCCCCGCAAGATGGCCGCGGTGTTGACCTTCGCCTCGGATCTGGCGCCGCAGATCTACGCCGGGAGCGATCTGTTCCTGATGCCGTCCCTGTTCGAGCCGTGCGGCCTGGGGCAGCTCATCGCCATGCGTTACGGCAGCGTGCCGGTCGTGCGCAGCACGGGTGGCTTGGCCGACACGGTGAGGGACGGGCACACGGGGTTCACCTTTCACGAGTTCACGGCCGATGCGTTCTGGGTCGCCTTGCAGCGCGCTCTCCTCGTGCACAATACCGACGCTACGGGGTGGGCGGGTTTGAGGCACAACGGGATGACGGCCAACTTCTCCTGGGTCGGCGCGGCGCACGGGTACGAGCAGCTTTACGAACGGGCGATCTCCCGCACGCGGAGGACCCGCGGATGAAGGCGCCGATCCGGTTGGCGCTGATCTGGCATTTCCATCAGCCGGACTACACCGACCCCGAGACGTCGGCGCCCGCGATGCCCTGGACGCGCCTCCATGCGCTCAAGGACTACGCCGACATGGCAGCGTTTCTCGCGCGCCATCCGACCATCCGCGCGACCTTCAACGTCGTGCCGACGCTTCTCGACCAGATGCAGGCTCTCGCCTCGGGGGGGCTGCGTCCTGATCCGTTTCTGGCCTTGGCGCAGAAAGATCCCGCCGACCTCACCTTCGAGGAGCGGGCCTTCGTCATTGGCCATTTCTTTTCGCTGAATCGCGACATGATGGCGGTGGGCCTCAGGCGGTTGAACGAATTGCATGCCCTGCGCGGCGAGGAACCGGCCGCCGCGATCGGGAAGGCCGTGGTTGCCCGCTTCGACGACCAGGCGCTGCTCGATCTCCAGGTGCTCTTCCACCTCGCCTGGAGCGGGCCGCTGTTGCAGTCCGACCCGTTGATCGCGGGCCTTCGCGCGAAGGGGAGGGGCTACACCGCGGACGACAAGCGAGCGCTCTTTGCGCGCCACAGGGAGTTTCTCGCCGACGTGATCCCGCGGTGGCGGCGGCTTTACGATGCCGAGCAGATCGAGTTGTCGGTCACCCCCTACTACCACCCGATTCTGCCCCTCCTGTGCGACCTGAACTCGGCTCTCGAGGCCCTTCCGGATCTGCGCCTCCCGGCTGCCCGGTTCCAAGGCGTCGAGGATGCCGACTTGCAGCTCGTGAAGGGGATGGAAGCGTTCCTTGCGACCTTCGGCCGGAGGGCGTTGGGCGGATGGCCGTCCGAAGGCGCGATCTCCGAGCGCTCGCTCGAACGGATGGGAGCCGCTGGGTATCGGTGGGCGGCGAGCGACGAGGACGTCTTGTTCGCGTCGCTGGGCGAGATCCTTCCGGCCGAACAGACCGCCAAGGACGTGCGGCGGGCCGAGTTGCTCTACCGTCCGTGGCGCCACAAGGACGGGCCGGTGCTCTTGTTCCGGGATCACGATCTGTCGGACCGGATCGGGTTCGCCTACGCCACGCGCGCTCCGCAAGACGCGGCGCGCGATTTCGTGTCGCGCCTTTTGCATTTGCGGGAACTACTCCCCGACGACGACACGCCCTTTGTCGTCAGCGTGATCCTGGACGGCGAGAACGCGTGGGAGCACTACCCGGAACACGCAGCTCCGTTTTTCGACGCGCTTTACGGTGCGCTCGCCGCCGAGCCCGGTATCGAAACCGTCACCGCGTCGGAGGCGGCGCAAGCCGAGCGTGCAAAGCCCCTTCCGCGGGTGATCGCCGGTTCGTGGATCTACCGGAACCTCGCGACCTGGGTCGGACATCGCGAAAAAAACCGCGCGTGGGAACTGTTGGCGGCGGCCCGCGAGGCGATCCTCCAAGCGTCGGGAGCACCGCGTTGGGACGACCCGGCGTGGCGGATGATCCTGGCGGCCGAGGGGAGCGATTGGTTCTGGTGGTACGGAGACGACCACCCGACCGAGTACGGCGCGGAATTCGACGCGGGATTTCGTGACAAACTCCGAGGGGCCTACGCCGCGGCCGGGCTTTCGGTTCCGTCCGTCCTCGACGAGCCGATCCGCAAGACCCCGATCCGCGGCCACACGCGACCCTCGGGGCCGGTGCACGCGACGATCGACGGACTCGTGGGCGACTACTTTGAGTGGCGCACCGCGGGGCACGTGGCGTGTCTTTACGGCGCGATGCATGCCGCGGTCCGCTTTGCGCGCGAGCTCTTTTTCGGAACCGATGGGAGAGTGCTCTTCGTGCGCCTCGATCCGTTCGAGCCGGGTTCGCTCGACGGCACGACCCTCGTCGTGCGAACGCCGGCTTTGGATGCGGTCGCTCTGCAGGTCGAGGCCGGGGCTTCCGCGGGGGATCTGATCACAGCACTCGACCACGTTTGCGAGCTTTCCGTTCCGTTCGATCGTCTCGCCGAACAAGCATCGCCCGCGCGTTTCGCGATCGAAATCAGGAACGCGGACGGCGCCACGCAGCGGATTCCAGGAGACGGTTTCGTCGAGCTGGCGCGGCCGGAGGACGACCCGGCCCGCTACGATTGGTTCGTCTGATCCGTCGTCTAGAATGAGCGCTTTCGGAGGAATGACGATGAAGACGGTGGGCATCCTGACCGGGGGCGGGGACGCTCCGGGGTTGAACGCGGTGATCCGGGCGATCGTCAGGCGCTCGCTGCCGCGCGGCTACCGGATGATCGGCATCCGCCACGGCTGGCGAGGCCTGCTGAACAAAGAAACCGTGGAGCTCGACGCGAAGGCCGCCTCGGGGATTCTCCATCGCGGCGGGACGATTCTGGGCACCTCGCGTACCAATCCGTACAAGAATGCCGAGGACGTCCGCACGGTCGAGGCGAACTTCAAAGCGTTGGGGCTCGATGCGTTGATCGCCATCGGCGGCGAGGACACGCTGGGCGTCGCCGCGAAGCTCTCCGCCGCGGGCTTCCCCGTCGTGGGTGTTCCGAAGACGATCGACAACGACCTGTCCGGTACCGACACCACGTTCGGCTTCGACACCGCGGTCGCCATCGCCACCGAGGCGATCGACCGGCTCCACTCGACGGCCGAGTCCCACGACCGCGTCATCGTCTGCGAGGTCATGGGCCGGCACGCGGGGTGGATCGCGCTGCACTCCGGAATGGCCGGTGGGGCCGATTTCATCCTGCTCCCCGAGCGTCCGATTGACATCGAGGCGGTCTGCGCGGCGGTGCTGCGCCGCCGGGAACGAGGCGTCCATTTTTCGATCATCGTCGCGGCCGAGGGGGCGATCCTGCCGGAGGGCGAGGTCAAGAAAGGCTCAGGGAAAGACGCTTTCGGCCACGAGTTGCTGGGCGGTATCGGAGAGCGGCTCGCGAAAGAAATCGAAAAGCGCACGGGGGCGGAGACGCGCTCGGTGCAGCTGGGGCACGTTCAGCGCGGCGGCACGCCCACGGCGTTTGACCGCTGGCTCGGCTCCCGCTACGGCCTGCTCGCGGCCGACATGGTTCACGACGGGTCCTTCGGCATGATGGCCGCATACCGAGGGGGCGTCTTCATGCCCGTGCCTTTGGCGTCGGCGGTCGCTACGTTAAAGACGGTGCCTCCTGATCTCATCGACCTCGCCTCCTCATTGTTCGCGTAACGCGCGCGGCCGGCCGAGCCGGCCTGCGGGAAGGGACTGAGATGTCCGAGCTTCGCCACGATCCGCTCTCGAAACGCTGGGTGATCATCGCCAACGAGCGAAGCCGCCGCCCGGAAGACTTCGCCGATGGCTGGGACGCCCGGCCCGAGGGCGGGTTCTGCCCGTTTTGTCCAGGGAGCGAAGACAAGACCCCCGGCGAGATCGTCGCGCTCAGGCCCGGCGGCGGGAGGCCGAACGGCCCCGGCTGGGACGTGCGGGTGATCCCGAACAAGTACCCCGCGTTGTCCATCGAAGGGACGCTCGACCGTCAGGGGGTCGGGCTGTACGACCGGATGCGGGGCGTCGGAGCGCACGAGGTCGTGATCGAGTCGCCCCACCACGCTCTGCACATGGGAGACATGGAGCCCGGAACCCTCGAGAACGTTCTGGCCCTTTGCCAGGACCGCATGCGCGATCTCGGCAGGGACCCGCGGTTCAAGTACGTGCTCTTGTTCAAGAACCACGGCGCCGCCGCCGGGGCCACGCTGAGCCACCCTCACCTGCAGCTCATCGCGACGCCGGTGACGCCGCGCGCCATCTCCGTCGAGCTCGACTCGGCCCGCGAGCACTTCCACTTGAAAGAGCGCTGCATCTTCTGCGACATGCTCGAGCAGGAGCTCGCCTCCCGCGACCGGGTCGTGACCTTGGACGAGCACTTCGCCGTTCTGGCCCCGTATGCCTCGCGCTTCCCATTCGAGCTGATGATCCTGCCGCGCAAGCATAACCACGCGTTCACCGACGAGTCGCGCCTCACCCTGGCGGCGCTGGCGCGAACTCTGAAAGAGACGCTGGCCCGGCTAAAAAGCGTCCTACGCGATCCGCCGTACAATTTCGTCCTGCACAGCGGCCCGAATACCGAGACGCTCGTGCGCCGCCGCCACTACTGGGACACGTTGCCGTTCGACTTTCACTGGCACATCGAGATCCTCCCTCGTCTCACGCGCGTCGCGGGGTTCGAGTGGGGGACGGGGTTCTACATCAACCCGACGGCGCCGGAGGAAGTGGCGGCGTTTCTGCGGGACGCGGTGATCTAGGGGCCAAATCGAGAACGGGCGATGGGGGCGATCACGCACAAGGACCAGCGCAGCAAGATCGATGCGTTCTTCCCGGCGCGCGCGGACGATTTCTTGCGCATGCTCGGCGCCTGGTCGATCCCGTTCGCCCTCCTCGACAAAGACGACGCGGTCCTTTTCTGGAATCGCGGCGCGGTCACGTTTTATGGTGTGAGCGAAGACGACGCCGTCGGGAAAATATTCGGCGACCTCGTGGAGGAGGAAGCCCCGGTTGCTTCGACTCCGGTCGCGGGAGTACGCACGCGGCGCTACGAAACCCGGCACCGGAGCGCCGACGGCGTCGTTCTCCCCGTCATGGTCACACGCACCAGCCTTCCGTTGAGCGACACGCTGACGGGGGCGTTCGTCCTCATCACCGACCTGACGGAGTCCAAGACGCTCGAGCGGCGGCTGGCGCGCCGCGTCGCGCAGCTGTCGATCATCCGCGAGATCGGCGAATGCCTGCAGTCGGCGATGAGCCCCGAGCGGATTCTGCACACGATCTTGGTCGGTGCGACGGCCAGCATGGGGCTGCGCTTCAATCGTGCGTTCTTGCTCCTGGTGGACGAGCGCCACGGCGTGCTCCGCGGCCGCGACGCCATCGGCCCGGCGGACGCGGAGGAGGCGCAGAGAATCTGGTCTCGCCTTTCCACGGCGGAAAAGACGCTACGCGATCTCGTGGATGACCACGAGCCCATCGGCGACGGGGAGGAGCCCCGAGTTCTCGAGATCGCCCGCCTCCTCTCCGCCAAGCTCGACGACAAGACCTCCTTCGTCGTCGCAGCGCTGAACGCGAAGGGGACGACGCGCGTGGCGGATGGGCGCGTGGTCTTGGGCGACGCTCCGTCCCCCCATCGGATCATCGGTGTCTTGGACGTCGACTCCTTCGTCGCGGTGCCGCTGAGGTCCGACGGAATGCCGGTGGGTCTGCTCTTGGCAGACAATGCGATCACGCGCCGCGCGATCACCGATGAAGACGTCGACATCCTGGAGCTGCTCGGCCTGCAGGCCGCGCAGGCGTTGGCCCGGGCTCACCTGACCGAAGAGCTGGCCCGCCAGGTCGCCTCGCTCGAGGCGGCGACGAGAGAACTGCGGCGTAACCAGGAGCGGATCATGCGATCCGAACGCTTGAGCGCGATCGGTGAGATGGCGGCCCGCGTAGCGCACGAGATCCGGAACCCGCTCGTTGCCATCGGCGGTTTCGCCCGTTCCCTCCTGCTTCGTCCCGAGGAACAGGATCCGGCGACGAAAGAGTCGCTCGAGATTATCGTGAACGAGGTACGGCGCCTCGAGAACATCGTCAAGGAGGTCTTGGAGTTCTCGCGCCCGGCGCCGCCCAAGATCGGATCGGTCGCTTTAGGGCGGGTCGCCCAGGAGGCGCTCGACCTGCTGGCGTGGGAGCTCGACCACGCGGGGGTCGTCGGACGGGTCGAGGAGGAGCCCGGCACGCCCGCCGCCGCCGCCGATAGCGATCAGATCTTTCACGCGGTCATCAACCTGCTGCGAAACGCGGTCCACGCGATGCCGCAGGGGGGGGAAGTCCGCATCCTCCTGCGCGGCGTGCCCTATGGTGTCGAAATGGCGATCGTGGACACCGGCGTCGGCATGTCGGAAGATGTTCTCGCGCGCGCTCAGGAGGCGTTCTACACGACGAAGACAAACGGATCCGGCCTCGGCTTGACCATCGCGTCGCTCATCGCGCGCGATCACAATGGCGAGGTCCGGATCGAGAGCCGGGAAGGGGAAGGCACGACGGTCACGCTGCGCCTCCCCGCGGCAACGGAGGGTGAGGACGATGCCCAAGATTCTGATCATTGAGGACGAAAAGAACCTTCGCTTGCTCTACCAGCAGGACTTCGAGCGCGACGGCTTCGAAGTGGTCACGGCGGCGACCGCCGCGGAGGGGCTCGCGATGGTCCAGGACGAGGCGCCCGATCTCGTCGTCATGGACATCCGTCTCCCGGGGATGGACGGGCTCGAAGCGATGAGCCGGCTTCTCGACAAGAACCCGAAGATCCCGGTCATCCTGAATTCGGCCTACTCGTCGTACAAGGACAGTTTCATGAGTTGGTCCGCCGACGCGTACGTCGTGAAGTCGGCCGATACCGGCGAGTTGCGCACGCGGGTGCGAGAGCTGCTCGCTTCCCGCGCGAACAGCTGATGGTCGACCGCCGCCGAACGCTTCTGGGCGACACGTTGGCGATCGTCATGGCCGGCGGCCAGGGGGAGCGCCTCTACCCCCTGACGCGGGATCGCGGGAAGCCCGCCGTCCCGTTCGGGGGCATCTACCGGGTGATCGACTTCACGCTG
>Ga0315287_10003305_pt1 | contig 15527 bp, 14 predicted proteins | sample YL17G11_0_MG_FD_205037 | JGI IMG/M metagenome (GOLD analysis project Ga0315287, IMG submission 205037) | Sediment microbial communities from Yellowstone Lake, YNP, Wyoming, USA - YL17G11_0 | ecosystem: Environmental > Aquatic > Freshwater > Lake > Sediment | place: USA: Wyoming | collected... | reverse complement strand
GCTTGAAGAACGAGGAAAATCGTCGCCGGGTGGAGATGACGACCGTCGGCGATGAGTTCGACCGAGGCGTGCTCGTTGAGAAGCAGAGCCCCGGACAACCCGGGTTCCCGATGCTCAAAACCGCGCATGGCATTGAAGAGATGGGTGCCGTGGGTGATTCCGGCCTCGAACCCGCGGATGGCTTGATCGAAGTCGGCGTTGGAATGGCCCGCGGCGGCGATGATCCCGCGGCGGGTCAGGAATTTGATGAATGCGGGCGCGCCTCGGAGTTCCGGAGCCAACGTCACGATTCGAATCGGAGTCCGGGAACTTTTCAGATAGTCCTGGATTTCAACCTGATCGATCGGCCGGGCGGACTCGGCCGGCTGGGCGCCCCGCTTTTCCTTCGAGATGAAGGGGCCCTCGAGGTGAAGCCCCAGGATTTCCGGCAGGGGCGGTTCCGCGGCCGGACTGGAGCCGCGTTTTCTTTTTGGCCGGACCTCGTCGATCGCGGCCATCGCTTTTCGGATGGATTTCCGTGGAGCGGTCATCAGCGTCGGCACGACCGCCGTCGTTCCGCTCCGGAGATGCGTTTTGAGGATGGTCCGGACCGCTTCAGCGGTCCCATCCATGTAATCGGCATCCCCTCCGCCGTGTTGGTGAATATCGATGAATCCGGGGACGGCGACGAGTTCGGGCGCTTCAATGACGTCGAGGGCGAATCGGCCGGATCGGTCGTGGAGCTTTCGAACGGCGGACTCGACCTCCGATTTCCGGCCGACGGCGATGATCCGGCGCCCGTGGAAGAGAACGGCGCCCTTGCGGATTTCGGTCTCGCCGGTGAGAATAAGTCCGGCCCGGATCATCGTATAAGGGAGATCCGGCCGGCCCCTTCGTTTCTGGTCCTTGGATATGGACCGCGTCGATTTGCGGGAATGTTTCGTCATATGTTTTTCCTCGGGGTGGTTGTTACAGCTGCGCTCCCGCCTCGGCGATATTCCGTTTCAGTGATTCGATCGCTTTCAGGGCTTTGGCTTCCGTCTTCGCCTCGGCCAGGACGCGGATGATCGGCTCGGTATTCGACGGGCGGATGTGAATCCAATGATCCGCAAAGTCCACTTTCAACCCGTCGAGGAGGTTGATGATCCCCTCTTTTTCGTATCTTTTCTTCAACAGGCCGATCAACCGATGGGCCCATTCGGCCGAACCCTCGATTTTTTCCTTCCGGAGAACGTAGCGGGGCAGGGTCCGGGTCAGGGCCGAGACCGGACCGCGGGCTTCGGCCAGGGCTTCCAGAATAAGGCCCATGGCCGCGAAACTGTCCCGGCAGGGATGGATTTCGGGATCGATCACGCCGCCGTTCCCTTCTCCACCGATAATCGCCCGAGGCCTGGCTGAAAGGAGTTTTTCGACGACGTTGATTTCCCCGATTTTGGTCCGGAAGATATGGACGCCGCGGGCCGCCGCCAGATCGTCCAGGGCGCGGGTCGAGGACAGGTTGCAGACGATCGAGCCCCGCTTTTTGCTCAGGACATACCGAGCCGCCAGGACGAGGGTCAATTCCTCCCCGATAGGGACGCCCTTCTCGTCCACGATCGCCAGCCGGTCGGCGTCGGCGTCCTGGACGAAGCCGATATCGGCCCGGGACGATTTCACCGCGGCGCAGACTTCAGCGATGTTTTCCGGAAGGGGTTCGGGGTCATGGGCGAATTCACCGTTCGGTTCGCAGTACAGCGGCACGACCTCGCACCCCAGCGCTCGGAGAAACCGAGGCGCTAGAACCGCCCCCGCGCCGTTATTGCAGTCCAGGGCAACCCGGAATTTCCGCCGGCCGATGGTTTCCGCATCGAACCGGCCGAGGAGTTTGCGAAGATGGGCTTCGCCCGCGTCGGTCTCGACCCGGCCGCTCTTGAACTTTTCGGCCGGAACGTAATGGAATTCGCCTTGATGGTAGATGTCGAGGTATTCGTCCGTCTGGTGGGGGGTGAGGTACAATCCGTCCCGGCTGATGAACTTCAATCCGTTCCAGGCCTTTGGATTGTGGCTGGCCGTCACGGCGATCCCCCCCGCCGCTCCAAGCGCTTTCGTCAGGAAAAGAAAGGAAGGGATCGGGAGGATGCCGACCGCGATTGGCCGGCAGCCCATAGCCAAGAGCCCGGCGGAGACCGCCTCCGACAACATGATTCCTGAAGCGCGCGCGTCCCGGCCGACCAGAACGGACCCTCCTCCAACATACGTTCCGAACGCCTGGGCCAGGACGGCGGTGAGTTGGGGGGTGAGACTGTCTCCGACGATGCCCCGGGCGCCGGAGATGCTGATTTTTAAGGTCGTCGCTTTTTTCATCGTTGGATCAGCTCGACCGCGTGCAGAATTTCATCGACCCGGGTGCGGGCCCGGTCCTTGGAAAGATCCTCGGCGACGATGCGGATCATGGGTTCGGTCCCCGAGGCCCGGACCTGGATCCAGCCGCGCTTGTCTTCCGATCGGACGCCGTCGCCTGTGTCGAGGCCCTGACCGCGGAACATGGTCCGGACTTTATCAAGGATCCCGTGAATCCGGGCCGGCGGACAATAAAGTTTTTCTTTGACGATGTGGTAGCGGGGAAGCTCTCCGACCAGGGCAGAGAGACGTTTTCCCGTGTGGGCCATTGTTTCCAGGACGATGCCCATCGTCAGGAATCCGTCGAAAGCGGGTTGAAAGGCGGGCACGGCCACGCCGCCGCTTCCCTCGCCGGCGATAACGCCGTCCTCCTGACCAAGCGAAAGGACGACATGGGATTGTCCGACTTTCGTCCGGATCAGCGGACAGCGGCGGGCGCGGGCGACGTCCTCGATCATCCTGGAAGTGGAGAAATTCGTGATGACCGGTCCGCTCTGACGGGCGAGCCGGGCGTCGGCGACCAGGGGGAAGGTGAATTCCTCGGAAAGGGCTTCGCCCGTTTCGCTGATGAGAGAAATCCGGCTGACGTCGCTGTTCAGCAGAAAACCGGCGTCGGCCCCGATCGCGCGGACGACCGAAACCGATTGAGCGGCGTTGCGCGGCCGCGGTTCCGGATCATGGGGGAAAAAGCCGTTGAGTTCGTCGTTGATGGGGATGAGGTCGAATCCGAGGGTTTCGGCGAAGCGGGCGAGAAAAGGGGATCCGGCTCCGGCGCAGGCGTCAATGACGACTTTGAACCGGGCCGCCCGGACGGCGTCGATGTCCAGAAACGCGCCGAGGGCGGCGAAATAGGGCCCGACGGCCTCGTCTTCGCCGGCGAAAGAGAGACGGCCGAGGTCGTCCGTGGCCGCCTTGTCGAATTTTCCGAGGTGGTAAAGATCGAGAACCTCCTGGCCTTGGAAGGGATTCAGATAAGTCCCGTCCGGCCCAATGAAAGTCAGGGCGTTCCAGAGGATATCGTTGTGGCCGGCCGTGATGGAGACCCCGCCTCCCGCCTTTCGCCGGCCGACGGCTTTTTGGAGGATCGGAGTGGGGCAGATATCGAGGTCGAGGACGTCGCATCCGGAGGACAGAAGGGCGGAGACGCAGGCGGCCCGCATCATGGGGCCATGGACCCGCGGATCCCGGGCGAGAATGATCGGCCGCCGATCGACAAACGATCCGAAGGCCGAGGCGAAATCCATGACCAACGTCGGCGTCATGGACGTTCCTACGATTCCCCGGACGCCCGAGATTCCGATTTTTAACATGTTCGACTTTCTATGACTCTTCCACTTCGGCCGGCTTCCCCAACCCCAGGTTCCATGAAACAAGATTCACGGCGAAATGCTCCTTGGAGGGGGAGTCTCCGTCCGCTCCGGCCGTCATCTCTTCATTTTTTCGATATCCATACGAAAGGAAAGAGAGACGCCCGTATTATAGCAGTTTTTGCCGGTCCTGTTGATTCCCGACGGGATCTTCTTCGGGGATCAGAGGCGGATTCCGATTCCGGCTGAAAGACGGAGTCCGCTCAGGTCGACGCGATCCTCGTAGGGTTTGACCCTGAGATAGACGTATTTCGCCTCACCGACCAGGAAGATCATGGAAACGGGGAAGATCTTTAAACTCGCGGCGGCCATCCCCCCGGGATCGATCCGGTCGACGGGATAGGCCGCAGTGAACGGATTGTTTTGAACGGTCAGGCGATAAGCATAGATGCCCAATCCGGCTTTGACGGAGAAGGCGACGACTTTGGTTCCGTATTCCAGGCCGCCGAACAGATCGAGACCCCGCAATTGGAATTCGGCCGGGTTGAGATAGGCCCCGATGACGCCGTTCATCCGAACGGCGTGCTCCACGCCGAAACCGGCGAAGAGATGCTTTCCCAGATGGGCTTGGAGGGAGAAACCGACCACGGATGTTTCGCCGAAAACCGACCGGATGCGGTCGTCCCGTATTTTACGCGACCCGTATGTCAGTTGGGCTTGGAGGGTCATCGCTTCCGCGGCGGACGCCGCCGTCAGGACGAATCCGAGGAGGAGGACGAAACGGCGGGCGTTCATCGTCGGAGCTCCCGGGGCTCGCTCTCCACCCCGTTCCGATCGACGGCGACGATTCGATAATCGAAGAGGTCGTTCTTCTTCAACCCCCGATGATCGTAGGCGAACGTCGATCCGGAAAGTTCGGTCAGGACGCTCCAGGCAGCCTCGGCCGCCCCCGATGGCTTTGCCGAAAGCCGGTGGCTTCGGATCTCCGTTCGATTGCGGGAGTCCGCCTGCCAGGACAGCTTTTCGATGTATTCCTTTGTGAATACGTAATCGCTTTCGATCCGCTGCCGGGTCAGGGTTTGGGGCGGAAAGAGGGCGTAGTGAATATCGAGGGCGAACGTCATCCCCGCGGCCGCGGGCGAAATCTCGATCACGGAGACGCCGGACGATGTTCCGTCGTATCGCCCGCTCGCGGGCAGGCCGGTCGGCAGCAAAGTCCGGCCGGCGACGTAATAATCCGCGGCGGTGGCGCTCCCGCCCCGTTCGATCTCTTCGCGGCCGTCCGCTTCCATCAGGCGAAGAAGCTTGTGGTCGCTGGTGGAATTGTTGTAGAGAAAATTCGTCCCGGCGGAATTCAGGCGCGCGTCGACGTGCCAGATCAAGAGGCCGTCGCCCGGCAGGGTCGCGTCGTTCTCGGACCGCCATCGGTTCTGGACGACGAAGAATTCGTCGAAGGGCCGGACGGGGTCATATTCGGGCATGGCGATCACCGCTTCGGCGGTCGTCGCCGACGGGGATAAAAACATTTGCTCCCGGCCGACGTTGATCACCGTCGGCGTAATCCAATCGAGCAGGAATTTACTGAAGGCGTTGTGGTCGCCCCGGTTGGCGTCCATCATGTCCAAGCCCCCCACTCCGCCGCGCGGACCCACCGTGGCGTCGTAATCGTAGTAGTCGGGGAGACCCAAGGCATGTCCCGTTTCATGGATGACGACATAGGGGTAGAACGGACCGCCGACCGGCCGGGATTCCCATTGCCAGGAATACTTCGCATTAGCAAAGGATTTTCCGTCGAGAGAAAAATTAGATCCGGAGAACGAGGTTTGATAACCCCACCAAAAATTCGCCCAGCCGTTGTCCGGACCTGTCCAGATGACGACGAAATAATCGATGACCCCGTTCCCGTCGTTGTCGTAGACGGAAAAGTCATGGCCTTTTGCTTCGAACGAAAGGAGGGCCTCTTTAATGAGCGTCTCCCTGGCGGCTGTGGTCATAGCCATTCCCGATCGGGCGTACCCGGCCCGGTACCAGCCCAGGGTCGCTCCGCCGATATCCAGCATATTGTAGGACGACCGGCGATAGTAACTTCGCAGGCTTTCTCTCGGCCAATCGATGTCGCCGGCCCCGAAAAGACGGGAATCGATCGTTTCCCGGGATTGGGCGGCCGGATAATCGGGAAAATCGATCAAGAGAGCAAAAATCTTCACGCCGCCTTTGGTTGGAAGCCCCCGCCTCCCCCCGGGGAGGCCGGCGGACCGGACGTCCCGGCTCATGGGGAGAGGCTGGATTCCCGTCCGGAGGCCGATCAGTCGATTCCGGAAATCCTGGGCCAAGTCCGTGTCGATCAGGTGATTCCCCAAGATCAAGGCGTTTCTTTGACGGAGGAATAGGGTGCCGTCGCGAAGATATTGCTCGAGGTCGGCTTTCGAGGGCGGTTCGAGCGCCCAGCCGACCGTCGTCCCCATCAGAAAAAGGAAGACGGTGATCCATCGAATTCGGCAAGGATTCATAAAACTAATATAACACAGCCGGCGGGATGACGAAGAATTCAATCGGGACTGATCCCGAAAAAAGCTAAAGCTTTTCTTGAGCGACGGAATCTCCCCATGGCCGTAAAGGCTTCCCAGAAGCCGCATAGCGGAGGGGGGCCCCAGACGCATAGAGCTTCTCGTGAGTCTGGGGGGAACCGTCGCCCTCCGTCCAAGGGCCAGGAGGACAGGAGAAGCTCCGGGACTGGTTCCGAGGCTTTGCCGTCCTTCGTGAGCCTTGCGAACTAGGGCCGCGGCTGGAGGCAATGCTTCATAGCCCTATATGAAGCGTTTCGCTGAATCAGGGGAGACATTGCGGCCAGGGGAGATTCCGCGATCTGGGACGAAGTCATCACGAAAATTTTGGGGAAGTCCTGGGAGTTCAGCAGATTGACGATCCCTCCCGGTTCCCCTATCATGGCCTTCACGATGTTCGACCAACTGTCCGACCGGCTTCAGAAGGTGATGAAGTTCCTCCGCGGAGAGGGCAAAGTCACCGAGAGCAATATGACCGAGGCTCTCAAGCAGATCCGGCTGGCCTTCCTCGAAGCCGATGTCAATTATAAAGTCGTCAAGGATTTCGAGGCCCGGATCAAGGTCAAGGCCCTTGATCAGTCCGTCCTGGACAGCCTGACTCCGGCTCAGCAGGTCATCAAGATCGTCCGGGACGAATTGACTTCGGTCCTGGGGACAACCGAAAAACCCCTGACCTTTGCCGGCGCCCCGCCCTCCATCTTCATGCTGGTGGGTCTTCAAGGCAGCGGAAAAACGACGACGTGCGGCAAGCTGGCCAAATGGGCCTCGAGCAAGGGGAAAAACCCGATCCTCGTGTCCTTCGACCTCAAGCGGGCGGCCGCCCAGGATCAACTCCGGACGATTGCCGGTTCGCTCCAATTGCCGTTTTATGAGATGACGTCCGCGGCCATGGCCAAACCCACGGCGGCCTTGGCCGATCTTCTCCAGCACACCAAAAATCGCGGATACGATTTACTGCTGGTCGATACGGCCGGCCGCCTTCATGTGGACGACGAACTGATGGCCGAGCTGAAGTTCGTCAAGTCCGTTCTTGGGCCGATCGAGACGATCTATGTCGGAGACGCCATGACCGGTCAGGACGCGGTGAAAAGCGCCCAGGCCTTCCAGACCCTGATCGGCCTGACCTCGATTATCCTGACCAAACTGGACGGAGACGCCCGGGGCGGGGCGGCCTTATCCATCGTGTCGGTCACCGGCGTGCCGATCAAATTCATCGGCGTCGGGGAAAAATTCGATAAGCTCGAAATCTTTCATCCGGACCGAATGGCCTCGCGGATCCTGGGCCTCGGGGATATTCTCAGCCTGATCGAAAAAGCCGAACAGGAAACCGACCTCAAGGAAGCCGAGGAGATCGCCCGGCGGCTGCGAAAGCAGGAGTTCAGCTTCGACGACTTCCGGGCGCAGCTCCGGCAACTCAAGAAAATGGGGTCGCTCCAGGGTTTGCTCGGCCATCTGCCTTCGGCCGGGCCGCTTAAAAACCTGGCCAACGCTCAGGTCGACGAGAAGCGCCTCCTCCATTACGAAGCCATCATCAACTCCATGACGGCCGCGGAACGGGCCGATCCGAAGCTGATCAACGGCAGCCGCCGTCTCCGGATCGCCCGGGGAAGCGGCCGCCCGGTGAGCGAAGTGAACCAGCTGCTTCGCCAGTTCCAGGACATGCGGTCGATGATGAAGAAGTCGGCCTTCCAGAAAATCATCTCCTCGATCCGGTGAGGCCCGCGGGGATTATTTCGGGACTTTGCCGGTCCAGCGGGCGAACATCCGATGGAACTTGTGGATGGATTGGACCGGGGCGGCTTGCCTCAGGCCGTCTTAGGGGCAAGACGCTTTCGAAATTGATTTGACTTGGGACCGGTTTTTGGCTATCATCTTTAAACCATTTTAAACGAACGGATTAACCACTCATGATGTCACTGCGTTTGATGAGAATCGGAGCCAAAGGCAAGCCCGCGTACCGGGTCATCGTCATCGATTCGAAAAAACCCCGGGAGAGCAGGGCGAAGGCGATTATCGGGACCTACAACCCCCTGACCGACCCCGCCGAATTCAAAATCGACCTCGAAAAAGCCAAATACTGGATGGATCGGGGGGCCAAGCCCTCGGAAACCGTCAAATCGCTTTTGGCCAAGCTTCAAAAACGGGCCCCCAAGGCCTGATCCTCCAGTCGTTATTCGGAAGGAGGTTGACCATGAAGGAACTCGTCGAACTGATCGCCCAGGCCCTGGTCGACCAGCCGGAGAAAGTCGTCGTTTCCCAGGTCGACTCGGAACAGACCACGATTCTCGAACTCAAGGTTGCTCCGGAAGATTTGGGAAAGGTGATCGGGAAGCAGGGCCGGACGGCCCGGGCCATCCGCATCATCCTCGGGGCCGCGGGGATGAAGCTGAAACATCGGTACAACCTCGAGATCATCGAAAAATAACTCCCGTGAAACGTCTCGGACGAATTCTTAGGACCCAAGGCCGGCGCGGGGAAGTCAAGGTTTCCCTCGAAGTCGAACCCGGCGGGCAAGGTTTTTTTTTCGAATCTTTCTGAAGGAACGCGACGGATTCCGCGAAGTTGCGGTTGAATCCCTGACTCCTTATAAGAACGCCCATACCCTGAAACTTCGGGGGGTCGATTCGATCTCGGAGGCCGCCCTTCTGGCCGGCCGGGAGATTTTCGGGCCCGAGGAGGATATTGCGCCGCGGGGCGAGGACGAGTTTCTCCTTGAGGATTTGGCCGGGATCGTCGTCGAAACGCGGGCCGGCCGGGTCGTCGGCCGGGTCCGGACCGTCTGGGAGACGGGCGGTTCGACCCTTCTCGTCCTGTCTCGGGAGGGCGGCGGTGAGGAGATTTTCGTCCCGTTCAACCGGACGATTTGTCCGGAAATCGATGTCCGGGCCAAACGGATCGTGATCGATCCGCCCGATGGCCTTTTAGAGTTAAATGAGATTTGATATAATTACGATCTTCCCGGAGATGTTCCCGAGCGTCTTTTCGGGGGGGATCATCGCCAAGGCGGTCCGCCAGGGTCGGCTGGATATTCGGGTACATAACTTGCGCGATTATACAACGGACAAGCACCAGCAGGTGGACGATCGGCCCTTCGGCGGCGAGGAGGGGATGGTCTTCAAACCGGAGCCGGTGTTCGCCGCCGCGGAGGCGGTCCGAGGCTCGGCGGAAACGCCGGTGTACCTTCTGTCACCGGCGGGCCGGCCGTTCGACGACGGCCTAGCCCGGGAAATGGCCGGACGATCGCGGATCGTCCTGATCTGCGGCCGATACGAGGGCGTGGACGAACGGGTCGCCCTCCACCTGGCCACGGACGAGATTTCGATCGGCGATTACGTTCTCACTGGCGGGGAAATCCCGGCCATGGTGATCGTGGACGCCGCGGCCCGGCATATCCCGGGCGTCGTCGGCAAAGAAGGATCTGTCCGGAAGGAATCCTTCGCCGATGGGTTGTTGGATTATCCTCAGTTCACCCGCCCCCGGGAGTTTCGGGGGATGACGGTTCCGGAGGTCCTATTCTCCGGGGACCATAAAATGATCGAGGCCTGGCGGCGACGCAAGGCGCTCGAGAAGACTCGGCGAAGGAGGCCCGACCTCCTGGCCCGGTTGGAGCTCTCGCCCGAGGACCGCATGTTGCTCGACGAAATTCAAGAGGAAAGGAACGAACAATGAGCCTGGTTCAATTGACGGAAGACAAAGCCCTGAAAAAGGATCTCACGTCCTTCAACGTCGGGGACACGGTCAAGGTCCATGTTCTCATCAAGGAAGGCGACAAAGAACGCATCCAGGTCTTTCAAGGGGATATCATCGGGAAAAAGGGCCGGGGGATGAGCGAGACCTTCACCGTCCGGAAAGTTTCCTTCGGCATCGGCGTGGAACGAATTTTTCCCCGGCAATCGCCTTGGATCAAGAAAATCGAGGTCCTTCGCGGCGGCCGAGTCCGCCGGGCCAAGCTCTATTATCTCCGGGCCCTGAAGGGTAAAGCGGCCAAGCTGCGAGAGCGACGGTAATCAAGGCCTTGACCGATTTCGAGATCGAACGTCGTTATCTCGAAGCGGGACTGCGGTTGATCGCCGGCGTCGATGAAGCCGGTCGCGGGGCTCTCTGTGGTCCCGTGGTCGCGGCCGCGGTCGTCTTTCCCACGGCCTGGATCTCGGGTTCCGGCCCCGCTTGGCTCGACGGCGTGGACGATTCCAAACGACTTCGGCCTCTCCGCCGAAAATTGCTGGCCCGGTTGATCCGGGGCGAGACCTCCGTCGGAATCGGGATCGTCAGTCATCTCGAGATCGATGCCCTCAACATTCTCCGCGCCTCCCAGGAAGCCATGCGCCGCGCCGTGGCCGCCCTTCGCCTTCTCCCTGACCTGGTGCTGATCGACGGCCTGCCCGTCGCCGATTTCCCCCGGCCGCAGGAGGCCGTCGTCGGCGGCGACCGGAAAAGCCTCTCCATCGCCGCCGCCTCCATCGTGGCCAAGGTGTGGCGGGATCGATTCGTTTCTTTGTTGGGACGCCGTTACCCGGGGTATGGCTTGGAAAAACACAAGGGGTATGGGACGCGGGCGCATTACGAGGCTTTGGCCGCCTTGGGGCCGACCCCTTTTCACCGACGGTCGTTTAAACTACAATATCAACCGAAGCTGTTTCAAATCTCATGAGTGCCAAGATTTCTGACCGCGCGAAGATCGCCGAAGGTGCGGAACGCTGCGTCAAAGCCGGACGACTTGCCGAAGCTGTCGTTGAGTACCAGAAGCTTCTGGACGGGACGGGACAGGATATCCCGATTGGGAACACGATCGGAGATCTTTGTCTCCAGCTCGGACAGGAAGAAAGAGCCCTCAAACTCTTCCAGGCCAATGTCGACGCTCTGGAACGGCGCGGGGCTTATTCCCAAGCCTTGGCCATTGCCAAAAAAATCCATAAAATCCGGCCTTCGGTCCCGGAGAGCATCGTCCGTATGGGAGACCTTTATGGGCAATTGGGATTCACGACCGAGGCTCGGATCGAATACGCCCGCGCCGCTGAGGAACTCGAGAAGCGCAAGCAAATCGGGCCGTTGATCGATCTTTACGAAAAAAGAGTTCGGATCGACCGGTCCGACCTGACCACCCGGTTGAAACTTGCCCGGCTTTATCTCGGCGAATCCCGGGAAGATCAAGCGTTGTCCGAGTTGAACGACGCGGCCGACCTTCTTTATGTGCGGAACGAAAACGATGATGCCGAAAAGATCCTCCTGGAGGCGCTCGCGATCCGCGAGGGCCACCCCCGGACGCTGGCGAATCTGGCCCGGGTCTATCGGGCGCTCGATCGGACCGATGAGGCGGCGCGCTTATTGGAACGGGATCTGGGAAAACACGGCCCGCGGCCCGACGTCCTCATCCTTCTCGCCGATTTGTTTTTAGAGAAGGGGGAGGAGGATCGCGCGGCCCCGATTTATGGTCAGATCCTGGCCGAGGACCCCAGGAACAGCGACGTCCGGGCCAAGTTGGGGCAGATCGAGATCCACCGGGGCCGGTTGGACCAGGCTTTGGAGTATTTTGATCCGCTCATTTCGGGTTTTCTCCAGAAAAGCGATGATGATAAGGCCGTGGGGCTTTTGGGGCTCATCCTGATGTCCGGGGTCCTGCATCTCCCGACGCTCGAACGGTTGGCCGGCGTCTTCCGCACGACCGGCCGGCTCCATGATCTCGAGGGCGTCTTGCGCCTTCTTCTCGCCGAATTCCGGACGAGCGGCCGTGAAAGCGATCGACTTCGGATCCTTCGGGAGCTCTTCCCCCTGGCCTCCCTGGATCCGGAGGTGATCCGGGAAGCTGAAGTTTTGGGAGTGATTGAAAATTTGAGGAAAGACGCTTCCGAGCAGGGCTTAGGAGTCCGATCCGTTGGAACTGATGAGGATCGGGAAATCATCCGGATGAACCTGGCCAAGGCGGAGCTCTACGTCGAGCAGGGCTTGGTCCGCAACGCCCGACGGATTCTGGAAAACCTGTTGGTTCTTTATCCCGAAGAGCCCCGCGTCCTGAAAAAACACGAAGAACTCATCTATCTCCGGTCGGAAGTTGAGGAGGATGAGATCCCGGAGATCGTCGAACAGGTCGGGCGGAAAGAGGCCGAGGTCATCCTCCCCGTCGCGGGACCTCCACTGCCGAAGCGACCGTCCGGGCCGAAACCGGCCCCGCCGCCTCCGCCGAAATCACCGCTCCCGAGTCCGGCCCCGGAGCCCGCGGCCAAGCCCGCGGCCAAGCCCGCGGCCAAACCAGCCGCCAAGCCGGCGGCCGGCCCGGCGCCCAGTGCGGCACCAAAACCGCCGGTTCGGGATACAGGCCCCAAAGTCACGGCCGCCGATCTGTTCGCCGGGCTGGATCTCGTTCTGCCGACCTCTCCTTCGGACCCGGCGGCGGTCGAAGCGGGTCCGGTTTATCTGGACATCGAGGATAAAATCGAAGAGGAAATCGAAGCCCTGGAAGCCGAGTTTTACAAACAGCTCAAGGAGCGAACCTCGGTCATCGAGAAGGACCTTGTCGAAATCGTTCAGGATTTCCGCCGCCAAGTCGACGCCAAGCTCGATCAGCATAATTACGAAGCCCGGTACAATCTCGGCTTGGCCTTCATGGAGCAGGGTTTGTTCGACGAGGCGATCGCCGAATTCGAGCTCGCGGCCGGAGACGCAGAGCGGACGGCGGATTGCTGGGGATTGATCGGCCGCTGTTATCTCCAGAAAAGAAATTATCCCGAGGCGCGGCGACGGTTTGAACACGCGGTTGCGTCGGCGCCCGAGGGTTCGTCGGCCCGGTATGCCCTGTCTTATGAGTTGGCCGGCGTGTGTGAAACATTGGATGACACCGAAGCGGCCTTGGCCTTATACCACGAAGTCCAGGGCTGGAACCCCAAATATAGGAACACGGCCAAGCGGGTCAAAATCCTCGAAAAAGCCTTGTCCTGAGATCCGGAGGCTCGGCTCTTTTTTTCCCTCTTTCCCTGGTGGGGATATGGATTCGTTAACAAAAAGACCGGGTTCCCGCGGGGGAAACCCAGTCTTTGTCTGATTCGGCGCGTGGCGATAAATTACTTGATGGGTTTGCCCGAAATGATGAGGATCAGGCCTTTGTCGCCGGCGCTTTTGGAGACGCCGACGACGGTCTTTTCTCCGGCCTTGAGGGTCAACTGCGTCGAAATGAGGTCGTTGTTATAAGCCTGCATGGCCGTGGCTTCTCCGCCCTTGTCCGTTTTCGTCGCTTGGGGAATCCATTGCCGGGTGAAGAATTCGAATTGGACCTGGATCGTCTCGACGGCGCCGTCTTTTATCAAGGTGGGGACGAGACGCAATGTGTATTCTCCCTCCGGGCCGACCTTCGATTCGGCCCGGCCGCCGTCGATGACCCGGAGCATGGTCCCGTCGAGGAGGGAGTAACTCTTGTATTTAAGAACGCTCCTCAACTCCCGGATGACGGGGTCGTTCTTCAAGGCCTCGTCGCCCTTCTCCTCGCCCTCGGATCCTTGGATGATCTGGACGGTGAACTGGAGTTCGACCGGCTTGACGTCGAGTTCCTTGATCACGGATAAAATCTTGTCGACGATTTCGGGGGTGTCCATGACGACAATGGCCCCTTGTTGGTTCCCGTTGTAATAATTCGTTTGCGGGCGGATTTTTCCATAGGGGCTTTGGTAAACAAAAAGAACTTGCTGGATCGATTGGAAATTGATGTATTTTAAATTCACAATCTCGGTCCGGAGCGTCGGCGCCGGTTTTGTCGAGACATTCTGGGCGGCGGCCGATGATTCGAAGTTCTGTCCCGGGACGGCCAGGCCGATGGCCGGAATCAGGACGGCGGCAAGAAATAAGGCGGCGATCTTTTTCATGTCAATCCTCCAATTTGAGATTTTCGTTGATGAACCAGGCGATCTTGAGACCGGTCTTCTGGGATACCCAGGTCAACGACGGGACGTCTCCCGTCGGGGGCGGTGTGGAAGGATGGGCGGGACGAAAGGCGGCCCGTTCGAACCGGGCTTGGGCGTTTGGAAACGCGGCCATGTTTTCGTCCGCAGCGGGACTGACCGTTTCGGAAAGGCCCGAATCCGGCTTCACGGCTGAAGTCGCCGTATCGGCGGGCTGGTTTTCGACGGTCGGTACCAACCAAGGAAAACGCCTTAGGCCGAATTGGGCGACGGCGACGATGAGCACGGCGAGCAGGCCGTAGGTCAATACAGGCCGGAGCGAACGGACACGGAAAGGCGTTTGGACCGCGGCTGGTTCGGACGTAGCTCGATGGATCGCCCGGGTCCATTCGGCTTCGGTGAAATCCATGTCCAGAGGGAGGCGTTCCTCTTTGAAGGTGGCCAATCCGGTTCGGTAGGAATCTAGAATCCGTCGGCATTCGCCGCATTCTTCCAAGTGCTGTTCGAGACGGCGGTCTTTCGACCGGGCGTGGACTTCGCCGAATTCGGATAAATATTTACGGGCGGATCGGCAGTTCATCGATCGACCTCCGCGAGGGATGGGTCCATGGCCGTCAGATAATCCCTGACTTTTCGCCGGGCGCGGGACAGATGGACGCGGATGGCAATCGAGGAGCTCCGTGTGATCTCGGCCGTCTCCTGGATGCTCTTGTCCTCGAGATCCCGCAGGAGAAACACTTCGCGTTCCCGTCCGTTCAAAACGGACAAGGCGGACATGATCTTGGAACGGATTTCGTTCCGAGCTTGAATTGCTTCGGGACCGGGGGTCGCCGTGGCCATCGTTTCCGGAAGAGATTCCGGGCTTCGCCAATCGGCTTCCCGGCCTTTTTTGCTCCCGAAATCGCGGGCGGCGTTGACAAGAATCTGGTAGAGCCAGTTCCGGAAACTCCGCTCCAGGTCGCATCGGCCGAGGTAGCGGTAGGCGCGAAGGAGCGCGTCCTGGGCGACTTCGAGGGCGTCCTCCCGGTTTCCCGTCATCCGGTAGGCGAGACCGAAGAGCGGTTGGCGGTAAGGTCGAACGAGCGGCTCGAAAGCCGAACGGTCCCCGGCGAGGACTTGAGCGATCAATTCTCTCTCCTTCACGTCCATTTCACATCAGAGTATATCCCCCGGCGGGCCAAAACGTTAAGTCCCGAACTCGGATCGTGGCTCTATGTCGAATTGTGCGGTTGTTTTTTGCGTGATCGCTCGGAGAAGTGATTGGAAGATGGGGAGATAGCGGCTGGAGCGGACGTGTCCGGTTTAGGTCTTTCGAACCGCCGGGCGAGGGAAGCCGGCGCGGAAGTGAGCCGGCCGGCGAAGATGTTCGAGCGGACCGGTGAACTCTCCGTTAAAGCGGAACCGGGACGCGA
>Ga0315287_10003304_pt1 | contig 15527 bp, 13 predicted proteins | sample YL17G11_0_MG_FD_205037 | JGI IMG/M metagenome (GOLD analysis project Ga0315287, IMG submission 205037) | Sediment microbial communities from Yellowstone Lake, YNP, Wyoming, USA - YL17G11_0 | ecosystem: Environmental > Aquatic > Freshwater > Lake > Sediment | place: USA: Wyoming | collected... | reverse complement strand
GGCAGCGTGCGCGCCGGCGTCGACAGCATGGAGGAGAAGGCGCAGGAGCGCGTCCGCTAGTCCTGCCAGACCGTGTTCGTGAATTGCCGCTGGGGCGCATGGCTGTGCGCCCTTGTATCATACGGCGATCCTCGTCGACACCCTGACTCGTCGACTTCACGCCATTAGCGAACGACCACGTTCACCAGCCGCCCTCGCACATAGATCACCCGCAGCGTCTCTTTGCCCTCGACATAGGGCCTCACCTTCTCGCTCGAAAGCGCTACTTCCTTCGCTCGCTCTTCGTCGACGTCGACGGGCACGAGGATGCGGTCGCGCACCTTGCCGTTCACCTGCACCACGAGCGTGATCTGTTTCTCGGCCGCGAGCTCCGCGTCCCACTCCGGCCAGCGCTGATTGTGAATGCTGCAGGTGTTACCCGTCCGCTCCCAAAGCTCCTCGGCGATATGCGGCGCCGACGGCGCGAGCAGCAGCACTAACGAAGTCATCGCCTCCTGCCAGCCGCTGGCGTCGACAGGGCCACTCTCCTTGAGCCGCGTCAGGTAGTTCGTGTACTCCATCAGCGCCGCGACCATCGTGTTGAAGCGGAAACGCTCGATGTCCTCCGTCGCGCGGCGGATCGTCTTGTGCGTCATTCGACGCAGCTCGCGCACCTGCTCCGGCGAGGCCTGCTTCGTCGTCTCGGCCGGTTTCAGCACCAGGTTCCAGACGCGGTTGAGCCAGCGCGACACGCCGGCGAGACCGGAATCGTCCCATTCGCCCCCCTGGTCCCACGGCCCGATGAACATGAGATACACCCGCACCGCGTCGGCGCCCTGCCGCGACACATAGTCGTCCGGCGCGACGACGTTGCCCCGCGACTTGCTCATCTTCGCCTTGCCGGCGATTATCGTCCCCTGGTTGTAGAGTCGCGTGAACGGCTCGCGGAACTCGACGATGCCCAGATCGCGGGCCGCCCGGGCGAAAAAGCGGGAGTACAGCAGGTGCATGACGGCGTGCTCCGCGCCGCCGGTGTACTGGTCGATAGGCAGCCACTTGCGCGCCAGTTGCCGCGACATTGGCCGCTCCGAGTTGTGCGGGTCGACGTAGCGGTACATGTACCAGCTCGAGCAGACGAAGGTATCCATCGTATCGGTCTCGCGACGAGCCGGTTCGCCGCACACAGGGCAGGCGACGTTGACGAAACCCGGGTGACGCGCCAGCGGCGATTCGCCCGTCGGCTTGAACTCGGCGTCGGGCGGCAGGAGGACCGGCAGATCGCCTTCGGGTACCGGCACCTCGCCGTGCTTGTCGCAGTAGATGATAGGAATCGGCGCGCCCCAGTAGCGCTGCCGCGAAAGCAACCAGTCGCGGATGCGATAGTTGACCGTCGGGCCGCCCCAGCCGCGCTCTTCGAGGTGCTTCGTGACCGCCGCCTTGCCTTCCTCGTTCGGCATGCCGTCGAAGGGGCCGGAGTTCACCATCACGCCCGTCTCGAGGCACGCCTCCGACAGCGGCCGGCCATCCCACTCCGGCGGCGCAATGACGACGCGGACCGGGATGTCGTACTTGCGCGCGAAGTCGAAGTCGCGCTGGTCGTGCGCCGGCACACCCATGACGATTCCGGTGCCGTACGTCAGCAGCACGTAGTCGGCGATGAGAATGGGCACCTTCTCGCCGTTCAGCAGATTGGTGCAGTAGGCGCCGGTGAAGACGCCCGTCTTCTCGCGCTCCGTCGACAGCCGCTCGATCTCCGTCGCCCGACGGCTGCGTTCGATATAGTCGTTCACCTCAGCGCGACGCTCCGGCGTCGTGATGTGGGGCACCAGCGGGTGCTCCGGCGCAATCACCATGAACGTGACGCCGTAGACGGTGTCCGGTCGGGTCGTGAAGACGCGAATCTGGTTATCGTCGACCTCCGGCGATTCGAGCCCGAAGGCGATCATCGTGCCCTCGCTGCGGCCGATCCAGTTGCGTTGCATCGTCACGATGCGTTCCGGCCACTCGACGTCGCTGAAGTCGAGGAGGTCGTCGGCGTAGCGGGTGATGCGGAAGAACCACTGTGTCAGGTTGCGACGCGCCACCGGCGTGTGACAGCGCTCGCAGGTGCCGTCGGGCAGCACTTGTTCGTTCGCCAGCACTGTCTGACAGGACGGGCACCAGTTGGCCGGCGCCTGCGAGCGGTAGGCCAGGTCGTTCTTGTAGAACTGGAGGAACCACCATTGCGTCCACTTGTAGTAGTCGGGGTCGGACGTGATAATCTCCCGCGACCAGTCGAAAATGGCGCCCATCGAACGGAGCTGGCGGCGCATGTTCTCTGTGTTGCGTGCCGTCCACTCATAGGGGTGGATCTGCAACTTGATCGCCGCATTCTCCGCCGGCAGGCCGAAGGAATCGAAGCCCATTGGAAAGAGGACGTTGTAGCCGCGCATTCGCTTGTAGCGCGCCTGCACGTCCGAAGGGGCCATTGCGTACCAGTGCCCGACGTGTAGGTCGCCGGAAGTGTAGGGGAGCATCGTGAGGGCGTACCACTTCGGACGCGGGTCATCGTCCGGCGTGCGATAAAGCGCGTCGGCATCCCAGCGCTCCTGCCACTTCTTCTCGATCTCCGGCGGATCGTATCTATCGTTCATCGACTTCCCTCTTCTGGTCTGCCGGCTCAAGGCCGTCATCGTGGTCCAAGTCTACCAGCAGGGGGGCCCGCCGCCGGAGCAAGCTGTCGATTCCCCGCACGACCGGCCGCGATTCCAGGAGGACGAAGACGAGCAGCGCGCCGAGGACCGCCACCAGATAGAGCCTCTGTCCCACCGCCATCCCCACGGCGGCTGCGGACCAGATCGTCGCGGCTGTCGTTATCCCTTTGACAGTGTACCCTTCGCGGAAGATGACACCTGCGCCGAGGAAGCCGACGCCGGTGACGACGCCGGCTGAGATACGGTCCTGGGTCCCGACCAGCCCCGAAAGCTCGGTGAAGAGGGTGGCGCCCATCGTCACGAGCGCAATCGTCCGGACGCCCGCGGGCATGCCGCGCAACTCGCGCTCCAGCCCCATGAGCGCGCCGAGACCGGCCCCCAGCAACAGCCGCAGGAAGATCGCTATCTGGTCGCCCGTGTCCATGTGCGCCTCCGATAATCGAAAACCCCCCGTCCACAGGGACGGAGGGCTGCTCCGCGGTACCACCCCGCTTTCCCGGCCGTTTCGTCGGACGACCGGGACGCTCAGTCGGCGCTGTAACGGGCGCCACACGTGCCGGCTACATTCACCGGTCCTTCCCAGGAAGGACTCCCAGGCGAGTTCGACCCTGTCCGCCGGCTTGCACCATCCGCCGGCTCTCTGTTCCCTTCGGGCCTACTACTCCTGTTCGCGGCAGTTCGCGGATATGAATCTGGTGGAGCTGGGGGGATTCGAACCCCCTACCTATTGCCTGCCAGGCAATCGCTCTCCCGATTGAGCTACAGCCCCACTCTCGAACACTCAGTTTAGCGGAGATACTCCGCCATCGCAAGCGCGCGTACTCGCTTAGTGCATTCGGTGACACCTGCCTGCCGGCCTTGGCCCGCCTTTGGAGGGTAGGTGGGGGTTCACCAGAGTGCCGCCAAACCCTTACAACTCCTCCTCCACTCTGCTATTCTGGCCGTAGGTGAGGACCGTGGGGGAGGCTTGCCCGCCTCAGGAGGGACTTCAGTCCTCCCGCTGCCTGGCTCTTTCCAACCCAACGTTGCCATGAACCACCGTTCTTCTCCGCCAAATCGCCCATTTCGGCGCATTATTCGCCTTTTAAGGCCCTGTTTGGCCCATTTTCGCGTCCTCTCTCAGATTCACTTCCTCCTCCCGCAGATTCAGACGCACCACGAAAAAAACATTGAAAACAAACGGTCAATCAAAACCGCTCCCAATGTGCCGTTGCACCGGCCTGCAGGCGTCATCAGCGTACCCAAGCACGACCGCTTGACATCACGTCCGCCGCTGCACGATCATCGCCTCGCAGCCCGATAACCTGGAGGTTCGACCCATGATGCCGCTGGAAGGAATTCGCGTCGTCGACCTGTCACGACTCGCCCCCGGCCCTTTCTGCACGATGCTCCTCGGCGATCTGGGCGCCGACGTCATCGTCGTCGAGGCGCCGCCTGAGCACCTGCACGGCGCTCTCAGTATCGACCAGGCCGTAGACCCCCATTCTCTGGAGCGGGCGCGCGCCTACAACGCCCTCGGACGCAACAAGCGCAGCATCGTCCTCAACCTGCGCGCCGAATCTGGCCGCGACGTCTTCTACCGCCTCGCGAAGACCGCCGACGTGGTCCTCGAAGGCTTTCGGCCGGGCGTCGTCAGGCGCCTGGGCGTCGACTATGAGACGCTGCGGGAGGCCAACCCGCGGCTAGTGTACTGCTCGCTCTCCGGTTTCGGTCAGGACGGGCCAAACGCCTCCGCCGTCGGCCACGACATCAACTACATCGCTCTCACCGGCATGCTCGACATGATCGGCTGGCAGGGCGAGCCGCCGGGAATCCCCCTCAACGTCATCGCCGACTACGCGGGAGGAGGGCTGCTCGCTGCCTACACGATCCTTGCGGCGCTCCTAGCGCGCGACAAGACCGGCAGAGGGCAGTACCTCGATATCGCCATGTCCGACGGCGTCATGTACCTGCTGGCGGTCGCCCTGTCGCAATACTTCGCAACCGGCGAGGTGACGCGACGCGGCGAGGGGATGCTGAACGGCGGCGTTCCCTACTACAACGTCTATCAGACAAAGGACGACGGCTGGGTGAGCGTCGGCTGCCTGGAGCCGCACTTCTTCGCCAACCTCTGCCGTGCCCTCGGCTGCGACGACCTTATCCCCTTCCAGCATGACCCGTCGCGTCGCGACGAGATATTTCGCCATTTTAGGGCCATTCTTCTGACCAAAACTCGCGACGAATGGGTCGCCGCGCTGGCCGGTCTCGACGTCTGTGTCGCCCCCGTCCAGACCATCGCCGAAGCCGTCGAAGACCCGCATAACCGGCATCGACGAATGGTCCTCGAAGTCGAGCACCCGAATCTAGGGCAGATTCAGCAGGTGGGCATCGCCGCAAAGCTATCAGACACGCCCGGCCGCGTTCGCTCAACCGCTCCTCGGCCCGGCCAGCACACCGACGAAGTGCTGTCAGAGATAGGATTGAGCGCAGCGGAGATCGCCGCGCTCAAACGGGAAGGCGCGATAAGCTAGTCTCAGCAGCCGTCGCTGCCGAACGGGCTACAACTTGCTTGCAGGGCAGGGCCTATCCGCCGCTGCCAGCTCCAAAGATCATGAACCCCGGGACATACATTTTCCCTGGATCACCGTTTCCGACCAGGAGCGCTAGCACCACAGCCCAGACCGCGAACCCGGCCGCGTTCGCCACGAGCGCTTTGCCCGGCGACGCATTCGTGGTCGCCTGAGTCGCCAATGTGCTCAGTCCGAACATCATGGCTACCGACGCGAGACCAACGCCAAAGCTGATCTTCGGAATGAATATCAGGAGGGACAACGCCAACGGTGCGGCGGCCATGCCCATCGTCCGGAAAAGCTGCTGCATGTCGGCCTGAGCCTTCAATACCTGCGTCAAGACAACATATACGACCAGAACCCAGGCAATCCACAGGGCGAAGGCAAAGATGCTGCCCATGATTACCGATTTGAAGAAGAATGTGCCGGTCTGCTTATCTCCGCGCCCCACATCCAGGACGACCAGCCACCACAGCAACCCTCCCAGCCCGGAGAGTAGAGTCGCGGCAGCAGCGACGATGATTGATGGAATGGTCGCGCCCGCGTCCAGCCTGACCTCATCGAAGACGGTCGTGTCGAGTTTGGCGAGCCGCACGATCCGGTTCATCATGCCCTGCATGTCGGCTTGACTAACGTTCATGTTCATTTTGTTCCGCCGCCTTTCGCGCTTCATCGCGTCTTTCGACGCATGCTGCCGCTTTCAGCTTCTTGGGTTCTTCCGCTGTACCTCCTTTCGATTGCCTATCCGAATGCTGCGGATGGCAACATAGTTCTCGCCCGCTGAAGATCGGCGAAAACCCTAACCTGTCATATCACAATATCAATTCTCTGTCAAAGGGGACGTTTCTTCGGAATTCCCGCTTTTCGCGGATAGCGCGCTGAGGTCGATGTCGTCTTACGAACGAGCACGAGCCGTTGTGCGTGGGCCGCGCCTGGCACAAATAGCGGACCGCTGGAGACGATCTCGCCGCCGAGGACGGCCAGCGCGTGCTCCGACTGCCCGATCTCCCGCTTGGCGGCGCTTCCCTTCAGTGTCGCCAGATGCCCGCCGACGCGAAGAAACGGCAGCGTCAGCTCCAGCAGAACCGGCAGCGGCGCGACCGCTCGCGCGAGCGCCACATCGAACCGCTCGCGATACGTCGGATCGCGGCCGGCGTCTTCCGCCCGCGCACATATGACTTCGACCCCGTCGATTCGAAGGCTTCGCAACAGCTCTTCGAGGAAGGAGACCGTGCGCTCTCGGGCATCGAGAAGCGCGAGACGCGTTTGCGGCAGGAGTATCTTCATCGGAAGGCCGGGGAAGCCGCCGCCCGTGCCGACGTCGAGCACTCGCGATGCGGCAGTCCGGCTGAGTGCGCCGGCATGGAGCAGTGCCTTCGCAATCGCCAGCGACTCGACGAAGTGGCGCTGCTCGATACGCTCCTTGGTGGCGATGGCTGTGACGCCGGCGTGTCGGCCCGACGAGAGAAGCAGGTCGGCGTAGCGCTCGAAAAGATCGAGTCGGTCAGTCGACAGTTCAAGGCCGAGTTCGGCAGCCCCGCGCGTCAGGACGTCGAGCATGGTCACCCTTCCAGGTTCGCGATTATAGCACGACGATGTGGTCCAAGGGCCCGGCGAGCAATCGACTCGCACACGGGGGCGCGTTCGCCTCTCGCGACCGGAGGGATTACGCCGCTTGATGCGGAACGCCCATGTTTCGTTGCACTGCCATCGATTCTTCGCGACGGCAGTTCGGTGTGCGCTGATCGCGCTCGCGCGGCCTCCGCCTCAGGCGGACTCGTCGCGCCTACAATTGGAGTGCTTGGGCCACGACTCGGCGCCGCGTCGATTTGACACCCTCCTAGAAGCCTCCTAAAATCAGATTCCAGAGGGGTACAAACCATTCCTGAAGACACGCCCACCTTACGAGAGGCAGCGGAGCATTACCTTGCCGGTCTGCCGCCGGAAGAACGGAAGGACGGCCAGGCAGAGGTTCATCGCTTCGTGCGCTGGTACGGCGCTGAACGGCGGCTCTCCGAGCTGAACAGCCACGAAGTCTCAAAGTACCCCGAAAGCCTTGGCGTGACGCTTGCCGACACAGCCCGCAAGCTCGAACCTGTGCGTTCTTTCCTCGCCTACGCCAAGAAGAAGGGCTTCACGGCGACCAACATGGCCGTCCAGATCAGGCCGCCGAAGGCCGTCAAGGCGAAAAGGAGCCCGGAACGGGTCATCATACACGTGCCGGAGGCCCTTACGCGCGAAGGCATCGCGGCCCTGGAGGCTGAACTGAAAGAGCTTCGCTCGCGACGCCCCGCCCTTGCCGCTGAGTTGCAGCGCGCCATGTCCGACAAAGACTTCCGCGAAAACGCACCGCTCGACGCCCTTCGCGACCAGCAGGGCCACCTGGAATCGCGCATCCGCGACATAGAGGCAGCTTTGCACAACGCTGTCGTCGTCGACATGGGGAATGCAGGTGGATCGGAGGTCGAACTGGGAAGCACCGTGCATCTTCGCAGCCTCAAGTCGGGAGCGTCGATGAAGTGCACCGTCGTCAGCCCGCGTGAAGTCAATCCCGCCGAAGGCAAGATATCGATCGATTCGCCTATGGGGCGCGCGCTTGTTTCGAGGAGAGAGGGCGAGGAGGTGGATGTCGCCGCGCCCGCAGGCGCGCTTCGCTTTCGCATCGAGAAGATCGGCGCCTGAGCGGGCCCACGGGGCCGCTGGCTTTCTTCGACAACATGTGATAGTATTCACATTCAATTAAGAGAGGGTGATGGGTCTGTCATCCGCCGTTGTTTGGGAGAATGACAATGACGATAAAGACAGAGCGAGAGTACATACCTGGTCTGGCGGGCGTTCCCGTAACCAAGTCCAAGATCAGTGACATCGATGGACAGCGCGGAATCCTGAAACTGCGCGGCTACACCATCCAGGATCTCGCCGAGCACAGCACCTTCGAAGAGACCGCGTTTCTCGTCCTCAAAGGCGAACTGCCAACCCGCAAGCAGCTCGAAGCATTCAAGATCGAGCTCGCCGCGCGTCGAGCTGTCGAACCGACGATCCTCGATCTCATCAAGCTCTTCCCTAAGACAGCTCACCCCATGTCCGCACTCCAGACCGGCGTCGCGGCTATGGGCCTTTTCCACCCTCGCGCAACTGACGACGAGGAGATAAACCATCAGGCCACTGTCCGCCTAATCGCCCAGGTCCCGACGATCCTCGCCGCCTTCCAGAACGTGCGCCAGGGAAAGGACCCCATTCCGCCGCTGGACGACCTCAGCCACTCAGCGAACTTCCTCTACATGATCAACGGCGAGCTCCCCGATCCGCTCGTCGAGAAGATCTTCGACGTCTGCCTGATACTGCACATCGAGCACACCGTCAACGCCTCCACTTTCACGTCGATGGTCGCCTGCTCAACGCTCGCCGACCCCTACAGCACCGTCGCCGCCGCCATCGCCTCGCTGAGCGGCCCCTTGCACGGCGGTGCCAACGAGCGCGTCCTGCGCATGCTCCAGGAGATCGGCTCGGTCGAGAATGCCAGGGCGGCGATGGAGGAGAAGATCGCCCGCAAGCAGGTGATCTTTGGGCTGGGACACCGCGAATACAAGACGATGGACCCGCGCGCGACGATCCTGAAGGGCCTCTGCGCCCCGCTGTTCGAGAAGTTCGGCTGTACGCCACTCTACGATGTCGCCGTCGAGGTGGAGAAGGTAGCGATAGACCTGCTCGGCCCCCGCGGCATCTGGCCAAACGTCGACTTCTACTCCGGCATCGTCTACGACATGATGGGGATCCCCGTCGACCTCTTTACGCCGGTCTTCGCCGTCTCCCGCGTTGCCGGCTGGGTGGCGCACTGGGCGGAACAGCTCAGCGACAACAAGATCTTCCGGCCGACGCAGATCTACGAAGGCGAAGACACTCGAGCCTATGTGCCACTGGGCGCCCGCAGCTAGTGGCGGGCACACAGAACGAGGAGGTCCTGAATGAGAAGGATTGCCGTCCTCAGTGGCGAGACCACGGTAGCGATCGTTTCCGCGGTCTGCTTGATGGCCCTCGCTGTCGTGCTCAAGAACGTCCTCCACGTTCCCGCGGCCGAAATCTCCCGCAACATCATCGTGCTACTTGTCATCTACTCCGGCTTCTGGCTGCTGCCTCTGGTCAGCGGCAAGCGGGAGAAGAAGTCGGTGTATGAGACGCCGCTCTTTCTCAGTGTCCTGATCGGGGCTGTCACGCTCGCCGTCATCGCTGTGTATGCCGTTTGACCCTCCGGCAGCAGTCTCCGCCATCCGTGGTCAGGGCCCGCTGAAGCGTCGCGCCTTGACCGCCCTCGCTGGAACACGCTAATCTCAGGGCAAACACAGGTTCGAAGACGAGAGGGATATGCCGAGTCTGCGCGTGGGCCTCGCCCAGATCAACGTCACCGTCGGCGACCTTGCGGGGAATGTGGCCAAGATACTCGCCTGCGTCGAAGAGGCGCGTTCCCTCGCCGTCGATCTGCTCACCTTCCCCGAGCTGGCCGTGCCCGGCTATCCGCCCGAAGACCTTCTCTTGCGGCCGCAGTTCGTCAGAGACAACCTCGATGCCCTCGACCACGTGGTCAAGGGGAGCGCCGGTATCACGCTGGTGGTCGGCTTCGTCGATGCCGAAGAGGACATCTACGATGCCGCCGCCGTCATCCACGACGGACGCCTGGTCGATGTCTACCGTAAGCAGTTTCTTCCCAACTACGGCGTCTTCGACGAAGACCGCTACTTCGAGCCGGGAAATCGCGTCGCCGTGTATGAAGTCGCGGGCGTCGGCGTGGGCGTCAACATCTGCGAAGATATCTGGTACCCGGAGGGACCGGCGCAGGCACAGGCCTATAACGGTGCCCAAGTGATCGTGAATATCAGCGCCTCGCCGTTCCAGGCCGAGAAGCGCTTCTTCCGCGAACGGATGCTCTCCACCCGCGCCAGCGACGCCGCCTGCATGCTCTGCTACAACAACCTTGTCGGAGGGCAGGACGAGTTGGTGTTCGACGGCAACAGCATGATCGTCGACCCTGAGGGCGAGATCATCTGTCGCGCTCGCTCCTTCGAAGAAGATCTTCTTGTCTGCGACCTCAACATGGACAAGGTCATGCAGGCGCGATTGCACGCGCCGCGTCGGCGGAAGGAGCGTCCCTCGTTCACCGGCGCGACGCCTGAGAAGGTGCGGATCTCGTCGAAGCCGTTCGTTGTCGCCAATCCGCCGCTGCCTCCACACGACGTGACGCCGTCGGAGGGCGTCGCCGAGGTGTACGCCGCTCTCGCGGTCGGGACGCGTGACTACGTGCGCAAGAACGGCTTTGAGAAGGCCGTTATTGGGCTCTCAGGCGGCGTCGATTCCAGTCTCGTCGCCGTTATCGCTGTCGATGCCCTCGGTGCGGAGAACGTCATCGGCGTGTCGATGCCGTCGCGCTTTTCCTCGCCGGGCAGCCGCAGCGACGCCAAGGCCATCGCCGAGAATCTGGGAATCCGCCTCATGACTATTCCAATCGAAGAAGCTTTCACCTCCTACCTTAACATGCTATCGGAGCCTTTCGCTGGCACGGATTTGGGCATAGCGGAAGAGAACCTGCAAACGCGCGTCCGCGGCAACATACTCATGGGGCTTTCGAACAAGTTCGGCTGGCTGGTGCTGGCGACCGGCAACAAGAGCGAGATGGCGACCGGCTACTCGACGCTCTACGGCGACATGGCGGGCGGGTTCGCGGTGATCAAGGACGTGCCGAAGACGCTGGTATACAAGCTGGCCGAATACCGGAACTCCCTCGGCGAACGGCCGGCCATACCGCAGGCCGTTGTCGACAAGGTGCCTTCGGCGGAGCTGCGGCCGGACCAGGCTGATACTGATACCCTGCCGCCCTATGACCTTCTCGACCCCATACTCCAGGCCTACGTTGAAGAGGACAAGGGCCTGGCTGATCTCCTCGCCGCCGGCTTTGACGAGGCGACGATCAAGCGCGTTATCACGATGGTCGATCGCAACGAATACAAGCGTCGTCAGGCGCCGCCCGGCGTCAAGATAACGCCTCGCGCGTTCGGCCGCGACCGCCGCTTGCCCATCGCCAATCGCTATCGCGGCTGGTAGCGGACGCATCGTGACGGACAGGCCCGCTTCTCTCGCCCTCGTCCATGCCCACCTCATCACGCCCGAGGCCGAGATCAGCGACGGCACGGTCGTCGTCGAAGGGGGCCGGATCGCTCGCGTTGACGAGCAGCCGGCGCCAGAGGGCATAGAGGCGCTCGATCTCAGGGGCTTCGTCGTTGCGCCCGGCTTCGTCGACCTGCACGTACATGGCGGTGGAGGATTCTCTCTTATCGACGGCGATGCTTCGCAATTGCGCGGCTATGCCCGCTGGGCCGCGACGCGAGGCGTGACCGGCTTTCTGCCAACGCTCGTTCCGGACACGCCGGGCCGGCTACGCGAAGTCATCGAATCGACGGTCGCGGCGGTCGGGGGTGTATCAGAAGGGGCGCGGCCCCTGGGGATCAACCTGGAAGGGCCGTTTCTCAACCCATTGCGTTGCGGTGCCCTCAGAAGCGGCGTCTCGCGCCCGGCTGACGTGCTGGAGTTCCGCGAATACCTGCTGGCAGCGAAGGGACTGCTGCGCTTGATGACGCTTGCGCCGGAGGTGCCGGGCGCCGACGCTGTGATCGCCGAAGCCATCGAGGCGGGCGTCGTCGTTGCCCTCGGCCACAGCGACGCGACCTACGGGGAGGCGCAGCGCGCTTTTGGGCTCGGCGTGCGACACGTCACGCACTGCTTCAACGCCATGCGGCCGTTCCATCATCGCGAGCCGGGCTGCGCCGGCGCCGCGCTCAATTCGATGGACGTGACCGTCGAGCTCATAGTCGACGGCGTCCACGTCCATCGGGCGGCCATGGAGATGCTGCTGCGATTCAAGGGCGTAGACAAGACCGTGCTCGTCTCGGATGGCATGTCCGCGGCCGGTATCGGCGATGGCGCTTTCGAATGGCAGGGACAGCCGGTCGAGGTGAAGGACGGCGTGGCGGGCCTGGAGGATGGGACGCTTTCCGGCAGCGCAACGCCGCTCGACGCGATGGTACGCAATGTCGTCGCATGGCTCCCGATTAGCGTATCAGAGGCGATCGGGATGGCCACACTGAACGCGGCGTCCGCCATTGGACTGGCAGACAAGAAGGGGAGAATTGCGCCGGGATACGACGCCGACCTCGTCGTGTTGTCGACGGAACTGGAAGTGGAGATGGCTTGCATCGGCGGCGAGCTGGTCTATGAGCGGCCGGACTCAGCGTTGAGGCGGTCGACGTAGTCGACAACCCCCAACAGACGCTCCACCACCAGATCCGGCTTGACGTCGCCCGTGGCTTCCCGGCGGTACTGGTAAGACAACACCGCCTTCATCCCCAGCGCCTGCGCGCCCTCGATGTCGGCCCAGACGATGTCGCCGACGAAGACTGTTTCCTTCGCCTCGACGCCTAGCCGGCGCAGCGCCTCCTGAAAGATGGCTGGATGCGGCTTCTCCCAGCCGACCTCCGACGAGACGACGAGCGCGTCGATGTAGGCCATGAGGCCGTGTCGCATCAGGCTCTTCTCCAACGCCTTGCTCGACTGGTAAGTGTTGGAGACGGTGCCGATGGCCAGGCCGCGCTGCTTGAGGGCACGCAACGCCCGCGGCGTGTCGGGGTCGACGGTGTAGCGGATGCTGCGGGAAAGGACGTTGTGGGCCACGCGCTTCAGGTATTCGGCGGAGATGTTCAGGCCCAGCGATTCGAGGGCTTGGCGGTATATCTCTTCCGTCGGGGCCTGTTCCAGCTTTCCCTGCTGCCAGGCCTCTGTTTCCTGCAGGAACACGCTGGATACGGCGGCCCGCAGCTTGGTAGCCGGCGGCACCGGAGCCCCCGTCTCCTCCACGAGTCGCTGTCGAAGGGTGCGAAAGGCCTGTGCCTCGCCGGAGTAGTCGACGTCCCACAGCGTATAGCCCAGGTCGAAGAGGATGGCGCGAATCTCCATTGGACTCCTCATCCCTGAAGGGGACGTGACCATGTTGCCAGTATCGCAGGACGCTCGGACGCCATTCAAGCGAAAGGCCCGCCCGGCATGGAGAACTGCCCAACGAGGTGGTAAGATAGGGCGTGAAGGGGTAGGAGCCGGTGAACGTCTATCTGCTCACGCTGCTGCTGGCGGCCGGGATCGCGCTGGCGGCGTCGATAGCCCTCGAAGCCTATTCGCACCGCATGCGCCTTCCCGGCGTGTTTCGGGTCAATCGCGGTGCGGGCGAAAAGCCCTGCTGGGGCGGCGTTGCGGTCTTCGTTGCTTTTGCCGTCACGCCTTTCGTGGCCTCGGCGCTATCGTCGAAGGCGTCGGAGTTCTTTTCGCCGAAGTCCAGCGATTTCCTCGGCTTCCTGGCGGCGGCCGCGCTTATCTTCACCGTCGGCCTCGTCGACGATTGGAGGGCGTTGGGCTACAAGCCGAAGCTCTTCGTGCAGGTCGTTGCCGCTTCGGGCGTGTGGGCCGCCGGCTACAGCATTGACAAGCTGGCCTTGCCTTGGGGCCCGGAGATAGAACTCGGCTTCATGGCGCCGGTCCTCACCGTCTTCTGGATCGTCTTCTTCACCAACGCCATCAACCTCATCGACGGCCGCGACGGTGTGGCTACGGGCGTCGCCGTGCTGGCAGCCGTGCCGCTCGCCTACATCGCCGCCGACTCCTCGCACCCGACGGTCGCGATTCTTCTCGTCGCGATTGCCGGCGCCGGCCTGGGCTTCATCCCGTTCAACCTGCCGCCCGCAAACAGCTATCTCGGCGACTCCGGCGCGCTGCTGATCGGCTTCCTCCTTGGCTCGCTGTCTATTCGCGCCGCGACGGGCGTGACCGAGGCGTTCTTCTTCGCCGTGCCCGTGGTTGCGCTGGGCTTCCCGATCCTCGACACTGTGCTCGCCGCCCTCCGTCGGGCGCTGGATCGCAAGCATCCCTTCGGCCGCGACGCCGACCACATCCATAATCGACTGGAGAACGCCGGTTTTGGGCCGCGGGGACTGCTGCTGGTGATTTACGCGATCAGCCTGATCTTCTCCGTCGGGGCGATAGTGATGCACGGCCTAGACACCTTCATCGTGGAGGCGAGCATACTTCTCGCCTTTGCCGCGGTGCTGACCCTGGTGCTGGCGAAGCTGGGCTACCTGGTGACCCTGTGGAACAGCCACTCCATTGTCTGGCTGCGACGGCGCCTGATGTTCGAACCGGAGGACAAGCCGCTGGAGCCCACGGATTCCACCGAGCGAAGCTAGTCCGCCTCGTCGTTTCGATTCGTCGGCCGCCGCAACTGGTTCGCGAGCAGTAGATAGCCGCAGCGCGTAGCTATCCCGCCGGCGACTGCGATGTCGGCGACGCGGCCGCGCTTCAGATACTTCTTGTAGTAGTGCCACATGCTGCGATGTCGCGCCAGGATGCTTCGACTCGGCAGCGTTCGGCTGCTCCGCCCGATGTGATGCACCACCGGTGTCTCCGGGAAGTAAACGATGCGATATCCGGCCCGGTGCACCCGCTGGCAGAGGTCGACATCCTCGATGTACATGAAATAGCCCTCGTCCAGCAGCCCGATCTTCTCGAAAAGGGAGCGGCGAATCATCAGGCAAGCGCCGGACACCCAGTCGACGTCGCAGATGCTGTCGTGCCGCCAGTCGCTGAGGAGATACTGCTTCGAGTAGCGATTGCGCGGTAAGAGGCGCGTCAGCAGCGAGTAGCGGTTGAACAGGGCGACGGAGAAGGTCGGGAAGCTACGACAGGACAGTTGGAGCGAGCCGTCGGGGTTGAGCAGCCGCGGGGCGACGACGCCGGCGTCTTCGTGCTCGCGCAGGTAGTTCAGCATCGGCGCGAAGGGGTCGGCTTTGATCTCAGAGTCGGGGTTTAGCAGGACGAGTGCCTCGCCGCTTGCCTCCCGGGCGCCGCGGTTCGCCCCCGCCGCGAAGCCCAGGTTGCGCGGCGTTCGTAACAGCCGAACGTCCCCGAACTCCGACGCCACCATCGGCGCGCTGCCGTCGCGCGAATCGTTGTCGACGACGATGATCTCGCTCTCGACCGGCGGCGGATGCACGGCCAGCGACGCCAGGCAGTGACGCAGGTGCTCGCGGCCGTTGTAGCTGACAATGACGATGGAGAGATCCACGCTCACACCCTTCGCAGAGCCGCTTCGTACACTGCGATTGTCTCTCTGGCCGCTCTCTCCCAGCTAAACGTCGACGCCCGCTCCAGGCCGCGCTGTCGCAGCGTGGCGCGAAGGTCTTGGTCATTGAGGATGCGTTCCATGGCGTCGCAAAGC
>Ga0315287_10003303_pt1 | contig 15531 bp, 28 predicted proteins | sample YL17G11_0_MG_FD_205037 | JGI IMG/M metagenome (GOLD analysis project Ga0315287, IMG submission 205037) | Sediment microbial communities from Yellowstone Lake, YNP, Wyoming, USA - YL17G11_0 | ecosystem: Environmental > Aquatic > Freshwater > Lake > Sediment | place: USA: Wyoming | collected... | reverse complement strand
TCCGTCTGACTTCTTGAATACTATGTTTTGGGTTGAAGCTGTTTCATCATAAGAGGTAGCATCAAGCAAAGCCCAAGTTTCTGTTGCTATGGTGGTTCCATTAGTTGGAGCATTTAGAGTTACGACAGGAGCAACTGTGTCACCACCACCTGCTGGATGGGTTGTATTATACCAATAACCATAAGTTGTTCCATTACCTGTCCACTGGATAGCATAATATTCAGTGTCTAACTTTAATACACTTACTGCATTAGCAGTAAAAGTTGTGGCATTTGAAATAACATTCGAAAACCCACTTATGATACTGCTGTTTGTTACCCAGTGCGTGCCATTATGGACATAACCCCAAGTTATCAAAGTAATGTTATTATTATCCTCATATTCACCAACTATACAATATAATTTATTATCAAGTTCAAACATATATGGATAAGCTTCATCTCTTCCTGTGGTTACAGCAGAAATACTTAAATTTACAGTAGCATTATTAATCCATCTTGAGCCATTCCAAGAATATCCTGTTACTTTGTTATTATTTGTACCATAAGAACCTAATAATAGCCAAGGTACATTACCTGTTAAAGAAGAATTAATCACAGAGATTACTGGAGAAGTCGTAGTTAACCCATCATCAAGAGTAGTATTTGCTAACCAGTGTGTTCCATTATGAGTATAAGCAAGTGGTGCTGAAACGTAGCTACCAACTAATGCATTAAGATTACCACTCATATAAAACATATTTGGATAAGCATACGTTCCAACATCTACTAAACTTTGATTAACTGTTGTATTACGTATCCACTGAGTGGTGTTCCAAGAGAATGAAGGTATACTTCCATCTGCCAATCCAACTACTAACCAAGGTATAGTATTATTGATAGAATTACCCCAAGGGTTAGTTCCTGCTCCAAATAAGGTAGAAATTCCATTTACTATGGTTGTATTTGGCACCCAATTATCAGCTGATACTACACTAACAGAAAGTATCATTAATACTAATAATATAAATAGTAATGCTAAGTTCTTACACATATATTAGTGTCTCCTTAATACGAAAATTGATATACCAACTAATGCTACACCTACAGACAAAAGTCCTATATTCATAGTATTATTCTCACCAATTTTACCACCACTGTCCAAATTACATCCTATTATACAAGGAATTATATCATCTCCATCATTACTATCATTATTATTTATAGGAGGATTTACAATAGGTATTTCAACTTTCTTTGGAATTAGTTTAGCATCCAACACATAATTTATGTAGTGGTCTTCTTTATACGTACTAAACCCTGTAAGAGAAGATGTATTAACCTTAGCAGGAATTATACCACATATAGTTAATCCATATTTTGAATTATATGTTATATTTGTAGCAGGTATGCACACATAAAACTGAGAATTATTAATTCTTTTAATAGCACAATTTGTATCAAAAGTTAAATAATCTAATGTAGGGAAGAAAGGTTCATTAGATGTTATCTTACCTATTAAATCATAATTAGAAGCAATATAAGACATATTTAGATGGTTATCATCCCAGTTACATCTATTCATACTCTTTTGATAATAGCCTCCTGTTAGATTACAGCGAACCTCATTATCAGTACTATAAGCAAAAGAACCACATATTCCATCGCCTGTATTCTCTCCACTATCTCTACCTCTATCTGTCATAGTTAACGTATACATATCAGATGAACTACTATATTGTGCTGTTTTCATATCATCAATTAGACCTCCTCCACCTGATATAGAAAACAAAGTTCCTGAGTTTAAGACATATATTATAATACCAAATCCTGCTAATATCAATAAAGTTTCAGTTTTCATATTTACTTCCTCCTATTATAGACACTAAATATCAAAAACATAGAGCCTATAACTACAAATATCCAAGCATTATCAAGTAAGCCTTGGTACCAAGGTGGTTGTACACCACAATCTAATGTACAATTATCTTTACTTTCTGCTCCTAAGCATTTACCATCTCCACAAAATGGTGTGCTATCACCTGTCTTACAAGTCCAAGTATTTCTATCACATATTTTACCTGAACTACAGTCACTATCATAGGTACATCCTACAGTCCTTTCTTTATAACTACAATTACCACTAACACAAGTCTTTTGTCCTATAATCTTTGAGCTTACAGGATAAGGTATACCACCATTATCACACTGAGCGTCACTAAAGCAAGTCTTATTTACTACATCATAATGCCATTTAAAGTCAGTTCCACAATTAGACATACTTGGACAACATTCTACAACACCTAAATACTTACCAAGTCCTGTTATTCTGTCTCCACCATTTGTAGTCACTGAATATGTTGGGTCTAACACTTTTATTGAACCATCAGCTAAGGTTAGATTTACTAAATCATAAATCTTACCACCTGTACAGTAAACATAGCCATATTGAGTGTGCTTAAATATACTTCCATCTGATATTCCTACATTCCAACCTGCTACGTAATTACACCAATCTCCTACACCAAAATTAGACATACAGCCCTTACCTTCATCAATAGTAGCACCATTAATGCTTACAGGTATCTTACTTGAACTTACAAAGTTAATATTACAACCTGTTGAACTCAAAACATCATATCTTCCTGTATGAGATGCTAATATATATTTAGTATATGTAACTTGAGCGTGAGCTATTATCGGGTCGGGTAACCAAGCACCTGTACCTACATATATCTTATATTCAGGTGTTATAGTACCACTCCAAAATTGTTGTCTGTCTTGTATAGTTAAACTTTCACAGCTTATTTCATTATAACTACTATCAATTCTACATTTCTTTACAAACATAGAATTAAACAAGGCTGAGTTTTCAGAGCTTAGTACTATATTACAATCTTTAACATAAACATCCTTACCACAAAATATGCTTAAGCCTGTTTTTGGTATATCAATATTCTGTATAGTTATAGGAGAACTAAGTGGAGGTTCGCAAGATACATATCCCCAATCTGGTCTTAATACTAAACCTGAAGGTAAGTACATACTAAATAAGGAAGTTCCACCTGCTAATATTACTATTCCAACTAATGCAACTAAAAGTACCAACGATGATACTCCTTTGTTATTGATTTTCATATTAAGCCTCCACCTAACATCCCTAATCTTGTTATAATAGCAGGTACGTTATTACCAATATGTAACAACTGAGCCTGTTTACCTTCTCTAAAGTAGAATACAGCTACTAAACTAAACATAGCAAAGATAAAGGTTATAAGTAGTACATCACTTTCAGTTACCAATTTAACACCTAAATGGTAAATAACAAAAGCTGAAGATACCATAGCAAATAACATCCACATCTTTGTATTTTTATAATCAAACCTAAATGGTATATTAAACTTTTGAGTTAATACTTCAGGAAGTCTTTGGAAGAATAATCTTGTTTCTACTACAGCTATGATTATCCCTTGAGATATAAGAAACATAATAGGGTTAGTAGCTAATGGAGGTAATCCTGTACTAAACACTTGGAATACAGAAAATGGTGTTGAAAAGGATTGTGGGAATGTATAATTACCAACAGCATAAGTCATACCTATAAACCCTAAGAATATTACAAGTAATATAATCATATCTTTATTACTCATCTTAGGCTTAGTAAATGTTTCAATACGATTGCCTTTATTCATACTATATAACATATAATCAAGAAATAGCATACCAAATAATAATGTACCAAAACCTGCATCAAATGTAAGATAAAAAAAGAGAACACCAAACCCTAACAAAAGGTATATCATTCGTTCATCTTTGAAATTTATCATAGTCTGTAGCCTAAAACAAATAAAAAGGAAGGATTGCTCCTTCCAATTTAATAAGTTTAAGCTTGTGCGTCAAAGTCTACCTTTACAGCTGTTGCTCCAACGTCGTTACCTATGTCTTTACCAAGACGGCTTCCTAAGTCATCAAGGTACATAGCCCAATCGTCGTTTGCATCTAAGTTACTTTCAGCTACTGTGAAAGTGAACCTGTATACACCTGATTGTCCACCTGTTAAGGTTCCTAAGCTAATAGCCTGTTGGTTCTTCCAATAGTTTACGATTTCACTTGGCATAGTTACAGTTGTACCACTGATATGCTGTACTGCGATACTTGTATATTCAGTACCTTCAGGTTCAGCACTTGCTTCAAATACAGGCACTAATACCATATTCTGACATTCAGTATTTGCTCCTGTACAGCTAACTGTTACATCTACGTACCAACTTGCATCACCGACGCTGATATCGTATACTAATGGGTTTGCATTAACACCTGCTGTATCAATCTCATTAGTTCCTGAGTTGTTTACATTTGTCTGTCCATTTATGATACCTGTCACTGCAGTTTCATCTAATGGGTCGCTAAATGCACCAACTGTTGCTACTGTTACAGGTGACATACTTGCTATACCTCTTGTTGGGTTATATGCATTCATATCAAATGTTACAGTACCTACATCTACACCATAGTATGTACCTGCTCCATCATATATTACGTGATATGGTGTGCACGTAAATAATGCCTTATGCGTATCACTTGCATTACCTGTTGTAAATGCCTGTGTATCTATAGGATTTGCGTTTGCATCTTGAACGTTTACACCTGAAGCAAAGAACTTAATACTTCCTGAGCTGTCTGCTGTGTAACTATTTGAATACTTTGTAACATCTTGTAGTTGCAAAGTTTCAATCGGAGTTACTGTAGCACACGAACTTCCTGAACCTGCTACTGCACCTGTTGCAGAAGGCAAGTTAAAGCTCATCGTATTTAAGTTTATTACTCCAAGAGCCATCAAGATAACAAGTCCAATTACTCCATACATAATTAAGTTGTTATTCCCCATATGTTATCCCCTCTCGTTTAAACTCACAAGGTTTATTTATTAGAATACTTCATACAACTTATCCTCTAACCCTGCTCATAGTAATATATACAAGTATTTTGTTGTTCTTAAGCTTTTTTAGTATCATAAAACATCTATCCATTCATCTTTCTTTACCATCTCTTTAGCATCTTTCAAGGCTTTTTTCATTCTAAGCTCTCTAATATCGTGTCTCCAACTACCAATACTATATACATAACTTAATACCATAATTCCATATAATCCTAAAATTAGAACGCTCTCAAAAAATTCCAATCGTTCTCCAAAGAACATAAACCTAACTATCAAGATTGTAGGAACTATGATAAAGTAAGACTTAACATCAAATAGTGACTTCTTTATTTTATACCCTAACCAAAATATGAAATCATCCAAGTTTAGCACCTCCACTATCCATACCTATTTTTCTTTGAGCTTCAATTTCATTCTTAAGCTCTTGTTCCTTCTGTAACTTTTGCCATACAATATAATCAGGAGGCATAAGCAACTTAATATTCTGTAAGTCTTTCTTGTTAGGCTTAGACTTAACAAGATAAAGAGCCTTAAGCTTGCCTGAATATGGCATCATTTCAGCTACGTAATGATGATATAAACCACTACCATCTCTAATATCAAATGATATCGTCCACCATAAAGGCTCATTCCTTGAAGCTTCAAACTGAAGATTACAAGCACCAAATAGTATATCTCCATCAGGTATATCACAAAGCTGAGGATAAAACAGCTTCATATCACGTTTGTCCTTTATGTATTTTAACAATATAGCCTTAGCTTCAGGCTCATCAAGAATATCTAAAGATTGTCCTTTTGATTTAAGAAAGATTAATATAATTACTACACCTGTCAATCCTAAGAATAAGTACGCTTCATTATCTGTAAATACCTTAGCATACAGAACATAAAAATCAATTATTACAATAGCAAGAACTAATATAATCTCTAAGGTACTGAAACCTTGTATCCAACTTGAAGCTGATTTATTTTTAGCTACAGTCCTACTATATATTTCATCTATACTTTCATCCATATTCTTAGTTCCTTATAGGAGGTATCTTTGAAAGTACAATAGAATATACCATACACTTCTTAGTCTTACCTCCTTCTAATTCTAATTCTACTTCTTTTATATCAGTAGCACTTTGCTGTTCTACACACTTTATATCAAGCCATAATCTTATTATTTGAAACATCTTAGCCTCATTCTTTTCAGTAGTCTTAAGTATAACGTCATTATGCCTTGATAAAATTACACCTGTAGCAAAGAAGTAGTTCATAATGCCTTCATTACCTATAATAACTTCATTCTCTTTTAGGTTTCTGTTTAACAATATTCTCACCATCCTTCAATTTTCTTTTCAGCAACTCAATATAATTCCATAAAGCATCTTCATACTTCCTAAAAGGATAAATTATATGTGACAAATGTCTATTATGAGGCTTATCAAGAATAAGAGTAAATTCTTCCTTAAGTCTTTGTACGTTCTCCTTTTTGTCTTCTATAAGCTCATCAATAAGTTCACTCATTTTCGTCTCTCTTTACATTTAATTCTTCAAGTTCATTACTAAGATAGCTAATGTTTGATTTCAAAGCATTAACTTCACGTACAAGAGTATCAATAGTACGTAAGTATTCAGCAAGTAATGTAGTAAGCTTAGTATCTACTCCATTAAAATCACAAAGAACAAGTATAGTTCCTACAACAGGGTCGTCATTAAGATTAACAACCTTTTCATTATCAAACTCACACCATACAGCATAACCTTCGTTAATTATCAAGCGTTCATCTTTGATATTAAAATACTTTCTAAGTTGAGCTGTAGGTCTAACCAAAAGTCTCGTAGCAGGTTTACCATCTCTATTAATCTTATATTCCTTTCTAATCAAAACAGCCCAGTGTCCATCTCCAAATATAACTACAGGGAACTTTGGTTCATCATAACCATATTCTTGGGTTGCATCTTCCTTACTCATATCTATTCTCTCCTTGGTAAGTCTGTAGCTCTACTTGGTTTATTCTTATTCTCTTGAGACTGTCTATAGAAATAAAGTCCAATTACTCCTGCTATTATACCTCCTACAGCATACATCCACTTATCACTGCCCACCTTATCAAGTTCTGTCTGAGTTGTACTTAAAGCAGATTTACAGCCATCGTAGTCTGATTTACAATCTTCATACAGGATAGTACCTGTAATGTTATTATTACTCTGATTACCTTCACAATTTGTTAACCTATTTATACAATCTGTAAACGTTTCTGCCTTTATGAAATATCCTGTAAAATCACTGCTCATATTATATGTTATGTTATAAGTAATGTTACCTAATGTTGCATTAAAGGTTAAGTTAACAGGCTGACAAGTTGTATTACTCCAAGCTGTAGCACAAACCATATCAGAAGTATTAATTATGTTATAACATTCACCACTACCTAAGCTAATAGTAGCACCATAACCTATACTTATAGATACAAAACATAGAATAAGACAACTTAACATTAATAATTGTTCTTTCATACTTTATTCCTCCTTATTTATTCTTTCTAAATGATTATTCCCACTGATTAGATGCACTGGCTATGTACTGCTTACCTGTAACTAAATCTTGTACACAAACAGCAGTACTTTCAGAAAGTGCCATCTTACCAAAACTTTTGGTATAATTTTCATTTTTAACCCATTTTCTCTCCCAATCTTTAAGCATTTTATTGGTATAACGTTTAGCTTCTACTAAAGTACGAAAAGTTTTTATATCTTGGTCGTGGTTGTGGTCAGAAATATTTAACACAAATGGAGTTTTGGGATGCTTTTTAAGTTGGCGAAATCTCGCTCTTTTATCTCTAAGCTCTTCCAAATATTCTTCTTTCTTTTCATTAGTTGAAGCTTTCATGTCAACTTTAGTAGGACCATATGTTCTCCTAACGTGAGACTTAATTCTACAAACCTTACCTTTTATTCTTCGTCTATAAGCTCTAACTATTACCATATTTAAGCACTATCGTACGTTTCAGCATAATCAATAGCATCTTGTTTATCTTCAAATGCATCAGGTAACATCTTCGTACCAATTTTTACACTCCAATTCCCACTACTATCGCGAAATACAACTGCTTGATGTGTTATATTAATAATTGTTTTCTTTGGATAAAACCACCACTGATATGCTGTACTGCGATTATGTCGCCTAACAGCAACTACACGTCGTTTACCTTTTCGTCTATAAGCTTTAACATATACCATATTTTTCACTTTTTTATATTATATTACAGTAAACAACGACATTTAAGCTTTTTTGTTACGTACATAATCTTGTAATATCTTGATAAATCTACCTGTTCTGATATCTCTTGTTATAATTGAAGCTCTTGGTTTTGGTATTATACCTTTCTTTGTCATTTTTTTTGGTACAATATATAAAATGTCAACTGTACAATTTTCATCACGATAAAGTATTTTGTTGTTCTTAATCTGTAACGTTCTTTCTTTAGCTCGATTAACTATTTCTTCAGTTAAGAAAAACCTTGGTTTTTTAAGTATTTCTTCCTCTTCCACTTCAGCCTCTTTTCGTTCTATCTTACGCTCACGCTTGGTGGGTACTACCTCAGGGAACTCAAAGCTCATCTTATCAAGAACTTTCTCTCTCCAATTAGAATTCTTCAGTCCTTGAGGAGCACCATAATGCCAATTACCATCAACACCCTTATATCTAACAGTCAACATTATACCTTTCATATTTCTTACAAAATCATCAATAAGCATCTGCTTAGTCTTTTCACTATCTAATATCTGTTCTTCTGAAAGCTCAATAGTAGAACCTTGAAACTCAGGATATGGTCTACCTTTCTTGTTTAACCTACTTGCCATATAAAGCTTAACTCTATACATCAACTTCACCTCCTAAAATCTGCTTGATACGTTCTACTACAAAATCTTTCATAGATGTAGTCATATCCTTGCCATACTTCATAACTATCAGATGTAAGGCTATCTTAGAATACCTCTCTAAACTGCTAAGCTTAGCCTTCTGTATTATATCTTTAGCAAGAATATCGATAGAAGGATATTCATCATAATGTTTCTGAGCAAGTAGCTCCTCATAGTTCTTACGCTTTTCAACAAGGTACTTTTGCCATATCTTTTCGTCAGGTTTCTTAGTTGTTATATTACCAAGTACCATAGGATTATCTCCACCACTAAACAAAAGATGTAAGGCTTCTTGTCTATTGTAGTCTATAGCTATCGTCATTATAGCAGAAAAGTGATAATGAGTTCTTAAATCAGGTGCAACCCAACCAAAATTCAGCTGTTTTTCTCTAACTACTTGCTCTATATTCTCTACTTTCTGTTTTTCTTCTGAAGAGCCCATACCGAACCTTTTAGTCTGTTCATCTCTAATAAAGAACTGTCCACGTTCAGCCTTAGAGAACGCCTCTAACATCTGATTATCTTTAAAATAAATGTCTTTTTCAGTAAACTTATAACCATATTGCTCAGAAGTATATTCAGCTACATATTGGATAGCACTTGACTTGCCTGAACCCTGTTGTCCATAACAACTTACAAATACCTGAGTATTCTTCTTAGCAGAATATTTGATATCTTTATAGAATACAGGATTTTTATTAGCCTTCGGTTGTAAAGCTTCAAGAAAACCCATATCAGCAAGAAGCAAAGTTCTAAGTTCAAGAACTCTCATAGGTCTAACTTCCCATCTGTAATTAAGCTTTCTCCAATTACCTAATTCACGCAGGGTAACAAACTTTTCAGGTATATTATCAATATTACTCATAGACAATTCCTGAGCCACCAAGTTCTTCACCTCCCTGCTTTTCAAGTTTTCTTTCAAAATCAATTAGTCCTCTTAACAGCTCTATACGTTCTCTAATAACTCTTAAACAAATACCTTTATTCTTAGAGAACTCAACAAGCTTACAATCCGTTTCTAAGGTAATATCTAAATCAAATTCCATAAGAACTTCCTTAAGCTTTAATACTCCATCTATGTTACATTTAAGCTTGCTAATCTCTTCACGTATAGCAAGCATATTAGAAAGTACAGGCTCAGAAGATTGAGACATCTCTTTCTTCATATTATCTCTTATCTCTTCTTTTATCTTTAAGTCAGTTACTTCTTTAGTCATTCTTTGCATTAAATCAAGTTCAGGAACATTTTTTTTCATCAGTAACACCATATTGTTTTACAAACATAAGATAACGTTCAGCTATTAGCTGATAATTTTCATCTTTAATATAAGCACCTACATATCCTATATGAACTACAGTTGTACCAAACTTTGTTGAAACTCTTAATGTAGCAAAGTTATTTCGTTCTATAAATATCCAAAACTTTATATCAGCACCTGAACAAAAAACAATCTGCTTTAAAGTTTCAAGTTCAACCTTTTGTGGTACTACAATATGATAACCATTACCACTATCAAAAAGCATACCTTGATTAAGATTAAACTTTTTCTGTAGCTTATCAAAATCCTTCTTTACATAATCTAAATCCTTTGTATCATAATCTAAAAAAACCAAATGTCCTTCATCAACTACCGAATTACTATTAATACCCATAATTAATTGGCTCTCTTTATTTTCTACTTCTTCAAACTCATCATTCATATTTTCACCTACTTTATATAAGTTAATACAATCATATAAGCCTTTTTAATTGATTACATTCCTTACAGTTTTTGCCCTGATTAGAAGTTAACAATTTACCACAAGTATAACATTTCTTGTAATATTTTTCTTGCCATTCCTTTGAAGTTAATATGTTAATCTTAATATCTTTCATAGTTTCTCCTTCTTATCAAATTCAATCTTTGTTGGTACTACCTCACGCAAGTACCTTATAAAAGTTTGGTGGTTGGTATGGAATATTCCTAAATAATCTCCACTGTTACTATATAAAATAAGCCAAGCTTGAGACATATCTCCTGCGAACTTAATGTTCTGTATTTTCATCTGTAACTACCTCCTCTGTATATTTTATATCGTTAAGATAACAAGTAATATTTATCTGTTCACTTTTACCATCCATACTCTCCATTTCAAGCATAACCTTTTTACAGATTGAATTAAGACTATCATATATTTCACGCTCATATTCTGTTAATTCATTTACCCTTTTCATCTGAAAATTCTCCTAAGAAAGTCTGTTTCTTTGTCTTAATTATTTTCTCTATATTAACACCATAAATAGCATTATTATCTTTATCAACACCCTTATATTCTACATGAACCATCTGAGCAGGTGAGTTTTTGCCTTGATTATTCCACTGTTCCATAAACATATCCATAACCTTACGATTAGCATCTTTATATGTAGCATCTTCTCCAAATTTAGCCTTTAACTTTTCAACACTTATAACACTTCTAAAGTTACCTTCAGGGAACCACTCGTTCTTAATCAAATCATAAGTAATAGGAACTTGTTTATCTCTTGCTCTAAAGTTACTGAAACCTATGTTATGTTTTATGATGTTCTCAAAACCTTTTTCTCCTTCTTTTATTCCACAACAACAAGGCATATCTCCAAGCAACCTTAAATCATTATCAGCTACACCAAGCGTCATATTACCAAGAGCCTTTATTCTCCTCTTAACAGGCAAGATATATTCAAGCTTTCTCCAAGTAGGAAGCTCTAAATCATTACCTGAAAATGTAGCACCTATGCTCTTATAATAGCTAACCAAATCAAAAGGCTTACCTGTTAACTTCTTAAATACTTCACTAATACGATTATTTACTAACTTGTTACTTGTAAAAAGCTTAAGTCCTTCTATTACAACGTGATTAACCTTATGGTTATGAGCAAGGATAATCAATTGCTCTAAACGTGGTTCAGTTAACATAGGAATAACAGGCTGTATACGTATCGCTGTCCATTTATCAGCATACTTATCAAATATATCAAGTCTATCTTGCACTGAATTTGTACCAAGTCCTGTTTCAAGCATATTAACAATCTCTTGTCTATCATCAATAAGACTAACTTGTATCTTTAAGTTTTCATAATCCTTTAAAATATCATAATAAATATTGTCACAAATAAGCTTGTTCTTTGTACTAATAATCAAAGGATAATTATAAGATTTCAGCACCTTCAAGATACTAAGTGTAACTTGTTTATGTTTTTCTATTGGCTGAAATGGGTCTGACATACCACCAAAATGAATAGGTACTCTACGCTTTAAACATTCAACAGCTATTGCTTCCTGTTCCCTAAAAGTATTCTTCTTGCCATTAAATGCTACATCAAAATACTTACGTACAGCTTCATAAGAAGTTGGCTTAACAGAAGTAGAGATAACGTTATCATAATTTTTAACAATACGCTTATCTTTTGCTCCTATGAACTTCTGCATACTCGTATTAGCAAAACAATATAAACAATTATGTTGACATCCTGAATAACTATCTAAACGCAAAGGAATAGGGCAAAAATAGAACTGAGTAGTAAAGCTCAAAGGATTATTGTATTCATCTTTAGATGGCTCACGAAAAGTAACATCCTTAATATTTTCAAAACCCTCCTCTGAATACTTTTCTCCAAAGGAATGAACAGAAGGAAGTCTAAAATCACTATTCAAATTCTTGTCATACTTTTTGATAAGTTCATCTATTTCATCCATATTTTTAAGTCCTCTTACTTACAAAACAATAATAAAAACCACCAAAGTTCTTGTAGTTTGTACAGCACAAGCAAACCTTACCTTCTATCTTAACTTCATACTGAATTATTCTGTCGTTATCTATTAAGGCAGGATATATCCTATTATTCCTACAAAAATCTTCCTTTAACTGTATTCCAACTTCTTTGTTGTCGTTCATTTTTTCACTCCAAAATATTTCTTACGTAATTTAATAAAATCAACTTTACTTAGTGTCAAAATAAGTTTTGTTTTATTAGAGCCTATAAGCTTAAATTTATCTAAAATCTCTTTTGCTGTTTGTTTGTCGCCTTTCATTTTTTCACCTCTTAATTTTGAAAGAGGAGGATATGGATATTCTCCATACATATCCTCTCTCTTAACAAAAAAGCTTCCAAATTGTTCAACAGGTGTATGCTTCATTATTTTTACTCTTCCTCTTCGTCTTCTTCTTCTACTTCTTCTTCTTTAAGTTCCTTTTCTTTAACAGGAACATACTTTTTAGTTATTGCTTCAAATAAAGCAATAGGTGTTATATCACTGTCAAAGGTTTTAGATTTACTCTTACCTGTTTTCGCGTCTGATACACAAAGCCAAATTCTGTATTTACCCATAGTATCCTTCACTTCGCCTTTGCTACATATACAGCAAAGTCTTTATACATTCTACCTGTTTTTGGGTTCTTTTCTTCGCCTTTAAAGACTATCTTTAGCTTCTTACCGATAAGACTTTCATTTATTCTAAAGTCCAACGCTGAAGTACCAAATATAGTCTTCAACCCATCAGAAGTTTCAAAGTCGTATATGTTAGTCTCGTACTTTGAACTTGGTCTTATTTTTATGAGTTTACCAATAAACTCATCTCCTGCCTTCTCAAAAGCGAATATCTCGCCTCCTTCAAACGCAGGCTTATACTCTTCAAACTCTTCGTTTGCCATACTTTCATACCTCCCTCTTCGGTCTACGTCATCACTTTGTTGTATGAGTTACCCATACAACGTCTTGTTAGCTAATATATCAAGTAAATATACCATTATAAATCTTATTTATTCATAAACCTTACTTATTCCCATATACTTCCCTAAAAGCGTAACTACTAAAAAATAGTAACGTACTTTACCGAGGTGTAAAGGGTTCCCTTAAATGTATGTATTATAAACAACATATAATTTAAAACCTCGTTACTACTTTCAAGTAAAAATGTATAATGTTTATCACCAAAGGCTTCATTCTGTGAAAACATACTTATCATACCTCACTGAATTCTTTAAATCTAAGATAGTTTTATACAATTCGTAGTTATGTCTACCCACAATAGCGTAAACTCTACATAAATCTCCAATAGAACGTAGATACACATTATCTTGTAACCCATCATATTTATCTACAAACTCTTTTATCTTCCTATAATCATCTATCCCAATATGGACATCCAAAGGCTTAACCTTTCTGTTAACAACAATCTTAAGAGGAAGCTCTCCTTCAGCTAACTGAGACAAGAAGCCCTTGCTTGGAACAAAACTTATAGGGATACATCTACTCATCAAAGCTCTAACCTGCTGACTTGTCTTACTATAACCACCATAATTATACATAGATGCTGTAATACTACTAAATCTTGTATTAATACTAATAGTACCATCATTAACCTTAAGATACAAACCCTTATCTCTTTCTATTAAAGGAGGACAAATTCTACCAAGCTTCCTTGAATAACTTTGGTTCTCCCAAAGTCTATTCATAGCATCTAAAAAATCACTTTCATCATAACTTGCTCTAAACTCATCAATCAAGAATATGTTATCTCTTATCTCCCAAGCTCCTGAAGGAATAAAGTTCATATTCTTATCAATAGTACCAACCAAAGAAGGGAATGTAAGATTAGAATAAACAGGAACCTTTCTAATATTACCTATGGCATTCAATATTTCAGACTTCCCACTTCCTGAAGGAGAATGCCAAAACATATGAAGACTTGGTCTGAACATTCTAACATTACCTGAATGTAATTTTACAGCTAATGATTTTACATCATTACTTTTCAATACCAAATTGATTATATCTTGTAAATGATTTGGGTCTACTTTCATCTTTTATCCTCAAATAAACGTACTAACTTTACACTTGATAATATAATCATCTCAGAAATCAGCTTACCTGTATCTAACGATAAAGAAGTATCACTTATATCAAGAAGTACGCCTATACGCTCACTACCATCATTAAAATGTACAACAACTTTCTTATTTAATAGCTTATGTTCTTCCATCTTTTTTTCTAAGTTCTCCATACTTAATATGGTACTGAATATCCTGTCTAACAGGTCTAAACTTCCTCTTAAAAGCCCTAAGCTTAGGGCACAATTCATCATCAATATTAGAATAACCTTCTCCTAAATGTAATATTGCTGACTTAAAACCTTTCTGAGTTCCAAAACAAAAAAGAAATTCAGGATTGAAGAACATATCTTGTTTATCACTATCACAACATTCATTACATAAAAGAAAAAGTCTATCATAAAATAAGCCTTCAAGAAGACTATAACCTTTGCTAAAATTACCAAATAATTCTAACTTCCAACTCAAAACAAATCACCACCAATACACTTTCACTATAATATACAAATAATTAACAATATAAAAGCTTTTTGTTAGTAAGCTCTTAAATCTATTGATCAGCTCTTAAATCTATTGATAAGTTCTTAGAGTTTGTAGAGAAGCCACATTTGGATACAAGGAGATTGATTTGAACCATCGACAAGAAAGGTTCAAATGAACAAACCAAACATAGCTTCCTTTCTACACTCTAAAACATACCCTTACATTCCTTACACCAACTTACCCAAACCTTACTCTTAAGAAAGCTACCTATACTCTTGTAATTAAAAGCCATCTGTAATCTTTTAAGTAAGAAAATTCCTGTAAGTTGAACTGAACTACCATCCTTTAAGTAGCTATTAAATTCTATGC
>Ga0315287_10003302_pt1 | contig 15536 bp, 24 predicted proteins | sample YL17G11_0_MG_FD_205037 | JGI IMG/M metagenome (GOLD analysis project Ga0315287, IMG submission 205037) | Sediment microbial communities from Yellowstone Lake, YNP, Wyoming, USA - YL17G11_0 | ecosystem: Environmental > Aquatic > Freshwater > Lake > Sediment | place: USA: Wyoming | collected... | reverse complement strand
CTCGCGGCACTGGAAGAGCTCGATCAGCAGGTCATCGGGACCGGCGGTCATCACGTAGCGAAACTTCGGCTCGTCCCGGATCGCATTGCGGAACGCGTGGCCGTTCGCCTGCATGCGGGCCACCAGCCCGTCGAGATCGTCGGTCTCGATCCCGACGTGATGGATCGCGCCCCCGCGCGGCGCCTTCGGCGGCTGATCGTACACGTGGATGAACGCGCTTCCGAGCCGCAGCCGCACGTTGCGCGTACCCGCGGCCTCCTCGTCCCAGACGACGGTCGCGTCGAACATCGTGCGGAAGAACGCGATGGTGGCCGCGACGTCGGTCGCGAAGACGTGGACGTGGTCGAGGCCTACGCGCATGGGCGATCCGGGAGGGGTGTTCGGGGCACGCCGGCCATCGGCGGCCGTCGCAGGCGGCAGCGGGGACCGACGGCGGCCGGCGCCGCGTCGAGGCGTTGCGTGTACGTGCGGGTGACGCGATTCGGCTTGATGATGTCCATGGGGCGAGGGCGGGCGTCAGGCAGATCGCCGCTGGGACCAGCGCACGACGGGTCCGTCCGTTGGAGCGCAGGGCAGGGCCGTTCCCTCACCTACGCCTTCCGCGCGACGACGGTCGCGAATGCCTTGATCGTGCCGCCGGGCGCGTCGAAGCGGTGCAACGTGGACTCCACGATCGTCCACTCGATGAAGTGTCGTTCAACCTCATGTTCGGCGAACAGGTAGAACGAGCCTGGCTCGAACATGTCCACGTAGGTCGTGCCCTCGATGAGCACGTTGACGATCGCGTGGCCGCCCGGCCGGACGTGCGCCGCGATGTCGTCGAGCAGCGCGAGGGCACGGTCTTGCGGGAGGAACATCAGCAGCCCGATGGCGACGATGGTCTCGAACGTTTCCGCGATCCGGTACGTCGCGAGGTCCGCCTGCTCCGCGTGGATGGGCAGGTGCCCGGACGCGGCGGCCTCGCGCAGGCGGGCGATCGCGGTGGGGCTGCCGTCCAGCGCGACCACCTCGCACCCGCGGCGCGCGGCCGCGATGCTGAAGTTGCCGAGGCCGCAGCCCAGGTCGAGCACGCGGCCGGAAACGTACGGCAGCGCGAGCGCCTCGAACGGATTCAAGGCCGGTTCGCCAACGGCGGCCTGACCCTGGAATTGAGCTTCGAAGAAATCGATGCTTCGGTTCTTCGCGATGATGACCAAGTCCTCTCCTGGTGCGGACGCGGTGCGAAGGCACGATTCACGGACGTTCCGCGCGCACCCCCGGTCGTCGCTCATTGCCCGTCGGGAGGCTGCCAGAGCTCGACCTTGTTGACTTCCGGGTCCATCACCCACCCGAACTTGCCGTACTCGGAGTCGTCGGTCTTTTCGAGCACGTTGAACAGGTAAAACGAGCTTGGCTCGAACATGTCGCAGTCTTCCATACGACTTGATATGCGGATCCGCGGAGGGGTTGTCCCCCGGCACCGTGACGCTGCGCGCACGCACTCAGCGTGCACGGCTATCGGATTACTTCGTCTGCCCTCGACATGAGGGCCGGAGGAAACGTCACTCCAATCGCTTTGGCAGTCCTCTCGTTGAGCACCAGGTCGAACTTCGTGGGCTGCTCCACTGGAAGGTCTCCCGGCCGGGCCCCCTTCAGGATCTTGTCGACGTAGCCCGCCGAGCGCTGAAACATGTTGGAAACGCTTGGCCCGTAGCTCATGAGACCCCCGGCCTCCGGGAACATGCGCTCGAAATACACCACGGGCAATCTTCGCTTGTTCGCGAGGCCCACGATCTGCAGGCGATCGCGCGCGAAGAGCGCATCGGCCAGCACGATGACCGCGTCGGCCTTGCCGCGGTTGGCATCGTCGAACACACGCTCGTAATCGGGGCTGGGTCCGCGCGCTTCGAGCGCCTGCAGCTCCAGCCCCAGCGACCGTCCGGCCTCCTCGGTGGCACGCCACTGAAGTACGGAAATAGGGTCCTCGGGCCTCCCCAAGACCGCCACGCGTCTTGCCTTGGGCAGCAGTTTCGTGAGTTCATCGAGCCGCTTCTTTGCCAACTCTGGGAGCAGCATGCTCAGCCCCGTGATGTTGCCGCCGGGCCTTCCGAGGCCGGCGACGAACCCTTGCTCCACCGGCGACGCACTGACGGCCATGACGATGGGAATCGTCGTGGTCGCACCCTGCGCGGCACGCGTCGCATATGATCCGTCGGTGACGATGACGTCTACCTTGCTGTTGACCAGCTCGGCGGCCAGCGCAGGCAACTGCGCGGGCCCGCCTTCCGCGAAGCGGTATTCGATGGCGAGGTTTTGGCCCTCGACATAGCCGAGGTCGCGCAGCTCCTGGCGAAAGGCCGCCAACGCCTGCACGGACGGCGCCGAGGCGCTCGGGACGGAGAGCAGCCAGCCGATCCGGTGCACCTTCTGCGATTGCGCATGGACGGCAAACGGCGTGACGAGAACGCCCAGCGCGAATACGACAATGACCCCTATGGTGCCATATCGCATGGTCGTCTCCTCGAATGGTATTCCTGCCGAAATGCGCTTGTCATCGGTGCGTTCCGCGGCGAGCCGAGACAAATTGGCCGCGACCTGGTCGCTGTCCTGCGTCGCTGTCCTGCGTCGCAGCAATGTGGCAAATTGACGCGACGCCTGACACGTCCCAGTCTGCGCCAGTCATTGCCCGTCGGGAGGCTGCCAGAGTTCGACCTTGTTGCCTTCCGGGTCCACGACCCAGCCGAATTTCCCGTACTCGGAGTCGTCGGTCTTTTCGAGCACGTTGCAGCCCTCGCTGCGCAGTACCGCCAAGAGGCCGTGCAGGTCCGCGACCCGGTAGTTGATCATGAAGGATGACTTGCCGGGCGCGAAGTGGTCGCCTTCCGCGCTGCCCACGGACCAGATGGTCGTGCCCGCCGTGGGATTGCCGGCCTCGTCGGTCCAGCGAAAAGCGGCGCCCCCCCAATCCTGCACGTCGATGCCCAGGTGCTTCCGGTACCAGGCGCCCAGCGCGACAGGATCCCTGGCCTTGAAGAAGACCCCGCCGATGCCCGTGACTCTCTTCATGTGCGGCCTCCTGCACGTGACGAAGTGCGCGGATCGGCGCCGCCTGCGACCGGCGCATCCATGCAACCCGCGTTGCGCGCCAATGCGCGGGTGACGCGCCGTGCGACGCCGCATCGGGTTCGGCGCGGCGTCAATGCGATGTCACCGCCGCTCGAATGCGAGCCTGACACCGAGGCCGACGAGAATGGCCCCGGAGGAACGAAAGATCCAGACGAGGACCCCCGGGCGGGCACGCAGCCATATCGACAGCGCGCCGGAGAACATGGCCACGGGCGCCTTGACCAGGAACGTCAGTCCGGCGAACGCGAGCCCGAGCACGAACACGGTGAGCGTCGGGTGCTGCGCGGTCGGCGCCACGAACTGCGGCAGGAAGGCGAAGTAGAAGATCGCGATCTTGGGATTGGAGAGGTTGGAGATCGCGCCGTCGAGGAAGAGCCTGCCCAGGGGGCGCGAAGCGCTTGCTTCCATGGTCAGCGACCCGCGCTTGGTCCGCAACAGGCCGACGCCGAGATACAGCAGGTAGGCCGCGCCGACCAGCTTGAGCGCGAGGAACAGCCACTCGGACGTGCGCAGGATCACGCCCAGCCCGAGGGTGGCCAGCACCGTGTGGCCCACGAGGCCGATGCTCACGCCGGCCGCGGTCACTACGCCCGCCTTGACGCCTTGGGCAATCGAGCGCGACATGACGAGGATCATGTCCTGGCCCGGCAGCGCGATGAGCGCCAGCGACGCAACGGTGAACAACACCCAGTACGCTTCGATCATGCGGGGATCCGGTGGCGGCTGGCGAACGCGCCGGGCTGCGGGAAAGCGGCGATTCTTTCACTACCGGCCCGATGCATCAAGCCGGCGGGCATCGCGCACCGATGCATGCCGCGGGCTCAGGCGCCGCTCGGCGCAATTCGGACGTCGGCGATCCAGTTGCGCCTTCTGCGCGCAAGGCGGGACTCGACGTCTTCGCCTTCGAAGCTCGCGGCGGTTCGGGTTCCGAAAACGTACTTCGACGTGAGCGCGGAATCGCGGATCGTGACCGCCAATCGGGAATCGGGGTTGGAGGTCCAGACGCCGCCGTGCTTGACGCAGAACGAACAGCCGCATGCGCGGGCCGGAATTCCGACGGGGTCGCCCTTCCAGTCGAGCACGAAGGCGATGTTGCCGCAGTGACACTTTCCGGTGAGAAGCATCGGGATCTCCCATTCGGGCCGGCGGGACTCGCGTCGCCGGAGGAGTCAGGCGTCCGTGCGGCCAAGCCTGCCGAGGACGTACGCGCACCTTTCGGGGACCGCGAGGCGGGGGACTTCGACGACCTCGTATCCGCAGCGACGATACCACCGCGTGACTTCCCGATGAACGCGCGTTGCCTCCTCGAACGTCTGGTCGCGCGCCGCGTCGTTGCAGTAGATGGCTTCCCACGGAGGAAACGCAAAGACCTCGCGGTGGTAGGGATACATGGCGAGCAGCGCACGGAGCGCGCGCTCCGGCAGCGGCCGGACTTCATCGACCATGCCCAGCGCATCGACGACGCTCCTGTCGAAGAAGGCCGGGCCATCGTCGCGCACTTTCGCCAGGTACTTCCCGATGTCCCGACGCAGGATCTCGTCCGCGAACTGCTGCGCGGGCGGACGCGGGGTCAGCCCTTGGCTTCGGCGGGCTTCGATGATTTCGCGGGCGGTCTCCGACACCGTTGCGCAGCCGCGCGCGCGCAGCGCTTCGAGCAGCGTTGTCTTGCCGGCGCCTGGACCGCCGGTGAGCACGACGCGCAGGGTTCGCATGGCGCGGGTGGTCGTTGGGGACGAATGACGCGCTACGCTGGCGGGCGGAGCGCACCGACGCACATCCGGCTTGCCGGCACGCCGAGGCGTTTGCGGTCGAGTGGGCAGTCAGGCCGCACGCGCACGCATGAGGTGGTAGCCGTGGCGAAGCCCGGCCGTCCACCGTCGCGACGACTCCGACGTCGGTGGCACGACCCCAGTCCTCGGCATAGATGCGAACGCCGGGGCTTTGCAGGATCGCGAGGGGTCGAGGTCCGGCCGGCGGCGGATCCCACAAGGCGATGTGCAGCCAGTGCCAGAGGCGGTCCTGGTCGTGGTGATCCAACGGGCGCAACAGAAGCATGTTTGCGTGGACCCAACAGGCTGTCGAAAAGCGTCGACGAATTCCTCTGACGGGCCTCATTCCGAGCGAAGCGTCAGGCCCCAATGACCCAGCCCATGACGTGCTCGTCGACGAACCTGCCGCGAACCAGATATGCCCGTTTCCTCGTGCCCTCCACACGAAAGCCGAGCCGCTCGTACAATGCGATCGCGCGCTCGTTTTCGGTCATCACACCGAGCTCGAGTCGAGAGATTCCGGCGGTGGGAGCCCAGCGCAACACTTCCGTCAGCATGCTCGCGCCGATGCCGCGGCCCCAATGGGCACGCAACACGCCAACGACGACGTACGCGGCATGACGGCGGCGGGGAACCTCGCTGCCGGCCACGCCGAGGTAACCCGCGAGCGCCCCGTCGGCGAACGCCAATACCAATCGGCTGTCCCCGGACCGGGATATCCCGTCGATGCGTTTGGCCAGCGCCTCGGCCGACTCCGAGTATTCGTCGGGGGCATAGAGCATGAAATCCGATTCGCCGAATACCGTGCGCCGCAGGTCGATGAGACTTGCGGCGTCTTCGGGCGTCGCATCGCGAATCTCGATTCTCACCGCCAGACCCGTCGGATCGGTCTGCGCACCGGTCCACGCCGATGTCCGGCAGCGACAACCCACGCCCCGCCCGACGGGCCGAGCACAGGGCCCGGCCCCAACACGCAACGGGTACATCCGGCGTCGCAACCGGCGGCATCCATGCCGCTCACACCCCTTCGATGATCCGGATCTCCCGTTCGACGCCGTCGCCCAGCGCGGCCAATGCGGCCTGGTAACCGGGGCTGTCGTGCGTGGCGACGGCCTGCGCGACACTGTCGAACTCGATCAGCACCGTGCGCTGCTTCAAACCGTGTTCGTAGACCTTTGCCGGCTCGCCGCGCGCCAGGAAGCGTCCTCCGCCGGCGGCGATCGCAGGACCGGCGAGCTTCGCGTACGCGGCGAGCTTCTCCGGGTCCTTCACCGCGCGATACGCGCTGATCCAGTAGGCTCTTGGCATGGTGTTTCCCTTTCTCGTTGTCTGCGTGCGTCCGGAGCATCAAGCTCGCTGTACGTCCGCGCCGGTGCCCACCCGGTCGAAGCCGCGCGCCGGCCTGTCCGATCGAGCGCAGGATCAGGCGTCATCGCGGTGCAAAGGATAGCCCTCGGCGAACGCGCGCGCCACCACGGACGAGACGAACTCGGTCTTCGCGAGCGAGTAGCATTCCCGCGATTCGATCGTGGCGCCGTGATGCGCGGCCGCAAGTTCGTGCTTGAGGGTGAGGTACTCCGCTGCCGCCAACGGATGACGGCGCAGGTAGTCGCGAAACGCGAGGTGCCTGCGTTCATGTTCGGAGTCGACGACGCAGAGGTGAACGTGATGGGTGCTCGGCCAGGCGGCGGGCTTCGTGAAAAACGGGTAGACCAGGTCAACCGCGCCCAAGGAAACGTGACCGTACCCGATTTCGGACAGCCGCTCGATGAAGCCGCCCATTGGCGCGAGCGATGGAACCGAAACCTGGATGTCGATCACGGGCTTCGCAGCCAATCCCGGCACGGCGGTCGACCCCACGTGCTCCACGCGAAGCGCAAGATCGCCAAACGACCGGCGAATGCGCTCGGCTTCGATTGCAAACCGGGCGGGCCAAGCGGAATCGTACGGTTCGATCGCGATCATCGCGACGCGGCGCCGGCGGTTCTGCGGACGACGCCCGACGTCACTTCTTGTCGTTGGCCGCCGGCGGCAGCTCGCATTTCTTCTCGGACGCCACGGTGGTGATGATGTTCAGGTCATTGCGCAGATCGGCCAGGTTCTCTTCGGCGCTCGCGTTGTCGTTCCAGGAAAAGAAACCGATTCCAAGAATGGCCAGGCTTGCCACGCCCAGCACGTTGGCCGCGACGGTGCCGTCCTTCGACTCTTTCAGGGCGGCCGCCACTCTGCGTTCCGCGGCGCTCGTGGTCTTGTAGGCATCGACCAGTTCCGGGCAGGTTGCCTTGCGGGCCGCCGCCCAATCTTCCTGCTCCGGCGACGTTGCCCATGCATTGCCGACAACGAAGGACAGGACGATGAGAGCCGTGGTTGCCCGGCGGAATCGTGGAGCGTTCATGGGTCTTCCCTTTCTGCGCGGAATAGGTGTCGCCACTTCGTGTGAACAGACCCCCTGGCTAGCATGATCCATTCCAGGATACTGCACGCCGGGCTGGCACCCGACTTGTTGTCCAGCGGGCGGGCTGCCCCGATGCCCGCCAACGCCGCGCCGACCGCCGGCCGGCGTGCGGCGGTGTCTGTCGGCCGTCGCGCCACGCAGCTCAAGTGGCGCGCCCCGTCAACTCTGCCGCATATCGTTCGCCATCCGCTATCCTTGCGGGGTGCCGGCCGCCGATTCGGCCTCGAGGAGTACCAACGACATGAAAACCCGCCTGTACCGCGCCCTCGGGCCGCTGCTCGTCCTGCTGGTCATCGCCGGCTGTGCGACCCAGACCCCGAACCCAACTACCACGCCGGTGGCCCAGAGCGGTCCGCCGAAGTCGATGCTGTGGGTCGGCAACAGCTTCTTCTACTATAACAACAGCATGCACGGACACGTCGCGCAGCTCACGCGCGGCGACAACTCCATCGCGCATCGCGGCGTGTCGGTGACGATCAGCGGCTCCGGCATCGACTGGCACGACGTTGCGAGCTACCTCGGTCCCGATCGCATCGGCAGGTACTCGTTCGTCGGGGACAACGAGATCAAGTTCAATCCGCCCGGCCCGCAGTTCGACGCGGTGATGATCATGGACTGCAGCCAGTGTCCGATCCACCCGCAGCTGCAGTCGGTGTTCCACGAATATGCGAAGAAGCACGCGGATACGATCCGGGCCAACGGCGCGCGCCCGATCCTGTTCATGTCCTGGGCGTACAAGGACAAGCCCGAGATGACGGCCCAGCTCGCCGAGCAGTACACGATCGCGGGCAAGGCCAATGGCGCCCAGGTAGTGCCCGCGGGACTCGCTTTCGCGAAGTCGGTAGCGCGCAAGCCCGACCTCGAGCTTTATGTTTCCGACAAGCGGCACCCGAGCCTCGCCGGCACCTACCTGGCCGCGTGCACGGTGTACGCGTCGCTTCTCGGCAAATCGCCCGTCGGCAACGCCTACACCGCGGGCCTGCCCGCCGATGTCGCCGCGCACCTGCAACAGGTGGCGTGGGATACAACTCGAGAGTACGGCGCGAAGTAGCGATGCCATGGCGACCGACCGCATCTCTTTCGCGTCGCAGGATTCCTCCGCGGCGCTGAGCGGCTGGAGAAGCCATCGCTCCGTGCCTCGAAATGCGGCCTCGCTCCAACGTCCGCGGTCGAGCGATGGCCACGCCCGGGTCATGCGGCGGCGCCTGACCGCATTGGGACGGTCGGTCGCCGTTCTCGGTTCGACCGCTTGACGGACGGGCGCACGATCGAGGCCGGCATTGCCGGCGCCCGGACGCCTCCCGAGCCATTGTCAGGAAACACCGCGCGCGGCCGACTATGGCGGCAGGAGCCTCGAATGCAAATCGTGAACTGGAAGCTTCGCGCGCGAGTGATGCTGGAGCGCCTGTGGCAGCCCACGTGCGCGTGCATCACCTGCATGTCCGCCCCGAGTTTCGTGAACCTGGTGAGCGCCGTGCACTGGAAGATCGCCCTGCAGACCGGAGTCGGCACCGGAATTCTGGCGCTATTGATCACGTTCACGCCGCTCGGCAGGCTCTTCGCCCATCGCTATGGCAACGCCTTGATGGTGGGCGGCCTGACGGCGCTCGCCGACGCGTGGTCGCATCCCGGCCGCTTCGGATTCGAGTACGGCGAGGCGCTGCTGACGGGCCTCGTGTCCGGCGTGCTCGCGCTGGCCGGCTCGTTCTTGCTCGAGGACCGCGCGCGCCGCGTTCGGCAGGCATGGGCGCGGATGCGGGCGGCGGTCCGGCCGCGTTGAGCACCGCCCCTGGGCACACGGTTATCGACGCGAGCCGGCGCGCACCGTTGCGGCGCTGCGAAACGACGCGGCCGCCGAGCGGCTGGTCCGGGCGATTCCGGCGTGCCGCTGCGCAACGTCCGCGCGCTCGCCGACCTCGAGACGAACCCGCTGCTAGCCGTCGACGGCGGCAACCTCTTCCGTGGTGAAGTTCGCGGGCAGGACGACCTCGAGCATCTCGATGTCCTCGCTGTGTCCCACTTCGCGATGGCGAATTTCCGGCGGCTGATGCACGCACGACCCCGCCTCGAGCCGAACCCGGCCCTGGCCTTCGTATTCGAACTCGATCCAGCCCTTGAGCACGTACACGAGCTGAAAAGTCGTCTTGTGCACATGCGGCTGGCTCGAGAAGCCGGTGCCGGCGGCCGCTCGAATGACGTGGGCAACAACCCTGCCGGCCGTGGCGTCCCTGATCCCGAGGTCACGGTACGCGAAGAACGAGCGCAGCCCTCGCTCGAAGCGGGCGTCCTTGGCATGCGATACGACGAAACCTTTCGTGGTCATCTCTGCTCCTATCACACAGAAAGAGGGCCGCGGCCTCCGGAGGCCCGCGTCCTGACGCGTCGACCCGACGATCCGGTCGCCGCCGGCACGCGGAGGAACGACGCACGCGGTCGGCGAGTCAGGTCGTGCGCGGCGTTGGGCGTCGCGTTGGTCATCCTGGAATCCTGGCCTCGACGAGTTGCGCAAGCATTGCGAGCGACTCCTGCCAGCCCAGATAGCACGCCTCGACCGGAATGGCGGCCGGGATGCCTTCCTGCACGACGTTCAACTCGGTTCCGCAGGACACCTTCTTGAGGGACATCGTCGTGCGCATCTGACCGGGCAAATTCGGGTCATCGAACTTGTCCGTATGGACGATGCGTTCATTGGGCACCAGTTCCAGGTACTCGCCGCCGAATTGCTTTGCCTTTCGATGGTCAACGCCGTGGCTGAAGCCGTGACGCCTGACTTCCAGGGGATGCAGCCTTCGCGACATCCGGCGAAGCCGGTAACTTCGCTGCGGCAAGGGCGAAGCTCCATGGCCACGGACAGGCTGACGCGCAAGGCAGCCGGCGACCGCGGTGCCGGAGGTGCCCCGCCGAGGCGCGCTCGTGTTGACCGCCCGGTCAGGCGCCACTGGGGTATGCAAACACATACAACAGGCGAACTGCGGCAACAATCAGCGGCGTAAACGTCATTGCCATGCCGAATACGCGGAATGCGTAGTTCTCCTTGACCTGGCTGACCCCGAAGGCGTGCGATATCCGACCAACGACGACGCACGCGCCCAGGACGTGAACCAGGAGAGGACTGGCGCCCGTGGCTTCGACGAAGTAGATGAGCAGCAGACTGAGCGGGACGTACTCGGCAAAGTTCGAATGGACGCGCATGGCGCGAAGCATGGCTTCGTTTCCGCCGTCTCCGACGGCGATTCGCAGTCGCCGGCGCATGCGCAGCGTCCGGACGCTCAGTCCGACGAAGAACAAGGTCAAGATGCCGGCATACAACAACACTATGTGCATTGCGAGCTGCTCCTGTGGTTTGAGTTCGGCGGCTGCCGAAGGCAGCCTGCCGCTACGCGGGGTCAGACGTCATGGGCCAGCACCTCCGATACGCGGTCCCGAAGGACGGGAAGGAGTTCTTCCTCGAACCATGGGTTGCGCTTGAGCCACGGACCGTTGCGTGGGCTTGGATGGGGCAGCGGAACGATGTCTGGCCAGTACTCTCGCCAGGCCCGGACTGCTTCGGTGACTGATGTGGCTTCGTTTGGAAGGTGGCAGGCCTGTGCATATTGCCCGATCACCAGCGTGAACTCGAGAGTCTTCAGGTGCGACAGCAACCCTGCCCGATCGGTGAGCAATGACGTGAGGGAGGACACTCGAGGCGATCCTGACGGCTGGCGAAACAGGTTGGCCGCAGGGGCGTCCGTGTCGAACGACCGGCCAGGCGGGCTGGACCGACGCGCGCGCGATGCTGCGTGCCGGCCTTGTCGGTCGAGCGTAGCGCTAGGCATCTCCCGCGACCGCAGTCTTTCTCATCTGGGCGAGAGTGATCCTGTCCGAATACCGCGTCAGTTCCGCGACTCGATAGCCGTGGCGCTCATAGAAACGGACATTGCCCTCCATGACTGTGTTGGTGGTCAACTCGAAACGAGTCACATGCGGGTGCGCGCACTCGATCGCGTCGAGAAGCGACGAGCCAATGCCATGGCCCTGATGTGCGGGTTCGATGCTGAGACCTCTGACGGTGCACACGGTGCCCGTGACAATGCCGCGTACCGACCCGATGATGCGAGTTCCATGTCGTGCCGTGAGCACGGTCTGGCTGCGTATGTGCTCGACGACGGCATTGAGCGTTTCAGTGAGCGGCGGGATGTCCCAGTTGTCGCTGAGGCGAGCTTCCTGCGCAAAGGCGCGCCTCTGGATATCGAGGATGGCTGTCGCGTCGCCTGGAGCGGCTGGTACGATCGTGTGCATGTTCTCGAGGCGCCTGCCGAATCGGGCTAACCGGCTGGCCGTGCCGACGGTGGGAGGCACGAAGTCGTCTCCCGGCTCGCCCGGTCGAGCGCGGGGTCGGGCGTTCGTCGAGCAGTCGAACGCTGCCGGCCCGTCCGGTGACGCGCAGGGCCAGGCGCGTTCATCGGGAGGCGAGCCTTGCGAAGCCGGCGCTCGAGAACAGCCGCTCCGAGGCCACGTTTCCTTCGGTAATGACGGCGCGAACTTGGCTGAAGCCAGCTTCCCCCAGACGGCGCAACGATTCCGCGAGCGCCAACGAAGCAAGGCTGCGCCGCTTCCAGGCGGGGTGGCACATGACGTAGCCGATCAAGGGGCACTGGCGGCGGTGCCACTTCATGACCAGGCATGCGCAGCAGAGCCTTGCGCCGGTGCATACCAGAACGGAGTGACCCAGGAGCGCCGGGTCTTCGGAGGTGGGTGAAAGGTAGCGCTGAACTTCCTCGATTGCCTCGGCCAGCCTTTCGCCTTCGTAGTCGATGGTGTCCCGAAAGGCTTCCAGCATCAACTCTGCCAGGGGCAACAGGTCTGCCGGTTCGACGGTGCGCAGGACAAACCCCGCCGCGATAGCGCCGACCTCGGGCATCGCTCCATCGACGACCGCAAGAGCGTACTCGTGACGTTGGCGATGCATGATCCGGAAGAGGGGACGAGTTACGGCGCCAGGCAAGTTGGGAAGGCGGAAGTCGCTCCTGGCGGTTTCAATGCACTAGCGAGCTTCATATTGAAAAGCGGTTGTCAGAGCCCAAACCAGCCGGCCCTGCGGCTGGCACCGAACTGCACCTTGTCGGCCCGCCGTGCGACCGAGGGCTCGTGGTAGATGCTCGTGGGTTTCGGCCCGGTCAGGAAGTCCAGGTCCACCCAGCCGATGCGGCCATCGCCGAACTCGACAATCACGTCGATCTTCGAGTAGCCGAATACAAAGGAGTCGCTTTTATCGATCACTGTCGCGTCGGCTTTTTCCCCCAGCGCCTCCGACAACAGGGTGGACAGCTCCATGCCGCCGAAACCAGCGCCCAACACGAGAACCCGAGACTTCATCGCGCTCCTTTCGTCCGGATTGCGGGACGAGACATGCAGCGCGGCCCGCCGATCCGCGCTTACGGTGTGGCAGTCCATACGGACCGGGTGATCGGCCCCCTCAAACGCTACCGCGCGTCCTCCTGCAGATACTTGTGGACGAAAGCGATCGCCATGCTGCCCTCACCGACCGCGGAGGCCACGCGCTTGACCGGGCTCAACCGCACGTCCCCGCGACGGGTTAGCGGGCTGTTGAAAGGCGTCGAAGAGTCCCAATGACGAGCCCCATTCCGAAGCGAAGGGCTCGAAATGAGGCCCGGGAAAACATGAGGCGCGAATTTCAACAGCCTTTCAGGCCGTTCCATTCCTTGTCCACTGCGACGCGCAATGGTAGCCCTCGACAGGAGAAAGCTCAGTCCATGGAAGTCGTCAATGTGCGAACGCGACGCGCGGTCGCCACTGTCGCGACAAGAGTTGGGGCAGCAAGAACAAGAACGGAAACGGGAAGGAACACCGTCGGTGAGAACGGCTGCACGAGATAGATGACGTAAGCCAGGAAAGCGCCGAACAAGGTTGAAATGAGCAGCGCACGACCAAAATAGGCGTTGGCTGCGTACCACGTTGCGTCGTTGGCCATGGTAGCTCGCGTACGAAAGCCATAAGCGATATTGCGCGGAATCCAACGCAGAGCGAGCGGGATGGCGATCACTATGAGGAGCGCAGAGACTGCAAGTATCGTGACCAAACCCTTGTCATAGATGTTCATGGTCGGCCCGTAGCGGCGCATGAGCGGCCTGACGGGCTGTTGAAATCCGCGTCTTCAACCTGCCGCGGCCTCATTTCGAGCCCTTCGCTTGCGCTCCGGACAAGCTCCGCGAGCAACCTGCTTCTGAACGAAATCAATTGATTGCAAATAGCAGGTTCCTCGCTTTGCTTGGAATGAGGCAGCTGAGAGGGATTCATCGACGCTCTTCAACAGACTGCCAACGTATCAAGCCAACCGGCCCGCCGCCACCAGCGCGCAGGAGAAAGAAGCCCCGTACCGGCGGGTCTGGTTGAGCGACGGGTTAGGCCGCGGTTTCAATTGGCATTTCCCAGCCTGGGAACACCAGTACCGCCGGATGACAACGAAGCGCGCGCGCAAGCACTTTCGCACGCTCAACGCCAAGACGAACGCGATCGTTTTCGATGGCGGACAGCGTCGCTTGGGGAATGCCGCTCAGCTTGGCGAGTTGATTTTGACTCAAGCCTTGAAGCTCGCGCAGAATGCGCACCGATTCGCCAACCGAAACCTCGGCACGCTTCTTCGCGGGGCGAAATTCCTTCATCTAGGGTCTCCGATAGTCATGCGCTGTAATCGACATGACTTGAAAAATCAATTCGTCGGGGAGGACGCGGTAGATCACGCGATACTGCGCACCAAGGCGAGAAGATCGATGGCCCTTCCATGCACCGGAGAGCGTTTCGTCATGAAATCCGGCGATTTGGCGCAGCCCAAGGGGACCTGAAATTGCCGCGATGTCCTTCCACTTCTCGTAACGCTTAAGAATCTCCTCAGGCACCGCGGCACACTGCTTGTCAAGGCGACGGTGCTCGAAGATCTGCCACATGCCATATTATGTATATACCATATATGGCATGTCAACCCCTCGCAATGCCGACGCGGCATAACGAAGCAAGTTAACCGGCGGCCCGCTGCGGCCGCGAAGCTCCGCACGCGGGACGTCCGCGTTGAGCGACGGGTTAGGCGTCACCCTTACCCCTTCATCAGCAAGTAGCCGCGCGCCGCATAGGGAAAGCTTGCAAGTTCAACGCTGGCGTCGGGGCTTGCAATGAAATAGGCACGAACCTCCAGAATCTTTGCGTCCCGCATGACGTACCACTCTGTGCCGCGATTCATCACCTGCTTATGCGTCGCGGGATTTGTCCAGATACAGCTCCACTCGCTTACGACGTCATTCCCTTGGGCGATGATGCGATCGATGGCCCAGGTGGGGCCGAGAGTTTGTTTGTATTTTCTCCAGTACTTCGCGAGATGCTCGGCGCCCTTGATTGGCGGGAATGCGGAGGGAAGGAAGTAATGAACGACATCGGGCGCCAACGTGCCCAGAAGCTCATCGAGATTGCCGGAGTTGCACCCGTCGAAGTACTTCCTCACGACTTCGATGTTCTGGGATTCGACGGATTGCATGGCGGTATCCCGCGCAATGAGGGCGATCGGAACCTTCGGACTGCTTTGCCTGTGACGCCTAGACAGAATGGTTTCCGGAGGCAGGCGGGCGGCCTGCCTCCTCGGTATCGTGGATTACGTGGCGAGCCACGCAGGGCCACACGTTGAACACGGAGGTATCAACCGAGATGAGTAGGCAGACCATGAACAAGTCTAGCAAGGCTTTGGTCGGAATGGATGTGCACAAGGAGTCGATCGACTGGGCAGTCGCGGAACTCGATGGCGAGGTGCGCGCGTTCGGGCGCACGGGTGAGGACCTGCCTGCGGTCGCGCGCGCGGTGCGCAAGCTGGTGGCGAGTGGCAAGACCTTGGTGTTCGTTTATGAGGCCGGTCCGTGCGGCTTCAGCATTCATCGCTGGCTGCGGGCCCAAGGGCACGAATGCTGGGCGGTGTCGCCGTCGTTGACGCCGAAGAAACCGGGCGAGCGCATCAAGGCCGACACCCGCGACGCGGTGAAGCTCGCGCGTCTGGCCCGGGCGGGAGAGCTGACGGGGATCTACGTGCCCGAGGCGGCCGACGAGGCGCTGCGCGATCTGGTGCGCGCGCGCGAGGTTGCGGTGGCGATGCAGCGCCAGGCGCGCCACCGACTGCAGGCGCTGCTGCTGCGCAACGACATCCGATACGTCGGCAAGACGGCGTGCAC
>Ga0315287_10003300_pt1 | contig 15541 bp, 17 predicted proteins | sample YL17G11_0_MG_FD_205037 | JGI IMG/M metagenome (GOLD analysis project Ga0315287, IMG submission 205037) | Sediment microbial communities from Yellowstone Lake, YNP, Wyoming, USA - YL17G11_0 | ecosystem: Environmental > Aquatic > Freshwater > Lake > Sediment | place: USA: Wyoming | collected... | reverse complement strand
GAGGAAGAATCGCCGGCTTGCTTTTCCTGCTGCTGCCGCCGGGCCGAATTCTCTCTCCGTTTGTTTCTTCCATCTTCGTCCGCACGCTGCCTCCACGCGCGCCCTTGCTTCCCTCTCAATCGCACATTCTCAGACGAGACACGACAGCAGCGCTCACATGAGAGCAAAACCAAACCCAAAAAACGCACGATTCCTCCCAAACAGCGTCGCGCCGACTGCGCGAGCCATCGCTGCTGCTCCGTCGCCGCCGTCGGCTTGCTGCTCCGTCGCCGCCGCGGCTCCGCGACCCGCCTCTTCTCGCCGTGCTTCTCCTTCCGCCCTCGTCCGCGCCGAGGCCGAGCCCTCCTCCTCCTCCTCGTCCTCTGTCGGCAGCGAGTCCACCGTCGTCTCCTCCGACGAAATCGCCGCCGCGAACGCCGCGGGCGAGGGCACGGGCGGCGGCGGCGGCGGCTCGGCCGAGGCCGCCATCTGGGCGGCGACGGCGACGGCGTCGGACCCGCGCGTGCGCTTCTACGTGTCGATGACTCTGAGGCACCGCTGGCCCGTGATGTGGAGCGACATCATCCTGGACCGGGTCGCCAAGGGCGGGTACGAGGTCAGCGAGCAGAAGCTGGACAATATGGTAAGAGGCGGGGGGAGAGAGGGGAGCGGGGAGAGGAGAACGAGGGAAAGATAAAGAAAAAAAAACGATGATGGTGACGAGAAGAAGAGGAAAAACTCATTTTTGAACTCCATGTTTCAAACCCACTTAAAAAAAAAACAGGTCGCCTTCCTCACCACCGCAGGCATCGTCGACCAGGACGTCTGCTACATGGCAGCTGTCGCCCCCGGGATGCTCTCCCGCTCGGCCAAGCGCCACGGCCTGCCTCTCTACAACTATTTGAAGCAGAGGGTTAAAGGAAAGGGGGCGCGCGCCGCGGTGCTCCGCGAGTACCCTCGCCTGTTGGAGTACGACGTCGTGGGCGAGGGCGACGGCGCCGTGCTCGTCAGGGGCAACGCGAGGGCGAGCGTGGACGTGGTAAAGGGCAACGTCGGCGTGAGCTTCTGGCGGGACGGGGCCGTATTCGACTCGGCGCCCGTTTCGCCGATGGTGCCGACCCCGGAGAGGAAGAAGATTTCGAAATGATTTTTTTCCTTTCCTCCCCCCCCTGGGTTTTTAGAGGAAAAGGGCACCAGTGGAGGAGGACGAGGGGCGCTGCGCGCGCGCGCGCGAGAGAGAGAGATAGAGAGTCACGCTGCCGAGACCGAGAGAGAGAGGGAGAGAGAGAGAGAGAAGGAGAGTTTTTGTTTTGATTTTTGTGCGCGCGTGAAGAGATAGTTTTTTTTTGTTCCGTTCTTCTCCTTATTGCAAAAAGAGCCCGGCTGCTTTTCATTTCACGATTTCTTCTCAGTTCGCTGTTTTGCATTTTGCATTGTTTCTACAGTTCTACATCTACAGCTTCTTCCACCGCTTCCACCTCGTGAGCTCCGGGTCGAGAGAGGAGTCACCGCCGCCTTTCCCCTCTCGTCGGCCTCCGCCGCCTTCGCCGCCGTCGCCGAGATCGACGTCGGCGAGGGCCGCCCTCGCGACCTCCCTGCCGAGCCACGCCGAGTACAGCAGCCCGCGCGACCCCAGGCCCCCGATGATCCACCAGTTGCCTCCGGTTCCCAGCGAGCCGCTCTCGAGCTTCCCGGCGAGAGGGGGCCTGCCGACGCCCGACCTCCTCGGCCTCGCCCTGACGCCCGAGGCCGCAGAGACGACGGCCCAGCCTCTCCTCTCCGCGCCCTGCCCGCCCTCCCCGGCCGCCGCGGGCCAGAGCCTCGAGAACCTCTCCAGCAGCTCCCGCGAGGCGCCTCCGGCCTCCGAGGCGGCCCCCGGGCCGACTCCCTGCCCACGGGCTGCGCAGTGGGACAGCGCCTCCTCGGCGGAGACCGGGACGGCGGAGCGCGTCGCGCCGACCGCGACGACGGCGCCGTTCCCCTTCTCGCCGTCGTTTTCGCTGCCCCCTCTCCGCGGCGCGGCGTACGTCTTTCCAAGCAGCGCAGCCTCTGGGAAGGGAGAAGAGGAGGAAGAAGGAGGAGCCACCGTCGCGGTCCAGCCCTGGACCAGCTCGCACGAGCCGACGCCGGCGGTGCCGCTCTCGCCTCCGACCTCGGCGACGACGCCCGCGGCGGCGCCCGCGGCGACGATGACGACGTCGAAGCGGCGGCGGCGCTTCGAGCCCTGCCCCCCGCCTCGCTCCTCGCCGCTCCCCCGTCCTCCGTCGAGCTCCGCCAGGGACCTCACCGGAGGCGAGTCGCGGTCGAGCACGGCCCCGCCCCCGGCCGCCCGCGCCGCCTCGACCGTGGCCGCCCAGAGGTGCCTCAGGTAGGCCCCGGGCTCGACGACGAGCCCGCCCTCGACGACGAGCGCCGCCGCCTCGGCCGCCGGCGGAGGTTCGCCGCCGCCGCCGCCGCCGCGGCCGCCGCCGCCCTCACCCCCTCCGTCGACGGGGAGCGACACCCCCGGGAGCGCCCTCCGCGCCTCCGCGCCGCCGACGGGCGTCGCGGAGCACCCGAGAGACCTCTGCGCGCCGCGCAGCGCGAAGTCCCTGGCCTGGCGCGCGTCCTCGGCCGGGCGGAGCATCCGAGCGCGCGACGAGACGGGCGGCAGCGACGGCGACGACGGCGAGAGGTTCCCCCCCTTCCCCTCCCTTTCCCGCTGCTGCTGCTGCCTCTTTTCTCGGTGCCCCTCCGCGACCGCCACGAGCGCCTCCGCCGCCGCGAACGCCTCCGCTCCCTTCCACATCGGCTTTCCCGTCGGGGCGAAGGGGTGGATGAGCCCGGCGGCCGCGCCCGTCCCGCCGGCGCCGAGGCCAAAGGGCTCGAAAAGGGTGAGCTCGAAGAGGGCGAGCTCCGGGGGCGGCGGCGGCGACGAGGAGGGGGGGCCCCTCCTCGTCGCCTCGGCGACGAGGTGCCACGCGGCGGCGACCCCGGCGGCGCCTCCGCCGACGACGGCGAGGCGGAGGGGACGAGGAGGAGGAAGATAAGGAGGAGGAGGAGGAGGAGGAGGAGGAGGAGGAGGAGGAGGAGGAGGAGTGGAGGGTGGCGGACTGCCGTCGCCGCCTTTCGTGGAAAAGGCTCGGAGAGTGCCTGTTTTTTTTTTTTCCAATTTTCCCTCGAGATGCGTGAGGGCATTTCAGACTCCTTGTTTCTCCATCTTTTTCCCGCCGCCTTATTTTTCTCTCCTTTACAACGAATATCAATGCGAAACAAAGCCGGATTCCCCCCTCCCACTTCCCCTCAGTCGCGGTTCGAAGACCCCTTCTCGACGGTCGCCTTAGCCATCATCACGGCCGGGAACCCGACGAGGAACGACCAGCCAAACCACCACGCGGCCGCCTGCGAGTCGGCCCCCGCGTCGGTGACGACTTTCGCCGCGTAGGCGCCCTCGAGCACGTGCACGCCCCACGCCACCGCGCAGACGGCCCTCGCCCCCTCGACGGTGCCCAGGTTCGCGACGGACAAGACCGAGAGGGCAAAGTCGCGCATGCCGGCGGGCAGGGCCGCGGGCGCGACGGCGAGCACCGTGAGCCATCCCAGGCCGAAGGCGACGCCCGCTATCCAGGGCAGGGGGGGAACTTCCAGGGGGCGCCCGGGGGCGTTGTCGGGGGGGGAGGAGGAGGAGGCGCGAGGGGGCATGGCCAGGCGGGGGCGGCGGGGGGAAGCGGAGGCCTTCTTACCTGCGGGGACGACGGAGGGAGACGTCGAGGCCGAGGAGGTCGAGACGAGTGAGCGAGAAAACGGGAAAAAAGCAGATCGACCGCTTTCCTTTTCTCTTTTCCTTTCCCTTCATTCTCTCTTTCTCATTTTTTTCTCTCTCTCTCTCTCTCTCTCATAATGTAGGCGCACCTTTGAGCTGAATACGCGCCGAGGAGAACGGCGGGCGAGAGAGCGCGCCAGAGAAGGCAGCAACGCGTGAAGAAGAGGCCGAGGAGATGATCGACGGGGCGGCGGCGCCACGCGTGATGCGTCCGACCGAGGCAATCAGCGGCGCTGCCCTGGCGGAGCGGACGACGACGACGACGGCGGCGGCACGCGGGGACTGCGACGAACTAAAGACCGATACGCCCGACGAATGCGCGCTGCGCGCGACGGAGGAGAGCATTTCCTTTCGAGAGCGAAGAGTCGAGAAAAGTGAGACGTTTTTCTCCTTTTTTCTTTTTCAAACTCTTTGCACCCCCCTCTCTTCTCTCTCTCTCTCTTACCCCCCCCCCGTCTCTCTCTCTCTCTCTTTCTCTCTCTTCACAGCGGCGTCGGCGCGTCCGTCAGCCCGTTGGCCAGCTTGTACAGCCCGATCCCCGGGAGCACGAACCGGAACAGCACCCAGCCGAAGCCGACGCCGATCACCGAGTACCACGCAGCCTGGCTCGCCCAAAACAAAAAACCCCTCCGCCCCTGGTAGAGCTCGACGGCCTTTTGGGCTGCCGACATGCGCTCCCATCCGCTGGGGAGGAGCTGGCCCTCGGGCCAGTCTGCCGGGCCGGCAGCGGAAGAAGCGGCAGAGGCGGCGGCTCGCTGCTGCTGCTGCTGCTGCTGTCGCTGCTGCGCCGAGGCGGCCAGGGAGCGCGGCCTGGCGGCGCCGCCGCGGCGGGCGCCGCGTTCGAGGGCGGCGAGGCGCGCTTCCCTCGCGGCCAGCGACTCTCCTCCTTCGTTCGCGCTGCCGCTGCCGCCGCTGCCGCTGGCGTCGGCGTCAGATCCGCTGCCGCTCTGGTCGCCATCTGAAGGGGAGGCGCGGGCGACGAGGTTGGAGCTTTTCCGCAGCAGCAGCACGAGAGGGAGAGGAGGTCGAGGGGCAACTGCGATCGACGTCGTCGGCATTTGCCGGCCAGCGCTGGTCTTTGCCGCCGCCGAGGCCGCCGAAGGGGCCGACGTCGAGGCCCGCGCGCAGGTGCCCGCTCGCGCGGAGACGAGCGTTTTCTGCATCTTATCTGTCTTTGCTTTGACTGGGCGATGGAAGCTGGCTGGAGAGGAAACGGTGGAAGCGGTGAGAGTTCCGAATGGCCTCCGACGAAATTCTATCTAGAAGAAGAGTGTCGCCAGCCAAAAAAAAAAGTGTCTGACACACTTTTCGCGCTCCCTTTTCGCGTCCGAAGCAAGAGATCTCGCAACCACGGAGCTCAAAACGATCTCCAGCACGTCATAGCTTTTCGGGCTGGCATCGAGACGAACAGAACGCAGCAGTCTCCTCATTCTTTCGACTAGTTTTTTCAATAAGAAGAGGCAATGATCGGCGGCGCTTTGATGGCCTCCATGCCGACGGCGACGATGAGAATGACTGCGCCTTCCTCCTCGTCGTCCCGTGCCGCTTCGGCTCCGAATCTGATCCGCTCGCGTGCCGAAGCCCGCGCCACGGCCACGGGCGCGAGGAGGGCCTGCGGAATTGCCGTCACACCCCCGATTTGCCGTCGCCAAAACCAAAACCGAGCATCACCACCGGGAGCGGTGGCGTCGTCGGCTCTCTTCTCTCCCGTCGACCTCGACCTCGACCTCGACGCCGCGCTCTCGACTCACGCCGCCGCTTTGGGCGACCTCGCCGAGGGCCTCGAGGAGCCCGTCCAGGCCCTCTACCTCGTGTTCCTGCTCGGGTTCCTCGTCGTCGGGGCCTACCTGGTCGTACGGCAGGTGAGAGAATGATTTTAAATTTCTCACAAATCTTTTTCGAATTTCGATGCGAAAAAAAAACGGGAAGAAAACCCTTCTTCGTTTCCTCGAACTCCCCCTCCTTCCCGCCGCTCACCCCCCCCCCCCCCTCCCTCCACGCCGCTCCCCCTCTCACACCCCCAACCACCCGACCAACCGACCAATCAAACCAAAGGTCCTGATCCGGCGCGAGCTCGAGGAGGCCGCCAAGGTCCTCGGAGAGCGCATCCGCACCAAGACCGCCAGCCCCGAGGACTCGTTCGAGCTCGGCGTCATCCTCCTGAGGAAGAAGCTCTACACCAGTGCTCTGAAGAGTTTGGAGAGGGCTCGCTCCGGCTGGGACGGCGCGCCCGCGGACCTGGCCCAGGTGCACAACGCGATTGGGTACGCCAACTTCCAGCTGAACAAGCTGGACGCGGCGGTGGCGAGCTACGAGGCGGCGGTGGCGCTGCAGCCGGGGTGCGTTTTTCTTTCTTTTTTCTCCCTCCACTTTTCCCCCTCGTTTCTTCCGCTGCCTCCGTCCTCCTCCTCTCCCGTCTTTCTCCGTTCCTTTCTCTCTCTTGAAGCGCCTCTCTCTTTTCTTTCTGACGCACAGCATAACACCGCACCACGAACAACACCAACGAAAAAAACAGCTACGTCACCGCGTGGAACAACCTCGGCGACGCCAGGGAGAAGCGCGGCGAGTGGGCCGAGGCCGCCAAGGCCTACGCCGCGACGCTCACGCTGGACCCGGCCAACGCCGTCGCGCGGTCGAGGGCCGAGGCCGTGCGGGCCAGGGCGGGCGCCAACTCCTCTTCCTAGAAGAGGGAGGCCAGCGGGAGAGAGCGAGGGTGCGTGTGAGAGAGAGAGAGAGAGCGATGGGGGGGGAGAGAGGGGGGGAGGAGCAGGATGCGCTTTCCAGCGGCTCGTTCTTTCGATGTTCTTTTTCTTGTTTTTTTTTGTTTGCTCTCAAATTAGTTTCAGTGTTATATCGAAAACAAGACTGGCGCCTCTTTGCCGCTCTTATTCCTTCTTCCCAAGAATCAGTCAAGCAAGCGGACAAAGATGAAATCTTTTTTTCGCGTTATACGAACGTCTTTCGTACGGGGGTGTGTGGTCTCTTTCTCCCTCTCTCTCTCTCTCCTCCGACTTTAAAAAACAAAAAAAACGTTGCCGCTTTCTCTGCTGCTACTGCTGCTGCTGCTGCGTTCGCTGCTGCTGTAGCTGCTGCAGAGCCGCGGCGGCGGCGGCGGCGAAGGAGGCGAGGCCCGCGAGCTCCGCTGCCGGCGCCCCGCCCCCGGCCGGGCCAGCAGCCATCGCCACCGCCGTCGCCGCCGCCTCGCCCTCCGACGGGAAGTGCAGCCACGCCGGCGACAGGCCCGCCCTCCTCACCTCCGCATCGTAGGCCCTGGCGGCGTCCTCCTCCGTGGCGTGGTAGCCCAGGAAGCGCGGCGTCTTCTCCCCGGACACGTAGAGCCCGGCCTTCCACTTCCGCTTCTGCTTGACCCAGGAGATGCCGCGGAAGCGCGACGTCCCGCGCGGGCCGCGCGAGGCCGGCGCCGCGGCCGTCGCCGGCCTCTCGCCCCCGGTCGGGAAGTTGAGCCCGCGGTCCGCGAGGTTCCGCCGCCTCAGCTCGGCGTCGCGCGCCCTCGCGGCCTCCTCCTCGAGCTCGAACGTCCCCAGGTAGCACTCGCCCTCGCCGGGGACGTGCACGGACGCCATCCACTTCCCGGACCTCTTGTACCTCGACACGCCGCGGAAGCGGGACGACTTGGGGCGGCTGCCGTGGAGGGGGACGCGGGCGGCGGCGGCGGCGGCGGCGGCGGCGGCGGCGACGGTGCTGGCAGCGGTTGCAAAAGCGGCGTCCGCGGGAGGCTCGGGGGCATCGAGCTGCCGCTGCTGCTGCTGCTGCCGCTGCTGCCGCTGCTGCTCGCGGTGCGGGGCCGCGCCGCGGCAGGTGCGCGCGAGCTTCTCGAGGCACTCGGCAAGCTTCCTCCTCGCCGCCTCCTCGCCGCCCGCGTCCCCCGCCAGGTGGAGGTCGGGGTCCGACGAGAGCTGCTGCTGCTGCCGCTGCTGCTGCTGCTGCTGCGAAGTCGTCGTGCCGCCACCGCTGCCGCCGAGGAGCGGGCCCCCCAGACCTCCTCCTGGGACGCGCCACGACGGGGAGGAGTTGGAGGCCATGGCCGTTTGCCCTTTTGCTTCTGGCGATTTTTTTGTTTTTTTTCTCGAGAGGAGAAGGGAAGAGAAAGTGAGAAAAGAAAGAAAAAGAGAAGAAGCGCCCATTGAACGTTCCATTGCATTTGTCTCTTTTTCGCCGCTCTCCTCGCTCGCTCTCCCTGCTCTCTTTCCCTCTTCTCTCATCGGCAGCGACAGAGAAGCGTCTCACCCCTTTGCTCGCGAGCGCCGCGAAAGTGACCGCGTGCCTCCGCGCGAGGCAGATAAACTTTTTTTTCTTCCTCTTCTTCGCTTTTCCTCCTTCGGAGGGAAACGCAAACTGAATTTTTTTGAAACTCGACCGGAGAAAGAGAACCCCAGAAGTCTCGACTTTTTTGCCCTTTTTTGCCCAGAAGTCTCGACTTCCTTCTTTCCTTTTTTACAAAAAAATATCTTCCCTCGCCACTCACTGCCCGCGCGGCCGCGACAGCACCGCCGTCGCGAGCGCCGCCACCTGCACCGCCGCGTGCTGCGGGCCCTGCGGGAAGCGCGGGAGCGCGAACTCGGCCAGCGGGGCGGCGAGGGGCTCCAGCGTCCCCGACGGAATCCGACTCAGCCGCTGCCGCCGCTGCGCCTCGGCCGCCGCCCTGCCCGCCCCCGCCCCCGCCCCCGCCTCCGCGCCCGCCGCCTCCGCCTCCGCGGCCTCCGCGGCCTCCGCCGCGCCCTTCTTCACGCTGCTCCGCAGCGCCTCGGCGAACTCCCGCAGCGCCGGCGCGGCCTCGGCGACGTCCGACGCCGACTCGAGCGAAACGATCACCGCGACGGCCCGCGGCGGCTCGCCCGCGCGCGCGGCCACGCGCGCGACGACGGCGCCGGCGTCGCCGAACCTCGCGCCGCCGGCGGCGAACCTCGGGCCCGAGAGGTGCAGCCTGGCCCTGGTCTGGTAGCCGCCGCAGGCCGCGATCAGAGGCCCGGCGGCGAGGGCGTCCGCGGTCAGGACGTTGCGTCCGCGGACGCAGACGAGGTGGAGCGCCAGGGGGTCGTCGCCGAACGAGACAGCGGTCAGGTCTGCCGCCGCTGCCGCCGCCGCGTGCGGGGCTTCTCCTCCCGCCTTCGCGGCGTCGCCGCCGGAGACGGCGACGGAGGAAGTAGAGCGCAGAAGAGACACGTCGGCCCTCCAGTTGGGCCCGGGGAGCGGCGGGCCGCAGACGCGGGCGACGGCCGCGGAGACTGCGTCAAAGGTAGCGCGGCCCGAGAAGGCGGCGGCGGAGGCGCTGTGCTGGCTTGCTGCTCCCGTGCCCGCCGCTGCTGCTCCCGTTGACGCTCCTTCTGCTGCTGCTGCTGCTGCTGCTGCTGCTGCTGCTCCTCCTCCTCCCGGTGAAGGGTTCCAGAGGAGGATCCTGAGGCGCGGTTGGGGTTTTTTGACGTGGGCACGATGAAAGTCAGAGAGAGGTCGAGAACGACCATCGATCGAAGGAATTGCTTGCCTAGCTCTCTTCCCTTTTCCCCGACTCTCACACTCACCATTTCACTCCCATTGCTGTTAAGACAGAGAGAGAACTTCAGAGGGAAACGAAAGCAAGCCCCTCTCCTCTTTCTCCCTGGAAGCGAGGCGAGGGAGGGAGAGAGAGAGATTGAACTCTCTCTTCTCGCAAAACAAAACAAAACTCGATTGTATTTGCCACGTGTATCTCACTCTTCGTTGTTGCCTTCTTTTCCCCACCCTGCGACAGCAGAGCGCTTCTCTCTTTCTTCGCTGCTCGTTCTGTCGTCCTTCTTTCTCTCTCTTCTTCCTTCGCAGAGAGAGGCCCCGGCATCTCACTCTCAGCGGCGAAGGCAAAAGACAGAGCAGACACACGAGAGAGAAAGCAGAGAGACAGAGCCTTCTCTCCGCTCGCCCGTCAAAACACTTCGAAACTGCCGCATCCCTTCCGTCGCAGAAAAAAACGATGTCGTCCGGCGACCCCTCGACCGCGCTCTTCGACGAGTACGATGCCGAGTACTGCGCCAAGGCGACCGAAGTGGCGAGGAAGCTCGAAGGGCTGGGCGGGCTGGGCAGCGCAGGTGAGAAAGACCGATGCCCTGTCGTCTTTCCTTTCATCTTCCATCGCGCAAGCGACAACCTTTCCTCAACCTCTTCCCCTCCCTCTCCGCTCTCTCTCTCTCTTTTCGTCCCTCCCCCCCCAAAAAAACCCAGACGCGCGCCGCAGGGCGGTGCGCGACATCGAGCGCGACCTCTCCGAGGCCGAGGCCGTCCTCTCGCGGATGGAGCTCGAGGCGCGGTCCGCGGCCCCGACGTCGGCGGCGCGCGGCCGGGCGCTGGGCGCCAAGGTCGCGTCGTACCGCGCGGACGCCGCGGCGCTGGCCAGGAGGGCGAGAGAGGCGGCGGCGGCAGCGGCCGCGAGCAGCACTACTACCAGCAGCAACGCCGGGGACCTCGCGCGCGCAGAGCTGGGCCTCGGCGGCGGCGCGACGACCAGCGGCGGCGGCAGAGGCGGCGGCGGCGGCGGTGGTGGCGGCGGAGGTTTCGGCGCGGGTTCAAGCAACGACCGGGACCGAGTGCTGGCGGCGGGCGAGCGCATCGAGCGGTCCGGCGAGAGGATCGCGCAGGGAAGGGCGCAGCTGCTGCAGACGGAGGTAAGATAAGAGCGCGGGTTCTTGATTTTTTTTTGAGAGGGGCGATAAAGCGGGGGGGTTGGGGGACTAAAAAAAAAAAGAGGCTATGCTTTGGCCCACGAACAAAGTTTTCCGAAAAAAAAACCCAACCCTCCAAAAGGCTCTGGGAGCCTCGATCCTCGAGTCCCTGGCGGCCCAGAGGGCCACTATCGAGCGGTCCCGCGAGCGGCTGGCCGAGACCGACGGGTCCCTCGCGGCGGGCGGCCGCGCCCTCAAGAGGATGGGGGCGTGGTTCCCGTGGCTCGGGAGGCAAGACTGAAAAAAAAAGACTAACCATTTCCTTTCAAAACTCTCACCCCCCCCTCTGCCCCCCACTTCTGGAAAACTCCACTGCCACTTTGCTTACTCCTCCTGCTTCTTCTCCTTCCCCGCCTTTCTCACTTTTCCGACCTCCTCCAGGAGCTCGGCGTCTCGATCCTGCAGGACCTCCAGCGCCAGCGCGAGACGATAGTCCACGCCTCCGACGCGCTGCGCGGCGCCGACGACTCGATCGCGGGCGCGCGCCGCATTTTGGGCGTGATGTCCCGGCGGGTCGCGGCCAACAAGATGATCGCGTGGGGCGTGGCGGGCGCGCTGGGGCTGTGCGTGCTGGTTATCCTGTGGGCGAAGATCAGGCGCTGAGATGATATATATAGAGAAAGAGAGAGAAGAGAGAGAGCGCGAGAGAGTCCAGTTTTTGTTCGGTAAAAATTGTTTTGTTTTTCATTTCCCCGAGGTAGAAAAGAAAATAGAAAAAATATCACTCCTTCTTCTTCCACTCCGCCTTCGGCCTCAGCGCCAGGTACAGAGCGGGACCCACCAGCGGGACCGCCCCGAGCGCCGCGGCGAAGGACGCGCCCGACCATTTCCTCGAGCCCGCGTCTAGAGAGACCCAAAAGGGAATAAAGCTCGAGAGCGCCAAAAAGTCGAGCGACGTCACGTGCACCAGTCGAGACTCGTCGAAGAGGCGCGCGAACTCGTTCCACGCGGCGGGGCCCGCGGTCGCGGCGAGCCAGGCCTGCGAGAGGGCGCCCAGCAGCAGGATCGCGGCGGTGACCGGGGACTCGAGCGCCCTGAGCGCGACGGCCCCGACGGCGCCGTTCTTCTCGAGGGCCTCCGGGTTCGGCGGCGCCGTCGCGTCCCTGGGGCCGTCCCTGTCGGCTTCGGGGAGGGACTCCGCGGCAGGGGCCGGGGTCCAGAGCGCGAGGTAGGGCCCCAGGGCGAAGAAGCCGAGCGCGAAGGAGCCGACGACGAAGGGGAAGGCGGGCAGCCGCGGCGGGAAGGGAAAGCCGCCGCCGCCGCCGTCGCCCTCGCCTGCGCCCCTCTTGGCGCCGCCGCTCCTCCCCGCTGGGATCAGCAGCGCGGCGTAGAGCGCCGGCATCACCCCCATCGCGTTGAAGAGCGCGGCGAAAACCCGGTTGACGGCCACGCCGTCGTCGGGGGCGCCCGAGCCCGGGACCAGCTTCGCCAGGAAGTACATGTCCCGCGCCGGGGTCTGGTTGGGCGAGAAGTTGAGGGCGTAGAGGAGCAGCGCGCCCCAGAGGGCGAGGGCTGCAAGCGAGCCCGCGGCGTCGACGAGGGAGGTGGAGGGGGGAGGGGGCCGCTCGTCGCGGGCGGCGCGGCAGGCGGAGCGGGAAGGGGAGAGAGGGGTCCGAGAGCCGAGGCCGGGTCTCGGCGACGCCGACGGCGAGCAGGCGGCGAGAGCGCGCGCGGGGGACCTTTTGGCGAAGGCGCATCGCCGGGATCTTGCTGCTCGCAGAGAAGAAGCAGCAGCTCGTGGCGCGAGCGCCGCTGGGAGCGAGGGGCGCAGGCAGGAGAGCGTCATAGTTCGATGCTTTGATGGGGGATCAAATTGGGCGTGTAAAGAAAAAAATGGTCGTGTGGCAATTCCCATCTGAGAGCTCGACGTTTTTTTGTTTCTTTCATTTTTCATCGTTTCGATCAAACGATCGCGCTCCGCCTCTCTTCTGGTGACCGCTTGGCGCCCTTTTCTTCCACTCTCCGCGCACACGGGGGGCGACACGGCATCAATAGCTCCCTCTCCTCGCGAGATCAAAGGAGACAAAGCAAAAATACCGAGAGAAACGCGCCCTGCAGAGGTCCCGGAAAAGAAAATGAAGTCGATCTCCGTCACGCTCCAGCTCCTGTCGGGCAATGACGTTCAGCTTACTCTGCCCCCCAACTGCTCGAATTCCCAAGCTTCGAAGCTCATCTCGCAAGCCCTGTCGATCAGCGGCGCCGCTGCGAACGACCTCGTGCTGGTCGACACGCTCTCCGGCAAGAGGGTCCTGCTCTCGAGCCTGCGCCCTTCCTCCCCGTCCTCTCCTCCTCGCTCCCCCTCCTCCGCTCCGGCCGCGGCAGCAGCGGGCCCCGAACTCGGCGGGGAGCGCCAACACGAGCGTGACGGAGAGCCGCTCTTCGCCGACGGCGCGGTCGTGCTCGCGCTCCCGGCTCCCAGGCTCCCACCGGAGCGGGTCAGGCGACGCAACGTCGCCACAGCAGCAGGAGGAGAGGCAGCAGCGCGGGGACACAACGGCGAAGGCGGAGGAGGGATCGAGAACGACTCCGACTCTGACGACGACCAAGACGCTCCGCTGCTCTACCGGCCTCCCGCCAATAAGCTCGCCCGCCTCCTGGCCGAAGGGGCCCGCCGCCGCGGCCTCCTCCCGGAATCTGTCCTCGCGGTGCTGGTCCGGATCCCCCGCAACTTCTGGCTGTTCCTGCTGCTCTGGCCGCTGGGAGCTAAGGTGTCCTCGCTCTACTCGCTGGGCCCGCTCTTCATCCTACTTTCGATCGTGGTCGCCATCTTTTGCAACCTCGGCGAGAGGAAGCCCGGGGAGGCGAGCGCCTATTCGGTGTTCAACGAGGGGTTCCGGTCGCTGCTGGGGGAGTTCCGGGCCGAGGCGATCGACGATGGGCTGCGGCGGGGGAATTTGTAGCAGCGTGCTGCGGCGGTTGAGCGAGGTGACGACGGCGCAGGTCACGCGGGCCGAGCGGAGGGCGAGAGGAGGGTTTGGACGAAAGGCCTCGATCACTTTTTTTGTCTTCGCGGCGAAAAAAAAAAAAAAACAATGCGATCGCAACTCTTGCTCCGCCGGCGCCCGTTTGCCCCTCGCGCCGGGAGCCCACAGCAGCAGCAGCAGCCTCCCAGTGACAAGGTCGCCCGGGCGCGAGGAGAGCAGCAGCAACAGTCAATTAGCAGCCCTTTCGACAAGATCCAGCGCATTCGGAAAGTCAAGAAGGCCGGCATCGGGCTGAGCGCCGCCGCGCTTGTCGGCTCGGCCGCTGCGGCCGTCGCCGCGGGGTCCGGCTCCGCGGGAGGGCTGGTATCTTTCCAGCCGGAGCTCCTCGACGCCATTGAGGCAGCCGCGACGGCCTCCGCGGCCCTGGTGGCAGCGACGGGGCTTTCCCTCGCCGCAGCGAAGCTGAGCCTTGGGGAGAGGCTCCACCTCGAGGTCGAGGGCCCCCGCCTCTTCGTCGAGGTCTTGCCCGAGGTCGCCCCCTCTCCTCCCTCTTCTGGCTCTTCTCCTCCTTCTCCCTCCTCCTCTTCCGGTTCCTCCTCCTCTTCTCTGCGCCCCGACGGCCGCCCTCACCTCGTCGTCCGCGACGCAGGGGATGGCCGCGGGCGCGGGGTCTACGTCAGAGAGAGAACCGCCGGAGCGGAAGGAAGAGAGCAGCCTCTTTCACTCCTGCCCCGGGGCTCGTTCCTGGGGTGCTACGAGGGCGACCTCTTGAGCGAGCGGGCCTTCTGGGAAAGGTACCCGGGAGGAGTCGGGGACTATTGCATAGGCTGCGGCGGCGGCTTCTGCCTCGACGGCGCGCCCCTCGCCCGGGAGCTCCTAGAAAGCAGCGGCGGCGGTGGCGGCTGCGGAAAAGAAGAAGAAGAAGAAGAAGAAGAAGAAGAAGAAGAAGAAGAAGAAGAGGAAGAAGAAGAAGAAGGAGGCGGGGTTACAAAGGAGGGGCTCTCGCGCTTCTCCCCCTGTTTGATAAACCATTCTTCAAGAAGAAGCAACATTTCGAGGATCACCCGCCGGAAAGAGAGGAGGGTCGAGCTGTACGCATCAAGAGATCTCTTCCCGGGAGAGGAGCTCCTGCTGGACTACGGGAGGAAGTACTGGCAGGGCCGGGAGGCGGAAGAGAAGGACTGAAAAAAGAGAAAAGGAGATACTTTTTTCCTTTACTTGATAAACGGAATGAACGAAAAGAAAATGTAAAATAACTTTTGTAAACTAGAAACTTCAGTGCTCAATGTTTTTTCTCCCTTTTTCTACTTCGGCCTCGTCAGCGCCGCGGCGAGCTGGGCGACCGTGACCGTCGCTGCGGGGGCCGGGGCGCGGAGCATGCCCCCTTTCGCTGTCGCTGCCGTTGCCGTCGTCGGAGCGCTTCTGGTGCTGCCGCCCCCGCCGCGAGGGAAAGAGGCAGCGGCAACGGCAGCGGAAGCGGCTGCAGCTGCAGCAGCGACGGCAGCAGGATCTGCGACGGCAACTCCCGCAGCGATCGCAGCGACGACCTCGGCGTCGTAGTCGGCGATCGGGAAGTTTGTCTTGGCCGACCGGCCTGAAAAGAAGGGAACGTTTTTTTGTTTTTTGTTTTTTTGGGTCAGTTTTTTTTTCTTCTTCGCCATTTTCGGAAACTTGCGCGCCGTTTCCCCCTCTCCCTCTCTCTCCTCCTCTTCCCCCACCTTTCTCCATGATGAGCGCGCGGTCGTAGGCCCTGGCGGCGTCTTCCTCGGAGCCGTGGACCCCGAGGGAGACCTGATTATGATTTAATTTTAGATAGGGGCCGAGGTTGAGGAATAGAGCAGAAAAAAAGAAAAAAAGAAGAAGGAAAGAAAATACCCTTTTTCTTCTCACAACTCACGTTCTTCCTCCCGAACAGCGCCCCGATCCTCGCCTCCCACCTCCCCTCCTCGCCCGACACCCCGCGGAACGGGCTACGACCCCTCGCGAACGCCGTGGAGCGCCGGCGGACGTGGGCAACGACGAGGTCGTGGGGTAGCAGAGGGAGCGTCTCGAGAGAAAGCGCTGGGGGAGGGAGCGAAAGAGGGGGAGGGAGCGCCGCCGCGGCCGCCGCCGCGGCCGCCGCCGCC
>Ga0315287_10003298_pt1 | contig 15543 bp, 11 predicted proteins | sample YL17G11_0_MG_FD_205037 | JGI IMG/M metagenome (GOLD analysis project Ga0315287, IMG submission 205037) | Sediment microbial communities from Yellowstone Lake, YNP, Wyoming, USA - YL17G11_0 | ecosystem: Environmental > Aquatic > Freshwater > Lake > Sediment | place: USA: Wyoming | collected... | reverse complement strand
CGCATGACCATAGAGCATAAGAAGTATTTAGCCAAATCCTTCGGCATTGATTTCAATCAGTTTGTGAAGCAGGTGACGGACGCGGGCAAGAGTTCTAAAGGTAAGAAAACGACATAACGAGTGAGGATACGCGGAGATTGCTTTTTTTCCTATGGTGTCGTGATCTTAGAAGAAGATCATAAAAATATTGACAAAGCGATAGGGGCTGTGTTACCTCGCACAAGGTTCCGCACAAGGTTCGCACAAGGGTTTTCCCTGGAATTATTATCTGGTACTTCATTGCCCAATGAATAACACCATCTAAAGAAGGAGACAAGAAGTGATGTTTACGAAAAAAAAGTTTTTCCAAGCAAGTATTTTCGCCGTCCTTTTCATTCTTTTTGCGACCCCTATTTTTGCAAGCGAAGCGGATCTGGTCATTCCTGTATTAAGCGCGGCACAAGACAATCTCTTGATGATCGGATTTCTGATTTGCTTTGCCGGGATGGGTTTCGGTCTTTACGAATATTTCAACGTCAAGAAACTTCCGGCCCACAAATCCATGCTGGATATTTCGGAAATCATTTTCCAGACCTGCAAGACCTATTTGATTCAGCAGGGCAAGCTGCTGATCGTTCTTGAAGTATTCATCGGCGCCTGTATCGTCTACTATTTCGGCATCCTCCAGCATATGACCATGAGTGACGTGCTTATTATTCTGGCCTGGTCTGTCGTGGGTATATTGGGTTCATACGGAGTCGCCTGGTTCGGTATCCGGATGAATACGCTGGCCAACAGTCGGATGGCTTTTGCGTCTCTGGAAGGTAAACCGATAAAACTGCTCAATATTCCTCTCTCCTCAGGTATGAGCATCGGTGTCCTGCTGGTGTGCGTGGAGCTCATTATGATGCTCGTGATACTGGTCTTTATGCCCCGCGATGTGGCCGGCGCATCCTTCATCGGATTCGCGATTGGAGAGTCGCTTGGCGCAAGCGCGCTCCGTATCTGCGGCGGTATCTTCACGAAGATCGCCGACATCGGCTCGGACCTCATGAAAATCGTCTTTACCATCAAAGAAGACGACCCGAGAAACCCGGGCGTCATCGCCGACTGTACCGGCGACAATGCGGGTGACAGCGTCGGACCGACCGCCGACGGTTTCGAAACCTACGGCGTTACCGGAGTCGCCCTGATCAGTTTCATCGTTCTGGCCGTATTTCCCCAGTATCAGGCAGAATTGCTTGTCTGGATCTTCGTTATGCGTGTCCTGATGATCATCACCTCCATCGGCTCTTATTTCATCAACAAGGTCGTCTCAACTGCGGTCATGGGGGATAAGGAGAAGGTTAACTTTGAGGCCTCTCTGACGTCACTCGTCTGGATTACATCGATCATTTCGATTATTGTGACCTTCCTTGTCAGTAAATGGCAGCTCGGTCATCTCCCGAATAAACTGTGGTTCACACTTTCTGTTATCATCAGTTGCGGCACGCTCGCGGCGGCTCTGATTCCGGAACTTGTAAAAGTCTTCACGAGCTCGAAATCCAAGCACTGCGCCGAAGTGGTTACGGCATCACGAGAGGGCGGACCCTCTCTTAATATCCTTTCCGGCTTCGTTGCCGGCAACTTCGCTGCCTTCTGGATCGGCATTTCCATAGCCGCACTAATGTTCGTTGCTTACTATACGAGCACATTCGGACTTTCCAACTTTATGGAATATTCGTCGGTCTTCTCCTTCGGTCTCGTGGCTTTCGGCTTCCTGGGAATGGGGCCTGTCACGATCGCGGTGGACAGCTACGGTCCGGTTACGGATAACGCACAGTCTATTTATGAGCTGTCCCTGATCGAGACTATCCCGAATGTTGAAAAGGAAATTGAAAAAGAGTTCGGATTCAAACCACGGATGGATGTGGCCAAGCACTACCTGGAAGAGAATGACAGTTGCGGAAACACCTTCAAGGCGACCGCCAAACCGGTTCTGATCGGCACGGCCGTCGTGGGGGCCACGACCATGATTTTCTCGCTGATTCTCCTGCTGCGAAAGGCCCTCGGAATCCAGCCGGAAATGATCTTGAATCTGCTGAATCCTTACACACTGCTCGGATTCCTCTGTGGCGGAGCCGTTGTTTACTGGTTTACCGGTGCGTCCACACAGGCCGTCACAACCGGCGCATACAGAGCCGTCCAGTATATCAAGAAGAACATCAATCTTGACGATGAAGCGAGCCTGAGCGCCTCCACCGAGAACTCAAAGGAAGTCGTCAAGATCTGCACCCAGTATGCGCAGAAGGGTATGTTCAACATATTCCTCGCGATCTTCTCTTTCACGCTGGCCTTCGCGTTCTTCTCCGCTCCGGTTTCCGGACCCGAGCCCGCGTCCTTTTTTATCAGCTACCTGATATCGATTGCCGTATTCGGCCTTTTCCAGGCGATTTTTATGGCGAATGCCGGCGGATGCTGGGACAACGCCAAAAAGGTCGTTGAGGTTGATTTGAGAGAAAGGGGAACACCGTTGCACGCGGCTGCCGTTATTGGCGATACCGTCGGCGATCCCTTCAAGGATACCTCTTCGGTCGCTTTAAACCCGATCATCAAATTCACGACACTGTTCGGGATTCTGGCAATGGAAATGGCCATTGCCCCGGGAATGCGAGATACCGCCGGAATTATAGGCATCGTATTCTTCCTCGTTGCCATGGTCTTTGTCTGGAGATCCTTCTATGGGATGCGAATTCCGATCGATAAATAAAGGACATTGCCACTGCTGAAAAGAAAAAGGCTGAATCATAATATTAATTTTATCTTTTGAAAGGGGGCCGTGCTGGCCCCCTTTCTTATTTTGACTTGCTGTTTATCTTTCCTTGGCGGCAAACTCAACAACCTCCGCGTGTCTTTTACAACTTTGACCTTCCCACTTATAGAATTCGCTTCAGGTGTTATGAATTATAGGAAAAAGTATTCTTGTATGTCAGCGATGTTTAGACCACGATGTTCATTATCATCTGCAATCTTGAATTCCTCTGGCGGAAGGGATTGAGTGAGGGGCTCCCCTCGTTATGTGCAGCAAGAATAAAAAATTTATTCCTATTTGTCTGTCAGGGAAGCCTGATTTTTTTGTAGGGGAATCCCTACAAGAAAAGAGAAACTCTTGATTTGTTCTCCAAACCTGAGTGGGTTGAAATCATAAAGCAAGGCAAGGAAGAAGTATCAAAAGGCATCAAGGGGAGAGAACTTCATGAGCTGGAAGATTGAAGTTAAACCCACCGCCGAGAAACAGTATTTAAGCCAGGAATGACGTGATTTTCCTTGTGTCATTTCGAAGGAGCGCAGTGACTGAGAAATCCTTGTCCCGAGCAAAGGGAGGGATCTTCAAGATTTCTCCCGGAGTTTACCCTGAGTGAACCGAAGGGGTCGAAATGACAAGAAGGGGTCGCAATGACAAGAAGGGAGCGGGGAAGACAATTCCGAAGTGTGCCGCAAATTCGTTCTTGATTTTATCAATATTAGGTGATACGTCGTTCTCAGAATCTATATTTAAAGGAGGTTCCATGCCAATCATAAAACCTATATCGAGCCTTCGTAATCAAACACGCGACATTGCCTCTTTGTGCCATGAACAGGACGAACCGGTTTATCTAACCACGAACGGTGAGGGAGATCTCGTTGTTATGAGCATCGAACATTATGAAAGACTCAATGCCAGGGTCGAGCTTTTCGGAAAGCTTGCCGTTGCTCAAGCTCAAGCTGCTGCGGGAGAAAAGGGACTTACCCATACTCAAGTAATGAAAAAAATCAGGCAACGTTTGCATGGCAAATAAGCATGTTCTCCGTTATCTTCCTGTAGCTGTTGATGATCTTACCTCGATCTTCGACTGGATCGCAAATGACAGCCGGGCTAATGCAGCGGCATTTATTGATAAACTCGATCAACGCATTGGCAATCTTCAAACTCACCCGCTTCTTGGACACATACCAAGAGATGACACGCTTAGAAGTTCCGGCTATCGTGTCCTTGTTATCGAATCCTACCTTGCGTTCTATATTGTTCGTGGCAAAACTGTCGAAATTCACCGAGTTGTCCACGGCTCTCGTAATTTAGACGATATTGTATAATCCTTTGTCCGTTTTTTCTTTACGTTACAAAACCTTTGCACAATGTGCTCTCTGTCATTGCGGTGAACTGAAACCCTGAGCTTAGCGTGAGGGGAAGTGAAGCAATCCTTGTTTTTCTGCTGCTCATGAGATCGCCACGGGCTTTGCCCTCGCGACGACTTAGTCGGATTGCCGCGTCGCTGGCGCTCCCCGCAATGACATAATAATAGTTGTGCAAAGGTTTCGGTACATTTCAGATAACATCCTCGCCAAAAAACTGTGTCATAATTCTCTTTTTGTCATTTCGGTGAGTCGAAGCCCTGAGCATTGCGAAGGGGAAAGGAGAAATCCTTTATCCTTCGCACCCCCTTTATGAAAGGGGGTCGGGGGGATTTTATTCCACTATCAGAAATCCCCTGTAGCCCCCTTTGTCAAAGGGGGCAAGAAGAAATGACAGTAACTCTGGATTCCGGCTGGAGCCTGCCCTCGAACGTCTTCATCGGGGGCCGGAATGACATAATTTTCCTTGTGTCATTTCGAAGGAGCGCAGTGACTGAGAAATCCTAAAGATCGTTCAAAGAGATCTCTCTCTTCGATCGGGACATGGATTTCTCCCGTCGGTCGAAATGACAAGACGGGGCCGGAATGACATAATGGCTGGTTTTATACAGTTATGCAAAGGTCTCAATAAAGTTGTTCTTTTACTCAATAAGTTTATTCTTTAATGCGTAGCTGATGATTTCCGCATTAGTGGTAATTTTCATTTTTTCCATGATGCGGCTGCGGTAGGTGCTTACAGTTTTTTCGCTGAGATATAATTCTTCGGCAATTTTCTTTATTGCTTTTCCCCGGGCAATCATGCGCGTCATGATGATATCTGCGGGATAGTTGAACGTGAAAATGAGGATAGAACTCATGAAGATAAGGACACCGAGGTTGTCGAGAAAAAGAGCGAGAAAGGCGGTCGTCTCTCCCCAAAACCTGTTCTGATGGAATGCGCTCCCTGCCTTCACCTTGACATTTCACCCCACATCAAATGTCCGTATCTTTCGCAGTGACACCATTTATTGAATAAACGATTTCCCGAATCCATCGATAAAAATTAAAGCGCCTCCACCATGTGTCATTGCGGTGAGCCGAAGTCCCGAGCGGAGCGTGTGGAAGCCGAAGGGTGCGTGGCAATCTTTTTGTGAAAACCGAGATTGCTTCGTTTCCCTCGCAATGACGGCTTTTGTCGCTGGATTTAAGGATTTGTTTCCTCACGCCTTCGGGAGTCTCTGAAACATTTTAGTGAATCGCATCATCTCCGCCAGATCGGACATACGTATCTTTCCCGTCATGAAAGCCCATTCCGGTTTCATCTTGCCTAATTCGATGTCATGGTATGCTTTGTCCGAGACATTTACGGTACACTTTGCCTCACCCTTGAATCCGGACTCAACGCTGCATTTGCCTTTCGTGATGTTTACCGTGAACTGCCCGCCTTCGGGTCCGGAGATGTCAAAATGAAATACCGTTTCCCAGTCACCGTCATTTTCGGGCAGATATCGTTCTGGTAGTGTTTGAAGGATTTCAGCCGCCGTCTTCGGCAAGGGGATGACTCTTTCTTCTTTTGCCGATGCGGGCGCGGCTTCCTTCGTAATTGTTTCCTTCTGCTTTTCTGTTCTTTCGGAAACGGGCTGGTAACCTACCTGATCGATCATGATACGGGCTATGATCTCCCTCATGATCTCGGAGGTGCCGCCGACGATGGTTCCCACCCTCGCGTCGCGATACATCCTGGATATCAGGTATTCATCCATATAGCCATAGCCGCCGTAGAACTGTAGACACACATCGGCAGTTTTTTTGGCAAGCTCGCTCGTAAGCAGTTTGGCCATGGAGGAGAAATGGACAGCAGTTTCGCCCTGACTGTGGAGCCAGGCCGTGTAGTACGTGAGCTGCCGGGCCGCTTCCAGCTCCGTCTGCAAATCCGCCAGCGTATGCCGGATAACCTGGAACTTCGCCAGAGGCCGGTTGAAAGCCTGTCTCTCTTTGATATATGTGAGGGTCGATTCCAGCCCGAGAAAGGCGCCGCTGATGGAGCCGATGGCGCTGACCAGGCGCTCTAACTGAAAGCACTCCATGATGTAATAGAATGCCCTGTTTTCTTCGCCGATCCGATTTGTGACGGGTACGCGGACATCTTCGAAGGTGAGCTCTCCCGTATCGGAACAATGCCAGCCCATCTTGTGGAGTTGCCGTGCGGAAAATCCCGGTGTGTCGCGATCCACGAGTATCAGGCTGATTCCGCCTGCCCCGGCTTCAGCATCCGTCTTGGTTGCCACCAATACGAAATCCCCGAAGACACCGTTGGTGATGAAGGTCTTTGACCCGTTGATGACGTAATAGTCACCTTGTCTCACGGCCCTGGTGCGGATTGCCGCCACATCGGAACCCGTGTTCGGTTCCGTGATGGCCAGGGCTCCGATCTTTTTTCCTGTGATGGTAGGGATCAGATAATTCTGTTTCAGCGCTTCGCTTCCGAAGCGGTGTATGTATTCCGCCGCCATATAGGCATGGACGCTTACAGCGGCAGCGAATCCTCCCATGGTGGAGCGAGGCAGTTCTTCGAGCAGGACGACGGAGTAAAAAAAGTCTGCCCCCGTTCCGCCATACTTTTCAGGGTAATTGATGCCGAAGAACCCCAAATCCCCCATCCTGTTCCAGATCGCACGGGGAATACGTTTATTCTTCTCCCATTCCTCTGCATATGGGGTGACCTCCTTTTCAACGAAGTGCCGCACCGTACGCCTGAATATTTCGTGTTCCGCGGTGAAATAGAGCGATTTCATAAACTCTCCTTTTCTTCCTAATCTCTCAGCAACGGTTTTCAGTGCCCCCTTTAGTAAAGGGGGCAGCAAAGCAGTGCGCCGTATCCGCAGGAATAAAGTCCTGCACTTTTCTTTTTTGTCATTGCGAGAAGCGCAGCGACGCGGCAACCTCTACATCAGACTTCTCCTTCTTTATACATACTATCAAGAAGGTCTTTATATTTTTCTTCAATGACCCTTTTTTTCAGTTTCATGGTTGGGGTCATTTCACCGCCTTCGATGGAGAAAGGCGCCGGGAGTACGCGGTAATACTTGATCTGCATATATCGGGGAAGCTGTTCGTTCGCCACGTCCACCTCTTTTTGAATTTTTTCGACGACCAGGGAATGCTTAATCAATTCCGGCCAGGGGCAATCTTTGATCCCGTTATATTCCGCCGTTGCCTTCACGGCATTTTGATCCAGGACCAAAAGGGCCGTCAGGTAGTTACGCCGGTCTCCGTGGACATAGGCCATCTCGATATGCCTGCCGCCGAGAAGCATGTTTTCGATAAGAGCCGGTGCGATATTCTTGCCGCTTGAGGTAATAATAAGCTGCTTTTTCCGATCCGTAATGATTATCCGGCCTTCCTCATTAATTTCCCCGATATCGCCTGTCCGGTAAAATCCGTCTGGAGTGAACGTAGCTTTTGTTTCCTCCGGGTTTCGCCAGTATTCCTTGAAGACATTGGGGCCTTTCACTTCCAGCTCACCGTCCGGGGCGACACGCACTTCAACACCGGGAAGAGGCTTTCCCACCGTGCCGAAACGGTAGTCATAGGGACTATTAAGCGTAGAGGGAGTTGTCGCTTCCGTGGCTCCCCATCCTTCCATGATCAGGATATCCATGGCATCGAAGAACTCTGCAACCTTTTTGCTGAGGGGCGCCCCGCCGGAGACACAGAATTCTAATTGTCCGCCGAAGGCGCCCTTTACTTTTTTGAAGAGGAGGGCATCTGCCAGGCGATGGCGAATCTGGAGATGCCATGGGAGAGGCTGCCCGAGCATTTTGGCGCGTCCCACTTTTTTTCCTATACCCAGAGCCCAGAAGAAAATAGCCTTTCTTATGGGGGAGGCCGAGCGTACGCCTTGCAGGATACTGGCATGAATCTTTTCAAAAACACGGGGAACGGCAACGAAGAAATTAGGCTTAACCTCCCGGAAATTTTCAAGAAGTTTATCGAGACTTTCAGCGTAGGCGATACAAATTCCCATAGAGAGAAGCATGTAATAACCGGCAAAACGCTCAAAGGCATGGGCAAGGGGAAGAAAACTGATGTTGCGTTTCAGTTTGCCGGTATCCTGTACATGCTCAATGAGCATTTCGATTGTTTTGATGTAATTATTGTGGGTGAGGACGACACCCTTCGGGTTTCCGGTGGTTCCGCTTGTATAGATAATGCACATGATGTCTTCGCCTCTGATATGTTCGGCGAGTCCATGGATTCTTGCAATCGCTTCCGGTGAAGGCTCTTCCTGCAGAAGCTCTGAAAAGGGTAAAACCCAGGAAGAATGGCTCCCGGAGAAGGGTTCGGTAAAAACAAAGACATTCTTGACGCTGGGAATTGTATCCCTGACGGCAAGGATTTTTTCGAGCTGGAGATTATCCTCTACAAAGAGGAAGGAAGCATCCAGGTTTTGAATGATAAATGCGGCTTCGTCGGAGAGGGAAGAGGCATAAATGGCCGAATTGACGGCGCCGGCTAAAAGCGCCCCCGTATCGGCCTCGGCCCATTCCGGGCGGTTTTGTGAAAAGATGGCTATCCGGTCGCCGGGCTGGAGACCCCTCTTCATCAAAGCGGAGGCGATGCGGAAACAGATATCCCCGAATTCACCGTAGGATATCGTCTTGTAGTGCCCGGCGGATTTGAACATCAACGCCGGGTCCTTTTCATACCGGGAAAAATTATTCAGGAGAACCTGATTAAAATTTTTGAATGTCATATGGGTTTCAACTTTCAAATTGTTATCAGCTTTGAGTTAACGTCGTTGACTTAAGTAATTGGTGTCGAGAAATCCCCCCCCCCTTTTGCAAAGGGGGCGAACTATCGTAACCACTGCATTACCTCCCCCTTTTGCAAAGGGGGATTGAGGAGGATTTTGACTCATTCTTGCCTTGAGGTAATGATATTGAGCGAGCAGCATTACGCATAAAACCTCTGATTCTTCGCGTTGCGGTCACGGAGAATCGGGGCAGGTGTAAAGCGCGGGCCGTACTGCTTTTCCAGTTCCTCCATAAGGGAAATAATTTTACGGAGCCCCAGGCTGTCTATGTAGCGGAAAGGTCCTCCAAGAAAGGGAGGGAAGCCCAGACCGAAAACGGCGCCGATATCGCCGTCCCGCGGTGATTGCAGGATGCCTTCCTGGAGGCAGAGGGCTGCCTCGTTTATCATGGCAAGGGACAGCCGGTTCTGGATCTCCTGAACATCAAACTTCCTTCGCTTAGTTCCACCGAAGAAGGCATAGATATCTTCGTTAATACCCTTTTTCTTTTCTTTACCTGATCGATCACCGTAGAGATAGAAGCCGCGGTTATTTTTCCGGCCCTTGTAACCGGCCTGGAAGAGCCTTTCCATGGCTGTATTCGGTTGAGCTCCCCTCGCAGCGAAAAGTGGTCCCAGTACCTTTGATACATGGGCTCCCACATCAATGCCGACCTCATCCAGGAGGGCAATGGGTCCCACGGGATAGCCGAATTGGCGCATGGCTCTATCGATTTCTTTTATGTCTCCCCCTTCAGCAAGAATTTCTAAGGCCTCGTTCAAAAGGGGCGCGAGGATACGGGTTGTATAAAAGCCGGGACCATCGTTGACGATGATGACGGTCTTGCCCTGTCTGATGCCCACATCAAGCGCCGTTGCCTTTACCCAGTCAGCAGTTTTTTCCGTCACGATAATTTCGAGAAGCGGCATTTTGGGAACTGGCGAAAAGTAATGCATCCCGATGACCTGTTCCGGGCGTCTTGCTCCCGCAGCTATTTCCCCGATGGGTAGTGACGACGTATTGCTGGCAAAGATGGCATCCTCTTTCATAGAGGCCTCCGTCTCCGCGAGAATTTTTCTCTTGAGTTCCAAGTCCTCGAATACGGCCTCAATAATCAAGTCCGCCTTTTCGAAACCCCGATAGTCCGTGGTCCCAGTAATCAGGCTGAAGGTCAGGTCCCGCTGAAACGGCGACAGGGCCTTCTTTTTCACTTTTCCGTCCAGATCCTGCCAGATTGCTTTTTCTCCCTGTCCCACGGCATCATAACTGACGTCCTTGAGAAGAACCTCCATGCCGTTTGTGGCGCTCACATTGGCGATCCCTGCACCCATGAGTCCCGCTCCCAGAACGCCGATCTTCTTGACAGGACGGACCTTATCCTTGAGAGGATTTTTCTTCATAGCCGTCATGCTGAGGAATATCTGTATCAGTTCACGGGACTGGGGGCTCACAACCAGCTCACCGAATTTTTTTGTTTCCGCCTCCACGCCTGCTGCCGGGCCTTTTTCCATTCCCGCTTTTACACACTCAATGATCTTCACGGGCGCTGGATAATTTCCCCATGTCTGTTTCTGCACCAGTTCTGTTGCCTTCTTGTAGACGATGCTGCGGGTGAGGGAGGTGCTTTCCAATAGTTCCGCCAGAAGGGGCTGCCTTTTTTTGCGCTTAAGAGGTTGATCGGCCAGATCGAGGGCGGCCTTTTTCGCCGCCTGGAGAAGTCCGTAAGGATGGATGAGATCATCCACGAGCCCCATTTTCTTCGCCTGCCGGGGATAGATATTTTTCCCTGTAAGCATCATGTCCAGGGCTGCTTGCAATCCGACGAGGCGGGGAAGCCGCTGGGTGCCGCCTCCTCCCGGGAGAAGCCCCAACTTCACTTCCGGCAGAGCGAAAACCGTCTTGGGATCGTCACTGGCAATGCGGTAATGGCAGGCGAGGGCCACCTCAAGACCAGCCCCCAGGGTTGCGCCATGGATTGCAGCCACAATGGGTTTGGGGAAAGCCGCCATCCGGTTGAGAAGCACGTGTCCCTGGCGGCTCAGCATCTCCGCTTCCGCGGCACTTGTCATGTCGTTGAATTTCTCGATGTCCGCACCGGCGATAAAGTTATCCGGTTTCCGGCTGATTAGCACGATCGCTCTGACAGTCTTGTCGTCTTCGAGGCTGTCAAGGATTATCTTGAATTTATCCACGAGGTCGATGGAGATCTTATTGACCTTCTCACCGGGCTGATCCATCCAGATGACTGCCACACCGTTTTCTCTCTCGATCTCTGCGTAGGACATTGCGGTCTCCGTATATTTTATTTCTTTCGTTCCAGGATAATTGCGTTACCCGTGGCTCCTGCTGCGCAGGAGGCTATGAGGGCGAATGTCCCGTCTTCCCTGATAAGGCGATTGGCTGCCGTAGTGACAAGTCTCGCTCCCGTAGCCCCGAAGGGATGCCCCAGCGAAAGTGAACCGCCGAGGGTGTTGAATTTCTCCAGAGGGACTTCTCCGACTTTTTCGGATCGGCCGAGTTTTTCCCGGGCAAATTCGTCTGATGCAAGACATTTCAAATTGGCCAGGATCTGTCCGGCGAAGGCCTCATGAAATTCAAAGACGTCCATATCCTGAAGTCCGAGACCGGCCATTTCAAGGCATTTCGGCGTTGCATAGGCGGGTCCCAAGAGAAGTTCCTCAAAGGGATCCTGCGCCGTGTAGGCATAGGCGCGGATAGCGGCCTTGGGCGTATAGCCGAGCGACGCGGCGACTTCCTCGGCCATGAGGAGGCAAGCGGCAGCCCCATCGGTAAGAAAAGAGGCATTTCCCGCCGTCACTGTCCCATATTTTTTTACGAAGGCCGCCTTCAGGCTACCCATCTTTTCTAAGGAGGTGTCACCGCGGAAGCCGTTGTCTTTATCTATAGGTTTAAAGTCAGGGGGTACCAGGACGGTTTCTATTTCGCCATCCAAGGCGCCTTCGGCCGTCGCCCGTGCAGCCGCCAGATGGGAACGGACGGCATAACGATCCTGCTCTTCCCTGCTGACATGGAGGCGCGCGGCAAGACGGTCACAATCCTCTCCCATCGTTCGCCCCGTAGAAAATTCGGCAATGGCGGGGATTTCCGGGAGCAGGTCCCTGATGCCTATGCCTTTCGGAAATTGCAGATAATCTTTCAGCCCCTTGTATTTCTGGGCCTCCATGAGTTTTTTTCTCATGGGCTTCCGGTAACAGATGGGAATATCGGACGTGCTTTCCGTTCCCCCAGCGATCACTATGTCGGCCTGGCCGGTTTGGATAAGATCTACGCCTGTCGTTATCGCCAGATTGGCAGATATGCAGGCCATGGTAACGGTAAAGGCGGGAATGCCTACGGGAAGACCAGCGCCGAGGGCGGCTTCGCGGGCGACGTTGGTCGTTGCGAGATTGGAAATTACCGCTCCCATAATGACGCGATTAATTTTTTCAGGGTCGATCTGCGTTCGTTTAACAAGTGCCGCGATGGCGAGCCTTCCCAAGTCGTAGGACATAAGGTCTCTGTAGCCTGTCCCGGCCCGGAGGAACGGGATACGGCATCCGTCAATGAAGACAGCCTTTCGGCCATTATCCGTAGAGGACTTCATTTCTTTTTCTCCATGATTTTATCTGAATAAAAAAATTCCTTCTCGGCTGAAATAAAACTCCTTCAAAATTTATCGACGGAGCCCTTTCGAGAGATCTTCGGGCTCTTGTGGAAATTAAAGAATAAAGCAACCTGCTGCGATGTTTTTACCACATTCTATATCAGAGTTCTATGGTTTTGATTATTGTTGATGATGAAAGATGAGACGGACGGAAGATTGCTTGCATAGAGAGGAGTCAGCAGATATATTTGCCGCACTTTTCGATGAAGGCCCTCAAAGAGGATGTTTTTTATATTTAAACCTTTGCATAATTATCCACGGGTCATCGCGAGGAGGGAAACGACGTGGCGATCTCATTAAATATTATTGGATTATGAGATTGCTTCGCTTCGCTCGCAATGACCGTTTGGATTGTGCAAAGCTCTTATATTATGAATAGGCAATTCTGATTTTATAATTATGGAAATTTATATCTTCCTCGGCATTGTCGCCTTTTGCGCCGGATTCGTTCAGTAGTAGCGGGGTCAGGTCTTTAATCTTGACATTGCTCATCAAGCCATGATAGTAAACAGCCATGGCACGACCACTGCGGATACACGCAGAAAGAGATCGCTCACCATATCGGCCTGCATTACACCTCTGTGAGCAGGCTGATCAGCCGTTCCAGAATATGCTAAAAGACAAGACCTGACCCCCGATGACCCTACTAATAGGAATCCACTATGAATAATTATACTAAATGTTAAGTTAGAGTTCAACAGGTCCTTTGATTATGTCCAATTGAAATATAGTATAAATTTTTAAAACAAGAAACACAGCATTACAGGGAGGAAGGGTCGGAAGACTGAACGTCTTATAGGAGGCATGAAACGCCAGGTTCGCGTATAGATCAAATGTCTGCAATCGAAGAGGAACGGCGCGCTCTCTTGCAGAGTTAATAGCTCAATCTTTTTCCGGCGTGTCTTTTCCTTTACTGTTGATATCGGGGAGCTTCCTGTATCCGGCGCCGCACTCATTCCTGAAAAAAGCCCATTCTTCACATTCACTGCCGTCGGGGAAGATACAAACGCCGTATTCGCCTCCGTCGGCGTTGGCTCTAATCTCCAGTGTATAACCGGATTGCACGCAGTACACCGATGCCGGGTTTGCCATTTTAACCTCTTCGGAACTGACAGCGTGTTGGACGAAATTGCCGGAAAACAGCATTACTCCCATTAGCCCGATGGCGACAATTTTTTTCATCTCGGCATTCTCTTAAAATACAAAGAGTAAAATATTCCTCTCTGTGTAGTAGAAGGATGAAACAGGATGTCCCGATAATGGAGATCGGCAATCTGACCGGGATACAAAAAACAGGCTACCATACGATGCCCCTTTCTCTCAAATAATCCTGAGGCCATTTAAGGCCTAATCTCGCTGCTATTTTGAAGTTCTCAATCGCCTGATTGTCGTTGCCAAGATTGCGGTAGGCAAGCCCACGGTTGCCGTAGGCGCCCGCGTCTTGCGGGTTGAGTTCGATTGCCCTGTCAAAATCTCTTATGGCCCGCAAGTGGTCGCCAACCTTGCCATAGGCAACGCCCCGGTTGCTGTAGGCCATCTCAAGTTTCGGGTCCAGCTTTATGGCTGTGGTAAAGTCCTCGATCGCCTGATTGTTGTTGCCAAGCGCAAATTGGGCAGATCCCCGATTGTTATAGGCCATTGCGATTTGTGGATTTATCTGAATGGCCGTGTCATAATCCTTTATGGCCTGATTGTAGTTGCCAAGAGCGCTATAGACTGCTCCCCGGTTCACATAGGCATCCGCATATTGCGGGTACAGCTCGATGGCCCTGCCATAGTCCTCCAGCGCCTGCTTATGGTCGCGAAGTCTACCATAGGTATTGCCGCGGTTATAAAAGGCATCTATATACTTTGGGTTCAGACTGATCGCTTTGTTAAAATCCTTGATCGCCTCTTTATAATTGCCGAGGGTATCATAAACGAGGCCCCGGTTATTATAAGCTGCGTCAAATTTAGGGTCTATCTTCATCGCCTGATTATAATCTTTCATTGCCTGCTCGTAGTTGCCCGTCTTGGCATAGACGTTGCCCCGGTTAATATAGGCTACTGTATCTTTCGGCTTGAGTTTCAGCGCCCTGTTAAAATCATCGATGGCTTGCTCGTTGTCGTTCAGTATGTCATAGATGACCCCCCGGTTATTATAGGCGCCCAATAATTTCGGGTTTCGCTCAATGGCTTTACTATATGCATCGATCGCATCCTGGTAATTTTCTGACATGCCCAACGATAATCCCTTTTCAAACCATTCAATCGCTGTGAGCTTCTTAATGTTTTCATCATAATCAACTTTCCGTTTTTTTCTCGTTTCACCCTTTGCCGCCGTCAGGTCTTTTCTCAGCGTTGCATTTTCGCTTAACAGTTCGTCCGATCGCCTCTTTAGCTCCTCCAGTTCCTTTGTCTTCACGCGATCTTTGCGAAGGGCTTGAATCGATTTGATGACGTCATCGGTATCTGCCGTAATCTTCGCCTTGAGCCAGTATTTCAAACTATCTCCGTCCCATTTTTGATCTATGACCTCCGCCTTTACTATGCCCGCCGTGAACGCAGTAACCTGGTCTTTTGTGAGCTGGAAGTTCTTGACTGTTGTTTCACTTTCAAGATAGGTGCCCAGCTCCTCCAGGAGAAGCCTTTTTACTTCCCGGAGGGCGATGGTCCGGCTTGAGTTCCTGCTGTCGTCTTCACTTGCCTGGTAGGTATATTCCTTGATGAAGGTCTTTGTTTCGGCAAAGGCAAAGGACGAAGATAGGGCGAGAAAGACTAAAGGTAAAATAACAGTTCTTTTCAAAGATAACTCCTTTCAACAAAGACCCCGCTCTCTTTCAGAAGCGGGTTGATTAATATGATGGCAGCCGTCCCAAAAGAGAATCAGCTTATGAGGTCAGTAAATATATTGAGACAAGTCCGAGAACGATACCAGCGAGTTGTTTGATGGTTAGTGCTTCACCGAGAAATAGATATGACAAAACGACTGTTA
>Ga0315287_10003297_pt1 | contig 15545 bp, 15 predicted proteins | sample YL17G11_0_MG_FD_205037 | JGI IMG/M metagenome (GOLD analysis project Ga0315287, IMG submission 205037) | Sediment microbial communities from Yellowstone Lake, YNP, Wyoming, USA - YL17G11_0 | ecosystem: Environmental > Aquatic > Freshwater > Lake > Sediment | place: USA: Wyoming | collected... | reverse complement strand
TGAAGGCCTCTTTCTGGTTAAGATCTTGGGAAAAGCGGCTGGCGCGGCGGAGGATGCGGCGCAGCACGTAGCCCCGGCCTTCGTTGCCGGGCGTGGCACCGTCAGCAATGGCGAAGGCCAAAGCACGCAAGTGGTCGGCGATCACTCGGTGTGGCGTGCCTGTTACGCCTTGGTCGTAGGCTACGCCGGTGAGTGCGGCGATTTTGTCAATAAGTGGACGAAAGACATCTGTTTCGTAGTTTGAACCGGAGCCTTGGACGATCGACAGGACACGTTCAAAACCCATGCCAGTGTCTACATGTTTGGCGACCAGGGGCTTTAAATTGCCGTTTTGCAGCCGTTCGTACTGCATGAATACATTATTCCAAATCTCAATATAGCGGGCATTGGTGCCGTTGACGCCGAGCTCGGGATGGGCGAACGTTGCTGCTTGAGTGCTTAGGTCTCCCATATCAAAATGGATTTCGGTGCAAGGGCCGCAGGGGCCGACTTCGCCCATTTCCCAAAAATTTGATTTGGCACCAAAGCGCATGATCCGCTCTGGAGCGATATCCGTCTCGGTGCGCCAGATGTCAGCGGCCTCGTCGTCATCGGTATAGATAGTAGCGAAGAGGCGGTTCTTTGGAAACTTCCAGACCTCAGTGAGCAGTTCCCAGGACCAACGGATCGTTTCCTTTTTATAGTAATCGCCAAACGACCAGTTGCCGAGCATTTCAAAAAAGGTGTGATGGTAGGTGTCGCGTCCGACTTCGTCGAGGTCGTTGTGTTTGCCAGAGACACGCAGGCATTTTTGGGAATTGACGGCGCGCTTTAGACCAAGGCGATTGTCACCAAGGAAAATTGATTTAAATTGGTTCATCCCAGAATTGATAAAAAGCAAGGTAGGGTCGTCATGTGGCACGACCGGCGAGGAGGGCACGAAGGTGTGGCCTCGTTGGGTGAAGAAATCGATAAACGACTGACGTACTTCTTTACCGGAGAGGCGGGGAACACCCCATCTATTCGCTGTCTCGGTCATATACGCTCAAATCCTAAGAAAATTGGCCCGGACGTACCGGGCCAAGCTTGGCTAATTAGTACGACTAAGGGTCGTTGTTTATTCCACCTTGATCAATTCAATCTCGAACACCAAGGTCGAATTGGGGGGAATCACGCCGCCTACAGCGCGTTCACCGTAGGCTAATTTCGCGGGTATGACTAGCTTACGCTTGCCGCCTTCTTTCATACCCTCGATGCCTTGATCCCAGCCGGCAATGACACTCCCGGTACCTAGTACAAAGCTGAACGGTGAGCTGCGGTCCTTAGAACTATCGAACACGGTGCCGTTAAGCAACGATCCAGTATAGAAGACCGAGACTTTCTTGTCCTTTTGAGCCTCAGCGCCCGTGCCTTCCTTAATGTCGGTTTTTTCTAATTCTGCGGGCGCCTCGGCGGCTGGCGCTGCAGCGGCTGGCGCTGCAGCGCCTTCTGTTTGAGCGGCGGTCGCAGGGTCGGTTGCCGCAGGTTGGTCGATAGCAGCTGTGGTTGCAGCTGGATCAGCCTTCTTTGAACAACGATCGCAACCAACCAAGACCACACAGGTGACTGCAATAAGGCTAAATGGCAAAGATCTTTTCATATGTGGCGATGCTCATCTGGAATGGTTTAATTCTGCAACATACCTCCAGTAATGCTAATAGTTTGCGGGTGGGAGGTCAATCCTTTGGCGTCGCTTTGTCTAGAATGACTGGGCGCGCTTGGGCGGGCCCAGTACTAGGGACGGTGATGAGGGGCGCAGGTGCAATCACGGGTTTAGCCTCGGATCCCACCACTACGACTTTTGGACGAGCGCTTGGCTGATTTGGCGTGAAGGTGTAAATTTTCCCAGGAGGCAATACCCTGGTTTCACTTGATTCTTTGACCGATTCTGCTTCTTTGGCCTTGGCTGTAGAGTCAAATACACTGGCAATTATGAGAATTGAGAACAGGGCCAACTGTCGCAGCATCATCGTTACCTCCAGTGAAAATCGTCGGTAGAAGACACCGACGGCTTGATGCCATTTTCATAAAATACTGCAATTGTGGGTTGTTGCTGTCATTGTGGGGCGCGGATCGCAAGGATGGGGACGGTGCGGGCCGCGGCCACAGCGGGATAGAGTGCTGCGAGAAAGTTCATAGCAATAAGGCCAAATGCGATCTGCTTGATGTCTCCCATAGTAATGCGGCAGCCAAGGAGATCTTCGATACCCTTCGTTTGCGAGGCGACACCATCTTTTAAGAAGATGGTTAGGTCTAGTCCGAATTGGTGGAGGTACCAATAAAGCGGAGATGCCACAACGGCGCCGAGGACAAGCCCGAGAAGGCCGATCATAAGCGCCTCGCTCAAAACCATGCTGACCAGGGTAACTGGCGTTAGACCTAGAGCAAGCATGACGCCAAATTCTCGGCGGCGCTCAAGGATATTCAGCATCATGGTGTTTAGTATGCCAATCGACACGATGATTCCAGTGAAGGTAAATAGTACGCGGTACAGTGACGCATCCAAATCGATGGCCTGGGCGACATCCGGAAGGGTTTTGCGCCACGAGGATAGCTCAAGAGGTAGCGACCCTAAACGTTTCTTGAGGGCCTCGCCGATGGCAACTAGATCGGACTCAGGTGGAGCAAAAATAGCTAAGAACGACACTCCGTTCTCAGGATAGTCGAGAGTCTGCCGCATCAAGGCCAGGGGCAGTACGACAAGGTGCCCATCGAGTTCTAGGCTTCCAGTCCTAAATGTGCCCCTAAGATAGGCGATGCTAGAGACGATCTGGCCTTGGCGATCGGTGGTCGTAAAGATCACCTTTTCGCCGAGATTAACGCCGAGGTGTGCGGCCATGGCGGCCCCGATTAAACACCCTTGTTGATCGCCTGGAGCCAGCACGGTGCCGTAGACCAGGTTCGCCAACATCTGGTTGCTGGCTATTGGTTCGACTTCGGGGTCGATGCCAAGGAGTGCGGCCCCTGTACTGCTTTTGCTGGTCGCGATGACCGCCATGGCGGCGATACGTGGAGCGACTAATGTGACGCCGGGCAGCTGAGCCAACTGCTGGCGTAGCGACTGGTCCCATGCGAACTGGCTAGACGGCGAAGGCTCAGCAATGTATCCGGGTTGGCTCACGCTAAACAGGCCATAGCCACCCTTGGCTCCGGAATCAATGAGGCGGTCATACATACTTTGCCTAGTGCCGATAAACACGACCGCAACACAAACGCCAAAGGCGACGGACAGCGCGGTAATTACAGCTCGGCGGCGGTTGCGGAAGAGGTTGCGGGCACCAAGGCGGATAGCAAGAAACAGCAAGGTCACTCCCCTTTTGCTTAGCGCGGCGACAAAGCTTGAACGGGTACCATCAGTGCTACCTCTAGCCCAGGGTAGATGCCAAAGATAAGCAGAGACAGCATCATGAAAATGATAGGTTTGAGCGTTTGCATGACGGTGATTTGGGGATAGATGATTGGCTCCAAATTGATGCCGGAGACCGAAAGGTGGTCAACTAGGGGTGACAAGTCGAGGCCAGTTCGGGCAAGGATAAAAGCGACCGGCAGGCCAATGCCTGCGGCGACTGCTGCGGTCAATAAGCTGCTCCAACCAGCCTCGGCCATGATGAGCATGAGGATTTGCCGCGGCGTCATGCCGAGTGCTAGCATGGTGCCAAATTCGCGGCGACGATCGTAAATGGCCATGAAGGTCATATTGAGAATGAGACCTCCCAAGGCCAGGTAAATGAATACAAAGATAAAATTGGCTGAGACAGCAAGCAAATCGATGATCTTGGCAAGCAAAGGCTTGAGCTGACGCCAAGACTTTAGATCGGCGGTCAGCTCTGGACTGGCGGCAAGTTGATGGAGCGTGAGTTCGGCGGCGGCAAAGGAACCGTTGCGGTCGATGCGCGAAAGCGCTACTTCATGCACGCCTTTTTCTAGCAAAAAGAAATCGCGGAAAGAAGCTTCTTGGAGGTATACGGCGCGGTTATCGATCTCGCTGTTGACGGACTTCAAGATGCCGACCACCTGAAACACCGAGTTGGCGAGTGAGCCATCGGCGGCCTGACTCAGCAGCACTAACTCTTGACCTGGCTGCAACTTTAAGTGACGAGCGAGCAATTTGCCGAGTACCACCCCTGTGGGTTTGCTTGGTGTCAACCAGGAGCCAACATCGACGTAGTGTTCGATGCGGGTTACCTGCGCTTCGCGATCCAAATTAAGGCCGCGTACTTGGACCCCGGCAGAAAGGCTGGCGGCGGCACCAAGCGCGGCACCATATAGCCTTGGTGCGCTATAAAATCCATGTTTAGTCAGGGTGTCTTGCCATGCCTCAGCATGTGGCATCGTGGTGTAGAGGTCGGGGTTAGCCAGGTATCCTGGTGCGTGCAGCTGGAATTCACCGATTTCAAACGAGGTTGCGGTCTGCCCCAACAGGTCGCAGAGACCAGAATTTAGACACCCCCAATTGAGCATGATGGCCGTAATGGAACCGATGCTAAAGGTTTTGAGCGCGGTGCGACGGGGGGTGCGCCCTAGATTTTTCCAAGCGAAGCTACCTAGGTTCATTGGGCCCTCGCGCAACCTACCTAAGGGCCATTAGTGGGCCTTTAGGTTGTCGACACTAAAAAAATCTGGATCTAACCGGATATCGTGGCGGAGAGAGACGTAGATGAGGTCGGTACGCTCGCCTGGTAGATCGGCTGGGGTCACCGAGATCTTGGCTGGAGCCAGCTTGCCGCCAAGCTCTTTCACGTCGCTGAAGACGATAGTGCGAATCTTAGCGCCGCGCGCTCCGTAGAAGACTTGCGAGACAGGGATCGCGCGCTCCTTTTCAACAACCATTCGCAATTTCGACCAAGTTAACTTCGATCCGGCTTTGGGCACGAGGTCGATGGTCCACAAGGCCGTTTGGCCGCGCTTAGTGGCTTCCACGAAAGTGGCGTCGTAGTCGCTTACTAAATGACTTGAGCGCACTAAGTCGTCATTGGAAAAGTGGCTGCCCATCCAGCTGCTGCTGCGCATGGCTGCGCTGACCTTGACGGTGCGATCGATCTTCGGCAAGAAGTTGTAGATATCTTGGCCCAGGCGTAGGGTCATCGTGCCCTTTTCTTTGGGCGGGGCGTTGATCTTTACCAGGGCTTGTTTTTCGCCTTCGGCCCACAGGGTGAGCTTTAGTGCGCGCTCATAATTAGCTGTTTTGACGGTCATCATCATGTCTGCTTGGGACTTTTTCGACGCCCATAAATTGTCGACCCCGCTCAGGACCTTTTTTATCTCCTCGGAACTAGCATTACTAGCACCTTTCCCCGCAGCTACCGCCGCTGAGGTGCAGGCTAGTTGCGCCAACAGGAGCACTACAAACCTTCGGCTGAGGCATGTGAAAGGACAAAGGTATCGTGATATCATGGGCAGACCGTCTAGAATGGTTTAGGCCATTATACCGAAGTCTCGGTGAACCCACAAGCCGACGCTGCTTTGGGCGCTGAAGCCGTGGCCGGGCAGGTTCTTTGGTCATTTTTGCAACGACCTTTTAGCACTGGGGGCACAATGCGGCAGGAAGCCTCGGGAGATCTCATTGTTCGAGTCGACGATGTACACAAATCCTACGGGTCTGGCGCCAGCCGCGTCGACGCCTTAACCGCGGTGTCGCTCCAGGTCGAAGCTGGCGAATTCTTGGCTCTGAGTGGACCATCGGGGTCAGGCAAGAGCACACTGCTAAACCTGATCGGTGCGCTCGATGTTCCGACTTCAGGAACGATTTTGCTTGAGGGCAAGGCTATTGGTGGTCTGAGCCGGACGGCATTGGCGCGCATCCGCCGCGATCGTCTCGGCTTTGTATTTCAGGCCTACAATCTGATCCCGATCATGACTGCGGTGGAGAATACGGAGTTTACACTGGCGCTGCAGCGGCGCCCGAAACAGCAGCGGCGTGCCTTGGCTATGGAGGCCTTGGCTCAGGTAGGGCTCGCCCACCTAGCCGATCGGCTCCCAGGTGAGCTCTCTGGCGGACAGCAGCAACGGGTGGCGATCGCCCGGGCAATTGCCCCTGGCCCAGCGGTCATTCTTGCCGACGAACCCACGGCCAATTTGGATTCGGTATCGACGGCCGTACTGCTCGACCTCATGCAAGACCTAAACAATAGACAAAAAGTGACCTTTATATTTTCAACGCACGATACTCGCGTGCTCGAACGCGCCAAACGTATTGTTGAGATGGTCGATGGACGTTGCTCTGTTCACCAATAGAACCATAATTTGTTACTTTGCCCTTGCAGCCTGTGTAAGTGTGCTTGCATTTGGCACGCTAGTTCCGGCAGCTTGGTCCAGTACCGCCGTTGATCGCGAGGGTTCGGCGCGTGTTGCGGCGACCTACGATAAGAACCCCGTGAGCCCTGATCTTTACCCAAACCAATACGAAAGCAGCGAGCAGCTATTGGTGCGGGAAAGTATCAAGGTTAAAGGTCCCCGCTCATTCCGCTTTGAGTTCAACGCCTATATACTGGCGATGAATTCGTCTGACCGCACCTCCTTGTCGCAGACCTTGATTAACTCGAGCAGCGAGGTCAACCGCGCATCCGCTTTGGATCGGCATTGGTACCGCACTGAAAAGCTTGATGGCTACCTGACCGTCGACCGGCTCAGCGTCAGCCGCAGTGTCGGTCGTGCAGAAATTAATGCTGGGCGCTTCCCCATTAGCCTTTCAACCATGTCGATTTTCACCCCCAACGATTTCTTTGCACCTTACCGCCCCTTGGATTTTTACCGTGATTATAAGCCCGGTGTAGACGCGGTGCGCGTAGATTACGGCATTGGCAAAAAGGGGCAGGTTTCGGCTATCGGCGTCGCTGGCTATGACGTGCCGCAGATTGTCAGTAGAGCCGGTGAACAAAACCAGGGGTCAAGCCGCTTTTTGGTCGGCAACTCGGCGATTCTGGCGCGGGCCGCACAGACGCTGCGTGGATTTGAAGTAGCGGCATTTGCCGGTAAACTCGCTACCGACAATATTGTCGGCGCGAGCATGCAAGGTGGGGTGAGGCAGGTGGGCTTGCGTGGTGAGCTGCACCAAAAGTGGAGTCGTGTTACCGCTGGCTTAAATCAAGCCCAGGCCGTAGTCGGTGCGGACTACCGGTTGAACCCCAAGATCGTCATCGCTGGCGAACAATTTTATAATGGAGCGGGCTACGCGAACCCGAGCGGCTACGAGGGCCTGTTCAACAATCCCACCCCATCGCTGGTCTTGGGTCAGCTATATTCCGGAATCGCCGGAATTTACGAAGTTACCCCGCTGTTGCAACTGCGGACGCTGCTGGTAGTCAATGACAGTGACAGGTCATTTCTGATTTCGATGCGTGGCGTTTTTTCCGCCACTGAACGAACAGACCTCAGCTTGGTCGTCCTTGCGCCGCATGGCCCACCACCGCAGAAATTTGTCCTCAAGAGTGAGTTTGGCGCCTACCCAATGGTTGTTTCGATGCAAGCTAGCGTCTATTTTTAACCGCTGAGGGAACTTAGGGCTCACCCTGCAGATTGCTTATGTCGCTTTCCATCTGTGCCGCCAGAATCGCGTAATAATCAACCTTGTCGTCGGCGGCTTGGAGCAGGCGTGGGCTGGTCAGATTGATTTCGGAAACATAGCCGCCGATGAGGTCGAACCCGGCGAGGAAGACACCGTGTTGATGGAGTGCTGCGGCTACTTGGCTGACCCGCGCGACCTCGGTGGCCGTTGGCTGGTAGGCCTCGAGGGTGGCACCGGCGCGGGTATTTGCGAGAAATTCTCCCGCTGCGGGTCGTTTAAGGCACCAGGCTAGTGGTTGGCCGAAGCCGGTAAAGACCCGCACCTCGCCGGCATAGATCGCCGGGTTAAAGGGCTGAATCAAGCGCATGCTAGTCCCTTCAGCGGTTGCGGCCTTGAGCTTGGCTAGGATCAGCGCCTTGCCATCCCTCTGCAGCTCTAGTCGCTCGACACCCCTACCACCAAAAAGAGTCAAAGGTTTCAGTATGGCGTCGCCATGAGCCTGATTCTCGACAAAGGCCATGAGGGCCTCGCTGTCGCTGCTGGCCAGCGCCGCTTGGCAGGCTGCAGGAAACAGCAGAATCGACAGCTTTTCGTTGAATTGCCGCAGCGCGGCCGGGCTATTGTAGACGCGGACGCCGCCGCTGCTGGCCGACTCGAGCAGCCAGGTTGTGGCGATATAGTCCATATCGTAGGGCGGATCCTTGCGCATATGAATGGCTGCGAAGGTCCTAAGGCTCAGAGCCTCCTCGGCACCCGCGCTAAACTCTTGCGCGCTGCCGTTAAAGGCGAGGCGTCGGCAGCAAGCGACCGCCGCCAGGTCGCCCCCGCTCCAAGCCAGATGCCGTGGTTCGCACACCCGTATGCCATGCCCCCTGGCGGCAAGAGCAAAAAGCATGCGTAAGCTAGAATCCAGCGGCCGGTTCAGCGAGCCCAGCGGATCCATGATGAAAAGGTGTTCATAAACCATGAAACGGCTACCCCATACTTGCGAGACCAGGACCTCCGATGCTATGACCCGGTGGAGAAGTCCCTGCTACTCTTGTAGCCAAAATAACCGCCGGGGTCCCCGATGAACTTGCGTATGCTTGACGACTTAGATCTTACTGGTAAAAAGGTATTTCTCCGGCTGGATCTGAACGTGCCAGTTAAAAATGGTCGGATCACTGACGAAACCCGCCTGATCGAGGCGATCCCGACGATCCGCTACATCCTCGAACGGACCCACAAGGTGGCGATAGGCAGCCACCTCGGCCGACCCGATGGAACTGTTGATTTGAAGTATTCCTTGGAGCCGGTTGGCGCGCGCCTCGCCGAATTGCTCGACCGCGAGGTCTGCTTCGTTAGCGACTATATGCAAGAGCCTTACGACCAGACCTTAGGGCAGCTCAGTCCCAATCAGTTGGTGCTTTTAGAGAATCTGCGCTTTCATGCCGGTGAAACCAGTAACGACCCGGATTTTTGTCGGCATATGGCCCGCGGTATCGATGTCTATGTCGATGATGCCTTCGGCACCTGCCATAGGGCCCATGCCTCGACCGTTGGCATCGCCGAGATGATTGCGCCTGAGCGACGTGGTGCTGGCATGCTTATTGATAAGGAACTAAAGGCGCTTAGTGGGATCCTGGAGCGCCCCGAGGCCCCATTTACCGTGGTCATGGGGGGGGCAAAGGTCGCCGACAAAATCGCCGTGATGCTCAGCTTGATCAACCGTTGCAATCATTTGGTGATCGGCGGCGCGATGGCCTACAGCTTTCTCAAGTTCAAAGGGGTGGCGGTGGGCCTATCCCGGGTCGAGGAAGACCGGATGGATTTGGTGGAATCGATCTTTCGCAATGCTGATGCCAGGCGCGTGCAGATTCACCTGCCGGTCGACCATGGCGCCGCTAGCACCTTCTCGGAGCAGGCCAGCCGTGCGGAGGTGGATAGTGCGGCTATTCCGGCCGGTCTGATGGGCCTGGATATAGGCCCTAAGACGATCAAGGCCTATAGCTCGATCATTAGCCGGTCTCGGACCGTATTTTGGAATGGTCCTATGGGCGTCTTTGAATGGCCAGCCTTCGCTAGCGGTACCATGGCCATGGCCCAGGCTGTCGCCAACTGCGACGGTCGGACCGTTGTCGGCGGTGGCGATTCGGTCGCTGCCTTGAACAAAGCCGGTGTCGCGGCTAAGGTGACTCATGTGTCGACCGGTGGTGGTGCCTCGCTAGAGTTTATCGAGGGCAGGACGCTGCCTGGCCTGAAGGTTTTAATGCGCTAATACTTTGCTAAGGCTTTGATCATATGGCAGTCGTCCGGGTTAAGATGTTGGCTGGCAATTGGAAGATGAATAAGCTGAACAGCGATCTGGAGCCGTTTTTCTCCGCTTTCATGCAATCTGCGGGGCTGGTCTCCAGCGCCGATTTGGCCGGGCGTTTAGACCTTCTGTTCGCCGTTCCAGCGACCCTGCTCGCTCGTGCCGTTGAGATCTGCAGGCCTTTAGGCATCAGGGTAGCGGCGCAAAATGTCCATTGGGAGGCCAGCGGCGCCTATACTGGTGAGACTTCTCTGCCTATGTTGCGCGAGCTTGGGGTTTCGGCGGCCTTGATCGGCCACAGCGAGCGGCGACAGTATTTCGCGGAAAGCGATACCAGCGTAGCCAGTAAAACCACGGCCTGCCTCCGCGACGGGGTGCTGCCGCTGGTCTGCGTTGGAGAAACCTTGGACGAGCGTCAAAAAGGCATGACGGCCGAGGTGATCACTAGGCAGGTACTCAGTATATTAGCCGCTGTGGGGACTTTGCCTAAAGACCTAGTTATCGCCTACGAGCCGGTATGGGCCATTGGCACTGGCATGACGGCGACAGCAGCTCAGGCCCAGGAAGTCCATGCTTTGATCCGCTCCTTGGTCGCAGCACAGCTGGGTATTCCCGTGGCCGCAGGCCTGCGCATACTCTATGGCGGCAGCGCCAACCCGATTAATATTGCAGAGCTTTTGCAGCAAAATGATATCGACGGCGCGTTGGTTGGCGGGGTTTCGTTAAAGCCCGAGGAGTTCGCTAAGATGGTGCGGTCGGCGCTTTAAGCAGCGATTTACTTTAGCGTCTGTATCGTAAACAAGTTGCTAGCTTCTCTGCCCACAGGAGACAGGGTGATGGCGACGAAGATGACGGCGTCTCCAGCCTGCAACCAGCTGCTTCGGACCAATTGGTCATTGACGATTGGCAGCACCTGGTCGATGTTTGGATCGATGTCGAGAAGCAGGGTTTGGACACCGCGGACGATCGCCAGGCGGCGCTTGACGGCTGCTGAGAAAGTTACCGCGATGATTGGCACCGGAGCGCGAAAACTTGCTAGTTTTAGCGGCGTGTTGCCGTTTTTTGTGATGGTGACGATGGCCTTGGCGCCGACGCGCTCTGCGCTGCGTAGGGCGTGGTAGGCTATGGCGTCCATTTCATTAGCCACGGTCGGTGTGTGTTTGATCCAGTTAGGCTTGATGTTCGTCGCTGCGCTCTCGATGTCGATGATGATCCGCGCCATGACTTCAACGGCCTTATCGCCAAAGCGGCCGTTGGCGACTTCTTCAGAAAGCAGCACTGCATCGGTCCCGTCGATGACGGCATTGGCGATATCTGAGACTTCGGCCCTGGTCGGGGTTACGTTGTGGCGCATCGATGCCAGCATCTCGCTTGCTGTCAGCACGATCTTCGCTTCGTCATTGCAGCGCTGAATGATTTCTTTGGTGATCATTGGCACCGTCACCGGATTGAGCGTCAAGGCCATTTCACGCCGTGAAATCACCACGCCTTCGAGGTGGGGCAGCAGTTCGGGCAATTTTTCGTACACTTCACCGGAATCCACCTTAACCAACAGCCAAGGAGTATTGTCGCCGTGTGCGGCGGTGAGTTTACGGCGAAAGTCGAGTAGGTAAGGCAGTGACCATTGGCCAGAAATGATGAGGTAATCAACCCCCTCCTGGATCAGGCTACTGAGATCTGCGACATCGATCTTGGCGCGCTCCGGGTCACGCCGGGTATCTGGGATGGTCACGTCCATATCAGGGAAGATGGTGCCGCCTTGGCTCACCTCCAACTCTGCCTGGTCTTGGCTGCAGCTGAGGGTGCGCAAGACGACGTTGCCGGCGCCGATGAATACCTTGGCATCATGCTTAAATAGATGGTCCCAAGTGGCTGATTTGAGGGTTATGGCACCAGGAAGCTCGGTGGCTGAAAAAGTCAGCCGTTCGCCGAAGGTCACTTCGCGGGGCGCCGCTAAATTGCTAACGACGGCCTGGGTCCAACTAGCTATGTCGAGCATGACGGTGCTCTCTAAGCCACGCTGGCCTTTGCCGCGCAGGGCGTGGATGAAGTCTTGGATCGGCGCGATGAGTTGGGCGTCGTATACTAGGCGAAAGACATCGACGTCGTTATCGTCGGCGCTGCGGGCACTGGTGCCGAGCAGGGCTTTGCCCTCGAAGGATTTTACGATCTTTGTCCGCCGCGAATGCTGCTTAATCATGACTGCCTCGTGCACAGGGTCTGACCCACCAGTATAGGCCGATTATCCTGCTCTTGTACCAGGTTAATTCCGGCGAGGGCAGCATGGTCGTAGACGATCACCACGGTCGAACCGAGCATGAAGGTCCCGATCTCGTCGCCAATAGCAACGGCCCGAGCAGGCTGGAAGGAGGTCGAAGACCTTTGGTCGCCACCTGCCCGCCTGCCATTATTAGTCACCAGGTCCGGCGCTAATGGCGTCACCATCCGGCCGACGTTGAAGGCTCCGACCATGACGACAAAAGCCGTGCCGCCGCGCTCTAGGTCGAAGTGGAAGACAAGGCGTTCATTGCGCGAAAACAGACGAGGCACCCGGGCGACGAAGGTGCCATTAACCGGCCACAGCTCGCCGGGGAAATGCACTACCTTCGTGACGCGTCCGCTGAATGGGGCATGAACCCGATGATAATTGTGCGGCGCTAAATAGATGGTTTGATACCAAGCAAAGGATTGTTGCAGTTCCTTGGCTTGGGCGTCAGCGCCAAACAGTAGTTCGGACACGGCGTAGGGGAGCCCTTTGGCCTGAATGGCCTGCCCCGCCTCGACGGCGGCTGAAAGCGCCAAGTAGCCATCGGCTGGAGAGCATACCGGAGGGCTTATTGGCCGCAAGCCGGGCTTTAGGGACCGGGTGAACAGGTCTTCGATGGTCGCGTAGTGGCCAAGTGGGGCGGCGGCTTCGGCCATATTCAAGCGAAACACTGCCGCGAAACCGCGGCAGCTAAGATCTGCCAGTGGTTTTGGTAGTTTAGCTCGCGCCATGAGGCCGGTGGCAAAGCTTAATGCGTTTTTTGGTGCCAAGGCGAGCATCCGAACTGCGACTGAGTACATACAAGCACCTTAAAAGTTTGAGCCTTAGACGTTAGGCCCATAAGCTCGATGAACGGCATCTTCTCAAGGTCTCAGCATACACTTTTGTGGGCTAGGGCACTCCAACTGCCGCTCTTGGTATACCTGTTGCTCACTTTTAAAATACCGGAATATTACCTTGGGCTGGTTGACATTTGCCGTCAGCATTGCCTGGCCTTGCTGCCCCCAATAAGGTAAAGTGGACTCATCTTGAAGGATAGCGGGAAAGTGACCGTTCGCACCAACGTGGTGTGGGTCCGGGTCGCCCTGTAAAGGAGCAGTATGACATCTACATCGAGTACGGCATCTTCACCGGCGACGCATGTGAAGCATTCAGTCAACGCTAAAGCCGCGCGTGTCCTGGCGAGTTCCATCTACCGCCAGCTGCAGGACGAGGGCTGTGAAGCTCGTGACATCATCTCAGTTTCTTCGCAACTTATCGATTTAGTCACCACCGAGTTGCAGAAGATCGATCTCTCAGAGGCGTGAATTTTGCGCCGGCATTTTCTTCCTAGCGCTAGGTTTGTTATCATATTCGTATGAAAACAAAATCAGCCCGAGGAGCTTCGACGCGGCAGCGGATCTTGTCCACTGCGGCGGGGCTCATGTATAAAAATGGCGTAAATGGCACCAGTGTCGATGACGTTTTGCACGCATCGGGTACCGGCAAGAGTCAGTTCTATCACTACTTCGCTAGCAAGGATGCGCTGGTGCAGGAGTTAGTCACCTATCATCTGTCGGCCCTGCCGGCGGCTCAGGAAAGCCTTTTGGCCCATTTGGGGACGCTGCCTGGCCTCGAGGCCTGGCTCGATCAGATACTCGCGGACTATGCGCTTGGTGTTTATGCTGAGGGCTGCCCTATCGGCAACCTGGCCAGCGAAATGTCCGGCCAAAGCGAAGTACTGCGGGCCAATTTACAGGCAACGTTTGGCTACTGGGAGGCTTGTCTGACTCAAGGGCTGATGCAGATGAAAGCTGCGGGGACGCTGCGACCTTCAGTCGTTCCGGCTGAGCTAGCGACCTTTTGGGTCGCGGCAATCGAAGGGGCATTGCTATTAGCGAAAACCGAAAGGTCGGCAGGTCCCTTGACGGTGACGATCCGGCAAATAAAAAGCTATCTGCACCTATCTGCCGTCGGGGGCAGCGCCAAGGGCAAACCTAAGCGGCACGGCATGCTGACTTTTTGCCCTTAGTCGGATGAGCGTCGGCTTGTTGATAGGCGGTGACGAAACGGCGCACTAGCGCGACTTGGTCCGTGTCTAAGTCTGGCGTGAGCAATAGTGTGATTTCGGTATTGCGGCGATTGCTTTGGCGCTTGGTCATTGCTACGAGCAACTCCTCAGCACCGCCTTCGCTGCAGCATAGGATCTGATGCGGGGCAAACTCGACGGTCCGCCGGGCGAGTTCCTGCGTCGAAGAGACGTCGACTAGACGCACAGCAAGGCGGAGCTTAGCCTCGATGAGATGCTTGGTCGTAAAAGACTTATAGGCGTTGTCTTCAATGATCAATATTTTGGTCTTCAAATTAAGAACCCCCATGTAACAAGTATGGTACTGGTTTATTATAATACAAATTCCTTGCCAAGTAATAACCACCCGATTTTTTTGGAAAATTATTATTTCCTAAGCTAATTAGCCACACCTTATGCTAGCTGTTAGCCCCGAATTTCAGCTCACCTGTGCCCTAAAAGGCACAACCAAGAGTATAGCGATGCATTTTCATATAGTTGGCGGTGGATTAGCTGGTTCTGAAGCCGCATGGCAGGTCTTAAGGGCCGGATATCCTGTTACTTTGCATGAAATGCGGCCGACCCAGATGACGCCTGCGCACAAGACCGGCCGCCTGGCAGAACTAGTGTGCTCGAATTCACTCAAGTCGATGTCTCCTGGTTCGGCTCCAGGCCAGCTGAAGTTGGAGATGGCTGCATTTGGCTCCCTGATACTGTGCGCTGCTGAAGCAGCAAAAGTCCCGGCCGGTCAGGCGCTGGCGGTCGACCGCGAAGTATTTTCAACCTTTATCGAATCAGCACTGCAAGCTGAGCCGAACTTCACTCGGCAGGATCACGAGGTCACGGCATTGCCGACGGCTGCGGACATGGAGGCGCGCGGTGAAATCTGGATTGTTGCAACAGGGCCTCTGACCTCAGCCCCCCTCGCAGCCGAGCTCGAGCGTTTGACCGGGGGACAGCACAGGCTGTTTTTTTATGATGCCATCGCGCCGGTGATAGCAGCCGATTCGGTCGACCTCGAGCATGCGTTTAAAGCTAGTCGCTATGATCGCGAAGGCAACACCGAGAGTGACGGTGACTATTTAAACCTGCCGCTCAATAAAGCTGAGTATGATGCTTTTATCGACGCTCTGGCTGCGGCAGAATACATGCCGCTGCATGCCTTCGAGAGCACCAAGTATTTTGAATCCTGCCTGCCGGTCGAGGTCATGGTTGAGCGCGGCCGCGAAACCCTCCGCTTTGGCCCGATGAAACCCGTAGGATTGACCAACCCAAAGACCGGGCACCGCCCATGGGCTAACGTTCAGCTCCGCATGGAAAACACCGCTGGAACCATGTACAGCATGGTTGGATTTCAAACCAAGATGAAATGGCCGGAGCAGCAAAGGGTATTTGCACTCATTCCCGCCCTGCGTGA
>Ga0315287_10003296_pt1 | contig 15546 bp, 11 predicted proteins | sample YL17G11_0_MG_FD_205037 | JGI IMG/M metagenome (GOLD analysis project Ga0315287, IMG submission 205037) | Sediment microbial communities from Yellowstone Lake, YNP, Wyoming, USA - YL17G11_0 | ecosystem: Environmental > Aquatic > Freshwater > Lake > Sediment | place: USA: Wyoming | collected... | reverse complement strand
ACGCCGGACTTCCAGGGCTTCAGGTTTAGGGCGGAGATTCGGCTGCGCGACCGCTACGGGGCGATCAACCAGGGATACGGGTCGGCGTCGTTCTTCCCGCAGTTTTTAACCCCGGAGCAGAGGGCGCTGATCACGAAGTTTTTCGGGGGCTCGGTCCAAGCCTACCTTGAAAGCACCGGCGATCCCATGGCCTGCCAAGGCTCGTTCTACTATACCCTGCCGTTGTTGGACGTGGAGCAGTTCACGATCATGCGCGGCGATACCCTGCTGAGCAGCGGGGCGGGCGGATTGATGTGGCTGGATTACATCGTCCAGACCTACGACCAGCAGGCCATGGATGTCGTTGTCAAGGACGGGTCGTGGCAGTTCTTCGCGATCCAGCTCCCGGAAGAAAACGCCGCGATCATGGTGCTCCAGGTCAACGGCCTGTACGGTTCCTTGCCGGTCGCCACGCTCTTCCGTTACGACAGTGACCGGACCCGCAACCTGGCGCGCAAGCCCGCGCATTCCTGGGGGATCGACGAGATCAAGATCGAACCCAACCCCAATAATATCTGGGTCAGCCCGGACACCGGCCTGTCTTACCACATGCAGTACCGCATCCGGCTCGGGTCAGGGGATCATTCCGCCGACCTTTTCATCAAAATGGCGCACCCAAACCAGGAGGTCGTGATTGATCCGCAGAAGATCAAGTATGAAGGATTGGGCGCGGTCGAGGGGATGCTCGAGGGCTTTCCAGTAACCGGCCAGGTCTTTCTGGAAGTGCAGCCGGCTGGAAAATTCTAGACTGATCTGCCCCCAATACTCTGGGGCTGATGGCTTATCACCCAAGGTCTATGCCCAATCAGAGGATGCAGTTGGAATATGCCGGGGATGGCTCCCAACAGCGAGGCGCCTATTTCTTTATCGAAGCGAGTATCTTGTCCGCGGCTGTGGAACCGGCCCAGGCAGCCCCCATCAGCGACGGGTCGCCCACATAATCGCCGGCGAAATATATCCTGCCCACCGGCTCCCTTAAGGCCTTTTGATATTTCGACCCGAAGCCGGCAGACCATTTAAAAACCCCTTTTTCCCACCGTTTGATTGAATAGGCGAGGATGTCCTTTGAAGGGTCAAACTCCGGGCTGACCTTCTTTAAAACGCCTGCGGCGCGCTCCACCAGCGCCTGATCGCCGAGTTTCAGCGTCTCAGGATTGGTAATGGTTATGCTGACCACGGTGCCCTGGTCCGGCTCTCCGATCATCGGGCCGGTCTGGTTGATGATGCCGTTGACGCTTTCTCCCATGACCAGCACGCTGTCCCTGGTAAAGTTCTTGAGATGAAGCCCCAGCTCAGTCATGGGCGAATAAGCCACCGCCCCCAGCGCCTCGGCTTTTTTTGCGGACAGGCCGGTCACGATTTTTTTCGCCACCTGCGCGGGCGCGGCCATGATCAGATACTCGGAAGTGAATTTCCGGCCGTCGGCGCATATCGCGGTCACCGCAGCGCCGTCCTGAAAAACCTTTATGACCTCGGCCTTGAGATAGACCCGGCCCCCGGCCTTCTTGAAATCATCTTTCATTTTCTCCAGCAGCGCCCGGTTGCCGCCCTTGACCAGGAACTTGCCCTGGTTCTCGTCCCCGTTCCACCCCACCAGCACCACGGCCGACAGGTTCCTGAGGTCGCCCCCGGTTTCGATCCCGGTCTCCCCGTTGAAAAACTCGTACACATGCGCGGGAAATTTGGAGAGATACTCGCGGGAGTCGATCTTCTCCAGCCGGTCCCATTCCCGGTTGCGCGGCTCCGCGTCAAAAAAGAACTCCTTGCCCTTGCCGGCCAGCTTATAATCGATCCTCATCTGCTCGTAAGCGAGATTGATGTCTTCCTCCATGCCTCCCGGCGCGGGCAAATCGCCCTTCATCTTTTCGAATTTGCCCTTCCAGATAAACCCGCCCGCGTTAAGGGGCTGGGTCGGCATAGATTTTATATAAGCATCGACCACGGGATGGATCCCCGGGAAAAAATACTGGGTTCCTAGGTTGGCGGCGACCCCGCCGAGCAGGGGCGAGTACAATTTACCTCCCACCGCGTCCTCTTTCTCGAGTAGGACCACATCAACGCCTTTCTGCGCGAGTAAAAGAGCGCCCGTCATGCCTGCCATTCCGGCCCCGACTACGATCACTTGCGCATGCTCCGCAGGCGTAGCAATCTTCGCCCGGGCATGACCGGGAACAAATATTATAGCCGCGGCAGTAATAACAATCGCAACAGACCTCATCGACATCTTCATTTTTTTCCTTTCGGGGCGGCCAAACATCAGACAATCGTCTGTATCGCGCCCGTTTTTTTAGCCGCCCCGTATGTCTCTTTTGATTCTATTGAGCCCGAACTTCCTTGTCAAGATTTTTTTTGGGTATGTTTGGAAAGTGATCAAACCCGGACATCAAATTTCTTAAGGCCGACAATATTCTGTTAAATTAAGTCTATTTTCACTGTGGCTTGAATTCGTAGATTTCGACAGAGCCGATTTTGTCGGCCAGGCGGTAGTTTTGTCGTAGAAATTTGTCCAGGTCCGGGAATTTTTCGGAGATTGCGGTTTTCATGCTTGGCGAGGACAAGCCCACGCTGATGTAGCCGGGGATGTAGTCGTGGATCACGAAAAAGCGCGGTTTTTCATTAATGATGGCGTCGCTGTATTCCTGAATCCATTGTTTCTGCCGGCTGCTCATTTCTTTTCCGGGCGGGGTTGCGAGCACGTACTGGAGGCAGCAGAAGCGGGAGGCCATTTTCTGCTTTAAGAGGAACGGGATCAGGGGATAAGAGCCGCAGAAGTCAACCTTTTCATTGGGTCTGAGTAAAGATTGAATTCTTGCCACTGCGCGGTGCTGGTCAATGGTCTGGTGAGGGTCTGAGTAATAACCGTTCACATCAAGATACGCTGATTGCAGACCGCGGAAGGAATGCTGCGCGGAAAAGATCATCTGTTCCGGGTTCACGGACGCGAGCATCAGGACCACAAGCAGGAAATAAAACACCGGCATGATAAATTTCCTTGACCCGTTTTGGATCATTGCCTGCAAGATTGATCCTGCTCCTGTCCATGCCCATGCCGCGAGGATGATGAAAATTCCCCAGAACGGGAGCAGATGATAGGGGAAATATTTCCTGAGCAAGAGGTATGAAAAAAGATTGGTCGCGCACAGAAATAATAAGAGCCAGAACAGGGTTTTTTGTCTGGGCGCAACGGATTTGATCGGGAAGATCAGGACGGCCAGGACCGCGGCGAAGAGCAGGACCGGCTCCTGGACGAACAAATCGTGGAGCAAGATTATGGGCAAAAACCATTTGGGCAGATTGGCGTAAATCAGGTTGGGAGTGATCCTATAGATTGAAAAGTTATACCAGATGAGCGCTTTGTATAATTCCGGGAGCTGGTCGATCCGCCAGTAATATAAAATCACGAGCAAAGCCGGGAGAAAACAGCAGACCGCGTAAAGCGCCAGCTCCGCCCATATAAGTTTTGGTCTCTGCTTGATCCCTTGCACCAGGAAGAATATCCCGAACACCAGCCATGAGAGTCCGAAGGTGGGCTTGAGCAGGACCGCGGACCCGAGGCATAGTCCCGCGACTGCGGCCCTGAGCCAGACTTTTTTATCAAACGCGAAGCTCACCGTAATCGCGATGAGCATGAGCCATAAGATGTAGCCTTCGCGCTGGCCGGTGTCGGTCATGCCGTTGCTGAAGTAGTAGATGCTGAAGAGCACCCCGGCCAACACCCCGGCCTTTTCAGACCCGGAGAGTTTTTTGGCAAGGTAAAAGGTCATGGCCAGGCTGGTCATCTGCACCAGGAAGTCAAAGACCCGGAAGCTGATGATCTTGTCCCCGAAAATTTCCTGCACCGCCAAATTGATTATGAAAATGCCGGGGTAATTGGGGTCCCAGGTCCCGGAATAGGGCGGCTGATGATAAGTCTTCCAGACCCAGGCGCCGTAAGCGTAAATCGACTGGTCCAGCCCGAACCCGAACCAGAGGGTGAGCGACAGAAAAAATCCGCCGAACAAAACCGTGAGCAGAAAATATTTGTGTTGGGCGAGAAAACTATTGCGGTTGTTTTCCATGGCTACAGGAAAAATTATACAAGAGATGCGCTGATTAATAAATCAGCGCCGTAGGGGCGAGTCTCTGACTCGCCCGTTTGTGCGCGGACAGGCCTGTCCGCTTGACGAAGGCGGAAGTGTCGTGACAATGGGGCGACCCGCCGGGTCGCCCGTACAATGCGCCCCTATGGAATGATCGGCAGCTTGATGCGCGAGGCATGGCCCGCATCGCGGTGCACGAAGATGATGGGTACGATGTTGGCGGGGTTGTCGGGGTTGTTGTCAAAGGAGAGCCGGGGGTTTAGCCGGAAAGTGGGCCAGTCAGCCGCGGCAATGGACACGCGCATCTGGTGTCCTTTTCTGAACACCCATGAGGTGGGCTTCAAGTCAATGACCAACTCCACGATGTTGTTGTCCGCGAAAATCCCGTCCACATACTGGGCCTTTTCAAACCCGTGCCAGGGCAGGTCCGGGAGCACATTGACCTTGTATTTGCCGGACTCGATGATCTCATCGTTGTCCACCAGCTTTGCAAAGCCGGAGTTGAGCAGGCCCTCGGTCACCATGATCGCCTCTCCCTTCTCGTCAACATCCTCCAGGTAGACGAAAAAATCCCCGTAGTCCGCGCTGGAAGACACCCACAAGTCCGCGATCGGGTGGCCGGTGACTTCAATGTCTTTTTCCATGGGCGCGGAGGTGTAGGTCAGGCACTGCTTGTCTTTTTCAGTGCGGATGGGCAGCTCGTCCGGGGCAAGCCCCATTGTGGAGAGCCAGCGGTTGCCCTTCTTTTTTCCATAACGGGAATCGTGCTTGAAGTTTGTGATGTATTTGTCAGAGCCGTCCGCCCCGCGGGCCGCGGCGAGTTTGCCCGAGCCGTCAAAGAAATAATCCGTGATCACCTGTCGCGCAAGCGGCCACTCGTTCTCGGGCCGGAACCCGACCCCGTTCATGACATAGATGTAAATGGGCGGGTCTTTGTCGATGCCGTTTTCAACGCCTTTGAGGTAGCGGTCGAAAAAGCGCAGCAACTCGGCCGGGGCTTTTTCCATCAGGCCCTTGGTGTCGTCTCCCAGATATTTCCAGAACGGGCCGCCCCCGCCGTGGTAGCCGGGCACGATCAGCATCTTGGAGGGGTTGGTCTTTTTGAGCGTGTCATAAATCTCCGCGGTGCCGCGCGTGAAGGGGTCAAACCATCCGCCCACATTATAAACCGGGATGCCGGACTTCATCATGCCCGGGATCGCGGAACTGGGGCTGAAGTCGTAGCTCGTGTATTTGTTGAACGGGAACGGCGGCTCGGCATCGATGAAAAACATGGAGTGCGCCCAGGAATGATAGTCGAGGTTTTGCTCGTGGTCCTTGGTGGCCAGATAATAAATGTGCTTGCGCGGCTGGTTGTCCTTGTAACGCGGCTGGTCAGAGGCGTCTTCCGGGAAATGATAGTCGTCCAAAAAAGTGCCGTTGTGGTTCAAGTCAATCGGGAGTTCGTCGTCCAGTCTTCCGTCCTTGTCCTCGTCAACCACCGGCGCCGCGGGAAGCGCGAAACCTTCGCCGCCCTTGAGGATTTCCGCGAAGTTCAACTGGTAATAATTGAGGTTCATTTTGGTCAGGCCCTTGGAATATTCTTCCATGAACTCCTGCATGTAAATGCCGCCCGGATAGACCTCGCCGTCATAGCCGTCGAGCGGGACCATCATGGGCGCAATGGCCTTGAGCGCCTTGGGCGCCTGGCCCGCGGTGATCAGTTGCGAGTACCCGGTGTAGGACCCGCCGATCATGCCCACGTTGCCGTCGCACCAGGGCTGCTTCGCGATCCAGTCGATCAGTTCGCCGCCGTCTTTCGCCAACTGGGGCATGAAGTCAGCCTTCCAGCCGAAAGACGCGCCCGAGCCGCGCATGTCCGCGCGCACAAAAACATAGCCGTGAGAGACCAGCATCCGGAGCGGCTTGCTCATGCCCGGCACCGAGAGCACATCCAGGACCGGGTTGGTGGTTTTGGCGATCATTTTCCGGATCGCCTTGTGCGCAAGCCCGTTGTTGGGATCAACAAAGGCGCGGGTGTATGGGGTGTATTCCACGATCACCGGGAACGCTGTTTTCGCGGGGCCGTCCGCAGGAATAAAAATGTCCGCGGCCAGCTTGACCTTGTCCGACATCTCAACATATTCCGAGATTTTTTTGTAGTTTTTAAATTCGGCAGAAGTGTATCCCGAGTATTCGAAAAGCTTGGAAACTTTTTCGGAAGGGGCCGCGACCGGCGCCTTCTTGGCTGAGGCGTTTGCGGCAAAAAGAATTGAGAGCGACAAAGCAACGACTAATTTCAAATAATCCCTTTTCATTTATTTTCTCCTCTGCGATTTTTTCCGGGCCATGACTTGGATGCGCTGGCTGAAAATTAACACATTGCATGAAAGCTGTCAACGAATAAATCGTCAATCATGAAACCGGGTTTCAACCGCGTTTTGCGACTTCCGGTTTGTTTGACAGGTCGGGAAAAAGCTGATAAAAATTGAGGCGGTTTGGAAGAGGACCCGGGCCGGTCAAGGCCGGGCGATAAAAAAATGGGAAACGGAAGAACCATAATGGTGGTTGACGACAGCGATGTGGCGCTGGAGATCATCACCGACGACCTCACCGAGGCCGGGTTCAGCGTATTGCCCGCGCGTTCCGGGGCGGAGGCCAATGAGGTGATCGCCACCGGGTACAAGCCGGACCTGATCCTTTTGGATGTCATGCTGCCGGGCATGAACGGGTACGAGTTCTGCGCGCTGGTCAAGGGCAAGCCCGAGACCAAGGACATCCCCATCATATTCGTGTCCACCAAAGACGAGAGCGAGCTGAAAGAGATGATCGTCAAGGCGGGCGCCAACGGCTATCTGCGAAAGGCCGTGCTCACCGGGGGCGGGCTTTCCAAGCTGATCGAAAAATACCTGAAATAATTTTTGAGGCCTCTTCGCCGTAGGGGTGGGGCTTCCAGCCTTCGTAGCCGATTCATCCTTTTCATCCTTCGCAGTAGCAGTACTACTGCTACGGAGAATGGACGCAGTAGCGGTACTACCACTACGGAGAATGGAAGCTACTTCGGCGGAGTAGGCTGCCCCACCCAAAGCAGGGCAAGGCAAGCCTTGCCCCTACATAATCAAGGATAGGGCTTGCTGGCGTAAGCGGGATTGAGTTCAACAGACTTCTTGAAGTCGGCCTCGGATTTCTTAAGATCGCCTTTCAATTTATACGCCAGGCCGCGGCCGTAATAGGCCTGGGAATATTTGGGGTTCAGCTCAATGGCCTTGGTGAAATCAGCAATGGCCGGGTCCATCTGCATCTGGCCCTTGCCGGCATAGGCCAAGGCCCGAGTGTAATAGGCCGGGGCGGTTTCAGGCGCGATCTCGATGGTCTTGTTCATATCCTCGATGGTCTTGTCATATTCTTTTTTGCGGTAATAAGCCAAGCCACGGTTAAAGAGAGCGTAGGAGTTTTTGGAATCGATGGCCAACGATTGTCCCCAGTCCGCGATCGCCTTGTCCAAATCGCCGGTCTTGGCATAGACCACTCCGCGGTCGTCAAAGGCAGCCGCCATTTGGGGATCGACCTCAATGGCCTTTGAATAGAACTTCAGCGCCAGGTCATACTGGCCGTTGGTAAAATAATCATCGCCCTGGTTTTTGTATTCAGTCGCGGTTTTTCCAAGCGGGACCGCGGTTGAAGCGTCGACCGGCTGGGCCGGCTGCCCGGGCTTGCCGGGTTTGTTCTTCTCGCATCCGTTCAGCAAAAGCAGCGCGAGCATTCCCAGAAACAGGGCTGGAAATTTCACTTTTTTAGCCATCGCTCCCTCCTTTTCCATTTTGACAATTTTAGCACAGGGCGGCGTTGCGCTCCATTTATTTTTCAGACAGCTTATGTTATTTTCGCATCCAAAACTTTCGCCGGCAAACCTTATAATGCAACAAATAAATTTTCCGGGAAAGCCTGGCGGGTATGCCGTTGCATTTTATTTCGAGAGTATGCTATGTTTATTTTGCGATTTAAAGGAGGGGAAGGCGACTTAAATTGGATTCGGGCCTGGAAAATTTCATAGACACCGGCCGCCGCTTTGCCAAACGCGAGGTCGCGGCAATGGTCGGGACCGAGGGCAGGGACGGCAACCTGGAGAAGCTCCCCGGACTGCTCTCGCACGCTTATGAGATCGGTCTTCTGGCAAATGCGGACCCGCAAAGTCCGGGCTTTGAATACGGCATCTGGGGGAGGTCATGCCTGACAGAAGGGCCTATGGCTTCGACCGCGCTGCTTAAGGAGATAGCGGCCGCCTGCCCGGGAGTCGCCGCCTGCTTTCATTTCCTGGGCCTGGGCGCGCTCGAGCTGGAAGCGGGGGAAGCAAAAAAAAGTTCAGCCTCGGTCGCATTCTTTGAAAGCAACTGGCGGGTGACTCCCGAGGTCTTGAACAATCCTCCCCACGGGGCCTTGAAAGCGGTCCAAGAAAATGAGCGCTTGATATTATCCGGGACTAAATCCCTGGTCCCTTATCCATCCGGCTGCGAAGGCTTTGTGGTTTACGCCGCGGGCAAATCCGGATGGGAGCGGGCGTTTGTCCCATGCGACTCCCAAGGCCTTCAAATCCTGGACGCGGGATTGACCGTGGGGTTATCCGCGCTCAAGCTCGCGGACTTGAAATTTGAAAATGCGATTGTCGGAGCAAACAATTTGCTTCCTGCCCGCAGCCCTTCCGCTTTCCTGCGGCGGCTCATGCTCGGCCTGGCCGCGATCGCTGTCGGCAACGCCCGGGCAGCGATTGAAGAATCCGCGGCATATGCGCGCGAGCGCTACCAGGGCGGGACCAAGATCATCAACCATCCCGCAATGCAGGTGCTTTTGGGGGACGCTTCCTCGCGAGTGGCAGGCTGCGGCGCCGCTTTGAAAACTGTCTGCGGCCAGGACAGCGACGGCGCGGACGCGCTTTTGCGCGCGGTTTCGCTCAAGCTCCGCGCCAGTATGGATTGCTGGCAGGCGGTCACGGACTGCCTTCAGGTCCTGGGCGGATACGGCTATATGGAAGACTATCGGTTGGAAAAAAGACTCCGCGACGCCATGCACCTAAAGGTCATGGCCATGAGGCCGGACGACCTCCGCATTTTCTGCGGGGCTATGCTTGGGGGAGGCGCGCAATGACCAGAGGACTTTCTCCTGTTGAGGCGCGCGAGACCCTGGGCATCCTGGGCAGGTTCTTTTACGACACCGACCCTTTGAGCATCTGGGAGCGCGACACCAATACCCTGGCCTGGGGTTTTCGGAGGAAACGGCGCGCCTACCGGGAATTTGCCATGAAAGAGATCAAGCCTCACGCGCTTGCGGCTGACAAGGACCCGCATGCTTTCAATGTCAAGGAGCTGTTCGTGAAATCGGGACTGAAGGGCTTCCAGACCGAGTTCCTTTTTCCGCCCATGGGCAGCGGCTCTTTTTCGCTGCGCCTCACCCGGACCCTGCTCTTGTCCCAGGCGCTCAAGGCCGAGGAGTTCTGCGCCGCGGACGGCGGCCTGGGACTGGCCCTTCTCGCGCACGAGTTGGGCGTTGCCCCGCTTTTGGTTTCCGGGGATTTGACGGCCATTTTAAAATGGCTGCGCCAAATCTATAGCGAGATCAAGTCCGGGAATCCGGCCATCGCGGCGTTCGCCATCACGGAGCCGGGCGCGGGCTCGGATGTTGAGGAGACCGAGGGAGCGGCCAAGGCGCACCTCAATTGCCGTGCGAGAAAAGTTTCCGGCGGCTGGAAGATTTCAGGGCGGAAGGTCTTCATTTCCGACGGCGCGGTCGCCAAATGGGTCACTCTGTTCGCGGCCCAGGAGGACAAGGGCGCCGAGTCATGGACCTGCTTCCTGCTCGATAAGTCCATGCCCGGTTTTTCCGTGGGCCGTTCGGAAAGAAAAATGGGGCAGCGCGCCGCGGACGCCTCGGAGCTGGTGCTGGAGGATGTGTTCGTGCCGGACGAGCGCGTGATCGGCAAGCCGGGCGCGGGATGGGCGATCAACCGCAATGTGCTCAATTACTCGCGGCCCATTGTGGGCGCGATCGCCCTGGGCATTGCCAGGGGGGCGTTCGAGCACGCGCTGGAATTCTGCAGGACCGCGCGGCTTGCCAACAAACCACTGATCCAATACCAGGACGTGCAGATAACGCTTGCGGACATGATGATGAAAATCTCGGCCATGCGCGCGACCATCTGGCACGCCACGTGCTACCGCATTCCGTTCCAGGCTTCGGGCGCCATGGCCAAGGTCTTTTGCGCGGACAATTCCTGGGAGGTGTGCAACCAGGCCCTGGACCTGTTGGGCGGCCACGGTGCATTGCATGGGAACAGCGTGGAAAAAGCCGCGCGCGACGCCCGTCTCACTCAGATTTACGAGGGCACCAACCAGATCAACCGGCTGGCCATTTTCGAATGCCAGACCGGAGCGGAATTTTAGTTCTTATAAACCGCAAAGGCGCAAAGAATATTTTCTTAAATGTGCGAGCGACTTTAGTCGCGGTTCTACACAGCTTCTATAGTCGATGGCGGCTTTCTAGCTATGTTGTAAGTCACGCTCACCACTCCTTTTACCTCCGATGAAATCCGGTCCCCCAGCCTGAGCAGCTTGCTATACGGAAGATTGGTGGGCGTGCCGATTTGAGCGTCCGTGCTCTCCCAGCACCTGACTTCGATCTGATGGCCGAACTCCCGCTTGTTGTTCCTGATCCCGGTGACCTTGTCTTCGTGAAGGATCGCCAGGTACTGGAACGCGCCGCTATTGCAAAGCTCCTGCTCCACGATCCTGGTGGCCTGGCGCACGATCTCCACTTTTGCGGGCGTGCATTCTCCGATCACTCTTGCGGAGAGCGCGGGTCCGGGGAAGGGCGGACGCTCGTAAATTTCTCTGGGCAGTCCGAGCGCTTTTGCCGTCACCCTTACCGCGGGCTTGCGCAGCCTGACCAGGGGCTCGATCAATTTGTAACCGAACACCGCTTCGGTATCGATGCCCAGTTGCGCCAGGATGTTGTGCTGTCTTTTTATCCCGGCCACGGTTTCCTCAATGTCCGTGAAGTTGGTGCCCTGGAGCAAAAACCGCGCCTTGCTCTTCTTGACCAGCGGGCCGAAAACCGTCTTGTAAAAAGTCTGGGTGATGGCCTCGCGTTTTTCTTCCGGGTCGGTCACGCCCTTGAGCGCGCTGAAGAACTGCTTTTTGGCGTCGATGATTTCAACGCGCACTCCCAGCTTCTTGAACACGGAAACTATGTATTGAGGCTCGCCCTGGCGCATGATGCCGTTCTCGATGAAATATGATTTCAGCCTTAAGCCCAGCGCCTTGTGCGCGAGCAAAGTGACCGCCGAGGAATCCACTCCCCCGGACAGGGCGTTGATGGCCAGGCCGCTCCCGACCGTGTCGGAAATCTCCTCAATCTGCTGCTTGATGAACTTCCTGGTGTCCAAATCCTTCAGTTTCAGTTCCTTGATCTTCATTTTTTCCCTACCTCCATTTTTCTATTTTTTAGCAAAAATACTCGCCCCAGTTTCGCCGCGCAGAATAGCAAAGCGGTTTTAGATTGTCAATTTAAAACCCCGGGGCTCTTGAAAAGCTTGCGCGGTTTTTGAAAAATCAGCGGGTATGGTAGAATCCGTTCCCGAAATAACAAGATAAAAAGGCCCAAATTCTATTGGGAGATAGGGAGGGGCGATGGTCGGTTTTGATAACGAGCGCTATCTGAAAGCGCAGGCGGACGCTATTGTCAATCGGATCGAGAAGTTCTCGGGCAAGCTTTACCTGGAGTTCGGGGGAAAGATCTGCCACGACATGCACGCGGCGCGGGTGCTGCCCGGGTACGACCCGGACCTCAAGATCAAGCTGCTCCAGCGCCTGAAGGACATCCTGGAGATCATGTATTGTATCTGCGCGGGGGACATTGAAAAAGGCCGGATCCGGGGCGATTTCGGCCTGACCTACGACACCGCCACGCTCAAGACCTTTGACGACTTGGAGGACTTCGGCTTTTCCGTGAACACCGTGATCATCAACCGCTTTCACGGCGAGAAGAGCGCGGAGCGGTTCATGAATTACCTTACCGGCCGCGGCATCCGGGTTTACACCCAGCCGGAAATCCAGGGCTACCCCGCGGACGTGGAAAAGATCGTGAGTCCGGAGGGCTACGGCCGGAACCCGTTTGTGGAGACGAGCAAGCCTTTGGTGATCGTCACCGGCGCGGGACCGGGCAGCGGCAAGATGTCCACCTGCCTGTCCCAGGTCTATCACCACCATTTGGCCGGTCAGAACGCGGGTTTCGCCAAGTTCGAGACTTTCCCGATCTGGAACCTGCCCCTCAACCATCCGATCAATGTGGCATACGAGGCCGCGACCGCTGACCTGGCGGACCGCAACATGGTGGACCCGTTCCACCTGGAGGCCTACGGGGTCACCTCCATCAACTACAACCGCGATGTTGAAAACTTTTTCATTATGAAGGAGATGTTCAAGCGCATGAGCGACCAGGACTCGCCCATGCTCTCATACCGGTCCCCCACGGACATGGGTGTGAGCATGGCCAGGCAGGGGATCGTGGACGACGCCGCGGTGAGCAAGGCCGCGGTCCGGGAGATCATCCGGCGCTATTTCCGCTATTCCTGGGAATTCAAGCAGGGCCTGGAAAAGAAGGAGACGGTCGCGATTGTGGAAAAACTGATGCAACAGGTGGGCGCCAAGGTCACGGACCTGCCGGTGGTGCCTGCGGCGCGGGAGACCGCGGGCAGCGCCAAGGAAAAGGGCAAGGGCAACCGCGGGGTCTTTTGCGGGGCCGCGCTGCAGTTACAGGACGGCTCCATAGTGGTCGGGATGAACACTCCGCTCATGCACGCGGAAACCGCAGCCATATTGAACGCGGTAAAAAAGCTGGCGGGCATACCCAAGGAGATCGACCTGCTGCCCCAGGTCCTGATCAAAAACATCGCCCACCTCAAGAATGAAATCCTGGGCGGCAAGTCCGAGAGCCTGAATGTGGAAGAGATGCTGATCGCGCTTTCCATCAGCGCGGCCAACAGCCCGGCCTCCGAGGTCTGCCTGAGAAAGCTGGAGCAACTCGGGGGCTGCGATTTCCACTCCACGCACATCATAAGCAAGGGCGATGAGAACGGCTTGCGCAGGCTCAAGCTCAATGTCACCACCGACGCGCTGCCCAGCTCGCGCGGGTTCTATTACTGAAATTTTGGGGTCAGGCCTCGCGGGGTCAGGCTCCCGGCCTTTTTCAAGATAGGTTGGACCGGCATTTTATGTAAAATTTGTTATCCGGGCTCCTACTATTTGACATGGGCCGCGATTTGGTGCATATTAAATAAACCGGGATCAATCCCGGAAAAAAAAGAAAAAGGAGAGTAAGAAAGGAAAATGAACATCTATGTAGGTAATTTGTCGTATGATGTCACCGAGGATGATTTACGCGCATCTTTTTCAGCCTTCGGGCAGGTGGCGTCAGCTAATGTCATCAAGGATCGCGAGACAGGACGGTCAAAGGGTTTTGGTTTTGTGGAAATGCCGACCCAGGAAGAAGCACAGAAAGCAATCGCAGAAGTCAATGGCAAGGAGCTTAAGGGCCGCAAGATGAATGTCAACGAGGCGCGTCCCCGCACCGAGCGCACTGGCGGCGGCGGTGGTCGCAGCGGCGGCGGCGGCGGTCGCGGTGGCAGTCGCGGCGGCGGCGGCGGCGGCGGCAGTCGCTGGTAAGCTTCTTTCCTGAACTTCCGTACCGTACATTTCGCTTAATTCAGGATTGTTGGGATTTTTAGGTCTGAGCTGTTTTTGAATTTGGAAAGTTCCTATTCGTAGGGGCTTGAGTAATCAAGCCCCTCCTTTGGAAACGCACTTCGCGGATCAAAAATTCAAGCCAGGTCGATAAATTCGCGCTATTGCTTCGCCTTGATTTTGGCGCTGGCCGGCCCGGAACTGCCGTGCAGGTTGCAATTGGCTTCCGCTTTCAAGTCGGTGTCGCCCGTCAGCTTGTATTTGTATTCCAGGCTGAACTTGGGAGAAGGCGGCAGTTCTTTGGCGGTGTAAGTCCAGCGCTTCACTTCTTTGCCGTTGGCCTGCAGATAGACCCAGTTCACATAGTGCATCTTGTTGACGCAGCAATGCCCGACATTCAGGTTTACGGTCACTTCTTCACCCTTTTTGGCCGCGTCCGGAGCTTCGATGGTCACGGAGCCCTTGTTGGCGAGCGCCATGCCCGGGATCAGCAATGCCGCGAGCAAAGCCGCCAAAGCCAGAATTCCCTTCAGCGCGTTTTTCATTTTTTCCCTCCTTGACTAATTTTGTTCTTTAAGCAATCGATATTTTATGTATAAACTATCGATAAACATAAGCACGAAAAATGGCTTGTAAAGCATGGATGCCTTAAAACAAATATGGCAGCCTAAAGAGACCGGGACATGGCCGCAGCTTGGGATTACGGTTGCAGGACTCCGGCAATTGTGATATTTATAAAAATGTTAGTTGATAATTACGCCTGAAGTAGGATGTAAAAAATGAGTCAGAACGCCCCGTCCATAGCAGTCCGTCCCAGGACCGATTATATTGACTGGCTGCGGATATTCGCCGTGGTCCTGCTCATCTATTTCCACACCGCCCGCATCTTCGACCTGGTCGGGCCTTTTTACGTCAAAAGCAAGCAGACGAGCGTGGCCCTGACCGGGTTGATCTTGTTCCTTGATGTCTGGCACATGCATATTTTTTTCCTGCTCTCCGGCGCCGGGACTTTTTTCGCGCTCGGGTTCCGGTCCGGAAAGAAATACGCCTGGGAGAGGTTCAAGCGGATCTTCATCCCGTTTGTTTTCGGGACATGCGTGCTGATACCCCCGCAAGGTTATTACACCCTGCTTTCCCACCCGGACTTCCATAAGACCTATCTCCAATACCTGCCGCAGTTCTTCGCCATAGACCCCCATACCGCAGGCGGGTACCGCGGCACTTTTGAATGGGGCCATCTCTGGTTCCTGCTCTACCTGTTCACTTTTTCCCTGGTCGCGCTGCCGTTGTTCCTCCATTTAAGAAAGCCGGCCGGTTCAAAATGGGTCGAGCGGCTCGCGGAGTTGATTGACCGGCCGTGGGGGATATTTCTGCCAATGCTCCCGCTCGGCTTGATTGAGGTCCTGCTCCGGCCCCGCTGGCCCAACGGCAACCAGAATTTATTGGACGACTGGGCCAATTTTCTGACCTATATTTCCTTCTTCATCTCCGGGTTCCTGCTCTGCGCAGACCCGCGCTTCGGAAAGGCCATTGACCGGGCGATTAAAATCACCCTGCCTGCGGCGCTGGTCGCCATGCCCGTGTTCCTTTTCTTGCATAATTTTGAATTCGCGCGGCACCGCGGATATACGCTCCCCTACCTGGCTTTCACATTCTTCCGCTCAGTCACGACCTGGCTCTGGATCATCGCTCTGCTCGGCCTGGGCAGGAATTTCCTT
>Ga0315287_10003295_pt1 | contig 15550 bp, 12 predicted proteins | sample YL17G11_0_MG_FD_205037 | JGI IMG/M metagenome (GOLD analysis project Ga0315287, IMG submission 205037) | Sediment microbial communities from Yellowstone Lake, YNP, Wyoming, USA - YL17G11_0 | ecosystem: Environmental > Aquatic > Freshwater > Lake > Sediment | place: USA: Wyoming | collected... | reverse complement strand
GTTGGGGTCTTCGACCGGGCTGGTCGAGCGGGCCGGTGGGGCCGGGGTGGCGTCGGCCCGGGCCGACGCCGACGGCGGGTCCGCGACCAGGTCGAGGCCCTGGGAGGTCACGACGCCCGCCTCCTCCACGCCCGGCAGCGTCGGCTGCAGTCGTTCGGACACGCTGAAGATGCCCATCTCCGCCCGTTCGGCCGGGTCGAGGTACTCCAGGGCCAACCGGCGGAAGAGGTAGTCGATCAGGCTGGAGGCGATCCGGACCTCCGGATCATCGGTCATGCCGGCCGGTTCGAAGCGCATCCCGCAGAAGGCATCGACGAAGGCCCGCATGGGCACGCCGTACTGCAGCCCGTGGCTCACCGCGATGGCGAAGCCGTCCATGATCCCGGCCAGGGTCGAGCCCTGCTTGGACACACGGACGAACAGCTCTCCGGGCCGACCGTCGACGTACTCGCCGACGGTGGCGAAGCCCTTGCAGTCCGCCACCCGGAACTCGAAGGTCCGCGACGCCCGATGGCGCGGCAGCCGCTCCCGGATCGGCTCGTGCACGATCCGCTCCACGATCCGCTCGACGATGGCGACCGCGCCGTCGTCGTCGGCCACGATCGTCGCCGTCGCCGTGCCGGCGCCCGATCCAACAGCGCCCGATCCGACAGCGCCCGATCCAACAGCGCCCGATCCAACAGCGCCCGATCCAACAGCGCCCGATCCAACAGAGAGCGGCTGACCGACCTTGCAGTTGTCCCGGTACAGCGCCAACGCCTTGATCCCGAGGCGCCACGACTCGATCAGCAGCTCCTCGACCTCGTCGACGGTGGCGCTCTCGGCCATGTTGACGGTCTTGGAGATGGCCCCGGAGAGGAACGGCTGGACCGCTGCCATCATCTTGACGTGGCCCATGTGGTGGATCTGGTTGTCACCCATCGAGCAGGCGAACACCGAGAGGTGCTCGGGATCGAGGCCGGGCGCCCCGAGCGTCGAGTGGTGATCGGCGATGTGGGCGACGATGCCGGCGATCTCGGCCTCGCCGTAGCCGAGGCGCCGCAACGCCCGGGGCACGGTCTGGTTGACGATCGACATCGTGCCGCCGCCCACCAGCTTCTTGGTCTTGATCAGGCCGAGGTCCGGTTCGATCCCGGTCGTGTCGGCGTCCATCATGAAGCTGATCGTGCCGGTGGGGGCCAACACGGTGGCCTGAGAGTTGCGGACGCCGTGGGCCCCGGCGAGCGAACACGCCTCGTCCCAGGAGCGCTGCGCGGCGTCGAGCAGCCCTCCCGGCGCGAGGTCCGTGTCGATGTTCGCCACCTCGGAGCGGTGCATCTGCAGCACCTTTCGCATGGGCTCGGCGTTGTCGTGGTAGCCGGGGAACGGACCCATGCGCGACGCCAACCGGGCCGATGCCGCGTAGGCCTCACCGGTCATCAGCGCGGTGATGGTGGCGGCCCATGCCCGACCTTCCTCTGAGTCATATGCCAGGCCGAGGGCCATGAGCAGCGCACCGAGATTGGTGTAGCCAAGTCCGAGCTGACGGAACGACCGCGCGTTGGTGGCGATCTTGTCGGTGGGATATGCAGCGTTGCCCACGAGGATCTCCTGGGCGGTGATGACCACCCACACGGCGTGGGTGAAACCGTCGATGTCGAAGGTGCCGTCCTCGCCGATGAAGGCGAGGAGGTTCAGGCTCGCGAGGTTGCAGGCACTGTCGTCGAGGTGGACATATTCGCTGCACGGGTTGCTGGCGTTGATCCGCCCGGAGTTCGGGGCGGTGTGCCAACGGTTGATGGTGGTGTCGAACTGGACCCCCGGGTCCGCGCACTCCCACGCCGCCTCTGCGATCTCGTGCATCAGCCCCCGGGCCGACACCGTGGCGGTCACCGCTCCAGTGGTCACGGCGAGCAGGTCCCAGGGTCCGTCCTCGACGACGGCGCGCATGAAGTCGTCGGAGAGCCGGACCGAGTTGTTGGCGTTCTGGTACTGGATGCTGTGGGCATCGGCGCCGTCGATGCCCATGTCGAATCCGGCGTCGCGCAGGACGCGCGCCTTGCGCTCCTCCCGGGCCTTGCACCAGATGAACTCGCGGACGTCGGGGTGATCGGCATCGAGGATGGCCATCTTGGCGGCCCGGCGGGTGGTGCCGCCGCTCTTGATCGTCCCGGCGGAGGCGTCCGCGCCGCGCATGAAGCTCACCGGACCCGATGGGGTGCCGCCGCCGCTGAGCCGCTCGCGGCTCGACCGGATGTTGGAGAGGTTCACCCCGGCGCCGGATCCGCCCTTGAAGATCATCCCCTCCTCGGCGTACCAGTTCAGGATCGAGGTCATGGAGTCCTCGACGGAAAGGATGAAGCACGCCGAGGCCTGCGGGACCGCACCGGGCACGCCGATGTTGAACCACACCGGTGAGTTGAACGCCACCCGCTGGTTGACCAGCAGGAACTTGAGCTCGGCGAGGAAGGCTGCGGACTCCTCGGTGTCGACGAAGTAGCCGTCGCGTTCTCCCCATGCGGCGATCGTGTCCGAGACCCGGTCGATCACCTGGCGCAGCGAGTGCTCCCGGTCGGCGTCGCCGAGATGGCCACGGAAGTACTTCTGGGCGACGATGTTGGTGGCGTTGACCGACCAGGACCGTGGGAACTCCACGCCGAGCTGTTCGAATGCCACCTCGCCGGTCCGCCAGTCGGCGATCCGGGCATCACGGGACTCCCAGGCCACCTCGTCGTAGGGGTGCCGCTCGGGCGAGGTGAAGTGTCGGCCGATCCTCAGTGGGAGCACGGAATCGCCGCGCTCACCGGTGGATGCGCCCGAGGACGGTCGGGGCGAGTCCATGGGTTGAACATCGGCAGTCAGTGCCATGTGGCTGAGTCCTCGATCGGTGGCAGGTGGGGGGAACGACGGCGGCGTGCGCCGGTCGCTCGGGTGCTTCGGGTGCTTCGGGGGTGATGCGGACGCCGGGACGCGGACGACCAGGCGGAGGTAGAGGCGATCCGGGTGCTCGAAGGCACCTCCGCCTGACCCCCAGGAGTCGTCCATTCCGTTGTGAGAGACGGACGCCTGCCACCGTTCCAATCGTCCGCGCCACGGCCCGCACGGAGCACCATATGAAGAACTGCCTGGGGAACAAAAGAGGATGAACCTGTGAATTCACCGGAACTTCTCCACAGCGCGGTGGACAAGGAGGCACTCGGTGAAACACCAGTGCAACATGTGGGGCTGCGCTGCCACCGCAGCCGTCGTGACGACCGCAGATGGTGAGGGGATGACCGTGCGTGCACGTCTCTTTCGTACGATCTCAGCTCACTGCGCGCCGTCCACAGCCGTGGGATGTCCTGTGGATGACCTCGCCGAACATGACGATCGGCGATCGGTAGCGTGACGCACATGAACGAGCTCTTCCCCCGACCGGGCGTCGGCATCGATCCGGACGAAGCGGCGCGCGACGGACGACCGGGCACAGATGTGCCGTCGACGCGCTGGGTGGCGATCAACATGGTGATGTCGCTCGACGGCGCCATCGCCGTGAACGGCAGGTCCGGTGGCCTCGGAGGTCCCGCCGATCGGGCGATGTTCCGGGCGCTGCGTGGCGCAGCCGATGTGGTGCTGGTCGGAGCCGAGACCGTCCGAGCCGAGCGGTACCACCGCACCGGATCCGACGGCCCCGCCGTCGCCGTGGTGTCGGCGTCGGCCCGCTTCCCGACCAGCGTCGCCCTGTTCGACCCTGACAAGGCAGGCGGGTTGCCCCTGCTGTTCACGACCGGCGCGTCCGCCGAAGGACTCGAGGCCGATGGGTGGCCGACCGGACGAGCCGAGGTCGTGGCCGCGGCTCCGGGCCCGGGGGGCTCCGGGGTGAGCGTCGGCGACGTCATCGACACCCTCGTGGGGCGCGGCATGCACAGCATCCTGTGCGAGGGGGGCCCGAGGCTGCTGACCCACCTCGCCGAGGCGGATCTCGTGGATGAGTGGAACATCACCTTGGCGTCAACGCTTGCCGGGGTCACCGATTCCCACCTCATCGGGCCGCTCCAGACCGCGAAGGGCCTGCGACTCGACCGTGTGTGCGAAGAAGACGGCACGTTGCTGCTGCGCTACGGGCGCAGGTCCTGAGGGATGACGACGATCTCGCCGACGCGGACCACATCGCCACCGTTGACCTCGGCGAGGCGGGCGACGGTGTCCCGGACGTCGCCCCCGGCGTGGGTGCGCAACGCGATGCCCCACATGGTGTCGCCCGGGCGGACCGTGTAGGCGGGGCCGGCGATCGGGTCGCCGGCGCCCGTGGACGCCACCGACGGACCGCCGACGGACAACGCGGTGTTCAGGAGGACAGCGGCGCCCACCAGCGCCGTCAACGCCACCACGCGGTGCAGGACGATCCGACGGCGGCGGCGCCGGGCGGGGGCGCTGCGACCACCTTCGATGACCTGCAGCGGCCGAGCGGGAGCGGTTGCGGGAGCGGTTGCGGGAGCGGTCCGGGTGGGAGGGGTGACGAATGCGGTGGTCATGAGCTCATCCTCCTGATGGGGTGTGACAGTGCTGACGGGGTGTGACAGAGCTGACGGTGCTGGCGGCGAGCTGCCCGTGCGAACATGTGTTCCACCTCAGCACGAACATCTGTTCGCTGTCAAGGTCGAACAGATGTTCCAGGTTCGTCACCGGCAGGTGCTAGGGTCCTGAACATCCGTTCGCCACCGGTCTCGGAGCCCCGAACCGACGAACGCCTTCCCCCACCACCGGATCCCGACCCATTGGGAGTACCCGCCATGAGCACCGGCAACCGCCAGACCCACCTCGAGCCCCTGACCGATCGCCAGCGGGAGATCCTCGAGTTCATCGAGAAGACGGTGGGAGACAAGGGCTACCCGCCGTCGGTACGTGAGATCGGCGCGGCGGTGGGCCTCACCTCGCCGTCGACCGTGCACACCCACCTCCTCACGCTGCAGCGGCTGGGCTACCTGCGTCGGGACCCGACCAAGCCCCGCGCGATCGAGGTCCGCTTCGACTCGGCAAGCGGTGCCACCGCTGATCGCCGGCCGGTGCGCCACGTCCCACTCGTCGGCGACGTGGCCGCCGGCACCGGGGTGCTGGCCAACGAGAACGTCGAGGAGCTCGTCCCCCTCCCCGTCGACTTCACCGGCGAGGGCGAGCTGTTCATGCTCCGGGTCCGGGGTGACTCCATGATCGGCGATGGCATCTTCGACGGCGACTTCGTCGTGGTCCGTGCGCAGAACACCGCGGAGAACGGTGACATCGTGGTCGCCGGCATCCCCGGCGAGGAGGCCACGGTCAAGACCTTCTCCGCCCGCGGAGACCGCGTCACGCTGACACCATCGAACCCGCGTCTGGAACCGATGGTGTTCGAGGCCGACGAGATCGCCGTCTACGGACGGGTCGTCACGGTGCTTCGTCGCCTCTGAGCGCGCGCAGGTTGCCCAGGTCAGTCGTTCGAGTGGAGGGCCTGGTTCAGGCCCTCCCACGACGAGCCCTTGGCGAGCACCTCGACTGCGCCGGACTGCGAGTTGCGTCGGAACAGCAGGCCCGGTCGGCCACTCAGCTCGCCGGCCTTTGACACGGTGCCGTCGGGCAGGGTCACTCGAGTGCCGGCGGTCACGTACAGGCCGGCTTCGACGGTGCAGTCGTCGCCGAGAGAGATCCCGATCCCACCGTTGGCGCCGAGGAGGCAGCGTTCCCCGACGCTGATGACCTCCTTGCCGCCCCCCGACAGGGTACCCATGACCGAGGAACCCCCGCCGATGTCGGAGTCGGCGCCGACGACCACGCCGGCCGAGAGCCGGCCCTCGACCATGGCGTTGCCGAGGGTGCCGGCGTTGAAGTTCACGAACCCCTCGTGCATCACCGTGGTGCCGTCGGCGAGGTGGGCGCCGAGGCGGACCCGGTCAGCATTCGCGATGCGCACACCGGTGGGGGTGACGTAGTCGGTCATCCGTGGGAACTTGTCGATGCCGTGCACGCCGATGGCGACGTTGCGTGCCCGGAGACCGGCACGAACCGCCTCGAACCCCTCGGGGTCCGCCGGACCGAGCGTGGTCCACACGACGTTTGCCAGGAGACCGAAGATCCCCTCGACCGACAGGCCGTGGGGGGCGACGCGGCGGTGTGACAGCAGGTGGAGCCGCAGGTACACGTCGTGCGCGTCGATCGGCGGATCGGCCAGGTCGTCGATGATGGTCAGGATCGGCGCTCGTCGGGTCGGCAGCTCCGATGCCGGCGCGTCGCGCACCGCGCGCAGCGGTGCCAACAGCTCCGCGTTGGGATGGTCGCCACCGTCGGCGAGCACGGGGGCCAGGGCATCGATCGCCCGATCGAGGAGCTCGTCGCTCAGCTCGATCGTGGCCGCGTCCGGGCCGATCCCGCCGAGCTCGCACAGCAGGGCGACGAAACCCTCGTTCTCGGTCAGGTTCACGAACGGGTAGTACGAGTCGAGGACCTTGGACCCGTCGCCAACGGTGGACCATGTGGCGATGCCGACGGCGAAGGCGGCCGGCTGACGCCAACCCGGCGCCTCGGTCAGCGCGGACACCCGCTCTCTGAAGGACTCGAGATCAGTCATGGCCGACAGACTCCCCGCTCAGCGGGTCGGCTTCAAGTTGGAACGGCGCCGGTGCCGACACCGTCACGAGCGCGCTGCACCTCAGTTGGACAGTGGCGGGGGCGGGGGCGGGAAGTCACCCGGCGACGGCGACGCCCCCGGCTGGTAACCCGTCTGCGCCGGAGGCGGTGGGAAACCCTGGGGCGGAGGAGCGTTCCATCCCCCCTGACCCGGAGGCGGCGGCATCATCCCGGGTTGGCCGGGCGCGTTCCATCCCCCCTGACCCGGAGGCGGCGGCATCATCCCTGGCTGGCCGACCCCGGGGGGCGGACCTCCGTACCCGCCCTGGTACGGCTGGGACTGGTTCAGCTTCTTCTTGTTCGAGGAACGCTTGACGAGCACCACGACCAACAGGATGAGCGCAGCCAGCAGCGCGATCACGCCGATGCCGATGCCGAGCAGCGAACGCTTACCGAATCCCGCCAAGGTGATGTCGGTCAGCACCAGATCGCCTCGACCGCCGACGGAGCTGAGCGTGTAGGTCCCGGTGGCAGGAACGTCGTAGTCGTTGAAGTACTCGACGTTCGTGCTGCCCGAGCTGTTCGAGGAGGTCGTGGAGCTCTTCGTGATCGTGTAGTCCTTGCCTTTGCCGTCGCTCAGCTTGACCGACGAGGGGAAGGTGATCGAGGAGTCCGACTTCAGCCAGATGCCACCCGAGGTCGAGTCGAGCTGCACGCGCTGCTCGGAGACCGGCATCGCGTAGCCCGTGCCATTGATCAGGTCGCTGACCCCGGTGAAGACGACCGCGACGCAGCCGACGGGCCCGCCGATGACCAGCACGACGACAAGGATGATCCACGCGAGTGACGGTTTGACCTTCATGTGACTCCTCCCGGTGTCGGATCGATCAGACCCCGAGGCGAAGCAGCTCCTCGACGGCGATCCAGGTACGCGAGATACTCCCACGCCGGACGTGCTCCCCGGCGGTATGCGCCACCGTCGCATCACCGGGACCGAAGTTCGCCGCCGGGACGCCGTGCTCCGCGAAGCGGGCGACGTCGGTCCATCCCAACTTGGCGCGGATCTCCACGCCGCGGCGCTCGATGATCGACGCGATGACCGGATGGGTGAGCGACGGCGCGGCCGCGGCGGCCACGTCGATGACCTCGACGGTGTCGCCGTCCACGACGTGCGGGGCGAACAGTGCTCGCACGTGGGCCTCGGCCTCGGCGGAGCTCCGATCGGGCGCGAACCGGTGAGCGACGGTGAGGCACACCCGGTCGGGCACGACGTTGCCCGACACACCGCCCTCGATCGCCACCACCTGCAACGCCTCGTGGTACTCACAGCCGTCGATCACCGGTCGACGGGGTTCGTAGCCGGCGACGGCGCCGAGCAGTGGCGCGGCCCGATGGATGGCGTTGCGCCCCATCCACGCCCGGGCCGTGTGGGCACGGTCGCCGACGAGGGTCACCACGAACCGGATCGTCCCCTGGCAACCCGCTTCGATGCCTCCGTCGGTCGGCTCACCCAACAAGGCCACATCGCCCGCGAGCAGATCGGGTCGCAGCTCGAACAGCTCGCCGAGCCCGGAGTGGACCGAGGCGACCTCCTCGCGGGCGTAGAAGACGTAGGTCACGTCGAGCGCCGGCTCGATCATCGTGCGGGCGGCGTGAAGCATCACCGCGAGTCCGCTCTTCATGTCAGCGCTGCCCACGCCCCACAACACGTCGCCGTCGATCCGGGCAGTGGCGTTGCCGTTGGCGGGGACCGTGTCGGTGTGGCCGGCGAGGATCACCCGCGTCGGCCGTCCGAGCCGGGTCCGGGCGACGAGGTTGTCGCCCACCCGGGTGACCTCCAGGTGCGCCAGGCCGACCAGCTCGGACTCGAGCCAGGCGACGATCGGCGCTTCCGCGAAGCTCTCGGACGCGATGTCGACCAGCTCCGCGGTCAGCAGGAGCAGATCGGTGGGATCGGAGTCGGCGCTGGCCACGGACCCAGCCTGTCAGCGCGAGAGCCGGTCGACGAACTGGTCGATCCGCTCGTCGGGCTGCACGGCGGCGATCCGCACGTGGCCCGATCCGAGCTCGCCGTAGAACTCCCCGGGGCTGACCACCGCCCCCGTTCGCACGGCCAGGTCCTCGGCCAGTGCCCAGGCGTCGCCGCCGGGAGCCGCCACCCACAGGTAGAACGCGCCGCCCGGAACCGTGGCGGGGATCCCGTTGTCGCTCAGCGCAGCCGCCAGCCGTCGGAGCCGTCCGAGGTACCGGGCGCGCTGCTCGTCCACATGGAGGTCATCTGACCACGCGACGACGGCAGCCGCCTGGGCCGGTCCGGCGACGATGAGCCCCAGGTGCTTGCGGACCTCGGAGAGGTAGTGGACCAGATCGGCATCGCCGGCGTAGCAGCCGACCCGCACGCCGGCGAGGTTGGAGCGCTTCGACAACGAGTGGACGGCGACGACCCCGTCGGTCCCGCCGGCCAGGATCGTCCGTCGCGGTCCGTCCCAGGTGAACTCGATGTAGCACTCGTCGCTGAACACCGGCACGCCGTGGCGGCGGCCCCAGGCGGCGATGGCGTCGAGGTCATCGAGACCGCCCGCAGGGTTCCCGGGGGTGTTGGACCACAGGCAGAGTGCCCGGGCGATGTCGCTCGGGTCGATGGCGTCGAGGTCGAGTCGCCACCGGTCATCGCACGGAACGGCCACAGCGCGGCACCCGCCGAGGATCGCACCCATGGCGTAGCTCGGGTACGACACTGCGGGGTGGAGCACGGTGTCGAGGTCGGGCCGCCGGAGCCGCAGCAGGTGCGGAAGCCCGGCCACGAACTCCTTGGTGCCGACGCACGCCGCGATCTCGGCGGCCGGATCCACGGTGCAGGACAGCCGGCGATCCATCCACCCGACCGCCGCCTGCCGGAACGCCGCGCTGCCCACCGAGGTCGGATAGCCCCGCTCGGTGCCGGAGGTGGCGAGCGCCGTCACCACCGCGGCCGGGGGCGCGTCGCACGGGGTGCCGATCGACAGGTCGATGACCTCGCCGTGGGCCTCCTTCGCGGCAGCGTGGAGGTGGGCCAGGCGGTCATAGGGGTACGGCGGAGGGACGAACGGCGCCGCGAGCGGGTGGGCCATCTGTTCAGGGCCTCGTCGGGTGGATGACCACGCAGTCCCGGAACCGGGACACCTCGGACTCCTCGAGACGTGCCCGGATCGACATGCCGTCCTCCCGGGGCGCCTCGCTCAGGACCTCACCGGCACGGTGCACGGCAGCGAGGAGATCGCCGCGGTCCCACGGGATCAACAGGTCCACCGGCTCGACCAACGCCCGGATCCGGTCGGCGATCACCGTCAACAGCTGCTCGACGCCGAGACCGGTGGAGGCGCTGATCGCCACGGAGCCGGGATGGCGGGCGGCGAGCCGCGACGCCGCCTCCGGCGCGAGGTCGGCCTTGTTGAGGACCATGAGCTCGGGGGCGTCGAGGCCGCCGATGCTGGTCAGCACCTGGTGGACCGCATCGATCTGGCCCTGAGGGTCACTCGCCGAGGAGTCGACGACGTGTACCAACAGGTCCGCCTCCGTGGTCACGTCGAGGGTGGTGCGGAACGCCTCGACGAGCTGGTGCGGGAGCTTGCGCACGAACCCGACGGTGTCGGTGCACAGCACGGTCTCACCTCCGGGCAGCGCAAGGCGACGGGTGGCCGAGTCGAGCGTGGCGAACAGCCGGTCCTCGACGAGCACCCCGGCGTCGGTCAGTCGGTTGAGCAACGTCGACTTCCCGGCGTTGGTGTAGCCGACGATCACGACGTGGCGGAGCTTGGAGCGACGCCGTGACTTCCGTTGGGTGTCCCGGTGTCGAGAGATCACGTCGAGGTCGGACTCGAGCTTGTGGATGCGGCGCACGATCCGCCGACGATCCACCTCGAGCTGTGTCTCGCCGGGGCCGCGCGTACCGATGCCGCCGCCCTGTTGGGACAGGTTCTTGCCCTTGCCGCGCAGGCGGGGCAGCCGGTACTTGAGCAGGGCGAGCTCGACCTGGGCCTTGCCCTCCTGGGACGAGGCGTTCTGGGCGAAGATGTCGAGGATGACGGCGGTGCGGTCGATCGCCGTGCGCCCCATGATCTTCTCGAGGTTGTACTGCTGGGCGGGCGCGAGCTCGTCGTCGAACACGACGGTGTCGCAGTCGGTGGCCATGGCCAGCTCCATGACCTCGGTGGCCTTGCCCTTGCCGATGTAGGTCGCCGGGTCGGGCTTGCTGCGGCGCTGCACGACCCGGGCCACCTCGTCCGCACCGGCGGTGTCCACGAGACGGCCGAGCTCGTCGAGGGACTCCTCGAGCGCCTCGGCGTCATGGGGCGGGAAGCTCAGCCCGACGAGCACGATCCGCTCTCGGAACGTCCGGTCGATGAACGCGGAGCTCTCACCGCCGAACTCGCCGAACGCGCCGCGGTGGGTCTCGACGTCGTCGGCCGCGTCGAGGGGCTCATCCACCAGGGCGACGGCGTCGTCGGGTCCGGCGTCGCGGCTCACACCCACACCTCGGCGACGAAGGTGGCCGGACCCGACAACGTGGTGGCGGCCCCGTCCGCGGTGACGGTGACGACCGCGTCGCCTCCGGGCATGCGCACGGTGACCGAGTCGCCGGCGAGACCCCACCGACCCGCCGCGACGGCGGCGGCGACCGCACCGGACCCGCAGGCCTCGGTGACCCCGGCCCCCCGCTCCCAGTGCAGGAGCCGGACGACGTCGGGACCGCCGGGAGCGAGGAAGTGCACGTTGATGCCGCCGGGCACGGTGGCCGCGATCACGGGGCCGCGCTCGGCGGGATCGATCGAGGCCAGTTCGTCGACCTCGATGACGAGGTGGGGGTTGCCGACCGACAGGCTCAGCTGGCGGAGGCCACCCTCGACCTCGGGAGCGTCAGGACCGCGGCCCACGGGTCCCATGTCGACGACCAACATGTCGGTGTCGTCATCGTCGGTCGGTCCGGACTGCAGACGGCGCAGCCCGGCCTCGGTCTCGATCAGCACCACACCGGAGCGCTCGCCCCGATCCCGGAGGAACGCCTGGCCGAGGCAGCGGATGCCGTTCCCGGAGATCTCCGCCGCTGAGCCATCGGCGTTGTGCAGGACCATCCGGAGGTCATGTTCGGGATCCGCCGGAGCGAGACCCCAGACGAGGCCGTCGGCACCGATGCCGCGATGACGGTCGCACAGCTCACGGGCGCGCTCCGCCGACGGATCGAGCGACGGGTTGGCGGCGGCCAGTGCCACCAGGAAGTCGTTGCCCAGACCGTGGTGTTTCGTCAGGTGGAGCGGTTGGTGTCGGGTCATGGTGCTTCGGTCGTGGGCGTCGTGTGGTCACGGTAGCGGTCCGAGGGGGCTCCGCCGACGCGGATTTCCCGCCCGGAGGAGTGACGATCTGCCTCCGCCACGTGACTCACCACGTCCTCGAGGAGGTTCGGGTCCTCGGCGCGGCACCACCGGATCCGCGGGTCACGCCGGAACCAGCGGTCCTGGCGCACCGCGAACTTGCGGGTCCGGACACCGATCTCGGCGACGACGCCGGCCAGCCGCGCATCCGTCGCCGCCGGCACATCCCCCGGCTCGCGGTGCCCGCCGTCGAGATGGGCGAGCAGTTCCCGGTACCCGAGGGCCTGACGGGCGGTCCGGGACAGCTCGAAGCGATGGCGGAGGGCGTCGACCTCGGCCAGGAAGCCGGCCGCCATCATCTCCGAGACCCGGGCGTCGATCCGGGGAGCCAGTCGGTCGCGGTCGATCTGCAGCCCGACCAGCAGGTGCTCGCTGTGCGGGTACTCCTCCAGGCCCCCGCCGAAGGAGGAGAAGGGGCGCCCGGAGCCGATCGTGACCTCCAGGGCGCGCACGACGCGCCGGCGGTTGGTCGGCTCGATACGTCGGGCCGACGTCGGGTCGAGCTCGGTGAGCCTCGCGTGGAGCGCCCGGGTGTCGCCCGGATCGTCGCGATCAGGATCGAGATCGTCGCGCACCGACGGCCACCGCCCCGGGATCTCGAGCCGGTCGATCACCGCGCGGTGGTACAGCCCGGTCCCACCGACGAGGATCGCCCGGTGACCGCGCCGCTCGATGTCGGCGATGGCGAGCAGGGCGAGGCGCTGGTACTCACCGACGCTGAAGTCGGCATCGGGGTCCACGACGTCGATGAGGTGGTGCGGTACTCGCTGCCGGTCGGCGGGGCTCGGCTTCGCCGTGCCGATGTCCATGTGCCGGTACACGCACATGGAGTCGACCGACACGATCTCGGCGTCACCGAGTCGCTCCGCCAGCCGGAGCGCAAGCTCCGACTTGCCACCGGCCGAGGGGCCGACGATGGCGATGTGGGGCCGGGCAGGCGTCACGCTGAGGTGACGGGGATCCGGGTCGTGTGGCGAGCCGGTGACGTGACCTCGAGGAGGCGGCCGGACAGGCTCGACAGGCCCGATGCGGTGATCTCGACCCGGGCGTAGGTCCCGGCTCGCAGCGGGGCGGCGGACTCGAAGTGCACCAGCTTGTTCTGGCGGGTGCGGCCGGTCAGCCGGGACGTGTCGCGCTTGGAGGGACCTTCGACGATCACCTCGTCGATCCGTCCGATCCGGGCCTGGTTGTGCACCCTGGAGGACCGCTCGACGACGGAGCGCAACCGTTCCATCCGCTCGACGGCGACCGCGTGGCTGACGAAGCGGTCGGTGGCCGAGGCCGCCTCGGTCCCCTCCCGGGGCGAGAAGACGAACGTGAACGCCGAATCGAACGCCGCCTCGGCCGCCACTTCGAGGGTGGCGTCGAAGTCGGCGTCGGTCTCGCCCGGGAACCCGACGATGATGTCGGTCGACACCGCCAGGCCGTCGATGCCCCGGCGGGCGTCGGCGAGCCGCTCGAGGTACCGCTCCGCGGTGTAACCCCGGTGCATGGCGGCGAGCACGGCGTCGCTGCCCGACTGCAGCGGGAGGTGGAGGTGTTCACACACCGCCGGGGTGTCGGCCATGGCGGCGATGGTGTCGGGGCGCAGGTCCTTGGGGTGCGGGCTGGTGTAGCGGACCCGGCGGATGCCCGGCACCGAGCCGACCGCTCGGAGCAGGTCGGCGAACAGCGGACGGATGGCCCGTCGCCCCTCGCCGAGCCACATCGCGCCGGCCGCGGCCGCGGCCGCGGTGCGATCGAGGGGTTCGGGCTCGGCGCGCAGGCGGAGGGTGAGGTCGCGCCCGTAGGAGTTGACGTTCTGGCCGAGCAGCGTGACCTCGGTGACACCGGCGGCGGCCAGCCCCTCGACTTCGGCCAGGAGTTGGCCGAAGGGGCGACTCATCTCCGGACCGCGCACGGCAGGGACGATGCAGAACGCACAGGAGTTGTCGCAGCCGACCTGGATCGTGAGCCAGCTGGCGAAGCCCACCTCGCGGCGGGCGGCGAGTGCGGTCGGGAAGGCGTCGTGGTCCTCAGCGACCGCGTCGAGGATCTCGGTGACCGGGCCGTTGCGGCGCGACGCTCCCAACAGCTCGGCGACCCGGCCGACGTTGTGCGTGCCGAGCACGACGTCGACGTGGGGCGCGCGCTCGCGGACACGCTCGCGGTCCTTCTGTGCGAGACAGCCACCGACGACGATCTCGACGCCGGGCCGGCCCGCCTTGAGCGACTTCAGGTGTCCGAGGGTGCCGTACAGCTTGTTGTCGGCGTTCTCACGGATGCAGCAGGTGTTGAGCACGATGACATCGGCGTCGTCGATGGAGGGGGCGCGTTCGAGACCATCCGCCTGGAGCACCGCGGCGATCTGTTCGGAGTCTGCCTCGTTCATCTGACAACCGAACGTGGTCACGTGGAACCGCCTGGGCGTCACGGGTTCGAAGGACATCGACACGACGGCGAGCGTACCGGCCCACCGGTTCGGACTCAGTTGGTGGCGGTCTGGCCCGCCGGTGGCGAGGCGGCGGGCTGACGTCGCTCGCCACCCCGCCCGTGGCCGCGCTCGTTGCCGCGATCACCCACGCAGGGATCACCCGCGAAGGGATCACCCGCGCAGGGATCACGCTCGGCGCGATCGGCATGGCGTTCGGTACGGACGCGGGCCCCGAGCCGCGTGATGCCGTCCAGCGCGGTCTCGACGGCTGAGTCGACGAAGGTCGACGCTCTGCTGTTCGGCACCTCCCGGCTGATCGCCGAGATCACCGATCCCTCGAGCTGACGCTGCGCGGATCCCAGCGATTCCCGCCGGCCGATGGCGATGCCCACGCCGATGCCGAGCGCGAGCGGTCCGAGCGCGAGGAACCCGGGCGAGCTCGTGGCGGCGGCCACGACGGCCGCAATCGCCCCGCCGATGCCGACGAGGACAGCCAGACCGGTTGCCATCAGCCGCTCGCGTCGCAATTCGGCGACCACCCCGATCAGCTGACGATCCCCCATCGGCACCGAGACCACCGACAGCCGGGGTGGTCGGCTGAGCTGCGTTGCGCCCCGCGCACGGCGAACTCCACGCTGGAGCTGCGCCAGCGCATCGGTTCGTCGCTCGTAGAGCACCACATCGGTGGCGGTGGGTACCCGTCGGAGCTGCGCCGATCGACGCATCCAACGATCGACCCGCTCCATGGAGTTCGGCGGGCCTTCGACGAACGCGATGATCCGGTCAGGCCCGCAGATCCGATCGCCGGTGCGATCCTGGAGATCGAGCTCGGCTCGCAGCTGCTCCTCGGCGATCGCCCGGACCATGGCACCGTCGGAGATGCCGACCTCCGCCGCCGCCTGACGGAGAGCGTCCGCGCTCGGGCCGTGGTCGGTACGGCGATCCGGACCGTCGATCTGCGAGGCGCGGCGGATGATCCGGGCAGCAGCGTCGTGGGAGAGGCCGGACATCTATCTCATCCTACCGATCGGGGTCCGGCTGGGCTACGCGTAGCGGCCCTCGACCCGCCGGTCGAGGGCCACTCACATTGGTGAGCGCCAGCGCAGTGACCCAGCACTGCGGTCGACGCTGGTTCCGCCACCGAAGGTGCGAGGTGTGGGATCAGTCGAGC
>Ga0315287_10003293_pt1 | contig 15552 bp, 17 predicted proteins | sample YL17G11_0_MG_FD_205037 | JGI IMG/M metagenome (GOLD analysis project Ga0315287, IMG submission 205037) | Sediment microbial communities from Yellowstone Lake, YNP, Wyoming, USA - YL17G11_0 | ecosystem: Environmental > Aquatic > Freshwater > Lake > Sediment | place: USA: Wyoming | collected... | reverse complement strand
TTTATAAGATCAACCAGACCGACGCCCGGGAAAGCAACCGGATCAGCTTCGGCTATCATGCCTTCGGAGGGCTGATGTTCCCGATCGGGAACAGGATCACGTTGGAAGCGGAGTTCCGCTACCGCATCGGCAGGGGTCAATTCAAAGACGCCTTCCTTGATTTCGAAGACTTCGACCTGAGCGGTTATTCTTTGACCGCAGGGTTCAATTACTGGTTCTAGAACGCGGCCTCGGGCTCGGGCTCGCGTTTTTTAAAATCCGGGATTCATCCCGAAGCTGAAGAACACGAAAGCGGGAGGTCAAAACTTCTCGTAGGAGACGATCTCCTCGAGCGGTTTCCGGCCGCGCTCCCGGGGAGATTCGTCGGACCGGCCAAGAGGCGTCAGGGCCAGGACCCTCACCTCTTCAGGCACGCCGAGAACAATCTTGACCTCGGCCTCATCGAAAGCCCCGATCCAACATGTCCCCAGCCCTTCCTCTTCGGCTTGGAGGATAAGGTGCTCGAAGGCGATGGTCACATCGATGGGCCAGGAGTTCATGTAGCGTCCCTGCCCGGGATAAGCTTTTTCGGGAAACCCGCAAGCTGCGATGACGACGTCCGCCTTGGACATGAAATTTTGGTCGAACGCTGCCTTAGCCAGCCTTCTCTTCGTCGCCCGGTCGCGGACGACGATGAACTGCCAAGGCTGGAGGTTCTTGGCCGACGGCGCCATCCGGGCGGCTTCCAGAACGCGGGCGAGAACGTCCTCGGGCACCGGATCGTCCTTATACTTTCTGACGCTCCGCCTTGTGCGGATGATGTCCAGAACACTCATCAAACCTCCTCCCCGGTCATGACTCCGGGTTTCACTCGGGCTTTTTCTCGACTTCCATCGGACCGACCTTGTCGAAAGCGATGACCAGCCGGCCCCAGACCGAATTGACGGCGATCTCTCCGGAAAACCGGCAGGGCACGGGCGGCTTCTGGAGGAGGTCGTAAACCTCCTTGCCGACCTCGAAGAAATCCATCAGGAACGGAAGGGAGAGCGTCTTATCCCCTTTGGCCGGGACGCTCTTATCGCCGGGGATCTCACCCTTGAGGACCGTCGTTTCCACAAACCGGAGGTCGTAAGTGATCATGTCTATAATGAGGTCGTAACCGTTGGGGTTCCCGAACTTGACGTCGAAGATGACGTCCCCCCCGCCCACAGTCAGGTCTTTGACCCTGAGCGGTAGGAACTCGACGACGGGGTCCTTGAAAATCGGGAATTCCCCGGAGAAGGCGAAAGCGATCTTCTCTTCCTTTTTCTTCTCATCCCCGAAAACGAAATCGCCGACCATATCGCATACGGCCTTTTCTTCTATCGGACCGATCGCCTCGAACAACAGGGCGTAGGTGACCTTCAGGGGAAGGGCGATGAGGACATCCTCGCCGGCGCCGACGCGGATGGGCTCGTCGAGAACCACGGGAAGGCGCAGGTACTCCTTCTGGTTGATCGTCACCCGGTAGTTGTAGCGAGTGAGAAAGCAAGTCGCGGCCGAGGAATTCCTGATCCCCACGTGAAAGGCCAGGGTCAGACCTCGCGAGCTCAGGTCGCGGATCCGTTTTTCCTTGAGGCTTATGGCAAGGTCCTTTTTCGACAGCCCGAAGGCCGATCCCTGAAATGCGAGCAAGGCGATGATCGCGGCCGCCGCGAATCGCTCTGCCGTCCATGTTTTCTTCTCGCTCATTTTAGGACCTACAGGATACACGAAAGATTAGCTACCGGCAAACCAAAATTGCCGATAGGAAGCATCTTTTTTCGTGTGATATAGACAATGGCGCAGGGGCGATGCCCGGAGGAGGTCGTTGAAGGGCGGAGCGGGCACGGGTCCTCATTCTTACTGCGCGGCACTGGATGCCGCCCGTAAGCCCCCGTAGCGGAGGGGGGACCCGTCGGCTTATCCGACAGGGGGGAACCGACGGGACTGGTTCCCCGGGGGCCGGGGGCCAAGGGCGGCTCCAGGCCGCTCGCACTTCCTCTCGCCGGGCCAGGCCGCGGCCGACGGAGGGCGCGCCCCGAGCCTGGAATTCCTTAGTCCTTCCCAACCAGCCGGGAAAACTGGTAGAATAAGAGAGCCGTGGAGAAGCTCAAGGCGGATTTCCGGGACAAAGGTCTTTTCGTCAGGCTCTTCGGGGCGGACGTCTATGCCGTCGGCGGGTTCGTCCGGGACCTCATGCTCGGCCATCCCTCTCCTGAGGTTGATCTTCTCGTTATCCGCCATTCCCTGGAGGAGATCATCCACAAGCTGGCCCCGCACGGCAAAGTGGACCAGGTGGGCCGCAGCTTCGGAATCATCAAGTTCACCACCCTCGGCACAACCTATGATGTTGCCTTGCCCCGGACGGACGCCCCCAAGGCGGCCGGCGCCAAGGGCCACAAAGACTTCATCATCTCGGCCGACCCCTGGCTCCCCATAGAGAAGGACCTTGAGAGACGGGACTTCCGGGCGAACAGCATGGCCCTCCGGCTCAAAGGCGGGGTCCTCATCGACCCCTTCGACGGCCGGGAAGACACGCGCACCCGAACGATCCGGGTGACCAACCCCTGCGCCTTCCCCGATGATCCCCTGAGGGTCCTGCGCGCCGCCAGGTTCGCCGCGGTCCTGGGGTTCAAGGTCGATTCCAAGATCTACGAGGCCGCCAGGGACATCGACCTCTCCGGGCTGAGCGTCGAAAGGGTGAACGAGGAACTGTTCAAACTCCTCCTCAACTCCCCCAAGCCCTCGGTCGGTCTCGAAGAACTCTTCAAGGTCGGCGCATTGGAGAAGCTCTTCCCTGAGCTTTACGCCCTGACGCTGGCCATCCAGGACTCCGTCTTTCATCCCGAAAAGGACGCCTTCGGCCACCACACGGTCTGGGAACATACAAAGTTGACGGTTGATCAAGCCGTCAACCTGGCCGGGCTGGGTGGGATAGAACCCCCAAGGAAGCTATGCCTCCTCTTGGCAGCCCTCTACCATGACGTAGGCAAACCCGGCGCCGCCCGCTGGGAGTTCAAACGCGGCCGGATGGCCATCACCAATTGCGGACACGATATCCTGAGTGAACGGATCAGCCGGAAGGTCCTCGCCCGTTTCAAGATCTACTCCTGGAACGGCTGCAACCTGCGCCGGATGGTCCCCCTTCTCATCCGGGCCCACCATCGCGCTGCGGAATTGTGGCAGAACAGGAAATCCGTCACCAGGAAGGCCTTCACCCGCTTGGCTGCCGAGGTCAATGGAGAGATCGAGCTCGTTGTCACCCTGGACGCCGCCGACCGGGGCGGACGAAAGGACCGGCCTCTCAAGGCCCTCGACCGGGAAGCCCGATGGCTGTTCAGGAAATTCGAGGAGCTCCACGTCAACCGCGAGACCATCAAGCCCCTCATCATGGGCCGCGACCTGATCGCCATGGGGGTGGCACCGGGCCCGGATATGGGGAAGGTCCTCAAGAGGCTCTTCAGGATGCAGCTCGACAACGAATTCGAAACGAAGGCGCTGGGACTCAAGGCCGCCCAAAGGATCCTCAAGGTGAAGAAAAGATGAAGATCCTTGTCGCCGGAGGAGCGGGCTACATCGGCTCCCACACCGTCAAAGCGCTCCTCGGAGAGGGGTTCGACGTCGTCATCTTCGATGATTTTTCAACCGGGAAACGGGACCTCGTCCTGGGAGGAACCGTGATCGAGGGAGACTTAATGGACGCCGCCTCCGTCAGGAAGGCTTTCCGGTCCCATAACGTCGGAGCTGTCCTCCATTTCGCCTCGCTCATCCAAGTCGGGGAGTCCTACCGGGACCCCCAGAGGTACTACCGCCACAATCTCGGCACATCCATGAACCTCCTTGAAACCATGCTCGAGGCGGGGATCAAACGGTTCATCTTCTCCTCGAGCGCGGCAGTCTATGGCATCCCGCAGCGCCAACCTATCACCGAAGACCACCCGATCAATCCCTGCAACCCTTACGGCATGACAAAGTCCATGGTCGAGCGGGTCCTCCAGGACTATGACCGGGCCTACGGCCTGCGTTTTGTCTCCCTCCGCTATTTCAACGCCTCCGGGGCCGACCCGGACGGCAGGCTCGGTGAGATGCATGACCCTGAAACCCACCTTATCCCGAACATCCTGCTCTCCATTCTGGGGAAAAAACCGACTTTGGGAGTCTTCGGGACGGACTTCCCCACTCCGGACGGCTCGGCCGTCAGGGACTACATCCACGTTACGGACCTGGCCGCGGCCCACGTTCTGGCCGTTCGGTCCCTGCTCGAAGACAAGCCCAGCGAATTCATCAACCTTGGAACGAGCATGGGTTATTCAGTGCTTGATGTCATCCGGGCTGCAGAGCGGGTCACGGGGAAACCGGTCCCATACGAGATCCTGCCCAGGCGCGAGGGCGACGTCCCGGTCCTCCTGGCTTCCAGGGAAAAGGCCGAGCGCATCCTGGGTTGGATCCCTCGCCTCTCGGATATTGAGACAATTCTCCGGACGGCCTGGGCCTGGCACGGGACCAAAAATGGCCGATAGGACGTGAGTCGGAATTCCGGGTATCACCAGAAGTCGGTGTCATCACTTTAGAAGAAAAAAACCTATCGGCAATTTTGGCACCGTAAAAGCGTTTGACGGGAGGCCCCCCAGATGATATAAGGATGGGTTAACATCGATCATGAAGGACAGACGATATATTTCTTTAATTGTCTTTTTAACCGCCCTGGGGATCATCCTCGGGAGCTGGGCTTGCTCATCAGGACGGAAATCCGTCAAAACGACCCCTAAAGTATCCCCCGCAACCAAGGAAAAGACCACCGACGGGAAGAACGGGGCCGGCGTCAAGCCTGACACGAAACAGTCGGCGCCCCCGGCCCGGGCAGCCGTACCGCTCCCCGTCCTTGAAAAGGACGACTTGGACAGCGAAGCCGATTCCGGGAAGAACGGCGCCCAGACGCCGGATAAAGAAGAGGCGGCGGCCCTTCTCGAGGAGGCCCTCACCGTCTACCAGGAAGCCCAAGCCGCCCTGGACCGGGGGGAGACCGACCCCGCCCTAGCCAAGCTCGACGAGGCCTACGGGCTCATCCTCAAGGCGAATACCCCTCCGGATTCCGACCTCTACCAGGAGAAGAACGACCTCCGAATTCTCATCGCCCAGAGGATCCAGCAGCTCTACGCCTCACACCTGAAAACGGTGGCCGTCGGCAACGGGACCATCCCCCTCGTTGAAAACAAGTGGGTCCAAGACGAGATCCGGTCATTTCAGACGAAGGAAAGGCGATACTTCGAAGAAGCCTACAAGCGCTCCGGCCTCTACCGTCCGATGATCATAGAGGAACTCAGAAAAGCGGGCCTCCCCGAACATCTGTCCTGGGTGCCGATCATCGAGAGCGGCTTCAAGGTCCGGGCCCTGTCCCGGGCGCGGGCCTTGGGAATGTGGCAGTTCATCCGTTCGACAGGCTATCGCTATGGCCTGAAGCAGGACAAATACATCGATGAGCGAATGGACCCGGTTAAGGCGACCCGGGCGGCCGTCAGGTACCTGACCGAGCTCCACGATTTCTTCGGGGACTGGACGACGGCCCTGGCCTCCTATAACTGCGGCGAGCTCAGGGTCCAGAACGTCATCAAGGCCCAGAAGATCGACTACCTGGACAACTTCTGGGACGTCTTCAACAACCTGCCCTACGAGACGGCCCGATTCGTCCCCCGCATCATCGCCGTCATGCTCATCGTCGAGAACCCCGCAAAGTACGGGTTCACCCTGCCGACCCCCGACCCGTCTCTCGCCTGTGAGACGGTGACCGTCGGCCAACCGGTAAAGCTGGCCTCGATCTCGGCGACCCTCGGGCTCGACCCCCTGATCCTCTCGTTCCTCAACCCTGAGCTCAGGCACGACTCGACCCCGAACTGCGACTACGCCCTCAAGGTCCCCGTCGGGTACGGAGAGAAGGTCCTGGCGGCACTCCCAGCCCTCCCCCGCTACATCCCGCCCGACGTCGTCTACGGCTGGCACAGCGTCAAGTCCGGGGACACGCTGGGCGCGATCGCCCGCCACTACAGGACCTCGGCCGACGCCATCATGCGGCTCAACGGCATCAAGAACCCGCGGAGCCTCCAGATCGGGCGGAAGCTCAAGATCCCCGGTAAGGGCGATCCGTCGGAGTCGGAGCCGGGCGGCGGCCCGGCGCCGCGGCTGTCGGTCCAGACAACGAAACCTACGGAAACGACGTCGGGGGGCCGACCGGCCGTCCAAGTCCAGGACGCAAAGACTTTCTATGTCATCAAAGCGGGCGACACTCTCTTTACCCTGGCCCGGCAATTCAACACGACCGTCGAAAAGATCAAAGCGGACAACAGGCTTGCCGACGACGGCTTGAGCGTCGGGCAAAGACTCGTCATCAACGGCAGTAAGACATAAGCCCATGGCGGGCAGCGCGGGATTCGGTCCGCGGAGGGGAAAGTTTCGACCCGGGGGTTGAGCCCGCCGGCAAGGAGGGTCAAAATGAGAAAATGGGGGGAATTCGCCGTTTTTGTAACAGCCATTCTTATCGGCACGACGCTGGGCGCCGCTCTGTGTTCGTCGGCTTGGGCCGTCGATAAAAAACAAGCCCTCGACGAGAAGCTCATGGCCGGGATTCGGACGATCGAGGCGGGTCTCGACGGGGTCCTCGGGTTGGCCGTCAAGGACCTCAAAACGGGCAAGACCTTCTTCATCAACGAGAACGAGGTCTTCCCCCAGGCAAGCTCTATCAAGATCGCCCTCCTCTTCGAAGTCTTCAAGCAGGCGGAAGAGGGGAAGCTCCGGTTGGACGAGTTCGTGGATCTGGAGCCGGGGAAAAAGGTCGCCGGGAGCGGGGTGCTTTTTTATATGGGCAAGCCGCGCTTGTCGCTATCGATCCACGACCTGTGCGTCCTGATGATCGTCCTCTCCGACAACACGGCCACCAACCTCCTCATCGAGAAGGCCGGCATGGAGGCCGTCAACCGCAGGATGGACGCGTACGGACTGACAAAGACGCGGCTGCGCCGGAAGATGATGGACCTCACGGCGGCCGCCGAGGGCCGGGAGAACGTCTCGACACCGGCGGAGATGATGGCGCTCCTCGAGAAGATCCAGGGCGGGCAGGTCCTCGAGGAGCCCTACCGGGGGAAGCTCATCGACCTCCTGGCCATCCCCAAGGAAAGCCCCCTGCATGCCGGCGTCCCTGAAGACGTCATCGTCGCAGAGAAACCCGGCGAGCTCGAGGCTGTCCGATGCGATTCGGGAATCGTCTATCTAAAGGACAGGCCCTTTGTCATTTGCGTCATGACGACATACCTGAAAAACGACGCCGCCGGCAATCCCGCCATCGCCGCGATCGCGAAGCTCGTCATTGAGCACTTTTCAAGGCTACAGCGATCGAGCGAGTACGGACGTGTCGTCTCGGAAAAATAGGGGCTCTATTTCCAAACGTCCCCTTCGATCCCCAGCCCCGGCTTATCTCCGAGGACGAGCCTGTCTTTGACCGTTTGGACGCCCTTGAAGGGGTCGTTCGTGATGAGAAGGTTCCCGTCGAGGTCGGCGTAGTCGAAGAGGGGGGCGATAGAAGCTCCGGCTGTGATGCCGAGGGACGTCTCGACCATGCAGCCCAGCATGAGCTTGAGGCCCAAGGCGCGGGCTATAGCGACCATCCGGAGGGCTTCCTGGATGCCGCCGCACTTCATGAGCTTGATGTTGATGCCGTGGAAGCCCTCGACGAGCTTAGGGATGTCCCGGGCCGTCATCATGCTCTCGTCGGCGAAGAGCGGGAGCTTCGACCGCTCCTTGAGCCAGCGGTACTCCTCGAACATCCCGGCCGGCATCGGCTGTTCGACGAGCTCAACTCCCTTGTCGGCCATCCAGTCGATCATGGCCAGGGCCTCTTCTTTCGTCTTCCATCCCTCGTTGGCGTCCGGCCGGAGGGGCTTGTCAGTGACCGCGCGGATGCCCTCGATGATGGCCTTGTCGTCCTTGGAGCCGAGCTTGATCTTGTAGACCGAGAAATCGGCGGCTTCCCGAACCTTCTCCTGCATGACCTTGACCTCGTCGATGCCGATCGAGTAGGTCGTCGGGGGTGTCTTCGCCTTGTCGAGGCCTAGGAACCGGTAAAGGGGGAGGCCGAGTTTCCGGGTTACCCAGTCCAGGATGGCCATATCCAGGGCCGCCTTTGCGGCGTGCTCGCCGGGAGCCAAGGCATCGATCTCGTTCCAACGGTCGAAATACTGCCAGAGGTCCCTTTCGAGGATCGGCCGGGCCTTGTCAATGAAGGCCAGGCCGCTTTCGGCCGTCTCGTTGTAGCGGACGATAGGGGCCGCCTCCCCCATCCCGATGACGCCGTCTTTCTCGAGGCGGACCAGAACGTTACGCCGAACGTTCCACGTCCCCCGGGAGAGCGTCCAAGCATATTTGAGCTGGACCTCGTAGATGCGGGCGTCGATCCTGGCAGGACCGGCCGCGGTGCCTTGGACCCCAGCGAAAACGGTTTTGCCTGGCAGGGCGGACCCGGCCAGCATCATCCCGGATAACTCGAGGAATTCCTTGCGTCTCATCATCGTCTCCTTCGCGTCAGACTTGAAGGCCCAATTATAAGCCAGAAGCGAGGGTCAAACCTACACTTTTTTAGCCTTCCCGGACCGCCTTTCGAGGACTGTGATGGGAGGGCACGGGGGAGGGCTGCAGCGACCATGCGGAGATCAGCCTGAGACCAACGTCCGACGAGGGAAGCCGCAGGCCTCCGATGGACGGAGACACTACAGAAATCTAAGGCCTCGTTAAGATTGTAGGTTTGACCCCGACTTCATTTGACACAGAAGGCCGGGGGTTATATAAAATTATCAGAATCGAATTGGAGGTATCCATGCTTAAGAAGATCGCTCTTGTTCCATCGCTGATATTTTTCACCGTTATGCTCACGTCCGGCGCAGAAATCCCGGGAACGGCCGTCGTCATCAAGACCGTCGAGAACCTGTACAGCGCCTCGAACGACACCGTGGACGTCGTCAGCCAGGCGCTCCTCGGGACGAACGTCAAGATCCTCGCCGTGGAGAAGAACGCCAAGGGCGAGGAATGGTTCCGGATCGAGACGCCGGACACCTACCAGGGCTGGATGATCGGAACATCCTTCCGGCCCATCGGCGAGGGACGGAAAGCTTACGCTTCGGAAGGCAAAGTCTTCGAGGCGACCAGCCTCATGGCCAATATCTATGCCACAGACGACGTCACCGAGCGCAAGCCCCTTACCGTCGCGCCCATCGGCTCCGTGCTCGAGGTTGGGAACTGCGGCGAGCGCTGGTGCGAGGTCACGCTCCCCTGCGGGACGATGGCCTGGGTCCAGAAGGGTGACGGCAAGATCGTGGACGCCGCCGCGCTCCGGAAGAAGCTCTCGCCGGACGAGACGGTCGCCCTGGCGAAACGCTTTCTGGGACTTCCTTATTATTGGGGAGGCGGCTCGCCTTATGGCCTGGATTGTTCCGGTTATGTTCAGCTCCTCTACCGGTTAAGCGGCATCGACATCCTCAGGGACGCAGATATCCAGATGACGAAAAGCGGCCTCGTCGAGGTCCCCCCCGGACAGGAACGGGCCCGAGATCTCATTTTCTTTGGTAAGGCCAAGGACAAGATCGGGCACGTAGGGATGATGATCAGCGCTGAAGAGTTCATCCACGCGACGACCTACGAAAAGCCCGTCGTCCAGATCTCCCGCTTTAGGGACCCCCACTGGCAGGCGATCTACCAGGGCGCGCGGCGGCCGAAAGAATAAGGGCACTCGTTCGAATGGATCGACTTGGGTCTATGCGGCCTTCGATGACCGTGATGGGAGGGCATGGAGAAGGGCTGCAGCGACCATGCGGAGATCAGCCTGAGACGAGCGTCCGACGAGGGCAGCCTTAGGCCTCCGATGGACGGAGACCCGTCCAAGACTTTGTTTGAATTCCATTAATCCCCCCAACCCCCCTTGGCCAATCAAGGGGGCTGAGAGGTCCGTGTCTCCGGCAGAGGTCGGAGGATGGGTTTCCTTCAGCTTATTAGATTTGCCTGGAGTCTTGGGCCACTATACCTGACAGCAGGATAACGAGCGGGCCTTTAGGACTTGGCCTTGGCTAAAGGATTCTTCTTGGCCTCTTTGCCTTTCTCGGTCTTTTTCTTCTTGGTCTTTTTCTTGAACTCGGAGCCGATCATCTCCAGCAGGGCCATGTCGGCGCCGTCGCCGGCCCGGGGACCCAGCTTCACGATCCGGCAGTAGCCGCCCGGCCGCTCGGCAAAGCGGGGACCGACGACGTCGAAGAGTTTCTTGACGACGGACTCCTGAAAGATGTAGGCGAGGGCTTGGCGCCGGGCATGAAGGGTGTTCCTCTTGGCCAGGGTGATCATCTTTTCCGCGATGGGCTTGGCGGCCTTGGCTTTGGCCACGGTCGTCCTGATCCGTTCCTTATCGATGAAGGACGTCACGAGATTGCGCAGCAGAGCTCTCCGGTGGGCCGAGTCCCGACGTAAATACCGTTTCTTAACTTGGTGCCTCATTCATCCTGCTCCTTCTCTCCGGTCCCTTCCTTGATCTCGGCTTGGATCCTCTCGACGAGCTTGGGGTGAAGTTCCAGACTCAATCCCAGGCCCAGCCTAGCCAGGGTCTCCTTGATCTCGGTCAGCGACTTGCGGCCGAAGTTCTTCGTCTTCAACAGCTCATCCTCGGTCTTTAGGACGAGCTCGTAGATCTTTTCGATGCCGGCGGACTTCAGGCAATTGTTGGACCGGACGGACAGTTCCAGATGCTCAATGGACTTGGAAAGGATATCGATCTGGGAATAATAGGGGATCTCTTTTTTCGCCGCCAGCGGCTCCTTCTCCAGGGGTTCGTCGACAACGTTCAGGAAGATCACCAGGTGGTCCCTGAGGACCTTTGCCGCCTGCGACAGGGCGTCCGTGGGACGGATCGCGCCGGTGGTCCAGATCTCGAGGGTCAGGCCCTCATAGTCGATCCTCTTGCCCACGCGGGCCGGATCCACCCGGTAGTTGACCTTTTGGACCGGCGAGTGGGAGGAATCGAGGGGGATGAAATCGACGCTCAAGGTCTCGTCGAAGTTCTGATCGGCCGGGATGTAGCCGCGGCCGTTCTTGACGATCATTTCGATCTCGAGTTTCCCGTCCTTGTCCAAGGCGGCGATATGGACGTCCTTGTTGAGGATCTCGATGTCCCCGTCGTGGGAGAGGTCCGCGGCCGTAGCGATCGCCGGACCTTCCTTCTTGAGGGTCATGGTCTTCGGTCCGTCCCCCTTGAGCTTGAGAGGGATGCTCTTCAGGTTCAGGAGGATGTCGGTGACGTCCTCCACGACGCCGGGGATCGTCGAGAATTCGTGCAGCACCCCCTCGATACGGACGGCCGTGATGGCCGCCCCGTTGATGGAGGACAGGAGGATCCTCCGGAGGGCGTTCCCGACGGTCACTCCGTAACCCCGCTCGAACGGCTGGGCCTGGAAGCGGCCGTATTTTTCCGTCAATGTCTCAAAATCACATTCCAAGTACTTTGGTCTCTGAAATCCTAATTCGGTCATTGGTCCTCCTTTTGAGGATGTCTCCCCTTGAGACGGTTGCGTTATTTCGAATAAAGCTCGACGATCAGATGCTCCTCGACGGGCAAGGTGATGTCCGCCCTCTGAGGCAGAGACACAATGCGCCCTTTCATGCCGTCCCAGTCGACCTCAAGCCATCCGGGAAGAGCCTTGTTCCTGTTGGAAGCGACGAGCGCTTTGATGTCCTCGCTCTTGGCCGACCTGTCCTTGAAGCGGACGATGTCCCCGGCGGAGACAAGGAAGGACGGCACATTGACCTTCTGGTCATTGACGAAGAAGTGGCCGTGGGTGATGAGCTGGCGGGCATGGGTCCGGGACGCGGAAAATCCCATCAGCGTGACGGCGTTGTCCAGACGGCGCTCGAGCATGGAGAGCAGGTTCTCGCCGGTGACCCCCCTCTGACGCTCGGCCCTCTTGAAGAAGAGGCGAAACTGCTCCTCGGACATTCCATAATACCTCTTCATCTTCTGCTTCTCGCGGAGTTGGATGGCGTATCCGAGGATCCGTTTCCTGGCCCGGCCGTGCTCGCCGGGAGGATAAGCCCTCCGCTCTACGGGACACTTATCGGTCAGGCACTTGTGGCCTTTAAAGAACAGCTTCGTCTTCTCGACGCGGCAGAGGCGGCAATCCGCACCTTGAAATCTTCCCATGGTTCTCTCCTTATCTCCTCATCCCCTCAGACCCTTCTCCTCCGCCGGACGCGGCAGCCGTTGTGCGGGATGGGGGTGACGTCTTTGATTGTCTTGATCTCCAGCCCGGCCGCCTGGAGGGCGCGGATGGATGACTCACGTCCCGCCCCGGGTCCGGTGATCCGGACATCCACGCCGCGGACGCCGAATTCCTTCGCCTTGACGGCGACGTCCTTGGCTGCCAGCTGGGCGGCGAACGGCGTCCCCTTCCTGGCCCCCTTGAAGCCGGAGGTCCCGGCGCTCGCCCAGCAGACAGTGTTCCCGTTGAAGTCGGCGATGGTGATGATCGTATTGTTGAAGGTGGACTGGATGTGGGCGATCCCGAAGCCGATCTCTTTGCGGACCTTTTTCTTTTTCGTTTTGGTTTTGGCTTTAGGCATATGTGCGCTCCCTTATTTTAGCTTGACTTGTTTTCTTTGAGTCTCTTGATCGTGCGCCCGCGGGGTCCCTTGCGCGTCCGGGCGTTCGTCTTCGTCCTCTGTCCGCGGACGGGAAGTTTCCTCTTGTGCCGGAATCCCCGGTAGCAGCCGATGTCGATCAGCCGCTTGATGTTCATCATCACTTCTTTTCGAAGATCGCCCTCGATCTTCTCCCGCTTCTCGATAATTTGCCGGATCTTGTTGACCTCGTCCTCGGTCAGGGCCTTGACTTTCTTGTCCCTGTCGATTTTGGCCTCTTCGAGGATCGCTATGGATTTAGACCTGCCGATGCCGTAGATGTAGGTCAAACCGATTTCGATCCTCTTGTCCGGGGGAAGAGTGATACCTGCTATTCTTGCCATTTTGACCTCGTCTTATCCTTGTTTTTGTTTATGCTTCGGATTGGAGCAGATGACTCTGACGATCCCATTCCTTCGGATGATCTTGCAGTTCCTGCAGATCTTCTTGACCGACGCTCTGACTTTCATTGTTTCCATCCTCTATTTGAATCGATAGGTTATCCGTCCCTTGGTCAGGTCGTAGGGTGACAGCTCCACCAGGACCCTGTCCCCGGGGAGGATGCGGATGAAGTGTTTCCTCATCTTGCCTGAGATGTGGGCCAGGATGATGTGCTTATTGGTCAGCTCGACTCGGAACATGGCGTTGGGCAGGGTCTCCAGGACGACGCCTTCGGACTCGAAAACATCCTGTTTAGGCATTCAGACTCTCCTTGTCCATGACGTTTCCGGTGCTGTCCCCAAGCCCTTCCCAAGCGCTCAGGATCTCGACCCCGTTCCCCGTGCAGGCCACGGTATGCTCATAGTGGGCCGCGAGACTCCTGTCCTTCGTCACGGCCGTCCAACCGTTGGCCAGGATCTCGATCTCCCAGTCGCCCATGGCGATCATCGGCTCGATGGCCAGAACGAGGCCCCGGCGGATCTTCGGCCCATGCCCGGGAAGTCCGAAGTTCGGGACCTGGGGTTCCTCGTGGAGCGAACGGCCGATGCCATGCCCCACGAACGCCCGGATCACGGAGAAACCGTCGGCTTCCACGCGCGCCTGGACGGCGGCAGAGATGTCCGAGACGCGTTGGCCTTCCTTCATCCGGGCGATCCCCGCGGTAAACGACTCCCGGGCGGCCGCAATAAGGCGGGCGGCCTCCGGGCTGATCTCCCCAACGGGAACGGTGACGCTCGAATCGCCAAAGTACCCTTCGAAGATGACCCCGTAGTCCAGGCTGAGGATGTCCCCGTCCTTGAGTTTCCTCGAGGACGGAATGCCGTGGACAATCTCCTCGTTGACCGAGGTGCAGAGCGAGGCGGGGAAGCCCCGGTAGCCCTTGAAGGCCGGAGCAGCGCCCATCTCCCGCGTCCTTTTCTCGGCATATTCGTCCAGGTCCATCGTCGTCACTCCCGGCTTCACGAGAGGCACGAGCCCGGCGAGGACACGGGCCACGATCCGATTCGACCTCTTCATGGCCCGGATCTCGTCATCGGTCTTGTAGATGATCATGGCCTGGTCGCAGCTCCGTTGGACCTCGCGATCTCGATGTCCAGGATCCCCCGTATCTCCTGAAAGGTCTCCTCTATGCCCCGGCTCCCTTCCACTCTGTGGTAGACGCCCTTCGCTTCGTAGTAGGCACGGAGCGGTCCGGTCTGTTCCCGGTAGATCCTGAAGCGCTCCCGGATGACCTCGGGCCGATCATCCTCCCGAAGAACGAGGACGGAACCGCAAACGTCACAGATACCTTCCCGGGCGGGCTTCCGGGCGCAGAGGTTATAGACCTCCCCGCACTTCGGACATGACCGCCGCCCGGCGAGTCTCTCCAGCAGGGCGTCTTCGGCGAGAGCGATCTCGATGGCCGACTCGGGACGGGCCGGGTCCAGGGCCTCGAGACTCAGGGCCTGGCCCAGGTTCCTCGGGTATCCGTCCATGATGTAACCTTTCCGGCAGTCGGGCCTGGAGACGCGCTCCCGGACGAGCTCCAGAACGACCCCGTCCCGGACCAGCCCGCCGCGGTTCATCGCCGCTTCGGCTTCCAGGCCCAGGGACGTCCTGTCCTGGACGGCTTTACGAAGAAGGTCCCCCGTGGAGATCCTCGGGACGCCGTACCGCTTCCCGATCAGGTCTCCCTGAGTGCCTTTTCCGCCGCCGGGCGGGCCGAGGAGGATGATCCTCATCCCCTTCTCCCCCTGATCCGGCCCCGGCGCATGAAGCCGTCGTAGTGCCGCATCACGAGCTGCGCCTCGATCTGTTGAAGGGTGTCCATGGCCACGCCGACGACGATGAGGATGGATGTCCCCCCGAAGTAAAAGTCGATGTTCATGCCCTGGGTGAACCACTTGGGCAGGTTGGCTTCAAGAAAATTCCCGACCAAGGGCAACGACTGGACCTTGAACCCGGTGAGCAGAAACTCGGGCAGGAGGGCGATCGCCGCCAAGTAAATGGCGCCGACCAGCGTGATCCGGGAAAGGATGTCGTCGATGTGGTCCGACGTGTTCTTCCCCGGCCGGATACCCGGGATGAACCCGCCGTACTTCCTGAGGTTCTCGGCGACATCTGTCGGGTTGAAGATGATGGAAACGTAGAAGTAGGTGAAGAAAATGATGGCCGTGATGTAAAAGATATTGTACAGGGGCATGCCCAGGCTGAACTGGGAGGCGATCGTCTGAAAGACGGGCACCTTGGCGAGCTGGGCCAACGTCGACGGGATGGTGATGATGGAAGCTGCGAAAATGATGGGAATGACGCCGCCGGTGTTCACGCGGAGCGGCAGGTGGGTGCTCTGGCCGCCATAGACCTTTCGGCCGACCACCCGCTTGGCATAGGACACCGGGATGCGTCGCTGCCCCCTCTCGACAAAGATGATAAAGG
>Ga0315287_10003292_pt1 | contig 15553 bp, 16 predicted proteins | sample YL17G11_0_MG_FD_205037 | JGI IMG/M metagenome (GOLD analysis project Ga0315287, IMG submission 205037) | Sediment microbial communities from Yellowstone Lake, YNP, Wyoming, USA - YL17G11_0 | ecosystem: Environmental > Aquatic > Freshwater > Lake > Sediment | place: USA: Wyoming | collected... | reverse complement strand
CGAGAGCGCGGTGACCAGGTTGGACAGCAGGAGGATCGACGCGAATGCCAGCAGGATGACGCCCAGCATTTTCTGCGGCAGGAAGCTGCCGATTTCCGGTGCACCCCGGGCGTACTTCAGCACCCGGTACGCCACCGTGAACACCGCCGACCAGAACCCCGCCGCCACCAGTGCCAGCAGGAGCAGCTTGAGCGGTGTGCCCGACCGTTCCTGGCGCACGCGCGCCAGTGCCGTCCGCCACTTGGGCAGCAGCACCGTGCGGACCCCTGGATCCGGGACCGGGGCCACCACCAGTTCAGCGGTCGAGGACATTACCCAGTTCGAACTCGGATGCACCGCCGGTGAGGCGCAGGAAGAGGTCTTCGAGGCTCGCGTCGCCAGCGGCGAACTGGTGCCGCAGCTCGGCCATCGTGCCGCAGGCGACGATCTTGCCGCCCTGGATGATCCCGATCCGGTCGCACATGTCTTCGGCCACCTCGAGCGTGTGCGTGCTCATGAGGATGGTACCACCGCGCGACGTGAATTCCCTGAACAGGTCCTTGAGCAGGCGCGCGCTCTTCGGGTCGAGCCCCACCATCGGCTCGTCGACCACGATCACTTCGGGCTGGTGAATGAGCGCGCTCGAGATGATCAGCTTCTGCCGCATGCCATGGCTGTACGACTCGGTGAGCTCGTCCTTCCACGGCGCCAGGTCGAACAGCTTGAGCAGCTCGTCCATGCGGCGCTCGATGGCCGGGCCCTCCTGGCCGTACAGGGCCGCCACGAACCGCAGGAACTCGGCGCCGGTGAGCTTGTCGTACACGAACGGCCGATCGGGGATGAAGCCCATCCGCGTCTTCGCCTTGCGGGGCTTCCGCTCCAGGTCGTCACCGCCGATCTCGACCACACCACTGGTCGGCTTGAGGATGCCGGCAATCATGCGCAGCGTGGTTGTCTTGCCGGCGCCGTTGGGGCCCAGGAAGCCGAACAGCTCCCCGGACGGCACCTCGAGATCGATGCCGTCGACGGCCGTGAAGCTGCCGTAGCGTTTGGTCAGGTTGGTGAGGCGTATCATCGGGTCTTCTGTCGAGTCAGCCGTTCGGGCGCGAGCGACGCAGTGAGCGGCACGAGGTATAGTGGATCCGCCGGGGCGCCGGCGAGCAATCTGACATATCCCGCCCCGGCAGGGAACGTGCCGAAGGTCGGGTCGGCTGGAACCCAGCCTCCCAGCTTCACTTCCGCCCAGGCGTGGCGGGCCCAGCCGCGCTCCTGTGCCACGATCCCCGCAACAGGTCGCGCCTCGAGCCCCGCGGCCCGGGCCAATGCCACAAACAATATCGCGCGGTCGGACACGTCGCCCTTGCGGGTCCTGAGGGCGCGGCGGGCATTGGGGAGGCCGAGGTTCGGCGCCGGAGCGACTTCCGTGGCGACCCAGGCAAGGAGCCGTTCCGCCATTCGACGCTGATCGGTCTCTCCACCGATGACCCGCCCGGCCTGGATCCGCACCGCCCGGTCGCTGCCCGGCACCAGCGCCTCGATCGTGCCGGGTGAGGTGTCGCTGCGTCCAGTCGCGGCGGAGTCGACCGACAGAAAAAGGCTATCTGCGGACAGCCGCTGCCCGCCGCCGGAGAGGCCTGCGCGCGCCCACCCGGAAGAGTCCTGCGCTACCCGCTCCAGCCGCACGAGCATCGACTGAACGCCTGGCGGCCTGGAGGCGAGCGTCGCGCTCGCAGGACTGCGCGCTGCGCCGAGGGCGCCGTTGGCAAACTCCCGCCGATACGCATCAGTAGCGATCTCGAACGGCTGGCGCTCGGCGACCAGGCCGGGCAGCAATTCGCCCCTCACCGGCAGCCCGTCCTCGTCCACCCACAGCGTCACCGGAGGGCCATCGCCCCGGCGGCTGATCTGCCAGGCCCGCAGGGTGTCATACCGGGCTGGCTCCCATCGCTCCGTCACTGGATTCATTGCCGCACTGTCCGGTATCACCAGCGTCGAATCCGCCAGCACGGCAATCTCGACTTGGGCGAGCGCGCGTCGCAGAGGATCGACCAGGTCGAGCTTCCGCAGCATGCCCTTCCTGGGCGACCGCAGAGCGACCACGAGGAGTGGCAGCGCCGACGGCGGGGCGGCGGCACCATGCCGGACGGCAAGGGTGTCCGATCGGCCCGGACGTCCCTCGGGTCCCGACTGCCAGGCCAGCGCCGAGTCGCCCACGGGGGTGGCGCGGACCTCGGTCCGCTCACCCGACTGCGAGCGCGACACCACCGCGCCGAGGAAGCTCAGGTTGCGATCCAGCGTGGTGCGCGAACGCTGGACGATCCGGAGCACCGAGTCGGCATCGGGCATGCGTACGTCGATCATCTCCGTGACATCGACGGTAGTGAGGGTGGTGTCGAGCGTGAGGGAGGCGAAGCCGACGGTGCTGCCGGCCATGCTGAGCGTGTAGTAGGACGCGGTGGGCGAGATTCTCGCGATCACCGGCGCCGCGCGCCGGCTCGCGGTGGGGAACCAGGTGCGCTGGGCAAGCCAGGCGAGCGACCCGATCCAGGCCGTGAAGACGATGATACCGACTACCCGCCGGTTCAGCAGCGGAACTTTCGGATCGCCGCGTCCACGGTTGTCCGCTCGTCATCAGTGTCCACCACGATGCGGAGCGTACGCGGTGCCGCAGCGTCAGGCTGCCGGCCCGGGAAGCTCTCGCCCAGCAGCTCGGCGGCATCCTCGATGGAGAGCCGACCGGGCCCGACGCCGATGAGTGGGGCCGCGATCCGCTCCAGTTGCCAGGCGGCGGCCTGCTGCCAGGCCGAGCGTAGTGCCCGCCGGATGACCTCGGGGCCGCCCGATCCTTCAGCGTCCTGCAGCACGAGGTGCACGACGAGAGGCGCCGAGAGATCGCCGCTGCCGGTGACGACGGCGGCGCCGGCGTCGAGCGGCGACTGGACCTGGCAGAGTGCGGCGAATCGCGGCCCGGCCTGCAGGTCGAGTCGCTTCATCGCCGGGGTCAGGGGAGCGAGCGTGTCGTCGGCCGGGCGGAGGATGGCGTCAGCCTCCACGAAGGCGAGGTCGTCGACCACCACCTCGATCATCGAGCGCTGAGTTCCTTGCTACGCCGGTACATGGGCATCGCCTCGTCGGGGCGTCCCATCCGGTCGAGCACCCGGCCCATCAGGTAGAAGACCCGGTCGTTGCGGTCGTCCAGCTCGGCTGACTTGCGCAGCGCTTCCAGCGCGGCCGGCAGGCTTCCGGCCTGGTTCCGTGCCTCGCCCACGTACAGCCAGGTCACCGCGTCGTCCGGCCGCTGCTCCACGCGACGCATGAGTACCTGTCCCGCTTCGGCGGCCAGGCCCTTCCGGAGCAGCACCAGGCCGAGTTCCATGAGTGCATCAGGGTTGGACGGCGCGGCACGCAGCACGCGGCGCACGTCCGACTCGGCCTCGAGGAGATCCTTCCGCCGTCGCCGGACGCCGGCGCGCCCCAGCAACAGTTCCGGGTTGTCCGGATGCAGGCTGAGCGCGGCCGCGAGGGCGTCGAGCGCCCCGGGCACGTCGTGCTGCGATTCGAGCAGCGCGGCGAAGCCGAGCGCGCCACCGACATGCGCGGGCTCGAGGGCAAGGAGTTCCCGGAAGAGGGCGTCGGCCTCCGCGGCGCGGGCCTGGCCCACCGCCTCGAGGGCGCGCTGGTGCACCCGCTCGGGGTCGATCGGCTCGCTGCTGGGCGCCTCCACCCGCGCATCGGGTGTGGCGCTCGCGGCGAATGGCCGCAGCGGAAAGCTGGCGTCGGCCTGGCGCGGAAGCGGGTCCGCCTCCAGGCCTTCCGTGCCGAAGAACTCGTCGATGGCGTGTTCGCGACCACTGCTGCGGCTGTGACGGGTCCGGCGCATTCGTTGTTGCGTGCTCCAACTGATGGGGACGTATGCCCCCGAAACTTACCCGCTTGAAGCGCTTGCCGGGTTCGGGTAGCTTTCGGGGCTTATGGCCCGTGAATTCCTCGTCGTCCGTGGTGCCCGCGAGCACAACCTCAAGAACATCTCTGTCAGCATTCCCCGGAACGAGTTGACCGTCATCACGGGACTCTCGGGATCCGGCAAGTCATCGTTGGCGTTCGACACCATCTACGCCGAGGGGCAGCGGCGCTACGTCGAGTCGCTTTCGGCCTATGCTCGGCAATTCCTGGGCCTCATGGAGAAGCCCGATGTGGACTCCATCGAGGGCCTGTCGCCGGCCATCTCGATCGAGCAGAAGACCACGGGGCAGAACCCGCGCTCCACGGTCGGCACGGTCACCGAGATCTACGACTACCTCCGGCTGCTTTGGGCTCGCGCCGGCGTGCCCCATTGCCCCAATGACGGCAGTCCGGTCAGCCGGTCGAGCGCCAGCCAGATCACCGACGCGGTCGTTGCCTGGCCGGAGGGGACCCGCATCGAGGTGATGGCGCCGCTGGTCCGCGGACGGAAGGGCGAATTCCGCGAACTCTTCGAGGACGTCCAGAAACGCGGGTTCGTGCGGGTGCGCGTCGATGGGGAAACCTACGACCTCGGGGCCGTTCCCGCACTGAATCGTCGCCAGAACCATGACATCGCCGTCATCGTGGATCGGCTGGTCGTCCGCCGGGAGGACCGCGGTCGCCTCGCCGACTCGATTGAAACGGCGCTCAAGCTCGCCGATGGCGTGGTGGAGGTCGTCCGGCACGACGGGAAGGGAGCAGGGAACAGGGAACAGGGAACGGGGAAGTCCCAGCTTTTTTCCGAGCGTTCTGCCTGTCCCGTGTGCGGTCTGTCGTTTCCCGAGCTCGAGCCGCGGCAGTTCTCCTTCAACAGCCCCTTCGGTGTCTGCCCCGACTGCAACGGGCTCGGCACGCGGAAGGAAGTGAACCCCGACCTCATCCTCGGGGACCCGACGATTGCCATCCTCGAGGGGGTAGTGCTCCCATGGGGTGAGCCCTCGGGCTACCTGCGGAAGGCGGTGCTGCCGACGCTGGCCAGGGTGCTCAAGTTCGATCTCGACGCGCCGTGGGGCGAGATCCCCGCCGCGGCGCAGAAGGCGCTGCTGCATGGCGCCCCGGGCAAGTTCCGCTTTGCGCCCCAGAGCGGTCGCGGGCGCACTGAGCAGGAGGCGGAGTGGGAGGGGATCCTCAAGAACGTCGAACGACGCTACCGCGAGTCCTCGAGCGACGCGATACGTGGCCAGCTGGAGCAGTTCCTCACGGCCCAGCACTGCCACACCTGCGGCGGCCGGCGGCTCAAGCAGGAAAGCCTCGCGGTCCTGGTCGCGGGGCAGGGCATCGGAGACGTGGTGGAGCTGTCGGTGGGGCGAGCGGCCGACTTCTTCGCCTCGATTCCACTGCGGGCGCAGGGTGCGAGCGGGCCCGGGCTCGATGCCGACATCGCCGGCCCCATCCTCAAGGAAGTGTGCGACCGCCTCCGTTTCCTCTGCGATGTCGGCCTCGACTACCTGACCTTGGGACGCGGCGCCTCATCGCTCTCCGGCGGCGAGATGCAGCGTATCCGCCTGGCCACCCAGATCGGGTCCCGGCTCGTGGGCGTCCTGTACATCCTCGACGAGCCCAGCATCGGCCTGCACCAGCGTGACAACGAGCGGCTTCTCGGCACGCTGAAGGGCCTGCGTGACCTGGGCAACTCCGTCATCGTGGTGGAACATGACGAAGACACCATCCGGGCCGCCGATCATGTGATCGACCTTGGGCCTCGCGCCGGCCGTTTCGGGGGCGAAGTGGTGGCGGAGGGCACCATCGACCGGATTCTCGAGCACCCGACGTCACTCACCGCGCGGTACCTGCGCAATGAGCTGCGGGTCAAGGTGCCGGCGGGGCGTCGCGCGCGCGACGCCGATCGTGCCCTGCGCGTGGTCGGTGCCCGGGCCAACAACCTGAAGAACATCACGGCGGAGTTTCCGCTGGCGCTCTTCGTGGCGGTGACCGGGGTCTCGGGCTCGGGCAAGTCCACCCTGGTCACCGACATCCTGTACCAGTCACTCGCGCGGCACTTCTATCGCGCGCGGGTCATTCCCGGCGAGCACACCCGCATCGAGGGGCTGCACCTGCTCGACAAGGTCATCGACGTGGACCAGAGCCCCATCGGCCGCACGCCGCGCAGCAACCCGGCCACATACACCGGCCTCTTCACGCCGATCCGCGAGGTCTTCACCGGGCTGCCCGAGGCGAAGCTGCGGGGTTACGGCCCCGGACGGTTCTCGTTCAACGTGAAGGGCGGCCGCTGCGAGGCATGCGAGGGCGACGGCCTGGTGAAGATCGAGATGCACTTCCTGCCCGACGTGTACGTGCCATGCGAGGTCTGCAAGGGGCGGCGCTACAACCGGGAAACGCTCGAGGTGCGCTACAAGGGCAAGAGCATCGCCGACGTGCTCGACCTGACCGTGTCGGACGCCCTCGATTTCTTCAGCGCACAGCGCCGCATCGCCGAGCGGCTGGAGCTGCTCAACGACGTGGGGCTGGGCTACATCCATCTCGGCCAGGCCGCGACCACGCTCTCGGGCGGCGAGGCGCAGCGGGTGAAGCTCGCCACGGAACTCGCCAAGCGCGATTCGGGCCGCACGCTGTACATCCTCGACGAGCCCACGACCGGCCTGCATTTCGAGGACGTGCGCCTGCTGCTCGAGGTGCTGCACCGGCTCGTTGACAAGGGCAACAGCGTCATTGTCATCGAGCACAACCTGGACGTCATCAAGACGGCAGACTGGGTGGTCGACCTCGGGCCGGGGGGCGGGGAGGGCGGGGGCGAGATCGTGGCCGCCGGCACGCCCGAGGAGGTCGCGAATGTTCCGGCGAGCTTCACGGGGCAGTATCTCCGTCGCGTCCTCGCGCGGCAGGGCGCCCCGAGTTAGCCTTCCCGCCGTTGGCAGTTCCCGTTCCCAACCCTGTGAGCCTCAGCCCGTGACCCGACTCCAGCGCACACTCCGCGTCGCTTCCGTTCTTTCCCTGCTCTCGGCCCCGCTCGCCGCGCAGCAGGACCTGTCGCTGCTCAGTGTCCGCAGCATCTATGCATCGCCCGAGTTCGCCAGCGAGCGATTCGGGCCGGCGCGCTGGCTGGAGAACGGCGCGGCGTATACGACGCTCGAGAAGTCGGCGGAAGGCAAGGGACGCGACATCGTGCGCTACGCCACGGGATCGGGCGAGCGGACGGTGCTGGTGACCGCCACGGCCATTACAGCGCCGGGCGACACCACGGCGCTGGACGTCGAGGACTACGGCTGGTCGCCGGACGGCACCAGGCTCCTGATCTTCACCAACTCGCAGCCGGTATGGCGGCAGAACAACCGGGGCGACTACTGGGTGCTGGATCCCGCGTCCGGCAGGCTGCAGAAGCTGGGCGGTCCCGAGGCGAAGCCCTCCACGCTCCTGTTCGCCAAGTTCTCCCCCGACGGCAGCCGTATCGGCTATGTGCGTGAGAACAACATCTACGTCGAGGACCTCGCGACCGGCGCCATCACCCAGGTCACCACCGATGGGTCGCGCACCCTCATTAACGGCACGTTCGACTGGGTGTACGAAGAGGAACTCGACCTGCGGGATGGCTGGCGCTGGAGCCCGGACGGCAAGCGCATCGCATACTGGCAGCTCAACACCGACCAGGTCCTGAGCTTCGACCTCATCAACGACACCGATTCTCTCTACTCCTTCGTGGCGCCGGTGCAATACCCCAAGGCCGGCGAGGCCAACTCGGCCGCGCGCATCGGCGTCGTGGGTGCCGCCGCCGGCGCCACCGTCTGGCTGCCGTTCGAGGGCGACCCGCGCGAGCACTACCTCGCGCGGATGGAATGGGCGAACAACTCCACCGAGCTGGTGGTACAGCGGCTCAACCGGCTGCAGAACACGCTCGAGCTTCTCCTGGCCGACGCGACCTCGGGGCAGCTGCGGACGATCCTCACCGAACACGACAGTGCCTGGATCAACGTGGTGAACGACCTCACCTGGCTCAAGAATGGCCAGAGCTTCACCTGGCTCAGCGAGCGGGGTGGCTGGAACCATGTGTACCTCGTGTCACGGAACGGGCAGTCGGTGCGGCTCCTCACGCCGGGCGCCTTCGACGTGATCGACGTGGTCACCGTCGACGACAAGGGCGGCTGGCTGTACTACATCGCGTCCCCGGACAACGTGACCCAGCGCTACCTGTGGCGCACCCGGCTCGACGGCAAGGGAAAGGCCGAGCAGGTCACACCGGCGACGCAGGCGGGCACGCACAACTACAACATCTCGCCAGACGTGACCCACGCCTGGCACAACTACTCGAACATCAGCACTCCACCGACGACGGACCTGGTACGGCTGCCGTCACATGCGTCCGTGCGGACCGTGGTGGCCAACGAGAAGCTCAAGGCGAAGGTGGCGAGCCTGCGCCGCGGGGTCACGGAGTTCGTGAAGGTACCCATCGACAGCGGCGTCACGCTCAACGGCTACATCATGAAGCCGGCGGACTTCGATTCGTCGAAGAAGTACCCGATCCTCTTCCAGGTGTACGGCGGCCCCGGATCGCAGACGGTGCTCGACTCGTGGGGCGGGAGCCAGTACCTCTGGCACGCCCTGCTGACACAGCAGGGATACCTGGTGGCGAGCGTCGACAATCGCGGCACCGGCGCGCGGGGCCGCGACTGGCGCAAGATCATCTACGGACAGCTCGGGGTCGTGGAAACGGAAGACCAGGCGGCGGCCGCGAGAACCATCGGGCGGTGGTCCTACGTCGATTCCACCCGTATCGGCATTTGGGGCTGGAGCTATGGCGGCTTCATGAGCCTCAACGCACTCTTCCGTCACCCCGACGTGTACCGCACTGCGGTGGCCGTGGCGCCGGTGACGCACTGGAAGTATTACGACAACATCTACACGGAGCGGTACAACGGGCTCCCGAAGGACAACCAGAAGGGCTACGACGCCGGCTCGCCGCTGTCATATGTGGATGGCCTGCGGGGCAACCTGCTGGTCATTCACGGCGGCGGCGACGACAACGTGCACTACCAGAACACCGAGGCTCTGGTCAACAAGCTCGTGGCCGCGAACAAGCCGTTCTCCATGATGGAGTATCCCAACCGGAACCACGGCATCTCCGGCGGGAATACGAGGCAGCACCTGTTCGACCTGATGACCCGCTACCTGCAGGACAACCTGCTGGCGCCGGCGCCGAGGAACTACACCTTCTGACCGGGGGTGGACCCATGCAATACCAGGAGATCCTCGCGCTCCTGTCGTACGCCGGCGATCATGGTCACGCCGTGCGGGTCACGACCGACGGCGCCGCCGAGGTGGTCGGCGTGCCCACGAGCGTCGACGACCACATCACGGCTCACGAGGTTTATCTCCGGCCCACCGGGGCTGAGGACACCGAGATCTCCATCTCGCTGAGCGCCATACGGACCGTGCAGCTGTTGTAGTGGGTGGCCACGTAGCGGACTGAAACATTTGAAACGTGCCCTCCGTAACGTGGGGGCGGACAGAATCTTCACGTCATCCGCGAACCCGAGACTCGTCAGCAAGGCGGACCGATGGAAGGCATTCTTGCCATCATCTTCATATTCGGCGGCGGTACGCTCTTCCTGCTTGCCACGAGTCCGATAGGCAAGGCCATCGCCGAGCGTATTCGCAATTCTGGTCCGCCGCCGGCAGCGGACCCCGAGCTGATGGCTGAAGTGGATTCACTCCGACATGATGTCGCCGAACTGGCCGAGCGGCTGGATTTCGCGGAACGCCTGCTTGCGTCGAAGCGGGAGGCCATCGAGCAGCTTCCAGGGGGCCAGGGCTAGCCATGGAAAACGTCATCAAGTTCGGCATGGTCGTGACAATGCTCCTCGGCGTCGGCACCTTCCTCATGTTCATGGTCCCGATAGCGCTGGCCAATTTCCGGAAGGCCAACCGGGTTGGCCGGGAAACGAGCAGCGACCTGGATTCGCTGCGCTCGGAGCTTGATGAGTTGCGCAGCCTGCCGCCGAGGATGGCGGAGTTGGAAGAGCGCCTGGATTTCGCTGAACGGATGCTGACTCAGCAGCGCGAGGGCATGCGTCTCCCGGGAGGCCTCGATGCCGCCAGGTGATGTCGCGCCAGTTCTCATCGTGGCGATCCTGATAGTGGCAGCCGCCGCGGTGCTGATCCTCCGCGGGCCGCTGGGGCGGGCCATGGCCCAGCGGCTCGAGGGCACGGCGGGGCCGCGCGATGCGACGGACGTCGGAATCGCCGGGATTGCCGAGCGCGTATCCGAACTGGAACGGCGCGATGCCCGGCTGGCGGAGCTGGAAGAGCGGCTGGATTTCGCCGAGCGCCTGCTCGCCCAGCGCGATGTCGAGCGGCTGCCCCGGGGGAGGGACGACTGATGCTGCAGACACGGATGCCGGCGCCGCCGGCCCCTGAGGCCATCATCGTGTCGGGCGGTGGGCCGAGCATGTTCGAGATGATCTCGATTGCCGTGATCTCGATCTCGTTCGCGTTTGTCGCGTACAAGCTCCTTATGCCGCTCGTCCGCGCGTTCGCCGCCCGCATCGAGGGTCGCGGCACCAACCCGGCGTTGGAGCAGCGGGTGAATGAATTGCAGCAGCAGCTCGCCGATGCCGATGTGCTGCAGCACCGGGTCGCTGAACTGGAGGAGCGCCTCGACTTCGCCGAACGACTGCTGTCCCAGCGCGAGGCGCCGGCGCGGCTTCCGGCGGAAGGGAGGCGGCCATGACGCACCTGTTGCAGGGAACGACGGTCACGGTGCAGGTGCCGCCGATTCCCCCAATTCCCCCGGTCCCGCCCATGCCGGACATCATCCAGGTGCTCCCGCCGTGGATGGTCATGCCGCCCCAGGTGGTGGCCCTGGTCTCGATCGCCGCAATCGCGGGCGCCGCGCTGGTCCTCTACCCGCTCGCGCGCGCTATCGCCCGGCGGTTCGAGGGACGCGGCGTGAGTCCCGAACTGCAGCAGCAGGTCGAGGAGCTGCGCGACCGGGTGCACGACCTCGAGGCGTCGCAGCACCGGGTGGCCGAGCTCGAGGAACGGCTCGACTTCACCGAGCGGCTCCTGGCGCAGCGGCGCGATATCGAACAGATCCCCAGGAGCTGAGGCCCGTGACTGAAGCGGGCGGGTTCTCGTCCATGCTGGCGCTCTGCGCCGACCAATTGCCGGCTGGAGGGAAGGGCATATGAGCCAGGGCCGGATCGACACCAGGTACTTGATCGTCGCCACCATTCTCGGCCTCTCGGCCATCAGCGCCTTCTTCGGGATGGCCATGGAGATGGGCGCGGATTTCGCGGTCCCCGGACTCATCGCGCTCGGCGTCGTCGGCGCGGTGATCTTCAGGGGACCGGTCGGCAAGGCGCTGGCGCGTCGCATTGAGAGTGGCCCGTCGGCGGAACCGCGGTCCGAGATCCTGAACGAGCTTGATGACGTCCGGGGTCGGCTGCTCGAACTGGAGGAGCGCCTGGATTTCACGGAACGCATGCTGAGCAAGGCGCGCGAGCCTGAGAGGGTGAACGGGCCGCCGCGCTGAGGACCACGCACGAGGCGCAGTTAGGTTTATCGCATGGCACGGGTAGTGCCGGCCACACGGAGGCTGCGGACATGGTGACGCGCGAAGACATTCTGAATTGGCTGGAGCGGCTGGATGCGGGGACGCTCGAGGTTCGCGAGGTCGAGCCGGGGCTCTGGATCGCCCGCTCACCCGACGGCGCCGAAGTGGTGGTGAACTATGCCCCGCCCGTGGCCATCTTGCGGGTACGAGTCATGGAGCTGCCGCGGAAGGAGCCCGGTCGCGGTGAGCTATTCCGGCAGCTGCTCGAATTCAACGCCCGGGACCTGGTGCACGGCTCCTACGGGCTCGAGGGCGACCACGTGGTGCTGACGGACACGCTCGAGCTGGAGAACCTGGATTACAACGAGTTCGAAGCCAGCTTCGACTCCATTACGCTGGCGCTCGCCTCGCACTACTCGGCGCTCGCGCCCTACAAGGAGGCCTGAGTCGCCATGGGGATCTGGGATCGTTTCTCCACCATGTTCCGGTCGAACCTCAACGACCTGATCAGCCAGGCTGAGAATCCTGAGAAGATGCTGAACCAGCTGATCATCGACATGAAGACCCAGCTGGGGAAGGCCAAGCAGCAGGTGGCCTCGGCCATTGCCGATGAGAAGAAGCTGCAGGCCGATGCCGAGGCGCTGCGGAAGCAGGCCGAGGACTGGGAGCGGCGCGCCATGCTGGCGGTGCAGGAGGGGAAGGATGATCTCGCGAAGCAGGCGCTGATGCGCTACAACGAGGCGCTCCAGGGTGCGCAGCAGCTGCACGACACGTGGCTTCAGCACCGCGCCGAGACCGAGAAACTCAAGCTTTCGCTCCGCCAGCTCAACGACAAGATCGAAGAGGCGAAGCGCAAGAAGAACATCCTGCTGGCGCGGGCCAAGCGAGCGGAGGCACAGCAGCGTATTCAGGAGACGATGTCGGGAATGTCCGACAAGGGGGCGTTCGAGTCGTTCGAGCGCATGGCGGAGAAGATCGAGGCGCAGGAGCGCAAGGCGATCGCGTCCGCAGAACTGCATGAGGAGATGGAGGGCGATTCGCTGGTCAAGCAGTTCGAGGCGCTGGAGTACCATGGCACCGCCGACCAGGCGCTGCTTGAGCTGAAGCGGAAGATGGGCGTGCTTCCTCCGGGCTCCGCGGACAAGGCGAAGCAGCTGGGCAAGGGCGCCGACGACGTGCATGAGGCGGAGCTGCTGGAGGATCGCGGCCAGGCGGACGGCACGACGCACGGTTGAGCCGACGGCCGTGAAGAAGGTGAGGGCCCCGGCGCATGCCGGGGCCCTTCACGTTCACGACGGAGGGCTTGCCCTCAGTGCGGTGGGGGTGCCAGCAGCGCTGCGAATCGCGGATCCCCACGCAGCGGGCTCATGCCTGGGTCGTGTCGCAAGTGCAACTGGAAGTGCAGGTCACGCGGCTCGACGAACCGGTGCAGGAGGGCGAAGGCGCGGTCGCGCTCGCCGAGGGCACCCCAGGCCTCCGCCACCCAGACCACCGAATGAGCCGGGTAGATCCCGCTCGCCGCGGCGGGGGCCTCGGCGGCGAGCAGCAGACGGCGCGCGCCCTGGCGGTCTCCCTCCGCGGCGCGCGACATCGCCAGTCCCGCGAGCGAACTGACATGCTCGGTACCACCACCCAGACGCTCGGCCTCGGCGAACTCACGTTCGGCGCGCGCCGCATCGCCCCGCGCGAGGGCCGCGAAGCCGGCGGCGTGGTGGCCCATGATCGTGGTGGGATTCAGCGCGATCGCACTGTCGCCCCAGGCGGTGGCGCTGTCGTACCGCCCAGCCCACAAGTGCCCGAGTGACAGGAACGCCACGGCCTCCACGAATGATGGCCGCAGGCTGACCGCACGGCGCCAGGCGTCGATCGCCTTGTCCAGGCTGTCCGAGTCGACCAGGGCCCCGGCATAGGCGTGCCAGGCATCAGCATTGAGCGAATCGATCCCGAGGGCGCGGTGCACCGCTCGGAAGACCTCGACGCGCGAGGTTGGCGACACCTGGCGCATGACGACCGCTCGAGTCACCCACGTGTTGGCGAGCCCGCTGTCGGCCACGAAGGCCCGATCGGTTGCTCGCAGAGCCTGGGTGAGCAGGCTGTCGTTCGGCACGCCGGGAATGGAGAAGCCCCAGCCATTGGCGAACACATAGGCGCGGGCGAGTCCGTTCCATGCTGGCGCGTAGCCGGAATCGCGGGCGATGGCGCTGGAGTAGAGCTGCACCGCGCTGCTGATCCCCTCCTGGGTCCGCTGCGAATAGGCCCGATCACCGCGCTCCCGAAGCTCGATCACGGTGGCATCGTGCATTGTTGCCGGAGCGGGCACCACACCGCTTCGCGCGCGCCGCAAATATGCGAAAGCGAGCACCAGCACCAGCACCACCCCCATGGCCCCCAAGGCCCACCAGCGAGCGCCGGGGCGGACGGCGGGCACCGGTGCGGACGGTCCTGCGGATAGGAGAGGCTGGAGCGCGGCGGCAAAGCCGCTGACCGTCGAGAAGCGATCGACGGGCGCTTGTGCGAGTGCACGCGCCATCGCGGTAGCGACGTACGCGGGAAGCGATGGCCGCAGCACGCCGATCGAGGGCGCCGGCCCCGACAATCGCTTGGCGATGATGGCCTGCGCCGTGGGACCCGAGAACGGCGGCTCCCCGGCGAGCATCTCGAAGACCACGCAGGCGAGGCTGTACTGATCACTTCGGCCGTCGATGCGACGCTCGGCGGCGGCCTGCTCAGGGCTCATGTACGCGGGCGTTCCGAGCGTCAGGCCGGTCTCCGTGAGCCTGTCTCCGGCAGCGTCCTCGAGTGCCGAGGCGATGCCGAAGTCGGCCAGGTAGACCTGATCGTCGGCGAGGAGCAGGTTGTCCGGCTTCACATCGCGATGCACCACGCCGCGCGTGTGCGCGTAGTCGAGGGCCCCGGCGACCTGCGATGTGATGGCGTTAACGGTCTCGAGTGGGAGCGGTCCCTCGCGGGCCAGTCGCTCGCGCAGGGATTCGCCTCTCACGAGCGGCATGACGTAGTAGGGACAGATCTTCTCGCCACCCGGCGTGAGCGGGAGCAGCCCGGAATCGAGCAACGCCAGGATGTGGGGATGCTGCAGCTCCGCCAGCACCCGAACCTCCCGCAGGAACCGGTCGGCCACGCCGGACAGGGCCAGTTCGGGCCGGAGCACCTTGAGGGCGACCGCCCGATGGTGCCGGACATCGGTCGCGCGCCAGACGAGCGCCATGCCGCCCGCACCGAGCTCACGCTCGATGGTGTAGCGGTCACGGAGCTCAGTTTCCAGGATGCTGCCCAGCGCGTGCGCCATGGCGGCCGTTCGGTCAGGACAGGGGGAGAATAGGCGCCCCTCGAGGCGGCAGCCAGATCTGCTTGGCAGCGCGCAGGCCGGCGGTAATATTCCACGCCCTTGATCGCCAACTCCTAACTCTCATCCCGCGACCATGTCCCAGCCACGATTCCTGATTCTCGCCGATGGTGACTTCGGGCCGATGACCTCGAAGACCGCCAACTCCGTCATTCGCTATCGCCCCGAGCGGGTGGTTGGCGTGCTGGATCGCCAGCACGCCGGGCGTACGTCCCAGGACGTGCTCGGGTTTGGCGGCGGCATTCCGGTGGTCGCGTCCATGAAGGAAGGTCTCGCGCTCAAGCCAACCGCCATCCTGATCGGCATCGCGCCGTCGGGCGGCCGGTTGCCGGAAGCGTGGAAGGCGTGGCTCGGCGAGGCGCTCGACGCAGGGTGCGAACTCTGGAGCGGGCTCCACACCTTCCTGGGCGACGACCCGGTCCTGGCGGCCAAGGCGAAGGCAAAGGGCATCGCCATCCACGACGTGCGGCGCCCGCCGGCGGACCTGCAGGTGGCGGGCGGCCTGGCCAAGGACGTGGACGCGTACGTGGTGCTCACGGTCGGCACCGACTGCAACGTCGGCAAGATGACGGCGCAGCTCCAGCTCGTCGACAAGCTCAACGCGCGCGGCGTGAAGACGCGATTCGTCGCCACCGGCCAGACCGGCATCTTCATCGAGGGGTGGGGCATCGCGGTGGACGCGGTCATCGCCGACTTCATCG
>Ga0315287_10003291_pt1 | contig 15554 bp, 9 predicted proteins | sample YL17G11_0_MG_FD_205037 | JGI IMG/M metagenome (GOLD analysis project Ga0315287, IMG submission 205037) | Sediment microbial communities from Yellowstone Lake, YNP, Wyoming, USA - YL17G11_0 | ecosystem: Environmental > Aquatic > Freshwater > Lake > Sediment | place: USA: Wyoming | collected... | reverse complement strand
GCGGAAGGGAGCGCGGTTCGTTCTGGAATTCGGCGCGTGATGCCGCCCTGGGTCGACCCTTCCGTCTGTGTTCGATCCCCCATTCACCAGCCCTGACCCCGTACCCGGCGTTGACAGAAGGCCGGGGGCGAAGCTATAGTGAGGGACGATTCGGACAAGGAGTCGCGATGCCCACCCAATCCATAAAACCCTACCTTCCCTTCGGCGATCAGAAGACGGCCTCCTGGTACGGCAAAAACATCCTCTCCGTCAACCAGTTCAACCGGGCCGACCTGGACTACATCATCGGCGTCGCCCACGAAATGCACACCATGGTCGAGCGGGTCGGCACTTTCGACCTGCTCAAGGGCAAGATCCTGGCCAATCTTTTTTATGAGCCCTCCACCCGCACATCCTCCTCGTTTATGTCCGCCATGCAGAGGCTGGGCGGCGCGGTCATTCCCATCAGTGAGGTCAAATACTCGTCCGTAGCCAAGGGCGAAAGTCTGCCCGATACGGTCCGCACGCTGGGCTGTTACGCCGACGTAATCGTCATCCGTCATCCCGAAGTCGGCTCGGCCGCCCTGGCCGCCAGGCACGCCGGCAAGCCCGTCATCAATGCCGGGGACGGGGTCGGCGAACATCCCACCCAGGCCCTCCTGGATATGTTCACCGTCCAGGAGGAATTGGGGCGGCTCGACGGGCTGACAGTAACCATGCTGGGCGACCTCAAATACGGCCGCACGGTCCATTCCCTGGCCCGCCTGCTGACGAAGTTCGACGGCGTCAAGCTGAACTATGTTTCGCCCGGCAACCTGCGCATGCCCCGCGACGTTATGGACGAGGTCGCCGCCAAGGGCCTCCCTCAATCCGAGCATTCCACGCTGGACGACGTGCTTCCCGAGACCGATGTCCTCTACGTGACCCGCGTCCAACGGGAGCGGTTCGAAGACGCGTTGGAGTACGAAAAGGTCAAGGATGCTTTCGTCGTCGCCCCCGACATGATGATCGCAGCCAAGAAGGACATGATCGTCATGCATCCACTGCCGCGTGTCACGGAGATCTCGATGGCCTTTGATGAAGATCCGAGGGCCGCTTATTTCCGACAGATGGAGTACGGACTGTATGTTCGCATGGCTCTCCTGGCCATGGTGCTGGGCAAGGCCTGACGGCCAACTTTCCTCCGGCGGCGGGCGGGTTTCTCCACCGCCGGATTCTTCTAAGCTTCCGCCACGACCGTCCAGCCGACTGTGTCGGCCAGGGCCCGGACCGGCGTTTCAAGGTCGCCGTAGCAGGTGACCCGGTGCCAGCCCCAGCGATCCCACATGGAAAACAGCTTTTCGATATCGCCGACGGGCTCGGCCACGAGCTTGGTCCGGCAGGCCCGGTCGTCCGGGTCGTTGTCCACGGCCTTGGCCCGGTGAATCAGGATTTCCTTGCGCTCTTCGGAGACTTCGATCGACGTCGTCATGTAGCCGGCGGGAAGAAGCGATCGGACCGAGGCCCCTTGGCGGTCTTCGGAGTGGGTCAGGATTTGGAACGGGTTGGCCGGTCCCTGCGGCCCGAACGGCCGGTTGGAGGCGACGCAGTGGGCGTAAATGATCTTCCGTCCGGCCGTATCGATGACCGGGTCGGAGATATAGCCCGGCCGTCCTTGCGTCATCGTCGTCAGGGCGACCATGGCCGCGGTGGAGGGGACGTCGCATTCGCAGGCGCCGACCGATCCCTCGTTAAGCAGTTCATGGAATCCCAGGCAAGGGTAAGCATGGATGTGGCCGCCGTAGAATCCGCCCAGACAGTTGATGGTGATGGCCTGGGCGCCGTGTTTGCGCAGGACCGCCCGCTCGCCGAGATACATGGCCGCCGAGTTGACGAGCTCGTCGCGGCTGACGCCTTCGATGAAGGCGGCCGATTTCGTCCAGCGGTCGGCCACGGCCCGGGCCTCGTCTTTATCCGCGGCCGCCCAAGCCGCGTTGAGCTCGGCGAAGGGAAGATAGTCCACGGGAATCCCCAGGACCGAAATCGATGGCTGGGATTCCGGTCCGCGGACGGCCAGGATCCGGGACGCCTTCAGCCGGCGGGCCGTCTCCTCCGCCGACAGGACGGCGACGGCGTCGGGGCGGCAGGAGAGATCGCCGGGACGGGGCGTTCGTCCGGTCCGGACCCGGGCCGTCTCGGCGGCGAAATCGAAGCCCGGACCGCCCGCCTTGGCTGTCTCGAAACAGCGCACGGCTTCGATCAGGTCCTCCAGGCGCGAGGAAGCCACGAATCCGACGTTGCGCGCCCCGGCCCTCATGAACCCGGCCGTATAGACCAGGAATCCCCCGCTTCCGCCGAATTGGAAATCGGCATAGAGGACGGGCTTGCCTGCGGCCGCGGCGGGCTGGGCGACCCGATTCCAGCAGTTCATCTGATAGACGAGATAACCGTCGACGGATGAAATCTTGTCTTCGTCCAGAATTTTCTGGGCCTGCTCGGGCCCGGTGGCCAACGTGGGAATGAAGGTCCAATCCGGAAAACGCCGGGCCAGCTCCGAATTGATGCGGTCCATGACCGGGACGAAGTCGAAGCCTTTATTGGGCCAGTCGGGGCCTTCCTGTTGCGGACCGTGCAGGGCGTAAAAGACGCGGATCCGGAGCTTGTCTCGGCCGGGGGAAGCGCCAAGCCAATTTGGAAGGCCGGCCAATCCGGCCGCTCCGGCGCAGGAGGCGCAACCGGCCAAAAACTTCCGCCGGCTCAGGCCGTGATGATGGATGCAGGCCGACCGGGGAATTGAGCTGCGGGTTTCTTTTTTCATGACTCGCTCCTTTTCAGGGGGGATCCGCCCCGCCGTGCGGGAACATAGTCCCGGACGGCGTCCGCTGTCAAGCCGCGACTTGCGCTTGTTACTTGCGCTTCACCCAACTCGCGCCAGCCCCGGGAGTCAAGGGCCAGGTTTGGGCGGCGGAAATGAACCTCCGGGCCGCCGTCGAATGGGTTGATCCCGCCCGAAATAGGAGTAGAATGAAAGCATCTTTCGAAATCGCAAAGGGAGGAGGCCGCCTATGAAAAAATTCAGGATCGTTTTGTTGATCGGATTGATGACCCTTACGGCGGCGGCGCAGGCAACTCAAAAACCGAAGCCCATTGATCAACTCAACGTGCCGCCCGTATCCATCAGGCTTCTCAAACCCGATTTCCAGATCCGGAATATTTGGTTTGCCAAGTTTTTGGAACCTAACCCCAACCAGGTCTATACGCCGATCAATGGGGGCCTCAAACTGAACGAAAAGGTCTTTCTCATCTGCGACATGGTCAACGCCGGAGGGTCCCAAAAGGGTTTGTGGCGGTTGGGTTACTTCGTCGACAACCTACCCGTTTGGAACAATTCCTGGGGCGACCTGGCCGCCAACCAAACCCTGCGCGGAGTCGGTGTTTACACGCCGACGGCCGAAGGGATTCATGCTTACCGAGTTTTTCTGGATGAGTTGACCGTCGTCGTGGAATCCAACGAAAACAACAACCAGAAAGAGATCCAATTCAAGGTCGTGAAATAGCCCGCGATGTTCGCGGACCGGCGGAAGGAGAAATTGAAATGAAATCCCTGCGATTGTCCGGTCGTTTGTCGGCCTTTTCGATTCTGATTTTCGGCCTGGTCTGGGGTCTGGGAGCGGCCGTCCGCCTGCCCGCCGTTCTCGGCGATCATATGGTTGTCCAGCAGGACAAGCCCGTTGCGGTGTGGGGCTGGGCCGCGCCGGGCGAATTGATCGTCGTCCGATTTGACGGCCGGGAGGCGACGGCGCCGGCGGGACCGGATGGACGCTGGAAGCTGGCTCTGCCTTCGGTTAAGGCCGGCGGCGGGCCGCTCGAAATGCGGATAAAAGGGTCCCAAAGTCCGGCCATCGTCCTTCGCGATATTTTAGCCGGGGAGGTCTGGCTGTGCTCGGGCCAATCTAACATGGAATGGATGCTGGCTTCGACGTTCAGCCCGATTCCCGAAGTTTTGCGGGCCAATGATCCGAGTCTCCGGCTTTTCCGCCTGCCGAAACGAACGTCGGCCCTGCCGCAAGACGACGTCGAGGCCGCCTGGACGCTCTGCACTCCCGAAACGGCCGGTCCGTTTTCGGCCGTGGGTTATTATTTCGGGATCGAGCTCAAGCGTGCGCTGGGTGTCCCCATCGGGCTGATCGAGTCGGCCTGGGGCGGCACGGACATCGAGCCGTGGACGCCGCCCGCCGGATTTGCCGCCGTCCCCGAGAGTCTGCCTTATCTGGCTGCGGCCCAACGCCGTTTGGGGGAGTACCGGCTGTCTTTGGGCCGGACGCTTCCAGCTTGGGAAGCCTGGGTCGGCGATACGCGCAAGGCCCTGGCGGCCGGGACCGATCTTCCGGACAAGCCCGCGCTGCCGGTTCATCCGTTTGATTCCCCCCAGACTCCGACCGCGCTCTATAACGCCATGATCCATCCCCTCATTTCCTCCGCTATCCGGGGCGCCATCTGGTATCAGGGCGAAAACAACCGCAACGACGTCCTGGCCTACGAGAAGAAAATGGAGGCGCTTATCCAGGGTTGGCGCGAGGTCTGGAAGACGGACGACCTGCCGTTCTTTTACGTTCAGCTGGCGCCTTATTACTACACCTACAATCGCGATTATGCCGGCGGCGATATTCCCGACTTCCTGCGCCTGCCGTTGATCTGGGAGGCGCAATCCAACATCCTGCGCCTGCCGAATACGGGGATGGTCGTGATCACCGACATCACCGACCTCATGGATATCCATCCCCGCAACAAGCGCGACGTCGGCCTGCGGCTGGCGCTGTGGGCGCGGGCCAGGACCTATGGCGAAAAGAATCTCGTTTATTCCGGGCCTTTGTATAAATCCATGACCGTCGAGGGCGACCGGGCTCGAATCTCCTTCGATCATGTCGGAGGCGGCCTTTTGACCAACGACGGCTCGCCGCTGAAATGGTTCGAGATCGCCGGCGACGACCGGATGTTCTACCGGGCCGAAGCGAAGATCGACGGGGATTTCGTCGTCGTCAGCAATCCGCGAGTCGCTTCACCCAAAGCCGTCCGGTTTGGCTGGCACCAGATGGCCGTGCCTAACCTGGCCAACAAGGAAGGTCTTCCGGCTTCGCCTTTCCGCACCGACCGCTGGTGAGTCGGGTTGAAGGCCGCGGCCTCAATCCCTCCAGGCCCAGGCTACAATCTGGTCCTCGGGCTGGGACAGCGGGCGCCCGTCGAATCCGCCGTCGATTCTCCAGCGGGCAAATCCGGCCGCCCGCAGGAGAAGTTCCATCTCGAAACCGTACACCCAGCGCTGGGCCGTTTCGAAGGTTTGGGAAGATAGAAGCCGGCCGTCCCGATCCAGTTGTTTGATCTCGATGAACGACCGCTGGCACTGGGCGACCGGATTCTTGGACCTCGTATCCCAGGACTGGACGGTCCGGCCGTCCGCGGTCTTGGTCTCGAGCTCGAGAATGGCATCCCCGTCCGCTTCGTTCCAGTAAGCCGGGCCCGGATAGGACATATGGAGGACGAGCGCGCCTCCGGGAGCGAGGTGGGCGCGGCAGCAGCGGAGAGTTCGGATCTGGTCGTCCGTCGTTTCGCAGTGAGCGAAGGAATTGAAGGCGCAGATGATGCGGGCGTAGCGGCGCGGGCTCTGAAAATCCCTCATATCGGCCGTGACGGCGTTGACCGTGATATTCCGGTCTTTGGCCTTGGCCTGGAGCCGGTCGATCATCGGCCGGCTGGAGTCGAGGCCGTCGGCGTCCACGCCGGCTTGAAGGAGCGGCAAGAGGATGCGCCCGGTGCCGCAGGCCAGGTCGAGCACCGGACCTCCGGCGGCGCGGCCGACTTCGAGCCAGAAGGGGAGGTCGAACTCGAAGGGTTCGAACAGCAGGTCGTAGAGTTCCGGGGCGTCGTAAGGGGATTGATGGGTGGGTTTATTCATGATCGCGGCCTGGACCAGCATACCGCCGACGGCTGGTGTAAGTCCAACGGAAATGACCGCCTGATACTTCCTCGCCGGGGAAACGCATGTGTTTGGCCCCCTCCACCTCGAGCTCTCCTGTTGACATCCTCCGCCGCCAATGGCTATAGTCCTCGGGAAAGAATCCGCCATGTCACCCGAAAACAAACATCACCGCGCTGATTTTTCTCCGACTGAGGCCCGGAATTTAAAAGAGATCATCGACGGCCGGGAGTTCGAGCGGTTTTCGCCCGAACGAAAGGCGATTCCCTGATCCGGATCATGGGCTATCCCGGGCGGAAATCGCCGCAGCAACCCGATTTCGTCGTCCGGGAAAGACTCCGTATTTTATTGCCGATACTGTCGATCGTCCTGTCCGGCGCAGTTTTTGGTTTTTCGGCCGTTCTTTCGGCCGATGTCCCGGCCCGCAAATCTCTGATCGCCGTCCCCGCCGGAGCGTCAATCAAAATCGACGGCCATTTGACCGAGAGCGTGTGGCGCTCAGGCGGCGAAAACGCGTTCACCCAGTCCGAGCCGCTCGACGGACAACCGCCGACCGAATCGACGCGAGTCTGGGTCGCCTTCGACGACGAAAACCTGTACGTGGCCGCTCGGCTTGCGGACGCCCGGCCCGACCTTATCGTCAGCCGGCTCGGCCGCCGCGACGAGATGGTCGAATCGGACTGGTTCATTTTTGGGGTCGACCCCTACCTGGACCGCCGGAGCGGATTCTTCTTCGCCGTCAATCCGTCCGGGTCGATCATGGATGGGACTCTGTTCAACGACGAAGGCAAGGATACGACCTGGGACGGCGTCTGGGAAAGTGCGGCCCGCGCCGACGCCGAAGGCTGGACGGTGGAACTGCGCATCCCTTTCCATCAGCTCCGGTTCAAGCGCCAGGACCAACCCGTTTGGGGCGTCAATTTCCAGCGGACGATCAAACGAAAGAACGAGGTCGATTTTTTTGTTTGGGTGCCCAAGGAGGAGAGCGGATTCGTCTCTCGTTTCGCCGATTTGACCGGTCTTCGCGGGATTCGTTCCGGGCGCCGTCTGGAATTCCTGCCCTTTGCCGCGGCCCGGGCCGGGTTCAGTCCGGCCGTCCCCGGAGACCCATTCCGAACGGGTCGGGAGACGGCGGGCAACGCCGGGTTCGACCTCAAGGCCGGCCTCCGCAGCAACCTGACCCTGGACCTCAGCGTCAATCCCGATTTCGGCCAGGTCGAGGTCGATCCTGCCGTCATCAACATCAGCGACCAGGAAACGTATTACCAGGAAAAACGGCCGTTCTTCATCGAGGGCGCATCGATTTTCAACTTCGGACGGGGCGGGCCGAACGTCTATAAATCCTACGGCTGGTCCGATCCCTCCTTCTTCTACAGCCGCCGGGTCGGACGAACACCCCAGGGAAGAGCCGGCGGGCCGGGGTACGTGGATATGCCCGACTGGACGACCATCCTGGCGGCGGCCAAGGTAACGGGGAAAATCGGCAGGAGTTTTAATGTCGGAGTCGTCAGCGCCCTGACCGGCCGCGAATTTGCCGACATTGATAGCGGCGGAACGCGGACCGAAACCGAGGTCGAACCTTTCACCCATTACGGGATGGTCCGCGGGCTCAAGGAATTCGAGGACGGCCGTCGGGGGCTGGGGTTCATCGCCACTTCGGTCCTCCGCGATCTGCGGTCCGGGAGCGTGGAATCGTCCCTGGCCGGCAACGCCTTCGCTCTCGGCGTGGACGGCTGGACGTTCCTGGACAAGGACAAAGCCTGGGCCCTGGCCGGTTGGGCGGGAGGTTCGCTCGTAACGGGAAGCGAAGCGGCTTTGACGCGCCTCCAGCGTTCGGCGCTCCATTATTTCCAGCGGCCCGATGCCGGATACGTCGCCGTGGACGAGACGGCCACGGCGCTCTCCGGCTGGGCCGGCCGACTCTACATCAATAAACAAAAGGGGAATCTCGTTTTCAACGCCGCCCTGGGGGCCATGTCGCCCGGTTTCGAGACGAATGACCTCGGGTTCCATGCCCGCGGCGACGTCATTAACGGGCATGTCGAATTCGGGTATCAGACATTTCATCCGGGCCGGGTCTTTAGGCATACACTGGCCGCGATTTCCTATTACCGCAACTATGATTTCGGCGGCAACCGGATCGGGGAGTATTATTACGCGGACGGTGAAGGCCAATTTCTGAACTACTGGACGACCACTCTCCACTTCGATTACGAGCCGCCGAAATACAGCCATTACCTGACCCGCGGCGGACCGATGGCCTTTTATCCCTCGGGCGCGACCGCGCGCTGGGGCCTGTCCAGCGACAATCGCAAAGCGTTGATCGTCAATTTAAGCGCTTATTACCGTTATCATCCGAGCGGCGGCTACAATTGGTCCCTCGGCGGCGGAGTGACCTGGAAGCCGAGTCCGAACTTCAGCTTATCCGTCGGGCCGAGCTATACCTTCCGCTATTCGGAGGGTCAGTGGGTGACCCAGGTCAAGGACGATCTCAAGACCGCAACGAACGGCATGCGGTATGTGATGTCCGATATCATCCAGAAAACCCTGCCCGTCGAGATCCGCCTCAACTGGACGTTCACGCCCCGGCTTAGCCTGCAGGCTTACCTCCAGCCGTACATCGGCACGGGAGATTACAGCCTATTCAAGGAGTTCCGCGCCGCCCGAACATTCGATTTCGATGTTTATGGAAAGGGGGATTCCACCCTGGCCTTCGCCGACGGCTTTTATACGGCTGATCCGGACGGCCCTGATGGACCGGCGAAGCCGTTTTCGTTCCGCGATCCGGACTTCAATCTCAAGTCGTTGCGGGGGACGGTTGTTTTCCGGTGGGAGTTCCGGCCGGGATCGATGCTCTATTTAGTCTGGACCCAAAAACGGGCCGATGACGCCAATCCCGGGGACTTCGACCTCTGGCGCGATATGGAGGGCATCTTCAACGCTCCCGGCGAAAACGTCTTTCTGGTCAAGTTCTCGTATCGATTCCAGATTTGATATGTTCGCGGCGCCAAACCCCAACGGGGTCAGGTCTTAACTTTGAACAGATTTGACCCGACCTGACCCTTTGGTGCCAGGTCTCGCCAAAAACGTTAAAAGTTAAGACCTGACCCCCAACACAGGACAGGCCCGGGCGGCCGCCTCGCCGGCGATGAGTCCCGAGGCCCAGGCCCAGGCCAGGTTGAACCCGCCGCGCGGTCCCTGCACGTCCAGCAATTCGCCGGCCAGGAAGACGCCCCTTCGTTTTTTGGATTCCATCGTTGTCCGTTCGACTTCCCGGGCGTCCACTCCTCCGGCCGTGAATTCGGCCTCGTTCCAGCCGCGCGTTCCGAGCACGGTGAAGCGGTGGGATTTCAGCGCTGCCGCCAGGGAAGCCGCTCTCGCCGGGCCGTCGGCCTGCGAGGCTGAAGATAGAGATGAGGAGTGGACGAGCGTCGGGAGGAGGGGGCCGAATTTCTCGGGCAGGATCCCTGCGGCCAGATCCGTTTCGGCCCATCCGCCGGCCAGCCGTTTCCGGAAATTATCCGCCAATTCGTCCCGGGAGAAAAAGGGGACGAAGTCGGCCAGCAGTTCCGTTTTTCCGATTCCGCTCCGGTTCAGGGCGATGGACAGAGGTTCGCTGACGTCGAGGATCGCTGTTCCCGATAGGCCATAGGCCGTGAATAAAATGTCTCCCTCGGCCGCGGCCGTTTCTTTTCCCTCGACCAGCGCCGCGGCTCGGCCGCGAATCTTTTGGCCCTGGAGAAAGTGGCAGAGTTTGTCTTTAACAAGAAGCGGGACGGCGCTGGGGACGGGGGGAATGACGGTATGCCCGATTTTTTGAGCCAAGCCGTAAGCGCTTCCGTTCGAGCCCAGAGCGGGATAAGATCGACCGCCTCCGGTCAGGACGACGGTACTTGCCTCAAACATCCGTCCGTCACCGGCTTCGATGCTCAAACCCGGCGGCGCCGGGCGAAGAGACGTGATTTCACAGCCGAGTTCGACCTTGACCCCGAGCCTGGCGATTTCGAGCTCGAGAACCTTAAGGACGGAAACCGCTTGGTTGGTGATGGGAAAGATCCGGCCGTCCTCGTCGTAAGTTGCCAGTCCGAGGCCGCGAAAGAACCGCAGAATGGCTTGGCCGTCGACTTTTTCAAATGCGGCGCGGACAAGCCCCGGATCCGTGGAAGTGAAGTCGGCGGGCGAGAGGCTCGTGTTGCTCAGGTTACAGCGGCCGCCGCCGGTGATGAGAATTTTTTTGCCCGGCCGGGTCATCCGCTCGGCGATGACGACCAAAGCTCCGGCCCTGGCGGCGGCGATCGCCGCGGACAAACCCGCCGCCCCGCCCCCCACGACGGCGACGTCGAACCGGGTGTTCCCCGTCATCGTGATGCCGGAATACCGGTCAGCGTTTCTTCGGCCCGGTGGCGTCGTCGCAGGGCTCCTCGGCTTGCGCACCGCGGGCCATCTCGGCGTTGGGCGCGGTTGTACAGTAGGGCAGAGGCGCCGATTCCATGGGCTTACCGCAGCAATAAGGAACCGGATCGCTCGGCGGACCCGTCAGCATCTTGCCGCAGGCGGCGCAATGATAATTCGTTTCGTTCATGATGATCTCCTTGACCCGACATCAGCCGTCTTCGGCCGTCTTCACGATATCACTCCGACGCCGGTCCGATCAAGCGACAGGATCACGGACGGCGAACATCAGCGCTCTTCCCCGAAGAACGCGTTGATCTCTCGCCGCTTTTCCCCCCAAAGTGCCGAAAGATATTTTCTTGGATCTCTTCCGTTTGACATGGAAATGCCTTTGACGGTAAAGTCATGACGCACCCGACCCATGGCCCATCTCGACTCGCGGACCGGATATGACCGGCTTATCGGCCGGCTTAATCAGTTTCCGCAAGGCGCCCCTCCCTCCAAGACCCTCAACGGTATCCTTCGCATCTTGCTCAGCGAACGGGAAGCCGGCCTCATCGCCCTCCTCCCGATTAAACCGTTCACGGTCAAGTCGGCCGCCCGCAATTGGAAGATGAGCGAAGCCGAGGCGGAGAAAATCCTCGACGGCTTGGCCTCCAAGGCGATCCTGGTCGATATCCAGGGGCGGGGGAAGCGGCGATTCACCCTTCCGCCGCCCATGGCTGGATTTTTCGAGTTCTCCTTAATGCGCCTGCGCGGAGACATCGACCAAAAAGTCCTGTCCGAGCTCTATTACCAATATATCAACGTCGAGGAAGACTTCATCACCGCTCTCTTCACCGGGGAAACCAGCCTGGGCCGAACCTTCGTCCACGAACCCGTGTTGACAGCTGAAAACGCTCTCCATGTCTTGGATTACGAGCGGGCTTCCGAGGTCATTAAAACCGCCCGGCACCGGGCCGTGGGATTGTGCTACTGCCGGCACAAGATGGAACACGTCGGAAAGGCTTGCGAGGCGCCCCTGGACATCTGCCTGACCTTCGACACCACCGCCGCCTCGCTGTCCAGGTACGGCTATGCCAGGTCCATCGATGAGGCCGAAGGGCGCGACCTCCTGGCCCGGGCGTACGAGCTCAATCTCGTCCAGTTCGGGGAAAACGTGCGCCGGTCAGTCGCTTTCATCTGTAACTGTTGCGGGTGCTGCTGCGAGGCTATGATCGCCGCCCGGCGCTTGGGGAGCCTGCGGTCCATCCATACGACTAATTTCCTCCCGGTGGTCGATCGGTCCTCCTGCACGGGTTGCGGGGAATGTGTTACGGTCTGTCCGGTCGAGGCCATGACCTTGACCTCCGCCAACGACCCGGCCCGGCCAAGGAGGAAGACGGCCAAGGCGGACGAGTTGGTTTGCCTGGGGTGCGGCGTGTGTGTTCGGGTCTGCAAGCCGGGAGCGCTCGGCTTGCGCTCGCGGCCTGAACGCGTCATCACCCCCGTCGATTCCGTCCATCGGGCCGTGGTCATGGCCATCGAGCGTGGCAAGCTGGCCGATCTTATTTTCGACAACCGGGCCCTATTCAGCCATCGAGCCATGGCCGCCATCCTGAGCGTGATATTGAAACTCCCGCCCTTGAAACAGGCGCTAGCCGGGAGACAGATGAAGTCCCGCTATCTGGAAGCTTTAATAACCCGGTCCAAGCGCTGAATTCCCGGCCTTCGTCTTATTCCTTCAGAGGAAGCGCCGCTGCCGCCCCTTTGCGGAACCGTTCCATGACCTGATCCAGCGTATTGAGCAGGTCGATGGGCTTGAGCGGCTTGGACGTGTAATCATCCATCCCCGCAGCCAGGCACTTTTCCCGGTCTCCTTTCATAGCGTGGGCGGTCATGGCCACGATCGGCAGATGGATTCCCGTCCCGAGTTCCCTGGCCCGGATTTCTGCGGTGGCCTGGAACCCGTCGAGGATGGGCATTTGAACGTCCATGAGAAGGAGATCGAAGCCGTTCCGGTCCAGGGCGTTGAGCGCCTCCCGGCCATTGGAGGTGATCGTGACTTTGTGACCGCGGTTCTCCAGGATCCGGACGGCCAGTTTCTGGTTGATGATGTTGTCCTCGGCCAGCAGAATGGAGAAACGTGCGTGCGAATGAGTTAGGGAATGCCTGGTGATGAGGGGCGCTTCCGCGGCTTTGTCCGGAGGTGTTCCCAGAGCCAGGAGAATTGCGTCCAGCAGCTGGGATTGCTTGACCGGCTTCGTCAAATAAGCCGAAAGCCCGAGGCTGCGGCAGCGGGCGGAATCACCGCGGAATCCGGACGAACTCAACATCATAACGACGAGGTTGCCGTAATCGGGATGATTCCTGATTTCGGAGGCCAGGCCGAAACCATCGATTTCGGGCATATTAGCGTCGGTCAGGATGAGCTTGAAAGGCTTATTTTCGGAGGCCGCGGACCGCAGACGGTCCATGGCCTGGATGGCGCCCCCGGCCGTTGTCGGCGCCATTCCCCAATGGGTCAGCATTTCCTGCAGAATCCGGCGGTTGGTGGCGTTGTCGTCGACGATCAGCACGGGCAGGCCGCGCAAGTCGTCGAAACGGGCCCGGGTCCGTTCCTCTTCCCCGGAGTCCTCGACCGGGAATTCAGCCGTAAAATGGAACGCACTCCCTTGATTCAATTCGCTCTCGACCCAGATCCGGCCGTTCATCAGGCCGACAAGCTGAGAGCATATGGTCAAACCCAGCCCCGTTCCCCCATAAACGCGCGTGGTCGAGCTGTCCGCCTGGATGAATGGGTCGAAGATCAGACCGAGTTTTTCGGCCGGGATGCCGATCCCGGTATCGCGGACCTGGAAATGGAATGTGGCCCGGTCATCCGACCTGTCTTCCATGGACAGCGTAACGACGACTTCACCCTTGGTCGTGAATTTGATGGCGTTGCCGAGCAGGTTGGTCAGAACCTGACGCAAGCGGCCGGGGTCGCCGAGCAGCCCGTCGGGAGCATCGGCCGGGATGGAATAAGCGATCTCCAGGCCCTTCTTTTCGGCCAGCAAGGCGACGCTGGAAACGATGGCGTGGACGGTGTCGCGCAGTCGGAAGGGTACCGATTCCAGGTCGATTTTCTTGGCCTCGATCTTGGAAAAATCGAGGATGTCGTTGATGATGGTCATCAACGCTTCGGCCGAGATCTTGACCGACTCGATGTATTCGCGCTGCTCTGTGGACAGTTCGGTCTCCAGGGCCAATTCGGTCATTCCGAAGATGCCGTTCATCGGGGTGCGGATTTCGTGACTCATATTGGCCAGGAATTCGCTTTTGGCCCGGCTGGCTTCCTTGGCCGCGGCCTCGGCCCGCTTGAGCCCGGTAATGTCGGTATAGATGGCCATGCCGCCGATGGATTCGCCGCCGATAAGGATCGGCGAGGAGGCCACGATGACGTTGATTGGTGTGCCGTCCTTGCGGTGGCGCACCGCTTCGGCGGAAGGCACTTGTAGGCCGGCGAGCGTCATCTGGGAGCGGCGGAGGGCTTCCTCTCGATCCAAGGCTTGGATGACGACGTCGTCTATGTTCCGTCCCAGGACTTCCGCCCGCTCCCAGCCGAAGATCTTCTCGGCGCCGGGGCTCCAATCGGTGATCTCGCTCCGGGTGCCGGTGGTCACGATAGCGTTGGAGGAATTGAAGAGTACAGCCTCCAGGTATTTTTGCCGCCGTTCAAGCTCGTCTTCGGTTTTTTTCCGTACGGTGATCTCCTGGCGGAGCGCGGACGTGCGGGCATCGACCTTTTGCTCAAGGAGCTCAGTCCGGCGGCGGATGCCGGTGATGCGGCGGCGGATGAGGGTGAAGCCGGTCAAAGCCAAACCCAGGAGGATCAGTCCCCGGAACCACCAGGCCATCCAGAGGGGTGTGGCGATCCGGATCCGGAGCGTTGCTCCACCCCTGTTCCAAACGCCGTCGTTGTTCGAGGCTTTCACTCGGAAGGTGTAGCGGCCCGGCTTGAGATTGGCATAGCTGACGAAGCGACGATCGCTGACCTCGTTCCACTCGTCTTCCAACCCTTCCAACCGGTAGGCGTAGCGGTTTTTCTCCGGTGCGGCGAAATGGAGAGCGGCGAACTCGATCGAAATCAATCGGTCCCGAAGACGAAGCTCCACATCCGTGGTTTCCAGGATGGATTCAGGCAGGACGACCCGGCCGTTGACGGGAAGGCCGACGGGGACCGACTTGTTGAAAATCTGGAAATCGGTGATGACGACGGGCGGCGGATAGGGATTGTCCCGGAGGCGTTCGGGAAAGAACCCGTTCAAGCCGTCCGTTCCGCCGAAGAACATCTCCCCGGCCGCGGTCATGAAATAAGCCCCTCCGTTGAACTCGTTGCCTTGCAGTCCATCCGAGACGTCGTAGGTCTTGACCGTCCGTTTCCCGGGGTCGAGCCGGCCCAGGCCGCGGTTACCCGAGACCCAGACCATGCCGGCCCGATCGATCAAGACGCCGTAAGCGACATTGTTGGGCAGTCCGTCCTTCTCCGTGAAATGCGAGATCGTCCCCGTTTTCGGGTCGAGCCGGTCGAGCCCGGCCGGAGAGCCGATCCAGATGTTCCCCTTGGCGTCTTCATTCAGGCAGACGACAAGATCGCTGCTCAGGCTGTCGATGCGGGCGGGGTCGTGGCGGTATTGGACGAAGGTTCCCTTTTCCCCATCCATCCGGTTGAGGCCGCCGCCAAACGTCCCGACCCACAATGTTCCGGACCGATCCTCGTAGAGAGCGCGGACGATATCGTGACCCAGGCTGGAGGCATCGTTGGATTGATGGCGGTAATGAACGAAGGAATCTCGGCCCGCATCGCGCCGGTTAAGCCCTCCGCCTTCGGTGCCTACCCACAGTGTGCCCCGCTTGTCGACCAGGACGCTCCGGACGGAGTCGAGGCTCAAACTGCCGGGATCGCCCGGAGAGTGACGGAAGGAGGTGAATGTCCCGGTTCGGGGATCGTAGCGGTTGAGACCGCCGCCGAGCGTCCCGATCCATAATCCTCCGGAGCCGTCGGCTTTCAGGGCATAAACATTGTCGCTGCTCAAGCCGTTGGAGCGGCGGGGATCGTGCCTGTATCGGGTGATGTTCCCCGTCCGCCGGTCGAGGCGATTGAGCCCTTTGTCCTCCGTCCCGATCCAGAGATCACCCGAGGTGTCCTCGGCGATGGCGCGGATATAGTTCGAGGTCAGGCTGCTCGGATCGTCGGGGCGGCTCTCGA
>Ga0315287_10003290_pt1 | contig 15554 bp, 12 predicted proteins | sample YL17G11_0_MG_FD_205037 | JGI IMG/M metagenome (GOLD analysis project Ga0315287, IMG submission 205037) | Sediment microbial communities from Yellowstone Lake, YNP, Wyoming, USA - YL17G11_0 | ecosystem: Environmental > Aquatic > Freshwater > Lake > Sediment | place: USA: Wyoming | collected... | reverse complement strand
CATCGAGAAATCCCCGTCCTGGCCGAACGGCACTTCCCTTGCCAGGAAATATCTTACCGCATCCAGGCACACATCGGGCTTCGCGCCGGATTCATCCGCCAGGTCGCCCGCGAGCTTCGAGGGCGAAATCGCATTACCCTTGGACTTGGAAATCTTCTCGCCGTCCAGCGTCCAGAACCCGTGGCCGAACAACACCTTCGGCAGCTCCAGCCCCAGCGCCATCAGCATCGCGGGCCAGAACGTGCAGTGGAACCGTACGAAGATGTCCTTGCCCATAAGCTGCAAGTCCGCCGGCCAGATCGAGTTGAATCGCTCGTCATCGCTGAGATATCCGATCGCGCTGATATAGTTGATGAGCGCGTCGAACCAGACATAGATCACCTTGCCCGGATCGCCCGGCACTTCGATTCCCCATCCCTGGTTGTTGCGGGTGATCGACACATCACGCAGGCCCTGTTTGATGAAATTGACGACCTCGTTCTTGCGGAACTCCGGTTGCAGGAACTCCGGGTGAGCTTCTATGTGGTCCAGCAGCCTGTCGCTGTAAGCAGACAGCCTGAAGTAGTAGTTCTCTTCGGCGACCCACTCGACTTCACGTCCACAAGATGGACACTTTCCGCCTTCGAGTTCTCCTTCGGCGTAAAACGTCTCGCACGGGATGCAATACCAGCCCTCGTAGTTGCCCTTAAAGATATCGCTCTGCTCGAGCATCTTGCTGAATATAGCCTGAACCACGCTCACGTGCCTTGGCTCCGTGGTCCTGATGAAGTCATCATACTTGATATCGAGGGACTTCCAGACCTCTTTGAACTGCTCCGCGAACTGGTCCACATACGCCTTTGTCTCGATCCCCCGTTCCTTCGCCGCGGCGGCGACCTTGGTCGCGTTCTCATCGGTTCCGGTCAGGAAATACGTGTTCTCGCCCTTGAGCCTGTGGTAACGCGCCACGGCATCGGCGATGATAGTCGTGTAGGCGTTGCCGATGTGCGGCACGTCGTTCACGTAGTATATAGGCGTTGTCAGATAATAAGTGTTCTTCGGCATCTGGTGGAAACCTCTCGCATACAAACCCATGGGGGCTAACGGTGTCATGGTACGTTGTAGAGCGGGGTGTTGTCAAGGGAAGTCCGGAGGTCGAGGAGTCCGGATGTCCGGGAGTCGGGGAGGGAGGCCTTACTCGATTTAGGTAAGCCTACTGGGGCATATCCAGCTTATATGTCGGATCCTTCCGCCTCATCGCCTTAACGTGAGCATCCAGAAACAGAACGTTTATCGTCCCGTTATGTGGGCCCGGAACCGTGAACCACCACCATGCACCTGAGCCAACCGCGGAATTGTCGTACTGGCGTTCATTTGTCCTGTCCCAATCCGGGAAATACTCGGGATTCTCTGAAGGTCCCGGACGCCGGTTGATCTCCCATATAGCGATAAGCCTAGAAGGCTGTGGCACTGTGTCGACTTTGGACCCGCGCAGACCGGTGTTGGTGAGCTGCCAGTTCATGTTGTAGGTCGGCCAGACGACATTGCCCGGCTGGTTCGGATACTTACCGATCTGCTTACATACGAAGATGGCGGCTGACTTCCCGGTGTATTTCAGTATCCCATCACACCAGCCGCCATTTCCCCGCGTGATCACACCACCCCAGGTGGGCATGTACGCCCAATCCTGCAGGTACATCTTCATGCCCCTCCCCATCTGACAAAGGTTGTTTATGCAGGTCGTGCTCTTGGCCGCGGCCTGCGCCGCGAGGAACACGGGAAACAGTATGGCCGCGAGTATTGCGATTATGGCAATCACGACCAGCAATTCGATCAATGTAAAACCGAGTTTCTTCCTCACCACGTATTCACCCTCGTTAGTGCCCAAGGCACACGCCCGAACAGCCGCATCCCGGCGCTCCATCGTACCCCATTTCACAGCTATCGCAAGCCGGCTCAAAGTCCCCAACAGACATGCAGGCAAACGTGGACATCAAACGCTTCACGTCCACCGCCCCACATTTCGGGCACGTGGCTCCATCGGCCTTGCTCACGTATGTCAGAAGCTCGAAGCGCTCGCTGCAAGATCGGCAGGCGTATTCGTAAATCGGCATTGCTCGCGCTCACTCCCATTTCCCTCATTATAGCACATAGGCGCGGCGGCTATGCTATAATTTGCGGGGTCTTGGGTTCGGGCGGGTCTGTCCGGCCCCGACTTTCAACCTTGAACTTTCAACTTTCAACCCAGGAAAGGCGCCAATGATCAAAGCAGTAATCTTCGACATGGACGGGGTGCTTCTCGACTCCGAACCCCTTATTCGTGAAGCAGCGATGCGCATGTTCGCCGAGCATGGGCTGACGGTGCAGCCGGAGGACTTCCGGCCGTTCGTGGGCACGGGTGAAGACAGGTTCATCGGCGGGGTTGCCGAGAAATACGGCTTCCCGCTGAACCCGGCCAGGGACAAGGCCCGTACATACGAGATTTACGCCGCTGTGGTCAATGGCAAGATTAAGCCCCTCAACGGCGCGCCCGAATTCATCCAAAAGGCCCGCGCGAAGGGCCTCAAGCTCGCTGTCGCGTCCAGCGCGGACCAGATCAAAATGGAGATCAACCTGGGCGGAATCGGCATTCCGATGGAAACCTTCGACGCCGTCGTCAGCGGGTCGGACGTCACCAAGAAAAAGCCCGACCCCGAGGCCTTCCTCAAGGCGGCCGAAAAGCTGGGAGTGGCCCCCAAGCAATGCCTGGTCGTGGAGGACGCGGTGAACGGCGTTCAGGCCGCGAATGCCGCGGGGATGAAATGCCTCGCTGTGATGACCAGTTTCACGGCTGAGGACCTGCACGAGGCCGATTGGGTGGCCAACGACCTCGCCGACGCCCCGGACGAAGCGCTGGAATGGTGAGTGTCGAAGATGTACCTTGCATGTGGGATGCGCCTCTGATCTGTCCTCAACTTGTCTTACCAGATACGCACTGCTATAATTGGTTATTATCAGTTCGGTCTGTTGTTCGCACATCTACCGTGACAGGAGCGAAGCCAAATGAAGAAGTCTACTATCTCACTAGATCGCATTATCATCTCCGCGTTTGCCACCGTTATCTGCCTGGTGACGGCCGCGACCGCCTTTGCCGGCGTCGAGGAAGGAATGGCCCTCTACAAGCAGGGCAAGATCGACGAAGCCGTAGTCGAGATGCGCAAGGCCACCGAAGCCAACCCCAAGGATGCCGTCAGCCGCAGGTGGCTTGGTTTCTATCTCCTGAAGCAGGGCAAGCCCGACGAGGCGCTGGCTCCGCTTCAGGAAGCCCGCGCCCTCAACGCCGACGGGGCCGACCTCCGCAACAACCTGGGCATAGCCTATCTCGGCGTGAAGGACTATCAGAAGGGCATCACCGAACTCCAGGCCGCCCTGGAGATGCGCAAGAATTGGCCGGAGGCCCTCGACAATCTCGGCTTTGCCTATCTGCAGCTCAAGGACTACACGAAGGCGTCGGATGCCTACGGCAGGGCTGTGGCGGCCGCGCCCAACAACGCCGCGCTGCGAAACAACCTGGGGCTGGCTCTGCAGGGCGCCGGCAAGTCCGATGAGGCTATCACCCAGTGGAGAAAGGCCGTGGAGCTCGCGCCCAAGAACTCGGACGCCGCGACCAACCTCGGTCTTGCCCTCAAGAACAAGAAAGACTACGCGGGCGCTCGCGGGGCTTTGGAGAAGGCGATCGCGGCTGATCCCAACAACTACTCCGCTCAACTCGGGATGGCCGACACCGTGATCGGGCTGGGCAAAGAGGCCGACGCGATCAAGTATTACGAAGCCGCGTCTAAGCTCAGGCCAAATGAATTCACGCCTATTTTCAACCTCGGCGTTCTGTATCTCAAGCAGGGCAAATTCGCCCAATCGGCTGTGAACTTCGAGGCGGCGCTGCGTATCAAGCCGGACGATCTCGAGGCTATGACCTACCATGGCTGGGCGCTCTACAAGTCCGGCAACGGCGAGGGCATCGACATCATGAAGCAGGCCGTCGAGAAGGGCCCCAGATACTCCACCGCGCTTGTCAACCTTGCCACCGCGTATACTCAGACCGGCAAGAAGACCGAAGCGACTCAAGCGTGGGAGGCGGTCCTCAAAGTTGTTCCCAACAACGTGGCCGCGAGCGTGAACCTGGCGAATCTTTACTATGGTGACGAGAAGTTCGACAAGGCGCTGGAGCAGTACCAGGCGGCAGCGAAGGCCGACCCCAAGTCCGCCCCCGCGCAGTTCGGGGTGGCCGCATGCCTTGCCAAGCTCGATCGCGGCGCCGACGCCATCGCCGCCTATAACAAAGTAATCGCGCTGGACCCGAAGATGGCTTCAGCGTATAACAACCTGGCGGTCGAGTATGAGAAACAAAAAAACCTCGACAAGGCCAAGGAGCTTTACCAGAAGGCCCTGAAGGTAGACCCCGCGAACTCCGAAGCCACCCGCAATCTCAAGCGGCTCAAGGAAAGCGCGGCTTCGACCAAACCGTCCTGAAGCATAGCTTATGAAATCAATCGGCCTCGTGCCCAATCCGCATAAGATCGAGTCGATGAAGCTGGCGGCGCAACTCGCTGACTGGCTGATCGCGCGCGGGTTGGGTGTCCTCATTCCAAAGGACCAGGCCGGTGAGATCGGCAGGCCGGACCTGTCGGCGACCGATGACGAAGTGACGCAGGCTGATTTCATCCTCGTCCTGGGTGGTGATGGCACGATACTTCGTTGGAGCCGAATCGCCGCCCCAAAGGGCACTCCGATGATGGGCGTGAACTTCGGCCAGTACGGCTTCATCACGGAGATCCACCCCCAAGACGTCATTCCCGCGATGGAACGGGTGCTGGCTGGCGACTACATCATCAGCGAGCGCGTAATGCTCAAGGCCACGGTCACCCGTAACGATCAGCCGATTGGCACTTTTTATGCGCTCAACGAGGCCGTCGTCGGCAAGGGGCCGTTTGCCCGCCTGTTGGGCCTGCACACGTATGTCGGCGGGCGGTTCATAGTCACCTACACGGCGGACGGCATCATAGTCTCCACCCCGACCGGCAGCACCGCGTATTCCCTTTCGGCTGGCGGCCCGGTGGTGCACCCCGACGTATCGGTCATGATCGTCACCCCCATCTGCCCGCATACGCTGAATGCTCGTTCCCTCGTGATTCCCGATGACGAGACCGTTCAGATCATCGGCGAGTGCGGCGACGAACCCTCCTCGATGATGCTCACAATCGACGGCCAGCTCGGCGAACACCTGATCCAGGGCGACAAGGTCGAGATCAGCAAGGCGGAGTTCAAAGCCCGCCTCGTCCAAATCGAGCCCCAAAGCTTCTACCACAAGCTCCAAACCCGCCTGCGTTGGGGAGAGCGATTCAGCGGACAGTAAACTCGAGGCCGTCGCACACTGTCATTCCCGCGAAAGCGGGAATCCACGTATGGGTGTTTCAGGTTGCTTCGGTTGCATGCAGCCGAAGCCTGGCTTGAACTGTTCGACTTGCAGTGGATTCTAGTCCCGAACAGTTCGAGCCATTACACCGCAGGTGGCGAGAAACGCAGTCATACCTCAAGGAGGACAGAATGAACAGACGTTTTCTGTGCATCATCCTGGCCGCCGTCGCGATAGGGGGCGGCGGACTGGCGGTCAATCACTTCCGCGCTGGGGGCGAGTGCAATCGCCCGGTAGACCCGAAGCTCGTCTCCGCCAACACTGACTTCGGCGTCCGGCTCTTGAAAGAACTCGTGAAGTCCGAAAAGGGGAAGAACGTCTTCATTTCCCCTGCCAGTGTGTCAACGGCCCTTTTTATGACCTACAACGGCGCGGACGGCGGCACAAGAGAGGCGATGGCCAGAACACTCGGCGTCCAGGCGATGACTCTCGATCAGATAAACGATGCCAATGAAGCGCTGCTGGCGAACCTGCGGGGCCAGGGCGCGGGGGTCGAAGTGCAGATGGCCAATTCGCTATGGGCCAGGAACGACGTGAGCTTCAAAGACAGCTTCATCGATGCCAACCGGCGCTACTACTCGGCCAAGGTCACGTCGCTTCCGTTCGACTCCAATGCGGTCAACAAGATAAACGCGTGGGCGTCGAACAAGACCCATGGCAAGATCCCCCAGATAATCAACAAACTCGATCCCGACAATGACATCATGGTCCTGACCAACGCCGTTTACTTCGCCGGCGAGTGGGCGAAGGCATTCGACCCGAAGGACACGAAGGATGCTCCTTTTACCTTGTCTGATGGGAAGGAGATAACAGTCCCGATGATGACCCAGAAGATGGACGTGCGGCGCTTCGCCGTTGAGTTTGCTGACATGTCTCGATTGCGCTCAACAATGAGGCCCGAGTTCTTAAAGCATCATTCCATCCCCGAGGCCTACGGCGTCGGCATCCCATACAAGAATGGACGGACGGAGATGTGGGTCGTTCTTCCTACCGAGGGCAGCCTTTCATCTCTTGTCAAAGGGCTGTCCGCGCGGAAGCTGGAAGACTGGATAGCCGAAAGCAGGCATGATGAAGTCTATGTATCCATGCCGCGTTTCAAGCTCGCCTGCAGCTTCGAGAATCAGATGAAAAGCGCGCTTTCGGATATGGGAATGAGCGAAGCATTCGATGCCAATAAAGCCAACTTCTCGCGGCTTGTTGCAGGCCAGGTCTGGATCAGCGCGATAGTGCACAAGACAGTCCTGGAGGTGGACGAAAAGGGCACCGTGGCCGCGGCGGTGACTGCTGGGCTGCTGTCCTCGGGTGCGCCCATGTCGTTCGACATCGACCGCCCCTTTCTCTGCCTCATCCGCGACAACAAGACCAAGGCGATACTCTTTATTGGGGCAGTGGAGGACCCGCGGTGAGTGGTATCATCGTATAACAGGCAGAACCTGGCAGGAGAAGATCCATGAGGCGCATTCAGGTCCAATTGGACGATGACATCTATCACGCCTTGTGCTTGAGGGCCGAGCGCGATCACAAATCCCTGTCGGCCGTGGCCCGCACGATTCTCGCGGACTGCCTGGGCACGCCCACTTTCTGCTTTATCGGCTCCGGGGCATCGGGCTGCAAGGATACATCCGTTCGCCACGACGATGCTCTGGCCGACGATTTCAAGTGACCTCCGCCATCGGCCTATCGGCTCATCGAACCATCCGGCCACTCCATTCATCCCCGCCCCATTTTGCTGTATAATATACCCGAACCCTTAATGGAGGATATCCATGCCCTTCTGCCCTGAGTGCAAATACGAATATGTCTCCGGCATCGCCACTTGCACCGACTGCGGCCGGAAGCTGGTCGCGAAGCTGCCTGAGGACAGGGGTCGGAACGAAGTGGATATGGTTTGCATCGGGGAATTCACTGTGGCTCTCGATGCGGATATGGCAAAAATAAGACTTGATCTCGCGGGCATAGAGAGTTTCATATTCAATAACACTCCGGTGAGGGCGCAGAACATACCGGCTAACCTCTGGGTTCCCGTTCGCCTGCTGGTCCATCGTGAGGATGCCGAGAGAGCGCTGGAGATTCTTGCATCTAAGGACTGATACCTATTTCGCGCTTTCGCTCATTTCGCGTTTTCGCGATTAGAAAGTCTGAAAGCTGCTTGCTGACTGCTGAAAGCTATGCTGACCGAACTCCATATACAAAACTTCGCTCTGATCGATGACCTGCGGCTCGAGGTCGGGCCGGGGTTCAACGTGCTCACGGGTGAGACCGGGGCAGGCAAGTCGATTATCGTCGATGCCATGAGCGTGGCCCTGGGCGAGCGGACCGGCAGCGAAATGGTCCGTACCGGAGCCGAAAAGGCCTTAATCGAGGCGGCCTTCGACGTCTCGTCCAACCCCGCGGCCAGCGATCTCGCCTCGGAATATGGCTTTGAGCCCGATGACGGGCTTCTGATCCTGAGCCGCGAAATCGCGCGGGGCGGCAGGTCGCAGTCGCGCATAAACGGTCGCCCCACCACCGCCGCCGTCCAGAAGGATATCACGGGCAGGATTATCGACATCCACGGCCAGCACGAGCACCAGTCGCTTCTATCGATCCCGCTCCACATCGACATTTTCGACGCCTGGTGCGGCCCCGAGGTCGCGCGGCTTCGCGATCAGGCCCATACCCTCCATGCCGAGCTTTCCGACGTCCTTGCCGAACGCGAACGACTGCAGACGGATGAACGCGAACGCGCCCGGATGCTGGACCTTTACCAGTTCCAGGCAAATGAAATCGCCGCCGCCAGTCTCCAACCCGGCGAGGAAGAGGAACTCGCCACCGAGCGCAACCGTCTGGCCAACGCCGAAAAGCTCTATGCCGCCGCGTCGGAGATTCATGATGCCCTCGCGGGCGATGGGGCCGCGATCGACAGCCTCAGCTCGGCATCGATGTCCGCCGACCGCATGACCCGCATGGACCCGAGCATGGAGAGCCTCGTCGAGACCGTCAACCAGGCCCTCATCAACGCCCAAGAAGCGCTTGCGGCCATTCGAGACTACCGGGACGAGGTCGAGGCCAACCCCGCCCGTCTGGAGCAGATCGAAGAGAGGCTCGATGTCATTCGCCTGCTCAAACGCAAGTACGGCGACACCGTCGATGAGATCATCCGATATGGCGAACAGCTCGCGGGCAAGATCGATGACCTCGTAAACGCCGAAAGCCGTTCACAGGAACTGACTGGCCGCATCGATGACCTCCGGGGCCGTCTCGGGTCCGTGTCGTCCGAGCTTACCGCCATTAGAAAGAAATCCGCGCGGGAGTTCGAGAAGAGCGTGGAAGGCGAGCTTGCCGACCTGGCGATGGACAAAACCCGCTTCGAGGTCAGCATCAGTGCAATCGATCCCGGTCCCAAGGGGGCAGACATGGTCGAGTTCCTGATCTCCCCGAACCCCGGCGAGCCCGTGAAGCCGCTCGCGAAGATCGTGTCGGGCGGCGAGATGTCCAGGATCATGCTCGCGCTCAAGTCGGTCGCGGTGGCCGCCGAAGTGCCGACTCTCGTTTTTGACGAGATCGACGCCGGCATCGGAGGCCGCACGGCCCAGGTATTGGGCGACAAGCTGGCTTCGATCTCGCAAGGCTATCAAGTCCTCTGCGTCACCCACCTGGCCCAGATCGCGAGCAAGGCATCCGCGCACTTCACCGTCGAGAAGATCGTGGAAGGCGGGCGCAGTGTCGTGAGGGTGCGGAACCTGGTAAGAGAAGAGCGCGTAACTGAGTTGGCTCGCATGCTGGGCGGGGAGGAGACCTCCGGCGCCGCCGTCGAACACGCGAAAGAAATGCTCGCGCTCGCCGACCAGCGATCAGGGTCGGGGTGAGGGAGCGCGAAGATGTTAGGGCCGCCAACGATGTTAGGGCCGGATTTGAAATCCGGCCCTTCGGAGTAACCAAGCATGACAGGATATACCGCCGCCGAAAAGTTCAAATACTGGCTGTTTCAAGACAAGATACCGCTGACGAAGCTGCTGATATTGTCGAATGTGGTTACATTCCTGTTGGCTGTGCTTTTCAGAGTGGGGATTCTTAGCGCCCTGTTTACTTTCCGCGCATCCACGTTCCTTCTTATGCCTTGGACGGCGGTTACCTATCCGTTTGTTTGGGCAACACGGGACCCGATATCACTTCTGTTTAGCGGTTACTGGCTCTGGGTGGCGGGCGGCAGTCTTGAGCGTTCGTGGGGAACGGCAAGGTTTGCGTGGTTCTTCTTCACCATGTGTGCCATATCGGCGCTTGGCCTGTTTGCTGGAGCGCTGGCTGGATGCGGCGTCGCGGCTATAGGGAACCTGTGGGTTCCGCTGGCCGGGCTGACTGTCGCATTTGCGATGCTCAACCCCGAACAGCAGATACTCTTCTTCTTTGTAATCCCCCTCAAGCTCAAGTATCTGGCGCTGTTGAGTGCCGGACTGCTGGTGATTTCCTTTGGATTGATGCCCCCGCTGGGCTTGTTCGCTCTTTTTGGCTGCGCATACGCCTACTGGTACGTGAAGCACCCCGTGCGCTACTCGGCCCCAAGGCGACGCGCCGAGGTCATTCGAGTCTACGACCGCCGCAAGCGCAACCTCAACCCCTTCACGGGCATCAAGGACTGGAACGACCGCCGCAAGCTCAAGAAGCTCTTCGACCGCTCCTACGGCGAGGACGACGAACGCAATAACCGGTGATTCGATTGAGTAGCCCGGTCTTTATTGCCAGGAAGCAAAATCTAGCATCTTGAGCCAGTACTCTCTAGCATCCTGAGCTCCGTCGAAGGGTGCGGTCAAGTCTCCACCCATCTCACTTCGGAGCCGCATGCTTCGACGCAGCTCAGCATGCTCACCTTCGTGCTAACAAGCAAGGTACGACGTGATAGACCACAGCACCTACTTTATCGCGACCTTCCCAGTGAGCTGCCACAGCCACTCGCCGTTCCAGACGTCGATGGGCTTGCCATCGGCGGTTTTCTTCTTGGTGGGGATGAACTTCTTGACGCGCAGGCCGTGGCGGAGCTCGTTGCCCTTGAGCTGAATCACGAAGAACTTGCTCTCGGTCTGGCCGTCGTTGATCATGAGCCACTTCTTGCCCTTGCCATCCGGTGACCAGTTCCGCACGCCCGTGCCGCTGTGGCCGTAGATGTAAGCGACGATATTGTACTTGTTTACGGCGTTGTAGAGATCGGCCCAATCCTCCTTGACCCACCAATCGGTATCCATTCCCATGTGAGCCATCAATACCACGGGCCGGCCACTGTCCCCGACATTCTTGGCGAGATCGGCCTTCAGGAACGTAAGCGCCCCCTGCGGGTTGTGCCAAACTGGATCGTAGCGGATGCCCTCGCGCTGCTTGTCGGCGACATAGATGCCCAGATTGACGAAATGAACGTCGTCCCAATCCCACGAATAATGCATCCCGCTCTCCGAGATGTCCTTGATGAGGCCCTTCTCCTTGCGCAGCTTGTTGCGCTCCTTGAGCTGCGCCTGGAAGCTGAAGCCGTTTTTATCCTTGCCGGCGGGCGGGCCGTCGTGGTTCCCCCACGCCTCGAACACGGGGTACTTGAGCAGGCCGTCCGTGCCGTCGAGCCCCAATTGCTCCAGCAAGACCTCGTTTTGCTTCTCGCTGACGTTCACGCCGTCTCTTGCCATGTCGCCATCGTTGATGCAGTCACCGAGGAGCAACACGCCCTTGGGCGCCTTGACTCGGTCCCCGCCCAGGTCGTCGGGCCAGCAAATATCGGTCAGCGCATTCATCGCTCTCACGGTATCCAGGTCGCGCGCATTGATGCCCTCGCCTTTGCCGTAGTTGTAATGGCTGTCCGATGTCGAGATGAACGTCACATCCCTGCTTGCGGCCCCGGCCGCCAACGCCGCGAACGGCAGCGCCAGCAGCAGCAATACCAACAATCCAATTCTAACCAGTGTGTTTTTCATACCAATGAACTCCTTTCCGGCTCTCTTCGAGCGTTTCGGCATTGAAATGCCGAAACATCAATCGAGCGGTGTATCGGGACTTCAGTCCCGATACACCGGCGGATTCCGGCCAGTATACCCTTCGCCCGCTAACGCCCATCTACCTCCATCACCCCACAGGAAAACCGGTCGCGGCTGTGGAAATAGACTCCTGTAGGCACACACGTCGGGAAGCAAGCGACAAGCGAGGCAGCCATGAACCACAAACATATAACCAAGATATCCACCGAACTCGATCTCAGGCCGCGCCAAATCGAGGCTACCGCCGGGCTTCTGGGCGAGGACGCGACCGTCCCATTCATAGCCCGTTATCGAAAAGAGGCCACCGGATCGCTGGACGAGGTCGCCATCACATCCATCCGCGACCGCCTGGAACAGCTCGCCGAACTCGACAAGCGCCGCGAGGCCATTATCCAGTCCTTGACCGAGCGCGATCTCCTGACCGATGAACTCGCCGAACAGATCGAGGCCGCCGAGGCGATGGCTGAGTTGGAGGATATTTACCTGCCCTACCGGCCAAAGCGCCGCACCCGCGCGACCATCGCACGTGAGAAGGGCCTCGAACCCCTCGCGCAGCTTATCTTCGATCAGGGCGACATCGATCCCGCAGCCGAAGCCGAGGCTTATATCAGCGAAGAAATGGGCGTGGCCACGGTCGAGGATGCCCTCGCGGGCGCACGCGACATCATAGCCGAGACCGTCAGCGAAGACCAGCAGAGCCGCGCCCACATGCGCCAACTCTACGCCGCCGGCGGCAGCATCAGCTCGAGCGTGGTCAAGGGCAAGGAGGAAGACGGCGCCAACTACAAGGACTACTTCGACTGGCGCGAACCGGTCACCAAGTCACCATCCCACCGCGTGCTCGCGATGCTGCGCGGCGAGAACGAGGGCTTCCTGAGGCTGCACATCGCCCCGTCCGAAATCGAAGCCCTGATGCTGCTCAAGCGGTTCCACATAAAGGGGGCAGGCCCGGCATCCCAGCAAGTGGATGTCGCCGTCGAGGATAGCTACAAGCGCCTACTGGGGCCGTCGATGGAGACCGAAATCCGCGGCGAACTCAAGCGCCGCGCGGATGAAGAGGCCATTCGGGTCTTCGCCGCGAACCTCCGCCAGCTCCTCTTGGCCGCCCCGCTCGGCGAAAAGCGCGTGCTCGCGATCGACCCCGGCTTCCGCACCGGCTGCAAGGTCGTCTGCCTGGATCGTCAGGGCAAGCTCATCCACAACGAGACCATCTACCCGCACACCGGCGGAGCCAGGGCCGCCGAAGCCGCGAAAACCCTCGCGAAGCTCGTGGAGAAATTCGCGACCGAGATCATCGCAATCGGCAACGGTACCGCCAGCCGCGAGACCGAGGCGTTCGTGCGCGCCGCCAATCTGCCGGGCGGGATACCCGTGGTGATGGTCAACGAGAGTGGCGCATCGGTCTATTCCGCGTCCGAGGCCGCCCGCGAGGAGTTCCCGGAACATGATATCACCGTGCGCGGGGCGGTCTCGATAGGCCGCCGCCTTGTGGACCCGCTGGCCGAACTCGTGAAGATCGATCCCAAGTCGATCGGCGTGGGCCAGTATCAGCACGATGTCGACCAATCGGCCCTCAAGCGGGGCCTGGATGATGTGGTCGAAAGCTGCGTGAATGGGGTGGGGGTCGATGTAAACACCGCCTCGAAGCAGTTGCTCACCTACGTCTCGGGCCTGGGGCCGGGTCTCGCGCACAACATCGTGAAACATCGTAACGAAAAGGGGCCGTTTGGTTCCCGCGGCGAGATTCTGGACGTGAGAGGGCTGGGGCCGAAGGCCTTCGAGCAGTCCGCCGGGTTCCTGAGGATCAGAAACGCAAAGAACCCGCTGGACTCGAGCGCCGTCCACCCCGAAAGCTATCACATCGTGGACAAAATGAGCGCGGACCTCGGCTGCAAGGTCACCGATCTGATGGCCGACGACAAGCTGCGCAAGAAGATATCCCTGGACAAATACGCCTCCGACAAAGTCGGCCTGCCCACCCTGCGCGATATCATGGATGAACTCGCCAAGCCCGGCCGCGATCCCCGCGAGCAGTTCGAGGTCTTCGAGTTCGCCCAGGGCATCGAGGAATTGGAGGATCTCCGCGAGGGCATGAAGCTGCCCGGCATCATCACCAACGTCACGGCGTTCGGGGCCTTCGTCGACATCGGGGTCCACCAGGACGGCCTGGTCCACATCAGCCAGCTAGCCGACAAATACGTCCGCGACCCCAACGAGGTCGTCAAAGTCGGCCAAAAGGTCCACGTAACCGTTATCGGCATGGAGAGTGCGCGAAAGAGGATATCGCTTTCGATGAAGGCGAATGTGGAGGTGGGGGGAAGGTAGGCTGCCGCTGCCAATCAGCGGCTACAGGGTTAGGCGGCTAAGCCCTCCGCCTATGCGCCAGCCCGGCTAGTGCGGCCAATCCCGCAGCCACGGCGACGGCGGAACACGGCTCCGGAACCGGTTCCCACACAACGGCGTAGGTTATCCCCCCGGCGTCGGTACAACCGCCGACTATCTCGCCGCCGCCGTTTATTCCGTAGGCCTTGCTGCTCACAAAACCGGAGGGGTGGATGTCCAGTAGGGTCCCATCGGAGCGCCATACGGCAGCGTGGTCGGAAAACAGCGGAAGAATTGGGAAGCTCATATCCAGCCAGCCAACTGCCAAGCCCAGGTCGCTAATGCCCCACACGGTAGCATGTACTCCATCGGGGATCTCAAGCTTCTGGCACGTGCCATCGGAATGCCAGAACACGGCTTCGCCGCCGCCAGCCCAGCCCACGGCTTCACCGTGATTATTGACTGCCCACGCCCAACTCGGGCTGCCAGCGGATTCTCCAAGATCGACAACGCTCTGGCCGGTCCATAGGTAAGCAGTCTGGCCCGTCACGTCACGTGACCCGACAACCTGGCCGCCATTGTTAATGCCGGTAGCCGCGCTCCACGGCCAGCCGCCCGCAAGCGCGGCAAGGTCGGTGACATTACCGTCCCTGTCCCAGATCACCGCGCGATCCTGCTGGCCGCGCGACACGCCGACCGACTGGCCGCTGTCATTGACATCTCTGGCGACACACTGATAGTCGCCGGGCAGCGCAGGCAGAAGCACCGGGGTGCCATCAGCCCGCCAGAGCACACCGCAGCCGTTCCCGGAGGAGTCCTGTGCGTATCCGACGCATTCCCCCGCGTTGTTGATCGCGTGGATTCCGCACGAGATATAGCCGGATGGCCGCAGCAGTTCCCTCACCTGATCGTTCGCTTCACAAAACACGGCTTGGCCTGTGGTGGTGCAGCCGGCGACCTGGCCCGCATCATTGATATCCCTAGCCTTCCAGCCCGGAGACTGCGCAAAACCAGGCAGAATGCGCAGGTTGTAGGCCTGATCAGACCGGCACGCGCCCGTGCATACGAGTGTCAACAAGATCAGCAATAGTACTCCACGAACAGACTTCACCGCCATAATGTCCCCCCAAAGCAGTACACACTTGCCGAAATTAATACATCCCTCACATTATACCATTACCCGGCAGCCACCCATTTCCTTGGCGTCCCCTTGTCTCGTTGTTCGTTGTTTCGGGACACCCTTGTCCCGAAACATGGTGGGCTCGACGGTTTCGGCTCAAGGGTGAGCCGAAACAACCGAAAAAGCCGAAAAACACGTAACGCATGGCAGGTTTACTCGTCATAGATGTCAAAGGGTAAAGTGTGTCAGTCCGCGAATAGTCGCGGCTGCGATTTGCCCAATATGGCTGGGGAAAGGCGGAATCAAAATGAAGTTTATCGCAATTCTAGGGGCGTTACTGATCGCAATGTCGGCGGCATGCATGGCTGCGGACAACCCCAAGGTCACTCTAAATGCCGAAAACACCGCGCTCGACCAGGTAATCACCGACCTGAGCAAGCAGGCGGGCGCGCAGATTATCCTCGATAAGGACATCAAGGGGACGGTGAGCGGTCACTTTGAGTCCATCGAATTGGAGAAGCTGCTGGATGCTATCACCAAGCCCAACGATCTCAAGTGGCGGAAGATCTACCTGCCCGTCCCAAAGGACGAGAATACGCCCAGACCGACTGTCGATCAGATCAAGGCCCGCGCGGAAGCGGTCCAGGCCGTAACCACGGGCGCGATAGCCGTCTACGATCCCGCCACG
>Ga0315287_10003286_pt1 | contig 15565 bp, 10 predicted proteins | sample YL17G11_0_MG_FD_205037 | JGI IMG/M metagenome (GOLD analysis project Ga0315287, IMG submission 205037) | Sediment microbial communities from Yellowstone Lake, YNP, Wyoming, USA - YL17G11_0 | ecosystem: Environmental > Aquatic > Freshwater > Lake > Sediment | place: USA: Wyoming | collected... | reverse complement strand
GCCGGGAGCCGGCGCATCCACCACCGGCGCGGACGCGGTTCCGAAGGACCTTGCAACGGGAGCACCATGGCAACGTCGAAGCGCCTAATTCTGGTCGTCGAAGACGACGAAGCGATGCAGATGGGCCTGCGGCACAACCTGGAGTACGAGGGCTACGAAATCGTGGTGGCCGTCGACGGCCACGATGGATTGAAAAAACTGGAGAAGCTACAGCCCGACTTGGTGCTCCTGGATGTCATGCTGCCGCGGCTGGACGGTTTTGCGGTCCTTGGTGAGTTGCGCAAGACCCATCCACGGTTGCCGGTGATCGTGCTGACGTCCAAGAGCCTCGAAGCGGACAAGTTGCAGGGCTTCCGGCTGGGCGCCGATGACTACGTGACCAAACCCTTCAGCGTGCAGGAACTCCTGGCGCGAGTGTCGGCGGTGTTGAAGCGGGCCCAGCCCGCGGAGGGCGACGAGCCCGAGTCGCTGTTGCGTTTTGGCACGACCGAGGTGGATTTGGCGCAGCGTACCGTCCTGCGTGATGGCGCTACCGTGCCGCTGGCGGTCAAGGAATATGAGATGTTGCGCCTGTTCTTGCGCCACCGTGGTGATGTCGTGACGCGCGAGCAGTTGCTGCACGACGTCTGGGGATACCCCGCCGACAACCCGCCTAACACCCGGACCGTGGACAACCACGTCGCCAAGCTGCGTCAAAAAATTGGTCCCGAGTGGATCGAGACCGTGCAAAAACTCGGTTACCGCTTGCTGGCTTGATCCTAGAGTCGCGCCTCGCAGTTGACAGTTTGTCAGCTTCGCATGGTTGCAAATGCTCCCGGCCGGCTCCGCCCCGTTGCGCGCAAGTTCTCAATGTACCCGCAACGCGCCGACAACAACGGCCACCGTGTCGCCGCTATCGCCTGTTGAGCGCGGAAAACGGCGCATTTCTCGATGTGTGTGGGGCCAAAATTACAAATGCTTTCTGGTTGTCATTTGCCCAATCATGTAACATCAAGGGTGTCGACGCCGGATGCGTCGCAATGCCGCCATCACCAAAGGAACGGTTGAATCGGAGTCGATTGCCATGGATTGGGCACGAAAGCGGCCCGCCCTCGCGCTGGCCCTCATTGGTATTCTCGGCCTCACATTCGCTTCGCGTGCCGCGCACGCGCAGGGTGCGGCGTTCACGGACAGCAAGGGCGTGAGCGACAAACCCCAGTCCAAGGTTTGGAGCGACGGGGCCAATTGGTGGGCCTGTCTCGACAACCTCACCAAGGTGAGTTTGTACAAGAACGTCGGCGGAACCTGGACCAAGAAGCTGGATCTGCAGAACGCCGTGATTCCGTTCGAAAAGGGCGGCACGTGCGACGTGCTGCGCGATGGACCGACGTTGTTCATTGCGATCTACGACGCGATCTCTTCGAAGATCTACAAACTGAACTACAACTCCATCACCGACAACTATCAGTTGGCGACCGGCTTCCCGGTGTCCATCGCCATGCGGCCGGGATCGGAAACCATTGTCCTCGACAAGGACTCGACAGGCCGTTTGTGGCTGACGTACGAGGCCGAGCAGAAGATCTACGTCCAGTGGACGACGTCCGCCGACCATAAGACTTGGGTCGCGGCGCCGCTCGAAATCGGCAATGGCGTCGACCCGGACGACATCTCCGCCATCGTGGCCTTCGGCACCAATGTCGGCGTCGTGTGGACCGATCAACTGGGCCAGCGCGTGTGTTTCCGCACGCACAAGGACGTCGATTTGCCCACGGTGTGGCAGTCGCTCGAGATCGTGCGTTCGGGCTTCGGGTGCGTGGACGACCACATCAATATGAAAGCCGACGCGCACGGACGGGTCTATTTCGCAGCCAAGGACTGGTTTGATGGGGTGTGGGTGGGACGGCGCGAAGCCAACGGCGCTTGGGCCGTGACGACCGGCGCCAGCGGCCTCGATTGCGGCACGCGCCCAATCTTGCAAATCGACGAAGCGCAGAACAAGCTCTACGTGTTCTACACGCGATGGGAAACCTGCGTCAGTACCGGGAATCATGCGATCGAAGAGCGGGTCGCACGCCTCGACGCCAACCTGTTGTTCAGCTTGCCCACCGTGGTCATCGCGGCCACGGGTGTGGCGATGAACGATGCGAGCGGCTCCAAGGCACCGTTGCCGACCGGGTCCATGGCGATTCTCTGCGCCGGGGGAACGACCAAGGCCTATTGGCGCGGCTGGGGTCCCGTTTCCGGTCTCGGTGGCAGCGATCCGGGCGGGGCGTTTCCGCCGCCGCCCACGTCGCCGCCCACGGTGACGGCGGCCGACGTGACCGAATCGCCGGCGTCGCGGTTGTTGCTCTGCCGCTTCGACGAGATGGCGGGCACCACCGCCTCGGACGCCAGCGGCAACGGCGGCACGATGACGTTCGGAACCGGGATTTCCGTGCCGCATTGGGCACCAGGGGTGCGGAACGGCGGCTTGTTCTTCGATGGCGACGACTATCTCATCCATGACAACGGTGCGGCATTCGACTTCAATGGCTCCAGCTTCACGCTCGAAGCGTGGATCAAGCGCGATCTCACGAATGGGCCGGGGACCGGCGTGATCATCGGCCGCGCCGATACTCTGCACACGGATTTCGACTTCACGCTGACCGGGAACGTTCTCGAGTTCGGCTGGTCCGTGAACGACTCGATCGACACGTCGGTGAAGGCGACCGCCTCGCTATCCGATCTGGGTTGGCACCATGTCGCGGCGGTCTGGGATGCTTCGCTCAGCGAAGCGCGCCTGTTCGTCGACGGCAAGCGCGCAGTCTCCAAGATCATGCTGCCTTCGGGGTTCATCGGCAACTACCCGCTCACCATGGGTGCGATTGTCCAGGGGCCGGTGATCAACAAGCAGTTTGCTGGTTTCCTCGACAACGCGGCGATCGCCGGCAACGCGCTCTACAACTCGGACTTCGTGCCGCCGGTCCTGTACCCGGCCGCGCCGCAGCGCTACGCGCGAGTGACCTGGGGAGCCGCTTCGAGCCAGGCCGGCATCAGCGGCTACCACGTCGCGCGCGGCATCAATCTGAAGGCTCGCACGGACTTGACGACGACGCCGACCGCCAACACCTTCTACCTCGACCTGGCGCCGGCGGACGGCATCTTGGAGTACGCGATTCGCGCCGTGGATGGATTGACGCAGCAAGGTGCATCGTCCAGCGGGCAGCTCCGCTACGAGAGCACGCCGCCCGCGGTGCCAACCGCGCCGCTGGGTATGGACTGGGTCGCCGGAACGGCGTCTCTCGACGGCCCGGCATTCTGGGAGTTCGACGACACCGGCGGTGTGGTCACCAAGGATGGGACGGACTTTGGTCACGACGCGCGGCTCGGCGCCTTGGGCGCCGGCGACGCGGCGGAACCGACGTGGGTGAACACGTTCAGCGGCACCGGCCTGTCGTTCGACGGCGGCGATTATCTGGAAGCGGGAGACGCGCCGGACTTGGACATCCCAGGCTCGTTCACGGTCGAAGTTTGGATCCAGCGCTCGACGCTGGGCGGCACGCAATGCCTCCTGGCCAAGGATCAAAGCACCTCCAAGCGCAACTATGCGATCAGCCTCACCTCCGCCGGGCTCATCGAGTTTTCGTGGAGTAAGTCGAGCGGCACGCAGCGCAAGGTCACCTCGACCACGGGGATCACGGACATCACGACGTGGCACCACATCGCCTGTGTCAACAACGCGGCGACCACCACCAACACGATTTACCTGGATGGTGTTGCGGTGGGATCGGCGGCATTGGCCGGGCCGGCGTACACCGGAACCGAACCGGTGCTGATCGGCGCCCGCTCGCCGGGTTCGTTGACCAATTTCTTCAAAGGGCGGATCGACCTGGTGCGCATTTCCAACACGGTGAAATACACCGGTGCGTTCACGCCGCCACAGTTCTATCGCGGCGGCCCGCGGCGCGCGGTCGTCAAGTTGTCGTGGGGATTGCCCAACAACGGCCTGGTGCTCAACTACCGCTTGTACCGGCAACAGTTGCCGAGCGGCACGAACACCCTTCTGGGCACCATCCCCGCCGACGTGGCGTACTTCGCGGATGCCTTCGCCACGTCCGGGATCACCTATCGCTATACCGCGAAGGCGATGAATTCGGCGAACGTCGAAGGTGTGGCTTCGGCGCCATGCGACATTCTGATCCCGTCGGCCACCGACGTGCAGTCCGATCCGCCGCCGTTCGCAGGCGGCAAACGCCTGCGCATCGAGCCGAATCCGTTCAATCCGCAGGCCACGGTGCGGTTCAGCCTGGACCACGCGGGGCCGGTGCGGGTGGAGCTGTTCGACGCACGTGGCCGCCGGCTGGATACACTGTTCCAGGGCGTTCTGCCGGCCGGTGAGCACGAAATGCGGTTGCTGCGTCCGGACGGCGCCACACGCAACTTGCCGAGCGGCACCTATTTCGTGCGCATGGAAGCCGACGGGCGCATCTCGCACACGAAGGCGGTCCTGCTGAAGTAGGAATGGCGGCCCTCCCGTCGCCAGTGGACGGCTCGGTGGTCAGGCGCGACCCGAGCCGTCCACGTCACTTTCCGCCCAGCGGGCGCGCTACAATGCGCCCGCAGCCGCGGCGGCTCGCCGCGGCGCGGTGCTGAAAGGGACAGACCGTGCGCCGGACCCCGTTGAACGACCTGCACGCCACCGCCGGTGCGCGCTTCGCGCCCATCGACGGCTGGTCCATCGTCACCGATTTTGGCGACGTGGACCGCGAGTACGCGGCACTCGACCGCGGCGCCGGCCTGCTGGATCTGTCCTTTCGCGCCAAGATCAGGCTGGCCGGGCCTGACCGCGCCAGTTTCTTGCACAACATGGTGACCAACGACATTCGGGCTCTGCGCCCGGGGCAAGGCTGCAATGCGGCCAAGCTGACGTTGCAGGGAAAAATGGAGGGTGGGCTGCGCATTCGCTGCACCGCGGACGCGCTGTGGGCGGATGTGGATCCGGGCGCCGCGGCCAAGATTCTGGAAAGCCTGCGGAAGCACCTGATCATGGAAGACGCGTGCATCGACGACGTCACGGACGACTGGGCGCTCCTTGCGCTGCAAGGGCCGCAATCGGCGCCGGCGCTCGCGGTTATGGGCGTGGATGTGACGCCGTTGGCGGCGCATCTGCAGCACCAGGATGCCATGATTGCCGGCGTGCCGGTCACGGTGGCGCGCTGCGATCACGCCGGAAGTGTCGGGTTCGACCTCTGGGTGCCGGCGGCCGGTGCCGCTGCGGTCTGGCAGACCTGCCTGCAGGCGGGCGAAGTGCAGCCCGTTGGTTTGGCAGCGCTCGACATTCGCCGCATCGAGGCCGGTTTGCCGTGGTTCGGCGCCGAAATCACCGGCGAACAGTTGCCGCTGGAAGCGGGCCTCGAGGCCGGCTGGATCAGCTACACCAAGGGCTGCTATCTGGGGCAGGAAACGATTTCGCGTTTGCACCATCTCGGTCACGTGAACCGCACGTTGTGCGGCCTCTGCTTCGATGCGAATGCCGCACCGCCGCCCCCGGGCGCAGTGATTCAGTCGTCCGAAAAACGCCTCGGGATCGTGACCAGCTCGACCCGCTCGCCCCGGCTCGGCAAGCCGGTGGCCTTGGGGTACATTCACCGCGATTTCGCCGCACCCGGTACTCCCGTCACGGTGGATGATCGCGGCATGCACCTGCGAGCCGAGGTTCGCGGCTTGCCGTTCGAGTGATCGCCGCGGCATTTCACGTCACCACAAGGAACAACGCGTTGCAACGGGCGCAAAATTGCGCCGAATGCCTAACTGCATTCGCACTGCATTGTCCGGTACAATAAGAACCAGCCGCCAAACGTGGCTGCGATCGATTTCCAAATCCGTGCTCCGCCGCAGACAGCTCACTGGCAGTGTCCTCGCCGTACCGCCCGCCACATCACTCCTTGGAGCTCGGGTTTCATGCCGGCATCCCGTTCCACAATCCGCCTCGCCATCCTCTCACTCTGCTTCGTGCTGTGCCCTGGCGTGCTGCGTGCCGAGACCTCCGACGGAATGATCGAGATCCGCGACGAGCACGGTGCGCTCGTCGATCGCATCGCGATCCCAGAAGGCCGTTGCGGTGCGGCCGACTTCGGCGCGCCGGCAGCGCCGCGTGCCGCCGGCAAAGACCGTGAGGCGAGCCTCCAGGGCACGTTGTTGGTCCCCGTGGCGTTTCACGTGATTTCGAAAACCGTCGTCGCAAACGGCACGACGAGCCTGGTTGGCGACGTGTCGACGTATAAGCTGGACTCGCAGATCAACGTGCTGAACAAGGCCTTTGCGTCGGCCGGGGTCCAATTCTACCGCTCGAACGTGGACCGCACCACCAACAACGACTGGTTCGTGATGACGATGGGCTCGTCGGCCGAGAGCGCCGCCAAGAAAGCCCTGGCTGTGGACCCGCTGCACACGCTGAACATCTACATCACCGGTCTGCAGAACGGGCAGTTGGGATATGCCTACTACCCGTGGTCGTTCTCGGAATCGAGTTTCCTGCATGGCCTCGTGATGCACTACGCGACACTGCCGGGCGGCAGCATGAGCCCGTACAACAAGGGCGATACCGCGGTGCACGAGATCGGCCACTACTTGGGCCTCTACCATACGTTCCAAGGCGGCTGCGCGGCACCCGGCGACTACATCACCGATACGCCGGACGAAGCTTCTCCCGCATTCGGCAATCCGACGATTCGCGACACCTGCCCATCGCTGGGCCTGGATCCGATTCACAACTACATGGATTACGTCGACGATGTGTGTATGTACGAGTTCACGGGCGGCCAGCGCACGCGCATGGCCTGGGCGCGCCGTACCTACAAGGCGAATTTGGGAAGCACGACACCACCGCTGGCGGCTCTGTCGGACCCCCTGGCGCCGGCCGGATCGTCGTCCGCCACCGCCAACGCTGTCGTGCACTTCCTCGGCGCGAGCCCGAATCCGTTCAATCCCACGACCACCATCCGCTTTTCCCTGGCGCGCGAGGCGCATGTGACACTGCGGATGTACGACGTCGCCGGGCGCGAAGTGGCGCGTTTGCTCGACGGCCCGCGGCCGGCGGGGGAGAACCAAGTGATTTTCGAGGGCCGCAACCTGGCGAGTGGCGTCTATTTGGCGCTCCTGCGCGCCGATGATGTCGCGGTACACGAGCGGATCATTTTAACCAAGTAGTGACCGCGACGGCGGCGCGGAGGTGCTCGGGACTCGATCCGCAGCAGCCGCCGAGGATGCGGGCGCCCTGCGCCACGGCGTCGCGGGCCCAAGCCGCGAAGGCTTGCGGTGTCGTGCCGTCGGCGATCCAGCGCATCGCGGCATTCGGCCGCCCGGCGTTCGGATAGGCACCGATCGGCCGGTCGTCGCCGGCGGTTGCGAGCCGCGCGAGCGCCGCCAGTAGCGTGGCGGGCGGCGCGCAGTTCACCAAGAATGCACCGATGCGCCGGCCGCCGGCTTCGAGCCGCCGCAAGGGCGCGAACGCCACCTCCAAGTCTTCACCCGACAGCAGGTCGCCGTTGCCGCCCGGCGCCGGGATCATGCTGACCCACACCGGCAAATCCGCTTCGAGCGCCGCCGCGGCGGCCGCATGCGCTTCACGCGCCGTGTTCATGGTTTCCACCAGCAATAGATCCACACTCGCGTCCACCAGGTTGCGCACGTGCAATCGGTGCTCGCGCCGGATGACGTCGAGCGGCGGCACGCGCTCCGGGTGGTAGCAATCCTCGAGGGGTGCGATGCTCCCCGCGACCAGGCCGCGCTGCGCGCGCCGGCACGCGTCGCGCGCTGCCTGGACGCCGGCCTGTGTCAGCGTGGCTGCTTCGGAGTCGCGCCCGGTTTTGCGCAGCGTGTAAGGATGCGTGCGAAATGTATTGGCGGTGACGATCTGCGCCCCGGCTGCAATCGCGTCCTCGTGCACCTGCCGCAGCATCTCGGGGGCGCGCAGCGCGGCATCCGCCGTCCACAGCGGCAGCGGTGCCGGCAGCCCACGGCGCTCGAGCTCGGTACCGGTCGCGCAGTCCATCCATACCAGCGGCGAGCTTGCCATCAGTTCGTCTAGCGCGCTCGACATGCGGTCTCCTCCCTCCGTCGCGACGCGAGCTCAAATCACCGCTGCCCCTCGCTCGAGCAGCAACTGGCGGAGCACCGATCGATGACAGCGGGATTCCTCTTCGCAGTAACAACCCACCGAGAATTGCGACGTGTGCGAAAGGGCAGCCAGCAGGTCCAAGATGCGACTGCTGTCAGGGTCTTTCATCTCGGCTCGATAGCGCTTCACAAAGGTGTCCCACTGGGGTTGCGTTGTGGCGTTCTGCGCCAGCGCCACCGTCTCCGAGGCAGGTGCGAGGTTCGGAAACCAAACGTCGTACCAATTGCCGGAGGCGAATTCGGATTTCGGAACGCCGCGCGGCGGACGCCTCACGGTGCCGATCCGGAGCCCCTCCTGCCGCGCTCTCGCGGAACCCAGACGAACGATGCGGATGGCCATGGATTCTGAACTCCTTGCGCCAGACCGGGGTGCAGGGGTGATGCTGTTCAACGACTCGAATCGTGTCCGTCGCCTGAGTCTACTCCCGCGCGGGGCGATCGGCGAAGGTGCCGCCCAGCCGGTGGCGGGATTGGCGTGCGCCCGGTTGCGCCGTGCGCGCGGCTTCGGGTACCGTTCCTTGGTTGGTGGTTCTGAAACACCGGTCCCAGGAGTGCGAGATCCGATGGCGATCGCGAGCGCCGAGAAGATCCTGAACGACGTCCGCGGCGGTAAGCGCCTGCAGGCGGAGGATGCGGTACGCTTGTACCGCGAAGCCGATCTGCATGCGTTGGGGCAAGCGGCGCAGGACGCACGCTTCCGCAAGGTGCCCGAGCGCCAGGTGACGTACCTCATCGACCGCAACATCAACTACACGAATATTTGCATCACCGACTGCCAGTTTTGTGCGTTTTACCGCCCGAACAAGCAGCATCCCGAGTCGTACGTATTGACCCGCGCCGAGCTGTCGCAGAAAATCGAAGAGCTGATGGAAGTCGGTGGCACGCGCATTTTGATGCAGGGCGGCCACAATCCCGACCTGCCGATCGCATGGTACGAGGATTTGCTGCGCTGGTTGCGTGCCACGTACCCGGAAATCGAAATCAACGCTTTCTCGCCGTCCGAAATCGACCATATCGCCACGCTCGAAGGGCTGACGATGGACCAGGTGCTCGGCCGCCTGAAGGCCGCGGGCTTGGCGGGCTTGCCGGGTGGCGGCGCCGAGATGTTGGACGACGAGGTTCGCAAGCGCGTCAGCCCCAAGAAGCAGAGCGCCGCCGGTTGGCTCGAGGCGATGCGCGTCGCGCAACGCCACGGCCTGGTGACGAGTGCGAGCCAGGTGATCGGCTTCGCCGAAACGCTCGAGCAACGAGTGGGACACTTGCAGAAATTGCGAGACCTGCAGGATGAGAGCCGTGCCGCGCATGGCCACGGCTTCTCGGCTTTCATCGCCTGGTCTCTGCAGACCGAGAACACGGCGCTCGGCCGCAGCAAGAACCGCGACGCGTACGGCGCGAGCGCCAACGAGTATCTGCGGCACATGGCCATCGCTCGGCTGTTCCTGGACAATTTCGACCACATCCAGGCTTCTTGGCCGACGCAAGGGCTGCGTTTGGCGGAGGTGGCGCTGGAATTCGGCTGTGACGACTTCGGCAGCACCATGCTCGAGGAAAACGTCGTCTCCGCCGCCGGAACGTCCTTGCGTCACGTGGCCGAACTCACGATGCAGAAGCACATCCGCGGCGCCGGTTACACGCCCGCGCAACGCGACTCGCGCTACAACATCCTGCGCGTCGTCGACCAAGTGCCCTCACCCGCGGCACCACGCCGCGCGCTCGCCTGACGCTGCCTGCAGGGCGGCCGCAGCCAGGCGCGCAACAACGCCGCCGCGTTCGTTCTTGCGTGTCACTCCAGGGGCTGGTGTCCGAGCTGGTGGAAATCCTTGTCGGTGGGTTCGTATTCCACCGGTACGGTGAGGATGGAACCGCCGGCGTACTCGGGCGTGCGCGGCATGAGGAAACGCCACCGGCGCAAGGCTTCCAAGGCTGACAATTCGAATGCCGCAGTGGGTCCCGGCGGCGTGGTCTGTGCACTCGCCACTTGCGCATCCTCGACCTCACCGTCACGTGAGACCTGAATGGTCACCAGAACGCGCGCTCGCACTCCACGCTCGAGTTCCCACGTCGGGTACACCGGTTTCACCAGGTGCGTGATCGCGAAGTGCTCGGAGAGCGCGATGTCCGGTTCGAGTGCGGCGATGGCTGCAGCTTCATCGGTGGCATTGGCCTCGGTGCCGTTCTCGTTCGAGCGCTTGGCGGCGGATTGCCGCTGACGTGCCGACGGCAGCACGCCGTCGCGGCTCGGCTTGGCGGTGTCTTGGCGCGGGCGCGGCTTCTCCGCCGCGGGCTTCGGGTCGGGCATGACGGCATCGGCTGAGACGGCCCGTTCACGGCCCGGCTGGCCGCGCTGATAGATGTGAAAGCGGATGGCGTTCTCCTGGGGAACTTCCAGGTTGGGCGCGTAGTGATCCGGGCCGAGGAATCCCAGGAACAACGGCGTGGCCCTCGGTGCAGTGTCGATGCCAATGCGGTTCAAGCTGAGGACCAGCAGCACGGTCGCGATCGCCGCGTGCAGGATGCCGGAAAACAGGATGCCCGTCGCCGGAGCCGGTGGCTCGGGATCGTCGGACAACCCATGGGCCCAAAAGACTTGAGTTCCCACCGAAGGTCCCCCGCGTGAAGGTCACAGGCACCGGGGCGTGCGACGCCGCTCTCCCTTGATCATACAACGGCCGCGGGCCGGCGGGGCGGGCAAGGCACCGTGAGCAACGGCGCGGCGCCGGCCCCGGTTCCGGCTCCCGGCGCAGCACGGTGACCCGGCCGGTCCGGCGCGCCGGGGTGGACGGAGCGGGACAAACGCGGTTTCGATTCGATCCTCATCCGGGCGCGGCGCATCCCGTGCTTCCGAGGCACAGAAGTCGCACTTCTACGGAGTCACCGCTTGGTTGCCGCCTGGAAGGAATTCCGCACATGCCACAAGCTTGCCCGCCCGGCGCCGCGAGCACGGGACGCACGCGGCCGGCGCCGGCCGCCGTCGATGGAGATTGCGCCGGCGGCGCTGTCGTCGTTTGCGCCGAGGCGCCGGTCATCCCGGTTGCAGCGCAGGAACTTCCGGTGGGTGAGTCCTGGCACCGGATCGCCGGCCGGGTCCTGGAATTGACGATCTTGGTGCCGGCCTACAATGAGGCGGCCACGATCGCCGAGACCCTCCGCAGCTTGCAGAATCAGACGCTCGCGCCGCGTTCGATCGTGGTGATCGACGATGCGTCTACCGATGACACTGCGGCGATCGCCCGGGCGCTCGGTGTGCGGGTCGTGCGCCCGGACGCGAATACCGGCTCCAAGGCCGGGGCGCAGAACTACGGTTTGAGCTGTATCGAGACGCCATTTGCGATGGCGGTCGACGCCGATACCACGCTGGCGCCCGATGCCATCGAAAAGCTCGTGGCCGCGTTCGCCGATCCGAAGATCGCCGCCGCCTGCGGCTTCGTGGTGCCGCGCACGGTGCGCACGCTGTGGGAACGCGGCCGCTACATCGAATACCTGTTCGCATTCACGTTCTACAAGCAGGTCCAAGACTTCTACCGCAAGCCACTGATCTCGTCCGGCTGTTTTTCCATGTACCGGACGGACGTGCTGCGGGCGCTGGGAGGTTGGCCACAGCGCACCCTGGCCGAGGACATGGATCTCACGTGGACGCTGTACCAGCAGGGTTACGGCGTTCGCTTCGTCGCGGCGGCGGAATGCTATCCCTACGAGCCCCACAATTACGCCTTCATGAGCAAGCAACTACGGCGCTGGTCGCACGGTTTCGTGCAGAACGTGCGCTTGCATTGGCGCGGACTCGGCGCCGTCCCGTATCTGCGCTCGGCGGTCGCGGTGGCGTTCTGGGACGCGGCGATTGCATCGACGGTGTACTTGCTGGCGTTGCCGGCGGTGGCGCTGGCGCTGCACGCCCCGTGGATGCTGCTGGGCTACATCATCGATGCCCCGGCCATGTTGATTCCAGTGCTCGCGGGTGCCGCCAAGCGGCGGGAGATGCGGCGCGCGTTGGCCAGCTTCCCGGCGTTCTTCGTGTTGCGAGCGGTCAACGCACTGTTCTTCGTGGAAGCCTTGTGGTCCGAAGTCGTGCGCGGCCGGCGCATGCGGGTGTACGAAAAGGGCCATTGAGCGTGCGGGAGGCAAGGTCATGACCGTCGGCATGCCGGGCGCCGCGATCGGCGGCCTGTTCTACGTGGTGTCGGCCGTGTGTGCGCCGCCGGTAGCCCTCGTACGCTGGTGCGGGCGGCGCGATGCGCGCAACGCGTCCGAGTTGCGAACCGCCCTGCGGCAGAGCGCCATCGGCTGGGGCATCGTGCTGGTCACATGCGGAACCGGCTGGGTGGTGACGGCCTGCTTGCAACAACCGCATGCCGGAGCCCTGGGTGCCGGGGCCGAGGCCGTGGCCGACGCGCCGGGCAGAGCGCGTGACGCACTGCGCGTGCTGGCACTCTTGTCATCTCTGGGGACACTCGTCTTGGTGATGTTGGGTGTGCAGGTCACGCGCTTGCTGGCGCGCTCCACGCCGACGCCGCTTCCGGAGCCGCTAAACGGGACGCGGCCGGCTGCTCTTCGCGGCCGGGCTGGATGGGGTGCCCTCGTGTTGGCTGCAACTTGCTCGGCGATGGTGCCGCAGCCGGCGCGGGCGCGGACGCCCGAAGCGTTCGTCGCCGCCGGTGATTCGGCGTTGGCCGCTGAGGACTTCGTGACCGCGCGCGCGTCGTACGATGCGGCACTGAAAATCGACGCGCAATCGTCACGGGCGTTGTTTCAGCGGGCCCGTGTTGCCACGAGCAACGCGGAGGCCTGTGAGTGGTTGCGCCGCTACGTCGCCGTGCAGCCCGATGACGCCTGGGGCTGGATGGCGCTCGGCGATCACGCCGCGCGTGCCGGGCGCGCAGCCGAAGCCAACGCGGCCTATGAGCGCGCGGTGCAGCTTGCACCACAGGATCGCGATGCATGGGTCGGGCTCGCGCGGGTCCAGATCCGCACCGGCCGCACCGATGCCGCGATCGCAACTTACACGCAGTGGGTGGGCCGGCATCCCGGGGATGTGGAGGCTGCAACGGAACTCGGACGTGCCCAGCGCCGTGCCGGCCAGGTGCGGGAGGCGGCACGCACGCTGGAAAGCATCGCCGGCCGCGACGAGCGCGCCAGCGCTGTGTTGAATGCCCTGCGCGGCGAGATCGCCCCCGCTTTCGAGCCCTTCGTGCAAGGCACCACGGATTCCGATGACAACAGCCGCCTGCGCTGGGGTGCGGCGAGCGAAATCGCCTTGCCGGACGGCGTGCGTGCGGGCGTTGTGGGCAGCCGGCTGCGGGTGGCAGACCCGACGGCGGCGCGCACACTCGATGTGCTCGCGGTCCGGCTGGCCTGGCGTCCGCGGGCGGCGCTGCGGATGGACGCCGCCCCTGGTATCGCGCGGGCGGCCGCGGTTCCGGCCGGGGATGCGCTGGTTCCAGCGGGCGTGCCGGTGCAAAACGAAATGGTGGGGTCCGCACGGGCCCGGTGGCAGCCGGCAACCGGGCCGCTGGCGCTCGGTGGCGCCGTACGCCGGGAGTTTCTGGATGCGTCGCTGGCGCTCCTGGATGCCCGCGTGATGCGCACCGAGGGTAGCGCCCGCATCGATCTGCCGCTCGTGTCGCGGATCGCCGCGCGCGGCGGCGGCCGCTGGGCGCGCTACGACGGCACCACGGTGAACAACCGCACGCAGTGGTCCGGTGCACTCGTCGTGAAGCCGCGCGATTCCAACGAGTGGAGCCTGTCCGTCGAGGAGTCGCACTTCGATCATCCGGCAGTCGATGGGTACTTCGCACCCGCTCGCGCACAATCGGTCGAGCTGGGGTCCTACGGCGAGTTCGAGCTGAGCTCACGGGTGTCGTTGGCGCTGGATCTGGGAGCCGGTGTGGAGCAGCTCACGGCCTTTGGCGCGGCCGCGGGCGGTTGGGATCCGGTGTTCCGCGGCTGGACGCAGCTCTCCATCGCGTTGCGACCAGGCTGTGCGCTCCGGTTCGAGGCCGAAGCGGACGATTCGCAGGCCAGTACGGATACGAATACAGCGGGTGAATGGCGGTACGGGTTTGCCGCCGCGTCGCTGCGCTGGGCGCTGCACTGAAACCGCACGCGGTGCCCGGACACGAGCGGTTTCAGTGCAGTGGACCCGCGCTTCGCACCACCGGTGTTCGCGGGTGATGAGCCGTCGCGATCAGTTCTTCGATTTGGTCACCGTCACGCCCCACGCACCGGGGTCGTTCGGCCGGCGGTCGTTCCAATCGCCGTATGAATGCGAACCGTCCGTGACGTAGTGCACTTCGTACGTTCCGGTGTCCAGCAGCACGTCGCCGTCGAACTGCCGGTTCTTGCGGGCGCCGCCGGCATACTTGGTATTCCGCCAGGTCATTTCCCAGACCACATCGCCGCTCTTCTTGGCCTCGATCCAGGCGTAATCGGCCATGTCGCCATCGACGCCTTCACCGACCGCATAAACGTGCACGCGGCCCTGTTGCGCCAGCGTGAAGGTGTCACGCTCGTGCTCGCCGTCGCGCACGCGGGTGATCGACACCAGAGCATCCGCCGGCTTCTCGTTGCGCGCCGAGGGATCGCCGTCATCGCCGCGCACCAAACTGCCGGCTTGGAAATTCTTCGCGGTCATGCCGCGGCCCGGATACAGCGCCAGGCCCCATGCGTCGCGGTCCCATGGCGCGCCCGAATTCCAGCGCTCGTAGGAGTGGGAGTCGTCGGTTTCGTAGTGCGCCACGTAGTCGCCTGCCGGCAAGTGCACCAAGCCCTGGAACTGGCGATTCTTCTGCGCGCCGCCGGCCTGCCTCGTGTCGCGCCCGGTCATTTCCCAAACCACGTCGCGGCTTCCGGTGCGTGTGATCCAACCGCGGTCGGCGAAGTCGTCGTTGCTGTCGTCCCACTCGCCGAGTGCATAGACCAGGACGTCGCCTTCTTTGTCGACTTTGAATGTTCTTTCCAATACATCGTTGTCACGGGCGCGCGTCAGGTCGACAACCGGCTCACCGCGTGACCACTTGTCGTCGGTGTGGAACGCCGCGGCGTCGAAGCTCTTCCCGGGAAATACCGCCAGACCCCACGCTTGTGGATCGCCGGGCGGGGCGGCGTTGAATTCGTCGTAGGAGTGCGAGTCATCGGTCCCGACGCACAAGACGTAGCGGCCCGCATCCAGGTGAACTTCTTCGTCGATCGAGCGGTTTTTCTCCGCGCCGCCCGCGAAGTCCGACTTGCGGCGCGACGGTTCCCAGACGCGTTCGAAGGTGTCGGCGTTGAAGAGGAATGCGCCATCCGCCGGTTCGTCCGAGTCTCTGGGCCACTCGCACACGCCGTAGAACCGCAGATCCATCGGCTTGTCGATCTGTAGGGCCGTCTGCAGGTACGCGCCGTTGCCGAGGCGATTGGCGTGGTACACCGCGCCCGGGAATTCGCCTTTGGG
>Ga0315287_10003284_pt1 | contig 15570 bp, 13 predicted proteins | sample YL17G11_0_MG_FD_205037 | JGI IMG/M metagenome (GOLD analysis project Ga0315287, IMG submission 205037) | Sediment microbial communities from Yellowstone Lake, YNP, Wyoming, USA - YL17G11_0 | ecosystem: Environmental > Aquatic > Freshwater > Lake > Sediment | place: USA: Wyoming | collected... | reverse complement strand
TGACGTCTCATGTCAGGCGGTATCATCAGCACGACCAAGGCAGTGGTCATGTCTGGCAGGGTCGGTTCAAAACATTTTCTGTTGAATCAGACGACCACTGACTGTCGAATGTGTCAATTTGCATTTCCTTGTCGCAATAAAGGCCGAACAATGCGTTCGATGGGCGGGTCATTGTCCCGGCTTCGGTAAGAGAAACAGCCGTCCCTCGCCGGAATCCAGAGATAGCTGCAGTCCATCCATGTCGGGGCTGTCATCAATCAGGTCAATTTCATGACCGTCGGCCTTCGAGATCTCTCGAACCTGATCGTGCGGAACACGGAAATTTACGGTGGGCCAAGCCGTGTACGCGAAACTGTAGTTGTTCAGTAGAACAGCTTGCCGGCCGTCCTTATGGGCAAAGGCTCCAACGAGGTAATCTCCCCGAGTAATTTGTGCGATAGGACTCTGCTGGAGCAACACTTCCGGGTCTGTATCGGGCGTGATACGGACCACTTGGGTACTCGTGAGTTGCATCACTGTTTTTCCCAGATTTTTCAGGTCATGGTTGATGCGTTGGGCTTGATCATAATGGCGTGTCTTACGACCTTCGGCAGTTACGATCGCGCCCCCCTTGGGAAATTCATGGCCCCGAGGAGTCCAGTAACAGAAGTACAATACGCCCTGTGCCCCATAGGCAATGGAGGTGTAGACTTGCCACTTGAGCTGCGCTTCGGTGGGGTCGCCATGGGGTCCAAACGGCATCGTATTGAAGTAATTCCAGAATGGAATGTTATTGGGTAGAGCATATTTCCGCATGACTTCGAGGTTGCTGCAGTACTTGTTTCGACCGTCTTCTTCGGGGGTCATCATCGGGTAGTGATCCATACTGAGCACATCCGGGTTGACTTCCGTCATGAAGCGAGCCACATACTCGTCATAGCCTGCTGCCCCCAATTGCTCGTCACTGGCATAGTTGGGGAAGAGATTGATATAGGTGAGTTTACCTGGCCGCGTCTGACGGATTTGTGCCACCGTGTCCCGCAGGCTGGGAAACTCTTGCGACGGAGGTTCGTCACGCAATTTGTATCCCCAAACCGCCGGACTAGCGGGCAACTGATCATGCGGCAGGCCACCTTGTCCCACAATTGCCTTCAAATCCCAGCGTTCGCAGAGTTCAACTTGCCGACGTATCGCTTCCGGTGTGCCGGCCCCAAATCCTCCAATGACCATCGTGAAATTTGCGGCTGCGATGTCTGCGTAGTGCTGGTCCATGTTTTGATCCGCCGGCGGATCGACCCAAAAACCGATCGCAAACCGATCTTGGTAAAATCGTTGCGGATCAGCGGCTATCCCTAGGCGGCAACTTGCCAAAACCCAAGCGATGCTGAGGACGGCCCGAGAGATGAAAGAAAATTGCACGATCCGGTAAACCTCAAAGAGTGGCAGCAGATTCTTGTAATACGACGGTACGTCATGGTCCGAAGATGCTGTTGGGCCGAAGCGATTCGACTGCGGACTTTAGCACAAAACCAGGAGGTTTTGTAGGCAATCGGCGAGACGCTGCGACTGGCATTCGTCGCGGACTTGAGGAGCTCGTTCCATAGAGAATTCCTGCCCATGCCCTATCTTTCGTCATCGTGCGTGAGTCTTCTTCTCGCGAGAGACGACCACAGTCTGGGATGGGAGGGTGTCGGTGTTGTTGGCGAAGGAATTCAATCACTGCGGCAGACCATTCTTGTGTGTTTTTGATTTCACTCAGCGAGAACAGCAAGCCTAGACATTCGACCCGGGAACACGTTGCCACGAAACCACGGACGAAAGCTGCGAAGCATGTGGGCGATCCGTATCACCCTCGATCTTTTAGACAGCGCTTTGTGAACTCGAAGTCGAGCCGCGTTTGTTCCAAACACTCGTCAATCGTCAATTGCTTCCAGCTGTTCTTATCCGTGTATTCGCTGTGAAGCGTGTAAATCCCGTGATATCCCCCCTCACGCAATCGCTGCAAGTAATCGGGGATCGGAGCGATACCGTCGGCGAGCGGGCACTTCTTGGGAGCCCATCTCTGTTGGCCGAATTCGTCACAGCCATTGGATCTCCAAAGGCAATTCTTGAGCGACGATAATGCGATCCAAGGGCGGAGGAGATCGAGGCCTTGTCGCCATCCGTCAATCCCTCCTTCGATTGTCATATGCATCGGGTCGACGTAGGCCCCGACCTCCGTCGGCGAGATGTCGCGGAACAAGAGATAGGCCGCCGCTCCACCCGACGGAATCAATGCGCCCGAATGAATATGCACACACGGCAAGACGTTAAATTTTGCAGCAAGTTTGGCGATGCGTTCGATTCGGCTTCGCGACTCATTCATCTCTTCGAGCAAGTGGCCAAAACGAGTATACCGATGATATCCCAACTTGATTCGGCGAATACCATGCTCACCCGCCACCGCCAAGATTTTTTCCGCGGTCGCATCGGCGTCGTTGATCGCGGTACTCAACATGGAAATACGGACTCCATGATCCTCCGCCGACCGAACAGCCAAGGGGAGTTCTGTCACGACATTCTCCGGTGCGATGTGGCCGCCCGGGCGGACTGTGAGATCGAGGCCATCCAGTCCGATTGCGCGAAACTTCTCACAGACTTTCGGAATTGGCCAACCCTGGAAGCTCTCGGTAAAGGCGCAAAACGAATCGGCAGGTAATGTGGTTTCTGCGGCATCCGCTGTTCGCATTGCCAATTTAGACATGCTACGAGCAGCGGCGGCCGCTATACCGATGGAACCCATTTGTTTGACAAAGTCGCGTCGTTGTTGCTGTGACATGAATCGGTTGCCTTGTAGAGAGCCAAGTCGATTGAAAAGGAGATCGGGTCATGATTGTCTGAGTTTTCTGCGAGTCTCGGCGGATTCATTAACGCTGCCCGCATCGATATTCTCCGCTGACTCGCATAAGCAATCGATAGTTTTAAATGATTCGACTGACGTTTTTTGGAACGGCAAAGACTAGCAACGCACTTTTAATCTGTGAACGGCCAAATCTATTTTGACAATTGCCGAGATGAAACCATGCGAGTGCAATTTGCTTTCGCCTTTGCCTTTGAACACGCCACTTGCTTGCGCGATCTCGGTGATCGATTCGGGTTCACCTGATACAGGCCGTCGGCGATCTCCCTGAGATCGTTGTTCCTCAACTTGACGTTGAGCATGCATCCCATGGGTGGCTCCCCAAGTCGTCGCGGCTGATCCTCGCGTCGCCCCTGACCCAAGTTTCGTGGACAGGCAAACACGGAACGACCTCAGTCTCCGGTGCCGTCTGGGTTGCCGAACGAGTACCGCCGCCTCAGATGCTCCGGCGACGCCAGACGACCAAGCGACTGACGATCCCTTTGACGACTTGCGGATCAGTTGGCGGAGCGTTCCGAGTCAATCACCAAGGCGTCGATCGGGAAGGGCGTCAGCGGGCAGTTCTTCCTGTTCATGACGACGCTAAAGGCGGAACATATGGCGCTGACTGAGATAGGGAGTTCGAAGCCGTGGGCGGGACGCTGGTGTCGCTCGCCATTGCGGCGCGGCGGCCGTGGGGGCACGCATCGTGCCGGGTGGCATTGGCTCGGATACCGGTGGCTCAGTGCGAATGCCCGCAGCCCTTTGCGGGGTCGTCGGGTTTCGGCCAACGACGTTGCGTTGGTCGCAGTCGGGGATTGCGGGGATCGCGCGCGCGCGATCGGCGCCGTGCGGATCGCGCGCGCCTTCGCCGATTGCGCGCGACTGGACCACGTCGTGATCGGCGGCACCGCACTGCCGACGCCGAGTCTGAAAGGTCTGTGTCTGCCGCGCGGTCATTTTTGGGAAAGCCTTGACGCGGAAGTCGCGACGCTCATGGAAGGCGTGCTGGTGACGCTTAAAGATGCCGGCGTTGTGCTGATCGAGGCCGACGTCCCAGACGCCATGCGTTTGGATAACGAAGCGGGTTTCCCGATTGCGTTGTACGAGACGATCGAGGACCTCAACAACTATCTCGCCAAAGCGGGTTCACCGCTGCGTTATGCCGACATCATGGCGCAAGTGGCGAGCCCGGACGTGAAACATTTTTTGGAAAGGCTGCTGGGCGAGAACGCCGTTCCCGAGGCCGTGTATCGGACGGCACTCGTGATCAAACGCCCGGCGTTGTAGGCTTCTGACAGTCCGTATTTCCGGCGTCACGAGGTTTCTGCGGTGCTGTTGCCAACGACACCGCTGCCCGCGGCGCGAATCGGCGAAGACGAGACGGTACTTCTCAATGGCACGCCTGTGCCGGTCTTCCCGATCTTCATTCGCAATTGCTGCCCCGCCAGCGTCGCTGGCATCCCAAGCATTAGCCTCCCCGCAGCCATGACGAGGGCCGGTATGCCACTGGGAATCGAGATCGACGGGTCGACTGGTCGCGATTGCCGGGGCGGTCGAACACGGACTGCCCAAGATGCCCGAACCAAAACTGTGAACTCAGATTGATCGCGACAGCCGGGCGTCAATCGCCGAACCGTTGGGGTGTTCCACCACAGGCCGGTATTGATGCGGAACGGATGATTGATGTTGTTCTAGAGTTTAAGACCGTCGCGTTCTCTCTGCATGCGGAAAAACTTCAGCGAATCTTGAATGGCCATGGCAAGCGGCGTGTGAGGTGTCTCAGGGAATGCCAGCAGGAACGGTCCGTATTGGAGATCACAAATGAAAGGGACCTCTGCCGTCCCCGCCGTGATCGCGAAGTTTGCATCCAGTCCCGTTTCAGATGCTGCACGGCGTATGAGTGCGATGATTTCCGCTGTATCGACCGTATGGCTAGGAAGTGTAAACAGACCATAGCCCCGAAATGGTGCCATCGCGGCATTGCCAAATGCCGCACCGACATCCAGTGCGTACAAGTAATCTTGACGACTACGAAACGGGATTTCGTAGGCTCGCTCGAGAGCCACACATTTCATCGCCGTTGTGGTTGCGGCAGTCAGCCCGGCATCGCGTCCCGGACCAAACAGAACACCCGGACGAATGCTGACTGTCGGAATGCCCGTTTCTAGGCAGAACAACCGTGAGAGATGTTCCCCAGCCAATTTCCATGTTCCGTAGACATTTACCGGTGCCGGTTCGGCCAACATCGGAACTTTTAGACCGGGATATGAATGACGCGGTCCGTACACAGCAATGGAACTCGCAAACACAAAGCGATGCAGAGAGGGGCGACAGGCTTTGATCGCCTCAATCAGGTTTTGAGTTCCTGCCAGGTTGACCTGCAGGCCGAGATCGCGGTCTGCGTTACAATCAGGGGTTTGCATTGCTGCAAGGTGGATCACATGCGTGATCGCATGTGATGTGAGTGCTTCCTCAAGCTGCCGCTGATTTCGGATGTCGATGCGAAGAGACTTCAGTCTTGTGCAGTCATCCTCTTCAAAAAGGTCTCGTGTTTGCTGTCGGCTGACTTCGCGACTGCCGACAACGACCGTGGCACGGGTGTTCGCCAAGAGCCACTTCACGGTCTGAGTTCCGATACAGCCGGTGCCACCCGTAACCAGAACGTGGCTCGATTCAGTCACGTGAAAAAATTCCTATAACAAAAAAATTGGTGAGTTTCCGCGTCGCTCGACCCTTCACGCGGTTGCTTTCGGTAGAAAAGGATCCTGATTATCGTAGACGCATCATCGAGTTTCAATCGAATGGCCCAGAAATCGCGGGGACCTTTGTTTTGGGCCGACAGGGCAAGCCACCGGAAGTGGGCGGGCCCGTGTCAACAAAATTCGTGAACGATTCCGCGTTCGAGTCACGTGTCAAACACACGGTCTCTCGGCAGCGTGTTGAGACGATCACGAAATACCCGCGTCGATCCGGACCTCCGTTCACACGTCTTCGGAGGATCTCCGCGCGAACACGGTCTGTGCGAGTGGGTACGGCGCACTCACTCGCACGCCAGTCCGCGGTGTCGTCTCACGCAACCAGACGGCGCGCAACCCTCGTTCAGCGACCGAAACTCTTCGTGGCCCGGATTCCAACTGCGTCCGATCAATGAATGCTTAAACAGCATGGCTGAGGCCCCCCTTTTTGTTGCTCAATACTGTCTCCGCCCATTCGGCGGCGGCCACCTCCGTCGTGAGATGAGAATCATCGTCACCGTTGCATCCCTTCAGGAAAACACTCATAGTCGCAGAGGCTGATCTGCGTTTCATCTGCCGTGGGCAGCGTGTGCTCAGTCCGAGCACGTGGATGTGAGGGAATCAGGACTTCGGCCAGAAATTTCGCCTCGTCGAGAATGGTTCCGAGTTCAACTCATCCGCGAATTGTCGGAGTCGTGTCGTGTGCCGCTTATGCCCGTTATTTGCCTGTTTGTGGCTTGCTCTGGGCGGCGTTCAAAGCCACATCGACGTCCGGGCCGAGGAACACCGCGAGACCCTCGAAATCACTGTGGGCGAGCCGACAAAACTGAGCGACATCGCCTATCAAAACACTGCCAGCCTCGCTGTATCACGACAAGGAGTGATCGCGGCGTTCTATCCGAAACCGGAAGGGGGAGCCCAATACTATCGGACATCGATCGATCAAGGCCTGTCGTGGGGCCAAGAAAGGGAATATCCACCGGGAAATCCCGGACCGATGTCTGTTCCTCTGCCAGAAGGGGGAGTTCTGTTCCTGACAGGAACCGCGACACCGATCGCCGGTGGCCAACCGGGTGACCAGGAAGGCACCGTCGTCCGTTTCACGGATGATTTCCTGCAGTACGAAACAACTCGTGTTCGGGTCACGCTGCCCAAGGTGACCCTGCACACCCGCTGGGCAAGATTTTGGCCTCCGTTCGCGAAAGGAAAAATCGTCCGCCTCCCCAACGGCGATCTGCTGGCGTCCCTGTATGGCGATCACCAAGGGGACCATCACTATCGTACGATGCTCATCCGTTCGACCGATCAGGGCCGTTCTTGGAACGATCATGCCAGTGTGGCCTACCGGCCTGACGATCCCGATCCGAATTTGGTCGGGAGTTTCTGCGGTTACTGTGAACCGAGTCTCGCCCTTCTTGCCAACGGACAACTCTTGTGCGTGATGCGTACGCAGGGTCAGGAAATTCCGAATGAGTATCGTCCGATTTATGCCTCTTGGTCGAACGATCTGGGCCAGACCTGGAGCGTGCCAGAACCGACACAGCCACACCTGATGAATATTTCTCCGACGCTGGCCGTTCTGGAAAACGGTATTGTTGCCTGCCAATACGGCCGACCCGGTTTTCACGTTGCTTTCAGCACGGATCATGGGCATACGTGGAGTCGGCGAGTCAGTTTTTCAGATCTGCCAGAACCGATCATTACCGGACAATTCGACATGGTCAAAGCGGGGCCCAACCAGTTAGCCGCGATCGGAAGCGATGCGACTGGAACACATGTCTGGCCGATTCATGTCGAGCGGATTGAGGTCGAGGAGTCACGGGTCACGTTATCCGGTCTCATCGTCGATGATCGTGGCCAGCCGATTCCAGGTGCGTGGGTTCAGCGACGTCCCCCGCGGTATGACGCTCACGACTGGAGTGCCGTTTTGCCGACCAACCCCGCGAAGCCACGGTTCGCAGAACCGCTGTTCGATCCCCCACGCGTCTGCTCGACACCCGCGTTGTCGTTTCGTGCCATTGATGAAACGGATACTGGTCCCACCGTTCAAACGAACGGAACCGGACATTTTTTGTTTGATGACGTTCCCCTTGGGGAAACCATACTCACTGTCGAAGCAGACCACTTCGCCCCCCAACAACGACTGATCACCATCAATCCGAAACCGGCAGCCGCAAATTTTTCGCTTCATCCGGGGCGGCGAATCCGCGGTCAAGTGACGGACGAAACGGGTGCCCCCGTCGCCGGGGCGTGTGTGGTCCTCGATGCGTGGCATACGCATACCGATGCCATCGGTTTTTTTCACTGGTCGGCGGTTGCACCGCTGCCGGATGAAATCGATCTGAAGATTTACAAGCGATACAGCAGCGCTTACGTGACTCTCGAGCAAAAAATTTCTCTGGCTCGGCTGACGGAAAGCCCCCTCATCCTTTTCCAACAAAAATAGACATCACCGACATGACATCAACGGCAGACGTAATCATCATCGGAGCCGGCGTACAGGGCATCGGACTCGCCTTTCATCTGGCTAAAGCCGGTGCCGGTTCGATCGTCGTGCTGGAGAAAAAGCACGTCGCCGCCGGCCCAACAGCCAAGTCCGGAGCGATGATTCGTCCGCTGTTCTCCCAAGAGATCTACATTCGACTGGTCCTAGAAGCGACTCGAGCGTTTGAACATTGGGACCACGTTTACGGGGGAGACCCGGGATTCGTGCAGAAAGGATTCTTCCGAATCACCGACACGCTCGACGTCGATCGACTCGGCGGAGATCTGCAACTCATGCAGCGACTCGGAGTCCCCTTTCAGCGGGTCCCGCACAACGATCTGTCTCTGTATTCTCCCAGCAGCGAATTTCGCGGGGACGAGACCGGTCTGTTGCTCACGAAATCGGGATATGCCGACCCCATCAAAACGACCAACTCGCTGGCCGCTGCAGCGATCCGGTGCGGGGTCGTGATCAAGGAAGGAGTCCGCGTCACGGGGATCGAAGTCTGCGGTGGCCAGGTGCAGGCGGTAACAACCGACGCCGGTCGCATCGCCACAAAACTGATCGTCAATTGTGCCGGCGCGTGGAGTGACCGCGTCGCGGCGATGGTCGGCGTGACCTTGCCGATCGCCATTCATCGCATTCCGACCACATTGTATCACAGGCCGTTAAGACTGCGTGACGAAGGGCCGATTCTTTCCGATGGTGTGAATCAGGTTTACGTCCGTGCGTCGGGCGATTCTTTTCTGCGTGCTGCCGCTTTCGGCTGGTCACACGATCCTGTCGATCCCGATCTCTACGACGAGACGATTTCGCGCAAGCAACACGACAGCTTGCGCACGCTGGTCGATCGGCGTTGCACGGCCATGCGCAAAACTCCCTCAGCGGGTGGATTCGCGGCCATCTACGACATGACGCCCGATGCCCATCCGATCGTCGGCCCCATCGGAGATGTGGCAGGTTTCTGGTGCAATTGCGGTTGGAGCGGCAATGGATTCGCCAGCGGTCCGATCGTCGGCCGTCATCTAGCCGCACAAATTCTGCACGGGGAAAGCGAAATCGATCTTTCGCCGTTCGCGTGGCCGAGAGTGGGGGATCTGACTCCCCGCCCGGATCTCGCGTGGGTCTCTCGATAACCATTGTCAACATATACGCCGCGATGTGATCACGGCAAATATCGAATTCAACAATCCCCTGAACTCTGGACACATATAAAGTCTCACATGTCTTCCGATTTTTTCCCTGTCGGCGTCGAAGGGGATCATCACGGATCGATGCTACGCGTGCCGATCGCCGCAGAGTTTTGCGAGCCGATGATCACTTTCTGGCAAACACTTTTCGGCGGCTCATTTGCTGAAATAAGACCGATCATGTCCGGCGACGAAGAGGCCGTTCAGCGAGACCTTTTCTGGTCAATCTGGAGCGATGATCGACCGCAGGCAACGTGTCATCTCACGATCGATCGTCGTCGTCCGATACTCGGTGGACTGGGGGAAGTGGCCACCGCGTCAGAAAGCCGAGGACGAGGTTTCGCCAGTGACCTCTGCCTGCGAGCCAAGGAAACGTTTCTGGCCCAAGGGGGCAAAGCTCTGTTTCTGGGAACGGTGAACCCCGCTGCCCAACGGGTCTACCAACGTCTGGGTTGGCAGCTGATCCCTGGATCGCAGGTCATGGTCCTGCTGTCGGAACACGCTTCACCTGAGGCATTTTTCAATGACTATTTTCAACCGCGCGGAGTTCCTGAGGGCGTGACGCCGATCGATATTGCGGTGCTCGATGCCAGCGAACGGGTGGCCATGATCCCGCTGATCCTGTACCCGCACGTTGAGCGTCTGCTCGATGCCAATCTGAATCTCTATTCAACGCCATCCATCGCCCAAAAATCCTGCATGGGACTCTACGGGAAGTATTCACAAGTCTTCAGCCATAATCGGGGCATCGGCTTCGCAGCTCACGAGATCGCCGGTCGGACCATCGGACTGGCAACCGTACAGCTCAACGATGCCGACGGGGCGCGGATCGACGGTTTCGTCCATCCTCATTTTCACCGAGCGTGGGATATGCTCATACGAGTCTGCGTGTCGTGGTGCGTGTCACACCATCGTCGCTGCGAAGTGGAGGTCGCACGGTGTGATGCCGAAAAACTTACGCGGTTCGAAGACCTTGGTTTTCGAATCACTCCACCGCAGGCTGCCTCCGACAAGTCCTCTGTTCACAACACGTCGCCAGAGCAGGACCGAATCGTCTTGACCCTCGAGGAATCCGAGTGGCCGCTCAGCCCCGATTTATAACCGGCCAACCGAGCGACCTCTTCACGGTTGTGATGCACCGCCCACTCTGGAGTCGATAACGGACAGAAGCCGATACAAATCCCGATCTGGAGCGACGTGATGACCTGTTTCGCCAACCCGATTGCCCCCCAAATTCCTTGGCTTCGTCGGCATCAGGGTCCTCCTCGGCAAGTCGCGTCCGTGCGGATGACGGGCCCACATCGTCATCGACGCCGTCTCGGCGTTCACAAGGATTCGGCGTCCTATTGTCGCCGATCGAATGGCCGTAACGACGAATCGAAAATACGTCGGGCGGCGAATGCGTGACTCCATTCGAGGACCGATAGGAGACCGTTCGGCATGCGACAGATCGATGCGGGAGTGAGTCTCGAGCGGCCTACCATTCAAGGGCTACGCCGTGGGAGAGAACGCGATTCGGCTTGGCTGTCTGCACCGGTCTCAACGTATTGAGGGTTCATTCCTCCGTGAACGCCAGAGGAGCCAGAGAGGGCACAGGGGATCTGCCGGATGATTCCAACGAGAACACCTCTCGCTGATCGACAACGAGAGGTGTTCTGTCTCAAGCATCCGTTCGTGACGGGGTTGTTAAGAAACTAACCAACGTCTGATCTCACCGTCCGCTGGCGGAGGAACTGCCGCCAGAAATCGTGCCTGCGGTGGAGGTACGACCGCTTCCACCAGTGGCAGCGGAGAGCGATCCGCTGGCATTCCCTTGGGAAGCGAGAGCTCCTGAACCGAAATTGCTCTTGGAGCTGGCACTGTTTTCCGAAGAGCCAGACGTGGCCGCGCCACGTTGGGTCGCGGAACTCACTGCACTGCTATTACCCGAAGTCTGAGCATTATTACCACGGTTACGATACTTCGCGCGGATCTGAGCTCCTTCGACGTCGCTCAGGGCGACGACGTTGGACAGACCGACCGCATTCAGGGAGTTAACAGCTACGGGCTGTGCAGCCTGAGCGGAAACTGCGGACGCGAAAACAATAGCCATGCATGTTGCGAATTTCATGTTTTTAATCCTAAAAGTTGTCACGTTTCATCACACATTCATCACACATCAAAAACGTCTGATCTCACCGAGAGATACCGAACGAAGAGCCACCGGCAACCGATCCTGCGGTGGAGGTACGACCACTTCCACCAGTGGCAGCGGAAAGCGATCCGCTCAGATTTCCTTGGGAAGCGTCGAAGCGTCCTCGTGCGCTGGCGCTGTTCGTTGAGGCTCCGTTGGTCGCACCGCCACGTTGCTCGGCCGAACTATTGACAGTGCTGGTACCTGCCGTAATCACATTCGACGATCGGTTACGATACTTCGCGCGGATCTGAGTTCCTTCGACGTCGCTCAGGGCGACGACGTTGGACAGACCGACCGCATTCAGGGAGTTAACAGCTACGGGCTGTGCAGCCTGAGCGGAGACTGCGGACGCGAAAACAATAGCCATGCATGTTGCGAATTTCATGTTTTTAATCCTAAAAGTTGTCACGTTTCATCACACGTTCGGATTGAGACACGCGTTTGCGTTTCCACTAAACCTAGCTATAAGCACGTGCGATGCCGAATGTTTTTTTTCGTTGAATTATGCTGTTTTTCAAGATGTTTACTGACGATTTCACTTCTGCCATCAAGATCCCCAAACCGTTAACGTTGGCATTCGACAACATCCGATCTGTTTGGCCATGGCCACGGCATCATCGATGATTCGAAAACGCAACAGCCGGCCAATGGAGTGGGCCTCGCGGAATTTTGTGGGCGTTGAAATTCAACGGCCGTACGGCGTCAGAGGCCTCTGTTCAGCGGCGTCACCGGTGGAGACAGATCGCCGCGCGCGTTGTGACGCGTTGGCACGGATCGACACGGCGTTTGATTTCGGCTTGAGCAGTCCGGTTTGTGATCGCGAACGAGCGGAGTGGCGACGTGCGGTGGCGCAGCGGCGAGAACTTCGAGGACAACCCCTCGGTATTACGTTTCACAATACGCCCTGGAAATTTCGGATGTGAGCCGAGCATGCCCCCATCCCTGCGAACCACGAACTCCACCGTTCAACGACAATCGACGGATTCCGAGACGACAAACTCCAACGACAAGCAAACGACGCTACCGGCAGCGCTATTGGAATAGGTTGCTCGGCGACGAACACAACTCATGTTTGGCAAGACAAGCGAGGCTGCGTTTTAGGGTTGTGTTTCGCCTGCTCGGTCAGAGAGTCATTCGACTCGTTTGGCGGGAGCCATTCCGATGCCCGTCGCGACGCTGCTTGCTCCCTTATAGAACAGCCGCAGTCGATCCTGTTCGTGCAACACGCACGGATGCCCGATCATGCCACCATCCCACGATCCCCGTGGAGGCGTCTGAGACTCATCAAAAGACTTCCTACCACGAGCCCACCTCAAACCGTCGGGACTAGTGGCCTCCGCGAGAGCGTACGTTCCAAACTTCGTATCTGACGTAGTCTAGATCCCGCAATACCCTTGTTTTGGTACTCCAGCCGTTGAGGCCCACCACGCCGATGTCGTCAGTCGTCACGTCGCGACAGCGGTCGAGTACAATCCTGCGGTCACCCCATTCGATGCCGTTGTCGGAATGCGCGGCGGCACACACCTTGTGTTCAATGACATGCCAGGTGCCATTCACCGGATAGTTCGGATCCTGAGTTCGGGCGGCAGAGCGTAGTCAAGGCGGTCTAGTATACGGCCGTCGGGCTGCGGCAGAGGGATGATATTTCCCAAGCCAACGAGTGAATCAACATCGGGATACTTCTTGATGCCAGTTCCCTGAAGCACCGGTGCCGCCGCATATTTTTACCAGTGGCACGGGTCGTGGCTCTGAGCCAGTCCACGACCCTAGGAGTTCGAAAGCTACGGATGCCCTTCGCGGTTGCTGCGACCGGAGTAATAGAAATTCCACTTGTCCCCGCTGCGATCGACGCAAAGAGATGTCGCCGATCATTCGTCAAACCTATCCTTCGCCCCCCGATCGAGGCTCGGCCGATGCCGCTCCCATTCGGTCGGCGGTTGAGGATCCGCCGTCGCTCGGCAAATCCGCTCGACTCCGTCTTGGTCGATTCCTGAATAAAATATCGACCACCGGCCCTCGTGCAAAATCACAGAGGGTCCCCGTGACCGTTGAGCGTTGAGCGTCGAAGGTCGACGTGGGGACAAAACTCGGATTTTGCGGATCGCATTCCAATGCATGTAGAACGCTATTTTAATCCTCATTTTCCGCCACATCCGCGACACAGTGGCGTCGCCACAACAGTCACGTCGATGCTGTGGTTGCACCGACCGCAGCCAAAACGTCGCGCCGTGAGATCGTCCTGGGGGAGCTCTTTCATGGGGCATGTCCCGGAGTTTCTACTTGAGGCCCAAACAGACAGTCGCCCTGCGTCGAGTTCACCTGAGTGCTCTGTCGATTCGCAGCACCCGACATCAGAAGCAGGGCCGCGTGCCTGTTCCCCACAAGCTCTGCTTTCTCCGTGGAGCACAAACAACGGGTGTGGGAGAGTCTCCGAACTCCCGCAAAACAAAACAGAAAAAACGGGAGTGAGAAATATCAGATCCCGCTCTCAAAAACGGGGGTCTTATCTTCGAGAACTTGCGAGCGGCGTGATGGGGACGGGACCCACCAGAACCACAGACCTCGCGGACTCGTTACGCGCCGTGCAAACGTTGCCATCTGCGGCACAATCATGGACGACGATTCCGTAGTTTGAAATCAGTGGACGTTAGTGCGAGGCTAGTGTCCCCACGCAGCGAGGATTTCACAGTCCGGCAAAAACTTTTTCAGCTCGACAACAGCGGGGGCCGTGACTCTGGTCCGCAACAAGTCCAGCTTGATGATATTCTTTTGCCCTTTCAGTAGAGGAAGTGACTTGTCAACGATGCCACATTGCTGCAGGTAAAGAATTTCCAGTTTCGGAGACCCCGTCAGAACATTGAACCCGGATCCCGTCAAATTTTGGCAGTTATTAATGTGGAGGTGTTTCAAATTCGTAAGCCCTTTTATCAGTAATCTGAAGCCGGCATCGTCCATCGCGATGGAGCCGACGTTTAAGTACTCCAGCGACTTGCACTGGTTAATGGCTTTGGCTCCCTTTTCTGAAATGGGGCATTTGTTCAGCACGAGTTTTTTTAAATTTTTAAGGCCAAGCTTTGTGGAATTGGCCAAACCTTCACCGGTTATGTTAGATTCTGCAAGAGCGAGTTCTTCGAGGACATCCAGCTTGGTCAATGCTTTCAGACCCTTGTCGGAAATGCCTCCGACATAATTCATGCTAATGCGTTTTAATGTTCCCGCATTGCAGATCAGATTCAGAGCGGCGTCGTTAATTCCGGATGCGGAATCCAGATTGAGTTCCTCCAGCAAGGGTAAATTGCCGATTGTGGCACACGCATTCAGAGAGAGCATGCAGTAACGTAAGTCCAACACTGTGAGACGTGAGAGGCTCCCCAGAGAGACGAAACCGGCATCGGAAACAGAAGTTCTTGATAGGCTCAGCGATTCCAGTGTCGTGACCTTTGCCACATGCTGCATACCTTGACTTGTGACTCTCGTCCCACCCAGATCAAGCCTCAACAACCCCGGAAGCCGTGACAAATGGGCCAGCCCCGCGTCGCTCACATGGCTTCGGCTGGCATCAATTTTGTGGATCGTTTCGAGACCCTCCGTCAATGCCCCCACTTCGGCCAGCGTATGATCGTTGATTTCTGTGGAGTTTAGAGAATTGAATCCGGCAATAATTTGAGCCGAATTCGGCTTTGACGGCTGAACAGGAGCAGCTGGTATTGGAATGGTTGGCGGAGGTGCGAAAGTCGTCGTCGTTGCCGACGGCTGGGCTGCTGGTTGTTGTTGCTGTGGATCAGTCATTTCCTGCCACGTCGGAACCTTGTCGCATCCCACCACGAAGGGCAAGATCATCATCAACCACAGCGAGAGACTCCGGCGAATAACGGAACCGTTGACCAATGGACTTCCCATGGCATTCCCTTTCTTCTCGCAGGTCTGAAAAGGTTGAAAATAGGCGACAAGGTCGAATTGGTGAAAACAAGACTTCGCGATGAATTTCAGGTGTCAGGTCTATTTTACAAATCGGTCTGGCAGTATCGTCCGCAGAATCATCACGTCAAGAGTGACCGCTGCTGGCCCAACGATTGTTGAGACGGCACAAAACAACCTCTCAAACGGGGTCGATTGAGTCCGAG
>Ga0315287_10003283_pt1 | contig 15577 bp, 10 predicted proteins | sample YL17G11_0_MG_FD_205037 | JGI IMG/M metagenome (GOLD analysis project Ga0315287, IMG submission 205037) | Sediment microbial communities from Yellowstone Lake, YNP, Wyoming, USA - YL17G11_0 | ecosystem: Environmental > Aquatic > Freshwater > Lake > Sediment | place: USA: Wyoming | collected... | reverse complement strand
CCCTCTCCCCCCCCCTTCCCCCCTCCCCTCCCCCACCGCCAATCACTGCCTCAAGTCCAGCACCTCGTGCCCGACCCTCGGGTTCAGATATACGTGCCCGCACAGCTCGTAGAGAGGCTGGCCCGTCGCCGTCGAGGGGTGCGGGTGGAACCCGCGCCGCTCGCACCGCTGCACGAGCCTCAGCCCGCCCGGCGTCGACAGCCGGAAGATGCCGCAGCGGCGCCCGACGTCCCTGGGGGCGCAGACGACGGCCACGGCCTCGTCGAGCATCGTCTGGTACCCGGACTGCGTGTGCACGTCGACGGAGCTCAGGAAGCAGGACTGGGAGGGGTGCGTGTGGACCCAGCCGAGCGGGAACAGGCCGCGCGCGTCCTGCGCGGCGAAGATCTCCTCCTCCGCCAGGGCCGCGACGGTGTCCGAGGTGCCCTCCTGCTTCGGGATGATGAGCGTGCAGATGGAGAAGGTGCGGGAGGCGTGCGACGAAGAAGAAGGGCCGTCGTCTCCTCCCGCCCCGACGAGCCTGCCGGCCAGGATGCCGCAGAACTCGACGTTCCGCGAGGTCGCGGCCGAGGCTGCGCGCAGGAAGTCGTCGAGGAGCGCGGCCGGGATGTGGACGTCCCGCAGCCCCTTCCGGGCCCGCGGCGGGGCCCCTGGGGCCGACGCCGTCGCCGGAGGGGGAGGAAGAGGGGGCGGGGCCGGATAGGAAGTGAGGGAAGTCGAGGCTGGAGGAGGAGCGGGAGCGCAGCAGGGCGCGCCCGGCGGAGGAGGCGCCGAGCCCAGCGGCGGCGGCGGCAGCGAGACGACGCCGACCTCCTGCGGGCCCAGTGCTATCCCTGGATGCGGCGAAGGGAGAGGCGCGTCCATGAGGGACAGGGGCGGCGGAGGCGGAGGCGGAGGAGGCGGGGCCGAGGGCTGTCCGGAGACCGAGACCGAGGAGGCAAAGGCCGCCCCGAGTCCCTCGTGCGGCGGCGGCGGCGGCGGCGGCGGGGGCGCGCCCGGGAACGAAGGGTAGAGGGCGCTTCCTCCGGAGAGAGGCCTCCCCGAGGCCGCCGCCTCCGTCGCCGTCTGCATCTGCGTCTGCGCGAGCAGCGAGTGCCTCGATCGGGACTCGTCCGAGGCGGAGGGCAGACCGGCGGTCGAGAAGGAAGGGACGGAGGCGAGTGGTGTCGCAGTCATCTGTGCCGCCGCCGCCGCTGCTGCTGCTGCCGCTGCTGTTGCTGCTGCTGCTGACGCCGCAGCTGCTGCAGCGGAGGCCCAATCGACGCCGGAGACGTCGGACAGGGCGTCTGCTCTCTGTCCGCCGCCGTGCTGGCGCCCCTGCTGCTGACGGACTCCCCCGCCCGTCCCTGCCCCCTCGTCCTCCCCCTCGGAGCTCGAACCCCCGGCGAACCTCCTCCCGGCCGCGGCCTCCTTGACGGCGGCCGACAGCCGTATGGTGGCCTTGAGGCGCTCGAGCTCCGGGAACGCCGAGTCGCGGAGGATCTTTTTTGTTTTGTTTTCGAGTTTCGAAAGAGGGAAAAGAGAGCGTAGAGAGAGTTGTTAGCAAAGATGGTCGAGAGAAAGAGAGAGCGTAAAGAGCGCAAAAAAGTTAAAAAGACGAAAATAATTCACCCCTTGGAGCCTCTTGAACTCTGCAGGAGGCCTCTTGGCGTCGAAGGCGCGGTGCTGTGGGATGGTCTCGACGAGCAGGCTGTTGTTTTCGGAATCGTTTTTTTTTCAGGAGAAAGCGCAGGAAGAGATGAGAGGGAGCGAAAAGAGAAAAGAAAAAGGCAAAAAAAGGACTTTGAAACGAGCTATAGTTCGACTTTTTTCGAACCTTGCAAACCGCATCAGCATAATGTAGAGCTGCCTGTCATCGCCGGCGAGGCGGTAGGCGTCGGCCTGTTCGGTTGATGGGTAGAGATGTGGTGGGTGGGAGACGGGTGAGAAAGAAAAAGAGAGAAAGGGAGCCGAGGTCGAGAGGGTGCGTCTTGCTCCGCTCCTTTCGCCCATCGTTCATGCTCTTTCTTTATCTCTTTCTCTTTCTCTCTCTCCTCTCACCTGTCGCAGCAGCAGCCCGGCTGAACGCAGATACTTGTCTATACTTATGAGCTCGTTGACTTCGAAGGAGGGCACGAGCGGCAGGCCAGCGGAGGCCGCGAGCGTGCCGCCTCCTCCTGCTGCTCGCGGCATCGTCGTCGGAAATTATTGAAGAGAGGAAAAAAAAGTAAAATTTTTGAGGTTTTTTTTCGTCGGCAGCAGCGTTGTTGCTCACTTTCTCTCTTTCTTCTGCTCCTAAACTCCGGCTCTCCTCTACTTCCAGCCGAGATAGCCAAGCCCTCCTCGTCGCTCTCTCAAGCTTCGATCAAGAGCTCTCTCCGTGATCTCTTGCACTCAGCATCCTTAGCTGTAGCCGCTCGAAGAAGAGAGCGCCGACTAGTGAAGCTTTAAACTAAAGACGCATTCAGTTGACGACCTGGCCAATCCCGATCGCCTTTCGTCTTCTCTTCTCGCTTGCTTGCTCTCTTGCAAGCTAGTAATCACCCGTCAGTCTTCTTACGACCGATCGTTAACCAGCCATGGGAAAGGACAAGGACAAAGACGCCAAAAAGGCCGCTAAGAAGGCCGCGAAGGAAGCTGCCGCCGCCGCCGCCGATGCAGCCGCCGCCACCGCTCCGGCCGCCGACAAAAAAAACGACAAGAAGACCAAGGAGAAAAAGAGCAAGGACGCTGCCGCCGACGCCGAAGACAAGGCCGACCGCCCCCCTCGCCCGCGCGCCATCCTCCCCATCGCCAAGCCCCTCGCCGACGACAAGCTCGCCAGAAAGGTTCTGAAACTAGCCAAATCGGCCACGGCCCGCAAGCAGGTCAAGCGCGGCGTCAAGGAGGTCGTGAAAGCGCTGCGCAAGGGCGCGACGGGCGTCTGCGTGCTCGCCGGCGACGTCTCCCCCGTCGACGTCATCGCGCATTTGCCCGTGTTCTGCGAGGACAAGGGCGTCGGGTACGTGTGGGTGAGCTCGAAGGAGGCGCTGGGGGCCGCGGGCCTGACGAAGCGGCCGACGAGCTGCATGCTGGTGCTCGCGACGCGGCCCGCGGGGGCCGCCGCGGCCGCGGCGAAAAAGAGGGCCGCCAAGGCGAAAGAAGGGAAAGATTCCAAGCCCCCCGTCGAGGAGGAGGACGACAAGACGTTTGACGCGGCGTACAAGGAGGTGGCGGCCAAGGTGGCAGCGCTGACGGCTTGAAGAACGTGTTTTCTACTGTGTTCTGGGAAAAGGAGAGAGAGTGAGAGAGAGAGTGGGGGGAAAATGATCTCCCTGTCTCTTCTCGCCTTTCTCCTCAATTCCCTACTTTCATTCAGTGTGTAAAAAGACAAGAGAGAGAGAGAGAGTCCCCTCCCACAAAAAAAAAATCAGCCAAAAAGCTAGCGGCTGAGAAGAGAAAACGCGTGACCCTCTTTTTTTGTCTTTGCGGTGTCGCAACAAGCGCCCTTATTTTCTTTGGCGGGAAACGGCATCGCTCAAACATCCAAAAGCTCGGTCGGATCTTTTCCGTGCTGTCAGCTTTTACAAAATGATCATTCCGATCCCCGATCGTCGCGCAAACGACAGGGGGGAGACTGATGAGGCATCCCTCACGAATGGATTCGGGAGTTTCATTCCTGCGGAGAGCCCGTGGACGCGCCGGATGGTGAGTGGATTAGTCGTTTTCGATGCTTTAGATCGTGGCGGCCCGCAGCTCTTGCCGAAATGAAATCGACGCTCTCGCGAGGTGCTCGGGCACTCTCCTTTGGCTTCCCTCTGGTGGATCGAAGATGATTCGATTGCACGGTTGCCAAAGTGCGACCTACGGGTCTCGGCTGGGAGGCGCCCGCCAATTGGTGTTAAGAACGACAGTCCATCGTCGACACATCGAGCTCCTCCTCCAATCATCCTCTCTGACCCTCCTCACCGCTTCTCTTCTTGCTCCCTCTCCACAACCACCAACCCCATTGGCCAGGCCGCCGCCGCGTCCTCCCTCCGCGCGGCCTCCTCTCCCTCCTCCTGGGGCGGCTTCTTTCCCGGGTCGCTCAAGCAGCAGCAGCCCTCTTCGACGCCGACAATGAAGGGAACGACAGCAGCAGCGGCGGCGGCGGCAAACTCGACAGCAGCAGCGGCGGCGGCAGCAAACTCGACAGCAGCATCGGCGGCGGCGGCAAACTCGACAGCAGCAGCGGCGGCGGAGGCGGCAAACTCGACAGCAGCAGCGGCCTCCTGTTCGGCCCCGAGGTCCAGGAGCGGCGCCCCCTCGCTCTTCTCGTCGATGTTCTCTTCGTACGCCGCGCCGGCCGAGAGCCCTCTCTTCGACGTCGGGGCCGCGGCGACGGGGATCGCCGAGGCGGCGATGATGCTCGAGGAGGAGGTCGAGGCGAGCGAGGAGAGCAGAGGGAGGAACGGCTCTGCAGTCGCCGCCGCCGCTTCCGCCGCTGCCGCGGCGCAGCACGCGCTCCTTCGGCAGCACGCAAGGACGACTCGTCGCGCCGAGACGGAGGCGGAGGCCCTGGCGGACGCGAAGAGGCGCCGGGTCGGAGGCGGCGGCGGCAGTGGCAGCGGCGCGAGCGCAGGAGGCCGTGGGCTGTCTTCGCGCCTCTCGTCGCTCGTCAGCGCGTGAAACACGCGCGATTTCGAAACAACCAACAATGCACTGCATGCACTTGCCCAACAACACACGAAGATTCGTTTCTTCCGCCCCCCCCCCCCCCTCCGTTTGAGTTTTCCCTTTTAGCAAAAAAAGATTCACCATCGAAACCAAACCATCAACCGCCTTTAGACCTCAAACCCCCTGTCGCCCGCTCGCTCGCACCCCCTGGTTGCTGCGCTCACGGGCCACACGGCCATCCCCCATCCTTAGACAATAACTGGAGAAAGAGTAGAGGGGATTCACACGCTCACCTTCGTGAGTGGTGACAGGAAACAAAAAAAACTCTTTCCCGCCTTTCCCGTTGTTCAAAGCAAACCACCACCATTGTTTCATTATTGCCCCCCCCCCCCCCTCCCTACCGCGAGGTGCGGGGGAAGTAGGATCGGAGGAGATCGCCAGCTGCTCCTCGTGTTTCTCCCTGTTTCCCCCTCTGAGGGCTTGGAAGGAGACAGGGAAAACACGCTCCTCGGCTCAATCTGAACTTTTCTTCTGTTTGGGCTTTCTCCTTTTTTTCCGGCGCGGGTCACCCTTTCTGCAAAATGACGCCGATGCTGCTGCTGCTGCTGCTGCTGCTGATGTTGCAGCAGCTGCTGCTGATGATTACTTGACAACGGCAAACCGCCGCATGTTCTCTGGTGTGAGATGATTTACAGTCTGTTTTTTTCTGTAAAAAAAGAAGAGTTCGTTTTCGTTCTCGCTCCTCACTTTCCAAGGTTTTACAACTTTTGCTCCTGCTCCCGTTGGCGGTACGGCTTGATGTGCTTTCCTTCTCTGTCACTGTTCCTTTCTCTTTGAGAGATGCCGTGGGACTCGCGAGGAACCAGCAGCGTCCTTTGTTTCCCCCTCCTCTCTCCGCGAAAACGAGGAGATGCAAGAGCTGCCTGCTCGCCGACCGCCGTGCTCGCCGGAGCGGTGGCGAGTATGAGCGCGACCTCGCTCACTTCCCTCTTCCTTCCTCTCTCTTTGCTCTCTTTCCTCAACTTTGAACTTCAGAAACAGGTCTCGTACAAAAGCACACTCTCTCTAGGCGAAAGGGAGCACGGGAAAACGAGCGAAGAGAGCGTCAATCGAGCTCGAATGAAGGTAGGCGTTTCTTCAATTGCAGGCAGCAGTTGGGCAGATCTCCAACATTCGCTGCTCCCCGCGCGCCGCCCGCTATACCCTTCTGCTCCAGCCGAGAGGGACGAAACCGCCGTTATCATAGCTCTCAGAGTGCATATAAGAAGAAGAACAAGCCTCAATGCTCGTAACAACGCTCACACAACTCGTTTTCTTTCTTCTTCATTGCAGGGCTCTTCCTCATCGCGGCGGCGCGGCACCACCCCCACCACCTCTTCCTCCGCCTCCGCCTCCGCCTCGACCCCGCGCGGCCTCCTGCAGCTCCTCCTCGCCGCTGCCGCGGCCCTCGCCGCGTCCAACGTCCCCCGCCTCGCTTCTGCCGAACCCTCCTCCTCCTGGGTGCCCCCCTCGCTCGGGGACGCCCTCCGAGCGGGGCCGCTCGCCGCGCTCGCCGGCGGCGGCTCCTCGTCGTCGCCCTCCTCCTCGGCATCGCCGAAACTGTACAACGTCCAGCCCGACGGCACCTGCGGCCTCCCGGGTCAGTTCCTCTCGATCACCGTCACCGGTACCTCGGGCTCCCTGGCCAACACCGCGTGCTCGCTCGAGGCGCAGGGCTTCCCCGACCCGCAGCCCGAGGAGGACTGCGACGGCCTCCTCTTCGGCAAGGAGTGCTCCCAGCTCGCCGCGGGGCTCGTGCTGACCGTGGGCGGCTTCGGCAAGGGGACCGACGGCCCCGACGTCTCGGCGCTGCTGAGGCTCCTGGGCCTGTCCAGGCTCGAGAGCGTCGGAGGGCTCTTTTTCGACGTCGGCGACGGCGCGAAGGTCAAGCACGTCGACGCGCTCCCCAGGCTTGCCCGCGTCGGCCCCGGCGGGCTGCAGCTGCTCGGCTCGAGGCAGATCCAGTCCGCGCCCGGGATGAAGAACGTCAGGACGGTCGAGGGGCCCACGTACCTCGTCGCGACGGCGCTGCCCGAGCTGGGCAGCCTGCTGCCGGCGGCGACGGAGCTCGGCGGCGGCGTCGTCGTCGTCAACAACCCGAGCCTGGTCAGCTTCGCCGGAGCCTCGCCGAACCTGACGGCGATCGGGGGCTCGCTGGTGGTCGCGGCCAACCACAGACTGAGGTCTTTCGAGGGGCTCGAGGCGCTGAGCTCGGTCGGAGTCGGCGGGGGCGCGAGCGGGGGCCCCTCGGCCCCGGCCGCGGCCGCGGCGGCCGCCCCCCTCTCCGGGGCCGCCTCGGCCACCGCGGGCGTCTCCATCACCAACAACACCAGGCTCACGAGCCTGCGCGGGCTCTCGGGGCTGACCACGGTCGGCGGAGGGCTGCAGGTCTCGAACAACCCGACGCTGGTGTCGCTCGCGGGGCTCGAGGCGGTCGCGTCGGTCGGCGGCGGCGCGAGCGCGGGCGCCGCCGGAGGGGGAGCCGGAGGAGCCTCCGGCAGCGCCGTCGCCGTCACGCCGGCCAACGCCGGGGTGCTCGTCACGGGCAACAGGGTCCTCTCCGACGTCTCCGCGCTGGCCGGGGTCGGGAGATGCTCGGCGAGGAAGGCCGCGAGAGCGAAAGCAGCCGGGAGCGCGACCGCGGCGCCAGGGGTCGACGGGACGCCGCCGGTGCAGGTCGAGGTCTACGTCGTCTCCGGCGTCGCTCCTTCTCCAGCTGCCGCCAAGGCCTCTTCGGCGCCGTCCGAGAGCGGCGGCGGCAGCACCGCCGCAGACCTGCCGCCGCAGATCAACGACGCCGCGTCGCCGAGGCAGGCCGAGCTCGCCGCGGCGGCGGCCAGGGCCGCCCGCGCCGCCTCCGTCGGGAAGGGCGCTCCTTCCCCGGCCGCGGTCGCCGCCGCTGCTGCTGCCTCGGAGCCCCCTCTGAGGGTGCAGGCCGTCGAGAGCGAGGAAGAGGTTGCGATCAGGGAGGCCGCGGCGGAGGAAGGGGAGGAAGAAGGGAGCAGCAGGAACAGCGCGAGCGAGGCTTCTTCCTCCGACGACGACAGCAGCAGCGACGGCAAAAGCGTCGTCTCCAAGAGAAAGTCCGCGCAGGACAAGGGGGCCGCCACCCTCGCCGCGGCCCTGCAGGCGGCGGGCTACAACGGCGTCGACGAGGCCGCCGTGGCCGCGGCCCTCGAGGCCGGAGCGACCGAGGAGGAGCTGGTCGCGGCCGTCGCCGGCGCCGTCGCGCAGCGGGCCAAGGAAGGGTCGAGGCCCTCCCCGGCTTCCTCTCCTTCCCCTACCCCTGCTGCCGCGGCGGCAGAGGGCAGCCTGGCCAGCAGCAGCAGGCGCGCTCTGGCGCAGTTTGGGGCCAACCCGCTCGAGAAGCTCCTGGGGGCCTCGCCGCTGGGGCCGCTGCTGCCGCAGCCGGGGGCGGACGCGAACGCGAGGCTCGCCTCGGAGGGGGACAAGAGAGGGGGAGGGTTGCTGCCCCTCCCGCCGCTGCCCTGGAACACCAACGGCAAGGCTTCCGCCGCTCCTTCCTCCACGACGGTCGCCGACGCGCAGCTCGCCGCGGCCGTGGCGATCAGGCCGGACACCAGGTGCATGCTGACGAGCTGGGACGACGTCTGCTCGTTCATCGACGGCGGCGGGGCCGTCCCCGCCGACTCTCCCTGGAGGGCCTCTGGCGTCTGCGTGCCTTACTCGCAGCCCGCGCCGCCGCCGCCGGCTTCCTCGACGGGGAACGCCGGGGGGCTGAGGATATCTGGCAAGTAGAATAAAGGTGTAGCTTGGAGGGAGAGAGACAGAGAGAGAGTTGGAGTTTTTCTTGCTTCTGTTTGATTTTGTTTCTCTTCGTGTCAGAAAAAAAGTCATCTTCCACCACTTTTACTCTTTCTTTTTCCAACGCTCCCTCTACTGCCTCTCTCTCTCTGTTTCTGCTCTTCGCGAGCAAGAAATCAGAGGAGAAAAACGTGATCGAAGAGCGAACGAAACAGAAAGAAAGAGAAGAGCTCTTTAGAGAAACAAAAAAAGGAAAAGGGGAAAATAAAAACTCTATTCGTAAACCCACTTGCCCGAGTGCGCCTCATAGCTCGCCAGCTCCCCCTCCCGGAACCACAGAGCGATCTCGCGCTCCGCGGACTCGGGCGAGTCGGAGCCGTGCACCAGGTTCCTGCCTGTGACCACGCCAAAGTCGCCCCGGATCGTGCCCGGCGCCGATGCCTGCGGGTTGGTCGCCCCGATCATCGCGCGCCCGGCCTTGACGACGCCCTCGCCCTCCCAGGCCATGGCGACGACGGGCCCCGAGGACAGGAACTCGACGAGCTTTGGGAAGAAAGGCTTCCCCTTGTGCTCCTCGTAGTGCGCCCCGGCCATCGCCGCCGTCGGGACAATGACCTTGATGCCGATGAGCTTGTAGCCGCGGCGCTCGAAGCGCTCGACGACGGCCGAGACGAGGCCGCGGTGGACTCCGTCAGGCTTGACCATGATGAAGGAGCGGGAGAGGGCAGGAGAGGTCGCAGAGGCGGCGTGGGCGGTGGAGGCCGGGAAGGCTGTTTTTTCGTTTTTTCGTTTTCTTGGGGGGGCGGGGGGAGAGTGGGTTGAGGTCGGAAAAATGACGAGCGTTCGCGATCAATCGATGGCCTCGAATGCTCTCGTCTTTCCCTTTTCTTTTTGCACCGCTTCTCGAGCCCCTACCCCTTTTACTCTCTCCTTCCGGCAAAGAGAGCTACTCACCGAGAGAAGCAGCCGCAGCGGCGCAGACCGCGGCGGCGTAGAATCCCCTGTGCGCCCCCGAGAGGCCCTGGGAAATGCTCCCGCCCCGGTGGGCGACCGACGCTGCGGCAGCGGCGGCAGCGCAGGCTCCCGCCGCCGCGGTCCTCTGCGTGGCGCTCGAGCTCCGAGCGGCACGGAAGGCTGCGGCCAGGATAGCGCGCCAGGCAGTCATAGCAATTCGATCGAAGAGAAAGTGGGAACGCGGAAAAGAAAACTGAGTTTTCTGTTTTTTTACTTTGTTATGTTTTTCGTTTTCCTCGTTCCTCTTCTTCACCTCCGCCATTGACGACGACGACGCCTCCCTTCCTTTTCACCCCCTCAACCCCTTCGAAATCGCGTCCACCGCCTGCTTCGCCCCCTCGCCGGCGTCCGCGGCCGCCGCCTTGGCCCTCAGGAAGTACCGCGCGGCGTCGCCGGCGCGCCCTTCGGACCTGGCCAGCACCGCGCGCGCGACCCACCCGCGGAAGTCGCCGGGCCTTGCCTCCGTCAGCTCCGCGTAGATCCTCTCGGCCTCGGAGGAGTGCCGCGGCCACTCCGAGAGAACCTTGGCCTGCAGCAGGGCCAGGGAGTAGGCCTCCTCGCCGTCCCCGCGCTCGAGCGCGGAAGAGCGCTCCTCGGCGACGTCCGAGGCGGCGCCGGAGTGGTCTCCCGAGGCGGCCCGCGCGCCGGCGGCGGCGGCGACGAGCGACAGCGGCGGGGCCCCTGCCGTCTCGGCCCTCGCCCGCTCGAAGGCGGCGACGGCGCCCTTGCCGTCGGACGCCATCGCCCGCGCGTCCCCCAGGGCGGCCCACGCTTCCGGGTCTCTCGGAGAGGCTCCGACGAGCCTCTCGAGCAGGGACAGGGTCTTCGTCGTCGCCTCGGAGCCCCCCAGCGCCGCGGCGGCGTCGGCGGCGCCACGGAGCGCCTCGGCGTCGGTCGGCTTCGTCACCAGGGCGGCCTCGAACCGCGCCAGCTGCGCCCGCGCCTCTCCTCTCTCGGCGTCGCTCAGCGTGCGCTGCCTGAACGCTGAGCTCGCCGGGGAGATGCGCTGGAGCGCGCCGTCGTCGTCGCCCCCTCCCGATCCGCCACCTCCAAAGCCGCCAGAGGTGAAGACAAAGACCGCTGCCAAAAAGATTGCGGACGCGGCCGCGGTCAGGCTCCCGTTGGAGATCATCCCCTCGTTCTTATTGGCCGCAGCGTCGCTCCCGGTCATTGCCGAGGCGATGGTCCTCGACAGCGGCGGCGGCGAGTCGTAGTCGGGGAAGGCCGATCCGTCCAGCACCGATCCCCCGCTGCCGCCGACGCCGCCGACGCCGCGGAGGCCCAGCTTGGCTTCTTCCGCCGCGGCCTTCTTCGCGGCGGCCTCGCGCGCGAGCCTCGCGACTTTCCGCTCAAAGTCCTCGTCGCTCGGCGGAGGCGGGCGGCCCTCGGCGACGGCCTCGGCGGCGGCTGAGGCCTGGGCGAACCTGGCGTCGAGCGTCGAGGGGGGCTGCGGCGGCGGGGGGATCGGGCCGGCGGCGGGGTCCCGCTGCTGTTGCTGCTGCGGCCGCCTCTTCTGTTTTTTTTGGTGGTGGTGTTGTCGTGTACGGGAGAGAGAGAGAGAGACGGGTACGTGAGAGAGCTGGGTCGCGAGAGGTTGGAAGGTCAAACGAGCGTCGACCTTGGCGAAGAACGAGACCTTCGATCTGCCGCCATTCCGCCATCAAAGCCTCCCTGTTCGATCAACTAATCGCCCCTAGAGCTCACTCAATTCTCTCTCTCTGCAGTCTCGGTTACCTTTTTCGGATCGGCGGGCGTAGGCTTGGCCGCGGGAGCGCCAAACCCTTTCTTCTTTCCCGCTGCCACACAGACTATCGACGGACGTTGTCGTTGTCGTCGACTTGCATTCAACGGAGAGGCTCCTCCCGCGAGCAGCCGACAAGCGTTGACGGCACAAGCTCGTCGCATCAGCGGCGAGGTCGAAGAAGAGCCTGCTGGCAGAGACAGCGCACTGAAGGAGCGCTTGGCGCTCAAAGAGTCGAGGAGATTGAAAAATTGAGAGAGTGAAAATAAAAAAAGCCGTCGAGCTTTTCTTTTTCTTTTACCTCCTTCCGACCTTATCGCTTCTCGTTTCTCCTTCTCTGCTCCTTCTCCCGCTTTGTTCGGCTCTCTGTTTCGTTTGTTTTGTTTTACAAGGGCAATTGCGGCGCAACTCTTTCTTTCTCTTTCGCTTGTTCTTTTCAGATATTTTTATTTCTCTCTTTCTCTCCCAACTTTTCCTTTCTCACCAAATCCGAAGGAACACCGTCCTCGCTGGCCTCCCCCCGCTGCCGCTGCCCGTCTTCTGCGGCTCCCCAATCCCCGCGCCCTGCCCGCACGCCGGCTGGCCCTCCGCGTACCCGTGTAGGGCCATCAGCTTCACGACGGTCCCGACGCAGGGAGAGGCGCCGTTTTCGTCGCTGTCGTACGAGCTGAGGGAGCCCGAGGAGCTCGCAGCCGGCGAGGGCGAGGGCGAGAGCGAGGGCGAGCCCAGCCGCGGCGTTGCGGGCGCCGCGGCGGAGCACCACCTGCTCGCCCACCCGGCGAGCCAGCCCGGCGCCTCGATCTCGTAGACGCTGAGGGCCGCTGTCGGGAAGGGAGCGAAGGCCACGGAGAGGATGTGCGCTGCCAGGACGAGGTGCTGTTGGGATCTCTGCTGCTGCTGCTGCCCAGCGCCGCCTGCGCCGCCGCCGACGCCGGCTGCCCAAGCCGCCGCCGGGGACGACGCGATTTTGGCCGCGATGGCGGCGGTCTCGGCGCGCGTGAATGTCGTGCGAGACCTGACGACGATCGAGGGGAAGTTGTGAGCGTTGGCGGAGAAGAGGGCGTTGAGCTCGTGGGCGCAGGACCTGGCAGGAAGAGAGAGAGGCGGGTTTGGAGGGGAAAATTCGGAGCAAGGAGGTCGAAGGGCGTGCGGGTGAGCTTGCCTCCCGTTGTTGGCGAGAGGGAGGAGGAGGAGGAGAAGGAAAAACGGGAGACGCGGAAGTTGGAAGGAAAGAGATTTTAGAGTGAGGAAGAAAAAGATTTTTCTCGCCAGCGATATTTGAATGTCGAGAGATATTTGAATGCGAGTTCAAATTGAAACGCGCTCGACCTCTGCCCCAACTGAGTCCCGTTGTGGTCGCGCTTTTCGGAGGGCACTGAGATGCTTTTTTCCCGGTCCCTTGACCGCACCAGTCGTCGGCGGTGAGGCCGCAGACATCGACCGCCGCCGAATGTTGAGCGGAAGACGACGGAGAGGTGGCCGCTTGCCTCTGCTGCTGCAGCAAGAGCTGCTGACCCTGCTCCGCCGACCGCCACTCCGCTCGCAGCTTGGGATCGATATCCACGCTGCGGCGCTTCAGCGGCGGCACGGAGGGAGCATGTGGATCGTCTGCGGCTCGCTTCGAAGCGCTTCGAAGCATCGTTTGAAGAAAGAAGGGAAAAGAAGAAATGTCGTCAAAAAAGTGTTCTGAGACCTTCAGTCACTCAAAAGGGGCTCACCTGATGCACACTCTCGACTTTCTCTTGGCGGCGATCGGGACGGCTTGTGACTTGCGAGAGACGCCCATTCTCTCGCTTTATTCCTCTCTCTCCCCTGTTTGGCTTCCCCGCCTACTCTCACGACAATGGGCAGAGTCCTTCTCGATTGGCTCTTGGTAAGATGAGAGATTAGAGAGGCCTCGGAGCCCAGTTGGAGCCGCGCTCGCAATGAGATAGTTGACGGCGACATTGGTGACGTCACCTTTTTTTTCCCTTTCCCCCAACCTCGACCAACGAAAAAAAACTCCTGTCTCTTCCTCCCTCCTCCTTCCTCTACAAAAAACAGGGCGCCGCGGTCATCGCGGCCCCGCAGCACCAGCTGACGATCGCCGCCGGCGCCGCGGCCGTCCAGGGAGTGCGCGCTCTCGCCGGCGCGGCGCGCAGGCGAAGGAGTGAGCAGCGGGAAGACGCTTCAGCCGAAGAGAGCGACTCGTCCGTCTCGCCGTCTGTGGCGCCCTCCTCCTCCTCCTCCTCCGCCTCCTCCCCGGCCCTCCTCGCGCTCTCCGCAAAGGGAGAGCAGGAGGACTCGATCAGCTCCGACGTCAACGTCACGCGGCCCGTCGACCTCGTGTGGAGCGATCTCTCCGTCCTCGTCCCAGACAAGGCGGCGGCGGCGGCCGCCGTCGCCTCTGGCGCCCTGCGGAAGCGGGCCGCGGCGAAGAAGCTGAAGAAGGCCATCCTCTCCAAAGTCAGCGGCGTCGCCGCCGCGGGCAGGCTCGTCGCCATCATGGGCCCCTCGGGCGGGGGCAAGACGACGCTGCTGCACGCCCTGGCCGGGCAGCTGGCGAGGGCCCCGGGCCTGCAGGCGACGGGGAGCGTCGTCGCGCTCGTCCCGTCGAGGAGGGGGGGGGGGGGGGACGCGGCGGCGGCCAAGGAGGCGAAACGGACCGCGGCCCGCTCCCCGCCGCGCGTCGCCTTCGTGCAGCAGTCGGACGAGTTCTTCTCGATGCTGACGGTCCGCGAGACGCTCGAGCTCGCGGCGCGCCTGCGCGCCGAGGAGGGGACGCCGGAGGCGCAGATCTCGGCGACGGCCGGGGCCCTGATGCGCAGGCTGGGCCTCGCGAAAGTCGCGGACGCGCGCGTCGGCGGCGGGAGCGCCCGGGGGCTCAGCGGCGGCGAGCGCAAGCGGCTCTCGATCGCCTGCGAGCTCGTGGGCTCCCCGGCCGTGCTCTTCGCCGACGAGCCCACCTCGGGGCTCGACTCGTTCCAGGCCGAGAGGGTCGTCGCGGCGCTCTCGGAGCTGGCCAGGGCCGAGGGCCGCACCGTGGTCGCGTCCATCCACCAGCCGCGCTCCTCCGCGTTCGCGCTGTTCGACGACCTGGTCCTGCTCGCCGAGGGCAGGGTCGCCTACAGCGGGCCCGCCGCCGACGCGCTCGCGTACTTCGCGTCCGAGCGGGGCGGGGGCCACGGCTGCCCGCCGCACTTCAACCCGGCCGAGTTCCTCGCCGACCTGGTCTCCGTCGACCACAGCTCGCCCGAGGCCGAGGCTGGCTCGAGGGCGCGCGTCAAGGGGATCACGGACGCCTGGGCTGCGAAGGTCGAGAGGGAGAGGGAAGGCGGAGGAGGAAAGGGAGCGGCGGAGCAGCTCTCCCGCAGCTCGCACCGCTCGCACCGCCGCGCCTCCCAGGGAGGAAGCCGCACGTCGTTCCTCACCCAGCTCTCTCTGCTGGGAAGGCGCGCCTGGCGCCAGACGACGCGGGACAGGGCCACGGCCCTCGCCCGCGCGGCCTCGTCGCTCTCCTCCGCGCTCATCTTCGGCTCGATCTACTGGCGCCTGGGCAAGGGGCAGGCCTCGATCCAGGACAGGATGGGCCTGCTGCAGGTCTCGGCGATCAACGCCGCGATGAGCGCGCTGGTGAAGACGCTCTCGGCCTTCCCCAGGGTGCGTCGTCTTTCGTTTTTTTCGCAACACCGGGAGCCTCGCGCTCGAGGGCCCGCCGCGGGCGCTCGTCGACGCGCGCCGCAAGGCGCGTCGGTCGACGCGCGCCGGTTTTTGGTGGTGGTTTAGTTTTTTTTTTTTGAGAAACGAAGACGAGAAACTCACTCTTTTTCTCTCTTCTCTCTCTCCCTTTCTCTCGATTCTCTCCCCAAAATGAAACAAAAAAAAACAGGAGCGCCAAATCGTCGAGCGCGAGCGCACCTCCAGCGGCGACGGCGGCTACCCGGTCCTCCCTTACTTCCTCGCCAAGCTCTCCGCAGAGGCCCCGCTCGGGGCACTCTTCCCTTTGCTCTTCGGCGCTGCGGTCTACCCCTCGGCCGGGCTCAACCCGTCTCCGCTGCGATTCGCGAAGTTCTGCGGCGTGCTGTCTCTGGAGGCGCTGACGTCTACGGCGATGGGGCTCGCGGTGGGCGCGGCGGCGCCGAGCGCCGACGCGGCGATGGCGATCGGGCCGGCGGTGACTGTCATCTTCATCGTGTTTGGCGGAGTGTGCGTTTTTTTTTCTTTTCCGGAACTTGTTTTCCTTCCCGGCTCTTTTTCTCGTCATTTTCACCTCCCCCTCCTCTTTCTTCGGTGTCTCTCTCCCTCACGATCTCTTTCCCCTTCCTCTCTCTCTCTCTCTCTCTCTCTCTCTCTCTCTCTCTCTCTCTCTCTCTCTCTCTCTCTCTCTCTCTCTCTCTCTCTCTCTCTCTCTCTCTCTCACTCTCA